>Ga0315276_10000260_pt1 | contig 44349 bp, 51 predicted proteins | sample YL17G05_0_MG_FD_204542 | JGI IMG/M metagenome (GOLD analysis project Ga0315276, IMG submission 204542) | Sediment microbial communities from Yellowstone Lake, YNP, Wyoming, USA - YL17G05_0 | ecosystem: Environmental > Aquatic > Freshwater > Lake > Sediment | place: USA: Wyoming | collected...
GGAGACAGGACGGGGGCGCCGCTCCTCTTCTTCGTCAACAGCGGCAACGGGACATTCCGGGAGACGGCCTCGGAGAAGCGGGTGGACCGCCCCCTCTCCGCCGTCGCCGTGGCCTTCGGCGATCTGGACGACGACCGGGACGTGGACTTCGTCGTCTCCACCGCTTCGGGCCCGGAGACGGTCTTCAGCAATGACCGGATCGGCACCTTCACCCTCCTGGGGAAGGACGCGGGTCTTCCGGAGAAGGGGCTGGGGGACGGGGCGACCCTCGCGGACCTGGACGGAGACGGGTGGACCGACCTCTTCTTCCCCGCAAGCGGGTGGTTCAGGAACCGGGAGGGGAAGGGGTTCGAGGCCCGGAAGGGGATCCGCCCGGAATCGGGGGCCCTGGGATCCGCGGCCCTCGATTACGACAATGACGGCGACCTGGACCTTCTCGTCGCGGGGAAGCAGATCCGGCTCCTGCGGAACGACGGGGAGGGCCGCTTCACGGACGCTGCCCCCGCGGCGGGGCTCGACAAGGTGCCGGCCGCCGAGTGGCGGGGAGCGGTTGCGGCGGACCTGGACTCGGATGGGGACGCCGACCTGGTGCTGGCGCGCAACGGCGATGGGCCGGCGATCCTGCGCAACGAGGGCGGTAACCTGAATTCCTGGCTCCGGATCAATCTGAAGGGGCTCCACTCCAACAAGCTTGGGTCAGGGACCAAGGTGGAGGTCCACGCCGGCTCCGATTTCCAGCGACGGGAGGCGAGAATCGGGAACGGCTACCTCGCCCAGGAGCCGGGGACCCTGCTGTTCGGACTGGGAGACCGGAAGCTGGTGGATTTCGTCCGCATCATCTGGCCCGGCGGCGTGCTGCAATCGGAGATGGAGGTGAGCGCCGGGCAGACCCTGGAGCTCTCGGAATTGGACCGGAAGGGCTCTTCCTGTCCCATCCTTTTCGCCTGGAACGGAAAGAGGTACGGGTTCATCACCGATTTCCTGGGTGTGGGGGGCCTGGGCTTTCTGATCAAGCCGGGAATCTACGGTCCGCCCGATCCCGACGAGTACCTGAAGATCGAGTCGGAGCAACTGAAGGAGCGCGAGGGCTACTACCTGCTCCAGATCCTGGAGAACCTGGAGGAAGTGACCTACCTCGACGAGGCGAAGCTCTGGGTGGTGGATCACCCCGCCGAGACCGCTGTCTACCCTCATGAGCGTTTCGGAGGGGAGGGGCCCCCGCCCTTCGCTCTCTTTTCCTACCGGAAGCCGATTTTTCCGGTCTCGGCCCGGGACGACGATGACCACCCCGTGGTTTCCTCGCTGGTCAGGGTGGACCGGGTCTACCCGGATCGCTTCCCGCTGCTGGAGCGCCTTCCCGGCTATGCGGAGACCCACACTCTGACCCTTGACTTCGGCGATGCGCTTAAGGGGAAGGAGAACCTGGTCCTCTTCCTTTATGGCTGGGTGGATTACGGCTACTCCTCCACCAACCTGGCCGCTTCCCAGGCCGGCGTCGAGCTGATGCTCCCCCGTCTTGAAGCGATGGGCGCCGAAGGGATCTGGGAGACGCTGGCGGAGGACATGGGCTACCCGGCGGGACTGCCCCGGATGATGACGGTGGATCTGAGGGAGCACGGCCCATTCACCGACGGCCGTTTCCGGATCACCACCAACCTGCGGGTTTACTGGGACCAGATCTTCCTGGCGGAAGTGGATAAGGAGCCGTCCGTGAAGATCACCAAGCTCCCGCCGGCCTATGCGGATCTGCACTCCCGGGGCTATCCCCGGGAGCACTCCCCCGACGGAAAGCAGCCGCTCCTCTACGACTACAACCTCATGGACCGGACCTTCCCGTTCCGGAACATGGCGGGCTCCTACACGCGCTTCGGGCAGGTCACGGAGCTTGTGCAGGAGGCCGACGACCGCTTCGTGGTTTTCGGCCGGGGGGAGGAGGTCACGCTCAAGTTCCGCACGGCGGGGCTTCCGCCGCTGCCCAAGGGATGGAAGCGGGACTTCTTCTTCTACGCGAACGGCTACTGCAAGGACATGGATCCCAACACCGCATTCCCCGACACCGTGGACCCGCTGCCCTTCCACGGCATGTCGGCCTACCCTTATCCCGAGGGAGAGCACTATCCGGACGATGCCCGGCACCTGGACTACCTGAAGAAGTACAACACACGGCAGGTGAGCGGAAGACCTTAGAACCGGAAGGCGGAGAGGGGCAGAAAGCCCTTGAAATTCCGGGTCACGGTGCTAAGATGACCACGCGAATTGGAATCTCCGGACGGACCTGGGTTCCCGGGTCTTCCGGCGCAGGTTGAAGCGTTCCGGGGAAGTCGCCGATGTTATGGGGAGGTGGGACCGATGGCCGGTGAGGCGGAAAAGGTGCTGGAATCCCTCGGGCTGAAGCTGCCCGAGGTGGGCAAGCCCCTCGGGTCCTACGTCAATTCGGTGAGAACGGGAAACCTCCTCTTCCTGTCCGGCAAGTTTCCCAAGGAGAACGGCAAGCTCAAATATGTGGGGAAGGTGGGCCGGGAGGTGACGGAGGAGCAGGCCCAGGACGCCTCCAGGCTCGCCGCCCTCAGTTGCCTGGCGTCGGCGAAGGCGGCCATCGAGGACCTGGACCGGGTGCGGCGGGTGGTCCGTGTGACCGGATACGTGGCCTCGGCGCCCGGGTTTTACGACTCTGCGAAGGTCCTGGACGGTGCTTCCGACATCCTCACCAAGGTTTTCGGGGAGAGAGGGAAGCACACGCGACTGGCGGTGGGAGTCTCGGAGCTTCCCCTCAACGCCTGCGTGGAGTTGGAGATGGTCCTGGAAGTCGAGTAGAGCCGCGGCAGGGCGGCTGGGGGGAGCGCGGGAGGACGGGGCGAAAACCCTCCTCCCTTTTTTTGTCGGCGAATCCCGGGGGAATCCTCCCGCCCGTCCGGGGGGCTGAAAAAACCGAAACCTGTAAGGGCTATAATCGGGCGCCTCCTGGCGGGGAGAATTCCTCTTGAGCGGGAAGATCCGGGGAAAAAAGAGGCCGCAACCCCCTTTCGACCGAAAGATGATGGAAAGGGGAATCAGGCTCTTCCTGGAAGGGATGGGCCCCGTGGTCCCGCCGGGCGTCCTCCGGGACACGCCGCGCCTCGTGGCGGAAGCCTGGATGCGGGAGCTGCTCTCCGGATACCGGAAGGCGAAGGAACCCCTCCTGGTTCCCCTCCGCGAGAGGCCGCCCGATTCCCTGATCGTGGTCCGTGGAATCCGGTTCGTCTCAATCTGCCGTCACCACCTCCTTCCGTTCCAGGGGACCGCGGCGGTGGGCTACCTTCCCGATCGCCGGCTGGCAGGCTTCTCGGCCGTCGTCCGCCTCGTGGAGGTGCATGCACGCCGCCTCCAGATCCAGGAGGACCTATCGGAAGACATCCTGGATTCGCTGGAGGAGGCCCTGGCGCCACGGGGGGCTGCCTGCCTGCTCGAGGCCAGCCACCAGTGCATGACCTGCCGCTATGCCGGCCAGCCAGGCGCCCGGGTGACCACGCTCCGCTTCCGGGGGATCTTCGAGGAGGTGCCGGCCCGGCGACGGGAGATGGCCGCCCTTCTGAACGGGCCTCCCACCGCCGGAGAGCAGGAGCCGTGAACCGCGCCGGGGTGCGCCTGGTCACTTTCGACGTGGGTGGGACCCTGATCCATCCCTACCCGTCCGTGGGGGCGGTCTATTCCGAGGTCCTGAGCCGCAGGGGATTTCCCGCCGACCCGGTCGACACGGAGAGGGCCTTCGAGGAGGCCTGGGACCTGTCCGCGCGGCGTGTGCCTCCGAGCCGGGAGCGCTACAGCTGGTCCCCGGAGGGGGAACGGGGTTACTGGCGGAGACTTCTTGACGCGACGGTGCGGCGGCTGGGCGGAAGCGAGCCTCCCGCGGGAGCCGCGGAAGAGCTCTTCGAGAGGTTCGGCCACCGGGAGACGTGGCGGGTCTACCCCGATGTGGCGGGCACCCTCTCGACCCTGGCCACCAGGGAGATTCCCATGGCCGTTCTCTCAAACTGGGACAGCAGGCTCCCCGCCTTGCTTCGGGAGCTGGGGATACGTCATTACTTCGGCCCGATCCTCGTGTCGGCCCTGGAAGGATACGAGAAGCCGGATCCCCGGATCTTCCATCTGGCGGCGGAGCGGGCCGGCGTCGCGCCCTGGCAGGTGCTCCACGCCGGGGATCGGGATCTTGAGGATCTGGAGGGGGCGCGGCGATCCGGCTGCCTGGGAGTCAAGATCGATCGGAACGGAGGCCGGGGAGAAGGACTGTCCGCCGTCCTGCGCCGGCTCGAAGACGGCGCCGGAGCGGAAAGGAGGGACGACCCGTCTTGATCATCAGCAAGCGCTTTCGCTTCGAGGCGGCGCACCGCCTGCCCCGGTACAGAGGCCCCTGCTTCGAGCTTCACGGCCACAGCTACGAGCTTCACGTGTCTCTGGAGATGCCGGTGGATCCGGAGACCGGGATGACCCTGGACTTCTACGTTCTGGAAGCGGCCGTCAAGACAAAGGTCCTGGATCGCCTGGATCACCGGAACATCAACGACACGCTCGAGAACCCCACCGCCGAGAACATCGCCGTCTGGATCTGGGACCGGCTGAAGCCCGAGTTTCCCCAGCTCACGGAGATCGGTCTCTACGAGACGCCCGACAGCTCCGTCATCTACCGGGGCCGGTAGGGCTGGGGGCGTGCATGGCCGGCCGTGATCGACCGGTCATCGTGGTCCGGCGCCGCCCCACGCCGGTGGGGGGGCGCACCCTCCGGGACGGCACCCGGGAGCGCTTCTTCGAGACTTCGGGCCCGGGCAGTCTCCGGCGGCTCCACGCCCATGGAAAGGCCGAGGTGGAGGCGGTGGAAATCGCGCCGCCATTCTGGAAGCCCTGAGAGCCATCAACCATTTGAAAATAAATGGCTTGGATGGACAAAACCGTCAAATGACCCAATCGAATCCCGATCGCCGGGTCCGGGAGGCTGCTCTGACCTGTCCAACGGAGCCGGGGCCCTGAACGGTCCGGGGACGACCACCATTTCTCGTATTATGTTGATTTGGCTGTGATTTCCTGCCTTGACTCCCCTCTCAGTCTCCGGCTAGAATAACCGTCCGAGGGAAGCGGATTCTGGCCTTCCATCGCTTCCTGGCGAAGGGTCAGGGGGAAGCCGGTAACATTCTTCCAGGTCAAAACAAGATTGGCGGCAGAGCTTTCCGGTGACCCGAGAGGTTCGGGTCGGGGTCCGGTGGCGTGGGATTCACTCGCGGAGTCCCTACGGGCCGGGGGCGAAGAGGGCATGAACGGTCACCGCGACTACTCGGAACTTCTGCTGGATCACTACCGCCGGCCCCGGAACACCGGGGACCTTGCCAGTCCCGACGTGGTGGTCACAGTCGGCAGCCCTTACCACGGAGACATGATGCGCCTGAGCCTGCGCATCGCCGACGGCAGAATCGCGGAGGCGGGGTTCAAGGTCTTCGGCTGTGCCGCTGCAATCGCCGCCGGATCCATGACCACGGAATTGATCCTGGGAAAGCGCCTGGAGGATGTGGAGAAGATCACAAACCTCCAGGTCGCGGAAGCACTGGGCGGCCTTCCCGAAGGCAAGATCCACTGCTCGGTCCTGGCCGAGCAGGCCCTCCGCGTGGCTCTGGCCGAGTACCGGGCGCGCTCACCGAAGGGAGGGCAAGGGCACTCCGTCGATAGGACACCGGAAGCGATTCTGGGCCACCGCGGCTGAGCGATTCAGCGGGCGGCCCTGAAAGACAAGTTCTCCCTCCCGCGCTGGAACTCCAGTCGCCGGAAGTGGACATGGAGGAAACCCAAGGTGGCAACCCTGCGCCAGATCGAACAGACCTTCGATGACGCTTCCACGCCTTACGACCAGATTTACGCCCGCGTCATCATCCGCTACCGCGAAATACACGAGGTGATGCTCTACTTCCTGACATCCCTGGGAAGAGATTTCATCGACATCGTGGAGCTGGGGGTGGGCACCGGTGAGTTGACGGCGGAAGTCCTGCGCCGCTTTCCGGAAGCGGGAGTGGAGGCCATCGACCTGTCGTCGAAGATGCTGGAGGCGGCCGGACAGAAGCTCCTCCCTTACAGGGACCGGGTCAACCTGATCCATTCCGATTTCGGCACTTATGAGTTCATGCGGGAATACGACCTGGCCATCTCCTCCATGGCCATGCACCACCTGCCCGACAAGGACAAGCTCAAGCTCATGAAGAGCATCCACCGGTCCCTGAAGGAGGAGGGAGTGTTTCTGTTCGGTGACCTCATCCAGTCTCCCTCTTCATACCTGGACAAGAAGTTCTTCCGCATCTGGAAGAACTACCTCCGGTTCAACGGACTCTCCAAGGACGAGATCGAGATCCGCGTCAAGGGGCACCTGAACAACGACCTGCCCGCCACCCTGCCGGAGGTTCTGCACTGGATGAAGGAGGCGGGATTCCGCGACGTGGACTGCCTGTGGAAGTACTTCAACCACGCCGTGGTGGTGGGGATCAAGTAATTGCTCGTCCAGCGACCGCGCACGCTGACCCTGGGAGAGCGGATATACCTCCCGGGGATCCTCAAGGGGCTCTGGCTCACCCTGAGGCACATTTTCGGCCCCAAGGTGACCCTGCAGTATCCCGAGGAGAAGTGGCAACTCCCCGACAACTACCGCGGAATCCCGGCGCTGGTCCGGGACCAGGACGGCCGCACCAAGTGCGTGGCCTGCTTCCTGTGCCAGTGGGTCTGTCCGCCCCGGGCCATCACCATCCAGGCCCGGCAGCTCGAGGACAGCAACGTCGAGAAAGGCCCGCAGGAGTTCGAGATCAACATGCTCCGGTGCATCATGTGCGGCTATTGCGAGGAGGTCTGCCCTGAGGAAGCCATTTTCCTCACGAAGCAGTTCGAGTTCACCGGCCGCAGCCGCCAGGATCTGATTTTCGACAAGGACAGACTCCTCCAGATCGGCGGCGTCCGGTTCGACCCCGTCAAGAAATGGGCTCACAAATGAGCGAGACTGCCGTCGCTTTGCCCGCAGTGGGGGATCCCTACGGTTCCGGGAAGGCCGACGAGGACGTCCTGAAGGACATCCTTTTCACCACGCGCATCGACGATCTGGTGGCGTGGTCCCGCAAGAACTCGCTCTGGCCCATGCCCATGGGGCTCGCCTGTTGCGCCATTGAGCTGATGGCCATGGTGGGGCCCCGCTTCGATGTGGCGCGCTTCGGCGCGGAGGCGCTTCGCTTCTCGCCCCGGCAGGCGGACCTGATGATCGTGGCGGGCACGGTCACCAAAAAGATGGCCCCGGCGGTGAAGAAGATCTACGACCAGATGCCTGTGCCGAAGTGGGTTATCGCCATGGGCGCCTGTGCGTCGTCAGGCGGCATGTTCCGCACCTACAGCACCGTGCAGGGCGTCGACGAGATTTTTCCCGTGGACGTCTACGTTCCCGGCTGCCCCCCCCGGCCCGAGGCTCTCATCTCGGGAATCCTCGAGATCCAGAGGAAAATCGCCACGAAGCGATGAACCCGCCCGCTGGACCCTTTGCCCGGGGTGAGGGGAGCGACCCCCTCCTTTTGAATGACCTTCGCCGCCGGATCTCGGAACGCGGCCCCATCCCATTCTCCGAGTTCATGGAAACCGCCCTGTACACGCCAGGTCGGGGCTACTACGCCCGGCCCGGAGACCCTGTCGGGCGCCATGAAGAAAGCGATTACTACACGGCCCCCTCGCGGCACCCGGCGTTCGGCCTCCTCCTGGGGAAGCAGGTGGCCGAGTGCCTGCAAAACCTGGGAGGCGGTCCGCGGGAAGTTGTTGAGGCAGGGCCCGGGAGCGGGGCGCTCTTCGTGGCGGTGCTCCAGGAGTTGCGAAGGCTCGGAATCGGCTGGCCGGGGGATCTCCGGGGGACTCTCGTGGAGGCAAACTCCGTCCGGGCCGAGGCCCAGCGGCGCCGCCTGGAGGAGGCGGGGTTCGACCGGGGCATCCGCTGGATCTCCCCGGCGGAATGGGAGGATTCGCCCCAGCGCGTCCGGGGCTGCATACTGGCCAACGAGGTCCTGGACGCCATGCCGGTCCACCGCCTCGTCTTCCGGGAGGGAGATCTGCGGGAGATCTACGTGGACTGGAAGGACGGCCTGGTGGAAGTCACCGGAGCGATCTCCAGACCCGAGATCCGGCGGGAGCTGGACCGGCAGGATTTCTCGCCGCGGGAAGGGCAGGAGATAGAGGTGGGCCTGGAGGCGATCCGGTGGATCCGGAAGGTCGGGGAGAAGATGGAGCGCGGCTACGCGATTCTGGCGGACTACGGCTACCCGGCCCCGGAGCTTTACTCTCCGAGGCATCACCGCGGGACCCTTCTGGCGTATCATCGGCACGGCACCAGCGAAGAGTATCTTGAAAGGGTGGGATTCCAGGACCTCACGGCCCACGTGAATTTCACGTCGGTTCTGGACGCGGCGCGGGAATCGGGACTTGCCGCGCTCGGCCCGGTGAGCCAGGGGAGGTTTCTTCTGGCCCTCGGGGTTCTGGAATGCCTGGGAAAGCCGGGGGATTGTTTCAATCTGGATGAGTATCGTGACCGGAAGGCCCTGCAGGACCTCTTTCTTCCGGGTGGGCTCGGGGAAAGCCACCAGATCCTGGTCCTGGGCACCCCGGACGTGGAGATGGACCTGGTCGGGCTGAGGCCCCCGGAGCTCTGGACCGTTCCGGCTCCGGAAGATTCGGAGGAGACGGGTCTCTTGTGGAGGAAGGGGAGGGATGGAGCGGGAAGTCCTCGAAGTTGACGTGCTGTTCGTGGGAGCCGGCCCCGCCTCGCTGGCGGGGGCCTATCACCTGGCGAGGCTTGTCCAGGCACACAACCGGACCGCCGCCTCCGGCGCCGAGTCCCCCCTGGAAGTCAGCATCGCCCTCATCGAGAAAGGTCCCGAGATCGGATCGCACGCCTTCTCGGGCGCAGTCCTGGATCCGATCGCCCTGCAGGAGCTGATCCCGGACTTCGCCGAGAGGGGCGCCCCGCTGCAGCCGGTTCTTCGTGACGAGGTCTGCTTTCTTACTCCGCGTCGCCATTTTCGGCTGCCCGTCGTTCCGCCTCCGCTTCGGAACCACGCGAACCAGATCGTCTCCCTGGGACGCCTGGTCCGCTGGCTGGCCGAAATGCTGGAGAAGCAGGGAGGAGTGGATCTTCTGCCGGGCTTCGGAGGGCGGGAGATTCTCTACGAGGGCGACCGCGTGGCGGGAGTCCGGACCGGGGACAAGGGGATCGACCGGAACGGACAGCGCAAGCCGAACTACGAGCCCGGGATCGACATACGGGCCAAGGTCACGGTCCTGGGCGAGGGACCGCGCGGAACGCTGGCCAAGGCGATGACCGAGCGGCTCCACCTGGATCATGGAAGGAGCCCCCAGATCTACTCCACGGGAGTCAAGGAACTCTGGTCGGTCCCGCGGGAGGCGGGACTGAAGGGGCTCGTCCTCCATACCATGGGCTTTCCCCTGGACTCCAGGACGTTCGGCGGCGGCTTCGTATACGGTCTTTCGGACGACCTCCTGGCGGTTGGGCAGGTGATGGGGCTGGATTACCGCAACCCGACCCTGGATCCCCACCACGAGTTTCAGCGTTTCAAGACCCATCCCCATGTGGCCCCCCTCCTGAAGGGGGGCAAGGTCCTGTGCTACGGCGCCAAGGCGATTCCCGAGGGGGGGTACTACGCCATCCCCCGGCTGGCCGTGGAAGGCGCCCTCATCGTGGGCGACTCCGGCGGCCTGCTGAATCCGATGCGCCTGAAGGGAATCCACCTGGCCATGAAATCGGGGATGCTGGCTGCGGAGACGGTTTTCGATGCCCTGCGCCGGGACGATTCTTCCGCCGATTCTCTGTCCGGGTATGAGAAGCGTCTGCGGAGCAGCTACGCATACCGGGAGCTTCGCAGGGTCCGGAACTTCCACCAGGGGTTCGAGCGCGGCCTCCTGTCCGGCCTGATCCACTCGGGGCTCCAGATGATGACGGGTGGGAGAGGGCTGATGGAATTCCCCCATTTCCCCGCGGGGCACGAGCGGATGAGGAAGGTCCGGGAGTATTTCAGGGGGACCGTCCCGGCCCTGGAGGAGATCCGGATCCCGTTCGACGGGGAGAGGACCTTCGACAAGCTCACGGACGTCTACCACTCGGGCACGAAGCATGAGGAGGACCAGCCTTCGCATCTCCTGGTCGCGGACTCCGAGATGTGCCGGACACGATGTGCCGAGGAGTACGGCAATCCTTGCCAGCACTTCTGCCCCGCCCGGGTCTATGAGATGGTGGAGTCGGAGGACGGCAGGGGCAAGCGCCTGCAAATCAACGCTTCCAACTGTGTGCACTGCAAGACCTGTGACATCGTGGACCCGTACCAGGTGATCACCTGGGTCCCTCCCGAAGGAGGGGGCGGCCCTCGGTACGTGGACATGTAGCCGCGGGCGTGCCGCAGGGCGGCCACTTCGGCGGCGGGGACGGTTTCATTGGGAAGACTGGAAGGCAAGGGCGCCCTGATCACCGGTGGAGGCAGCGGAATGGGTCGTGCCACGGCCCTCCTCTTCGCCCGGGAAGGGGCGAGGGTGGCCGTGGTGGGGCGGCGTCCGGGGCCCCTGGAAGAGACGGTCCGCATGGTCCTGGAGGCGGGCGGGAGCGCCCTGGCGATTCCGGCCGACCTGGCCGAGCCCACGGGGGCGGAGAAGGCCGTCCGCAGGGCGGAGAAGGAATTCGGGGAGCTCCGGGTCCTTTTCAACAATCACGGCACCTTCGAGCCCGGCTCGGTCCTCGGGACAACACCCGAGAGCTGGGACCGGATCCTGTCCAACAATCTCAAGGCGGTCTATCTGACCTGCCGCGCCGCCGTTCCCGGGATGCGCCGGGCAGGCGGATCCATCATCAACACCGCCTCCACCCTGGGGATCGTGGCGATGCGTAACGCCGTCGCCTACTGCGCGGCCAAGGGGGGGCTCGTGCAGCTGACCCGGGCCATGGCCCTGGACCATGCCCGGGACCGGATCCGGGTGAACGCCATCTGTCCCGGGGTGGTGGACACCCCTATGTGGCAGGCACGGCGGGACCGGGAGGGACGACCCCTGGACCGGAAGAAGTTCGAGGATCTTCACCCCCTCCGGCGCCTGGGATCTCCCGAAGATGTGGCGGCCCTGGCCCTTTATCTCGCCTCGGACGAGTCGGCCTGGATGACCGGGAGCATCCTGACGCTGGATGGGGGACTCACGGCACTCTAGACGCGGTGCTTGATCTTCGTTCCGCGAAGGGAGTAGCCTTCCCGGGTGATCTCCGCCGCGCCGCACGACGCCGGGCCGGATCTCTCCCGTTGGTTCATTTCCTGAGGAGCTTTATGAAGCGGCTCATGTCGCCACTGTTCGGTCTTCTTCTGGTCTTCGTTCCCGCCTGCCAGGCCCGCGGCGGCGATCCTTCCGGCACGGGCCCTTCCACGCCGGCCCCGCCGGAGGCAACCGCTTCGAAGGTCCCTCCCGCCACCGTTCTGGCGAGGGTCAACGGGACCGACATCCCGTCCGGCCATCTGGAACGGGCCCTGAAGCTATTTCTGGAGAGGAACTCGCAGGATCCCGGGTCGGTTCCCGCCGCCCGGATCCAGGACCTCCGCAAGGAGCTTCTGGAAAGCCTGGTCAGCTCCGAGCTGCTCTATCAGGCCAGCAAGGCCGCCGGGATCAGCGTGGCCGACGATGCCATCGCCCAGCAGATCCAGCTCCTCCAGAGCAGGTTCCCCTCCGAGGCGGAGTTCACGAAGTACTTGCAGGATCAGGGGCTCACGCCGGACGAGATGAAAGAGCAGGCCCGCCGCAACCTGGCCACGGATCAGCTGATCAAGAGGGATGTGGACTCGAAGGTCTCCGTTTCCGACCAGGACATCGCCGACTACTTCGAGAAGAACAAGGAGCGGATGCGCCGGCCGGAGGCCGTGAAGCTCTCCGAGATCTTCGCTGCCGCCGATTCCCGCACAAGCGCCGATGCGAGAAACAAGGCCCGACAGAAGATTGAATTGCTCCTCAAGGAGGTCCGTGGCGGGAAGGACTTCGCCGCGCTGGCCCGACAGTTCTCCGAGAGCCCGGACGCCAAGGATGGCGGGGAGATGGGCTACGTTTCCCGCAACGGCAGCCTTCCTGTGCTCTCCGAGGCGGCCTTCAAGCTCAAGGTGGGGGAGGTCAGCGATGTGGTGGAGACACCCTTCGGCTATCACATTCTCAAGGTGACGGACAAGAGGGCGGCGGGGGACGTGACCCTCACCGAAGCCAAGCCCCAGATCTCCGCCCTTCTCACCCAGCAGAAGGAGCGGGAAGCTTTCAACGCTTACCTCACCGCGCTGAAGACCGGCGCCAGGATCGAGATCCTCACTCCGACGCCCTGACACGCCGCCAGGAGCCGGTGATACGGGACGCGCCCGGCCGGGAGGTGCCAGATGGCGCAGGGAAAAGTGAAGTGGTTTAACCGCGAGAAGGGGTACGGGTTCATCGTGACGGACGAGGGCCAGGACGTCTTCGTCCATCGCACCGCTCTCAAGGAGGGTGGAAACACCCAGACCCTCAAGGAGGGGGACCTGGTCAGCTTCGACATCGCCGAAGGAGACCGGGGTCCCAAGGCCGTCAACGTGCTGAAGAGCGAGCCCGAGCGCCGGGAGGGCGGGGGGGCGCAGGAGTAGCCGGGACCGGCAACGGTGAGCCGATTCGTGGTGCGGAGGGTCAAGGACCTGCCTTCCGGCCTCTCCCGGAGGCGGGCGCGCCGGAAGACCCGCCGGCCGCGCTGTTTCCTCAACGTGGCCACGAGCCTGGATGGAAAGATCGCGTCGTCCCGGCGCGAGCTTCCCGGCTTCGCCAGCCGGGCCGACCGCCGGATGATGGATCGGATCCGTGCCCGGGCGGATGCCGTTCTGGTGGGTGCCGGGACGCTCCGGGCCGCCGATTTTCCCCTCCGGATCCGCTCGGCCGCCCTCAGGAAGGAGCGCCTCGCCTCCGGTCGCCCCGAGCAACCACTCAACATTCTTCTCAGCTCGACCCTGGCCGTGCCGTTGAAGGGCCGGTTCCTCCGTTCGCCGGACACGCGACGTCTGGTCGTCACGACCCGGAGCGCCCCTCCCTCCCGTGTCCTTTCCCTGCGGGGGCGCGCGGAGGTCCTGGTCCTGGGGCGGAATGAGGTCTCCCTTCCTCTGCTGATGCGAAAACTCCACGCGCTGGGGATCCGTGAGCTGCTCCTGGAGGGGGGAGGCGAGACCAATGCCGCCTTCTTCCGTCACCATCTGGTGGATGAGATCTACCTGACTCTCTGCCCGGTGGTCATCGGAGGCGCCGCCAGCCCCACGCCGGCGGACGGAAGGGGTTTCTCCCCCGAGGAGTTCATTCACTTCCGGCTGGTGTCCCTCCGGCGGGAAGGCGGCGAGATATTCCTGCACTATCGCCGCCGACGCCCCGGGCGGGGCTGATCCTCGCCGCCGAGACGCATTGACAGGTCCGTCCGGGAAATTTATAATATCCGACGTAAGAAGTCGGATATTTAACGGCGGGAGAGGCCTAAAGACCCATGTTTCGCCTGAGCAAGAAGACCGATTACTGCCTGATGGCCCTCAAGCACATCCTGTCCAAAAAGAACGAGCCGTCCAGCGCCCGGGAAATCGCCGAGGCCTACGACATCCCGTTCGAAGTCCTGGCCAAGCTGCTCCAGACCCTGGCCCGGAAGGGGATCCTGGTCTCCAAGCACGGCACCAAGGGAGGCTATTCGCCGGCCCGCAACCCCGCCTCCATCACCCTTCGCGAGGTCATGGAGGCCATCGAGGGGCCGGTCGCGCTCGTCGACTGCGCGGGCGTTCGCAAGAGGCCCTGCGGGCAGGAGAAGAAGTGCCTCGTGAGACGCCCGCTCGTCAATCTCAATCGGAAGATCGTTGACGTGCTGGGGCGGATGACGCTGAGGGAAATCTGAATCTCCATGACGGCAATGTCCGGGAAACAGCCCGTTTACATGGATCACCAGGCCACCACTCCGGTGGATCCCGAAGTGCTGGAGGCCATGCTCCCATTTTTCTCCCGGGAGTTCGGAAACGCCGCCAGCCGAAGCCACTCCTTCGGCTGGCGGGCCGAGGAGGCGGTGGAGAAGGCCCGGGAATCGGTGGCGTCCCTGATTCACGCCGGTCCGCCGGAGATCGTCTTCACCAGCGGAGCGACCGAGTCGGACAACCTGGCCCTCTTCGGCGTCACGGAAGCCCTCTATCGGAAGGGAAGGCATATCGTCACCTGCCGCACCGAGCACAAGGCGGTGCTGGATTGCTGCGCCCGGCTCGAGAAACTGGGATACGAGATCACCTACCTCCCGGTGGACCGTCACGGCCTCGTCTCTCCCGCGGACGTCCTGGCGGCGATCACGGAGCAGACGGTCCTGGTTGCCATCATGGCGGCCAACAACGAGGTGGGGACCGTTCACCCCGTCGCAGAGATCGGGAGGATTGCCAGGGAGAAGGGCGTCCCTTTCCACTGCGATGCGGCCCAGGCGGTGGGGAAGATTCCCATCGACGTGGAGGCGATGGGAATCGACCTGATGGCCTTCTCCGCGCACAAGATCTACGGTCCCAAGGGGGTCGGCGCCCTGTACGTCCGGAAACGCCATCCCAGGGTCCGGGTGGCGCCGCAGATCCACGGCGGGGGGCACGAGAAGGGGCTGCGTTCCGGCACTCTCAACGTGCCGGGCATCGTGGGTTTCGGCAAGGCCTGTGAGATTGCCGGCCGGGTCATGCCCGAAGAGTCCCGGCGCCTGGCCGGATTGCGGGACCGGCTCCAGGAGAGGCTCCTCTCCGAACTGGACGACGTGCACCTGAACGGGCATCCCGAGCGCCGGCTCCCCCACAGCCTCAACGTCAGCTTCGCCTGCGTGGAGGGAGAATCGCTGATGCTGGCCCTGGACGGTGTGGCCGTCTCCTCCGGGTCGGCCTGCACCTCCGCCAGCCTGGAGCCGTCCTATGTCCTCAAGGCCATGGGAGTAAGCAACGAACTCGCCCACGCCTCGCTCCGCTTCGGCCTGGGTCGCTCCAACACCGCCGAGCAGGTGGAGTACGTGGCGGACAGGGTGGCGGAGAACGTCGAACGCCTGCGGCGGCTCTCCCCCCTTTACGAGATGCCCGGGCCCGGGGGCCGTTCCGCGAAGGCGAAGGGGGCCGGACCGGCCCGGATGTGATGGACGGGGACCAGGATCGCAGGAAGATGCGGGACCTGCACGATGCCGGAATCCGGAACGCAGTTCATCCCCGGGCCCCGGGAGGAAGCGGACGCCTGCGGTACCGATCGATGGGAAGGTTCCAGACCGGCTCGCCGCAGTACCGCTTCCCTTCGGGGCAGTAGGGGGTAGTTCCGGCCTGGAAGCGGAGCGTGCAGGGAGGCAGCAGGTAGGAGCCGATCCGGGGGTCCCGCTCCCGGATCTGGAGCGCCTCCTCCCAGGAGGCCTGCCAGATCTCCTCCTGGGCGTTGTAGCACAGACGCATGTTGTGTTTGTGGCGGAGGTTCAGGAGATCGGCCGACTCGGTGAACCGGACGTTCACCGCGTTGGGCAGGATGTAGAGGACGAACTCGCCCGGAACCCCCAGTCCCTGAAGCTCCCGAATCCCCTCCCAGATCCTGCCCATGATGTCCCGGTAACGCTCCTCGATGGCAGGGTCGCGCCGGATCAGGCCCGGCGTGGCGTAGTCGGGCTCGCCGGTCAGGTGGGCGGCCAGGATGGGGCGTGATGCGGGGGTAAGGCGGTGCCGCTGGTTCTGGGAATCGGCGGTGTGGCTCAGGCGCTTCCGGAAGGTGTAGCGGGCATGGTAGAGGGCCCGGGAGAGCTTGGAAAGGGAGTCCAGGTTCAGGGCTTCGCCGAGGTAACGGTTCCGCGCCGGGTCCATGACCAGAGCGAGAGCCTCGGAATCGGCCATCTCCGACCGCGGGATTCCCAGCACCTCCCGCACCCCCTGGGCCACCAGGGCCTCGTTGCCGGCGGGACAGTCCACCAGCAGCGAGATCCGCGGGCCCAGCTCCCGGTCGAACTCACGCGCGAACCTCGCCGCCCGGTCGGGATCGGGAGCGGCGGCGCCGGAGAGGATCCGGGACTCCGGGGTCTCTTCCGCCCGGAGAGGCTCCTCGAGGACGACCCGGTACTCCGGCTCCAGCCGCAGCAGCTCCTCCACCATTTTTCCCAGTACGATGCGCTGCTCCAGGGGAGCGTCCTGCTGCTCGGCCATGCGGTAGTAGCGCAGGAGCGTCAGAGCGCTGATGGTGTGATAGAGGTAGGTGAAGGTGGCCACCGGGAGAACATACCGTGCCACTTCCCGGGCCTTCTTCCGGATCTCCTTCCCGTAGATCTCCCGTCGCCTTCCCCGGGCCGGAAAGCGCTCGTAGTATTCCGCCTCCACCAGAGGATCCAGGGCCCCGGACAGCTCCCGGTAGGCGGTCACCTGCAGGTCCACCGTCCGGCGGTAGATTTCCAGGGCCTTTCCCTCCAGAGGCGGGACGGCGCAGCTTCCCGGCTTCACCTCCACATATCGCTGGCTCACCTGCTCCGAGTTGTAGAAAGGGTGGCTGTGCAGGAAGGACCAGACGAACTGCCGGGAGACGTTGCTCAGGGTGAACTGGTAGTGGGCGTGCTGCAGGGTGGTGTGGTGCCCGGCCAGGTACAGATCCTTCGCGAGACCGTCCCGCCGGCGAAGCCTCTTCTCCTTCTCTTCGGCGGGAAGGTCCTCGGTGCCCGCCACGTCGTCCTCGGTGACGATTCCCGAGGCGGAGTAGCAGGTCCGGGCGGCGGCCACCGCGTTGTCCAGGGAGCGCCGGAAGGCCCGGGTGATGGCGACGACCGGCTCAGGGGAGAGGAATCGCTGGGACTGCCGGCTCAATGGGGCGCACCTCGCATTGAAGAGGAGGCCGATTATAGGGTCGGGCCACACCGGGCACAAGATCCCGTTGCCCTTCCGGTCGGAACGCAGGTTCCCTCGGATACTTTCCTCTCCATGAGATTGCCGCCCCGGCGTGCTAAAATGCCCCCCCGAAGCGTACAGAGTCTGACGCCTGTGCCGATCTCCGTGCTCCGGATAGGGATGGAGGGCCGGATTTCCCGTCAGGTCGTTCCGAGGAGAGCGAGATCATGGACGAGCGCCAAGAAGCCTCCAGGACGGAAGACGTCATCATCCTGGGATCGGGGGTGGCGGGCCTGACCGCCGCCATCTACACCGCCCGCGCAAGCCTCCAACCCCTGGTTGTGGAGGGAAGGGCGGCGGGGGGCCAGCTTACGCTGACCACCGAGGTGGAGAACTTCCCCGGCTTCCCCACCGGTGTTCCGGGCCCCGAGCTCATCGGGCACATGCGCCGGCAGGCGGAGAGGTTCGGCGCCCGTTTTCTCACGGGCGACGCCGGAGCCTGCGATTTGAAGTCGGGTCCCTTCACCCTCACTGTGGACGGGAAAGTGCTCCGGACCCGGACCCTGATCGTCGCCACCGGCGCCGACGCCCGGCTTTTGGGCCTCGAATCGGAGAAGAAGCTCATCGGCCACGGCGTTTCCACCTGCGCGACCTGCGACGGGTTCTTCTTCCGGGGGAAGGAGATCCTGGTTGTGGGAGGGGGGGACTCGGCCCTTGAGGAGGCCACCTTCCTGACGAGGTTCGCCTCCAGGGTCACGGTGGTTCACCGCCGCGACAGGCTCCGCGCCTCGAAAATCATGCAGGACAAGGCCTTCGGGAACCCGAAAATTGCCTTCGCCTGGGACTCGGTCATCCAGGAGATCCGGGATGCGACCCGGGGCAAGGTGGAGAGCGTGGTCCTCAGGAACCTGAAGACCGGGGAGGCTCGCGAGATCCGGTGCGAGGGAATCTTCGTGGCGATCGGGCACGTGCCCAACACCCGCATCTTCGAGGGACAGATGGGCCTGGACGCCGGCGGGTACATCAACACCGGCGACGGGACCTCCACCAGCGTCCCCGGGGTCTTCGCCGCCGGAGACGTGGCGGACCACGCCTACCGGCAGGCGGTCACCGCCGCCGGCACCGGCTGCATGGCGGCCCTGGATGCGGAGCGCTACCTGGAGCGCACCGCCCGCTGACTCCCCTCCGAATTTCGGCTCCCTTGCCGGGCCTGCGCGGTCCGGGTGGCTTCGGTCCTTCCAAGGAGGTCTGGTGCAGGATTCCATGAAAGCCTGTGTCGCGGAAGCCGTGGGCACTTTCTTCCTGGTCTTCATCGGCGCCGGGTCGATCTGCCTGGACGCCTTCACCGGCGGCCGGGTGGGCCTGCTGGGGATTGCCGTCGCGGCCGGCCTGGCACTTTCCGTGGCCGTCTCGGCAACCCTGGCCCTCTCCGGGGGCCATCTCAACCCCGCCGTCACCTTCGGCTTCATGGTCACGGGGAGGATGGACCGCAGGACCGGCCTGTCCTACATGGTCGCCCAGTTGATCGGGGCTGCCGTGGGGGGCTTCTTCCTTCGCATCCTGTTCGACGAGAACGTCTGGCAGGCCAGGGCCCTGGGCACGCCGGATCTGCATCCCACCGTCAAGTTCGGCAACGGGACCTTCATCGAGGCGGTCCTGACCTTTCTGCTGGTCTTCGTGTTCTGGGCCACGGTGGTGGACGAGCGAGCCCCGAAGATCGCCGGCTTCGGCATCGGGCTGACCCTTGGCGCCTCCATCCTCATGGGGGGCGCGCTGACGGGGGCTTCCCTGAACCCCGCCCGGACCTTCGGCCCCGCGATGGCCTCCGGCCACTGGAACAACCACCTGGCCTACTGGATCGGCCCGCTGCTGGGCGCGGCTGCGGCCGCCCTGCTCTACAACGGAGTGCTGTTGAGGAGGCGCTGAGCCCGGGAGCCGCCCGGCCGCGATTGATCGAGCCGCCCGGGTGAGTTAGCATGCAGCCGATACATCCGCTTCAGCAGGGGCGAAGAGGGGCCGGGCTCCCGGCTTTCTCCGCCTGACCCGCCCGGGAGGTTGCCCATGAGCGCAGAGAGAATCCGGCCCGCCGGTGGTGAGCCGGTTACCCAGATGCACCATGCCCGCAAGGGGGTCATCACCGAGGCGATGAAGTTCATCTCCCGGAGGGAGAAGATCGATCCCTCGGTGATCCGGGCGGAGGTGGCGCGCGGGCGGCTGGTGATTCCCGCCAACGTCAACCACGACAGCCTGGAGCCGATAGGAATCGGGCTTGCACTCTCCTGCAAGATCAACGCGAACATCGGCAACTCCTCCGTGCTCTCCGACGTGGAGGGCGAGCTTCGGAAGCTGCGCACTGCCGTGAAGCTGGGGAGCGACACCGTCATGGACCTCAGCACCGGCGGCGACATCGACGCCATCCGGGTGGCCATCCTGCGTCACAGCACCGTTCCCATCGGCACGGTCCCCATCTATCAGGTGGTGGCCCGGCTGGAATCCATCGAGAAGATGAAGGACGACGATCTCATCGACATGGTGGAGCACCAGGCGAAGCAGGGGGTGGACTACATGACGCTCCACGCCGGCGTCCTCCTGAAGCACCTGCCTCTGGCCCGCAACCGCATCACGGGCATCGTCAGCCGGGGCGGGTCGCTCATGGCCTACTGGATGATGGCGAACCGCGCCGAGAACCCTCTCTACGTACACTGGGACAAGATCCTGGAGATCTGCCGCCGCTACGACGTCACTATCAGCGCCGGCGACGGCCTCAGGCCGGGATGCCTGGCCGACGCCTCCGACGAGGCCCAGTTTGCCGAGCTGGAGACTCTCGGGGAGCTGACCCTGCGGGCCTGGGAGAAGGACGTGCAGGTCATGATCGAAGGGCCCGGCCATCTCCCCATGGACCAGATTGCCATGAACGTGGAGATGCAGCAGAGGATCTGCCACGAGGCCCCCTTCTACGTGCTGGGGCCGCTGGTGACCGACATCGCTCCCGGCTACGACCACATCACGTCCGCGATCGGGGCGGCCCTGGCCGGGCAGGCGGGGGCCTCCCTTCTCTGCTACGTCACGCCCAAGGAGCACCTCGGGCTGCCCAACGATGACGACGTCCGGCAGGGGGTCATCGCCTACAAGATAGCGGCCCACGCTGCCGACGTGGCACGAGGGCGACCGGGGGCGCGGGATCGGGACGACGAGATCTCCCGGGCCCGGTCCGCTTTCGACTGGGAGAAGCAGTTCGCCCTGTCGCTGGACCCGGAGACCGCCCGCTCCATGCACGACGAGGCGCTTCCCTCGGAGTGCTTCAAGAGCGCGGAGTTCTGCTCCATGTGCGGCCCCACGTTCTGCTCCATGCAAAGCCGCTTCCGGCTGGAGGGGATCGAGGAAGTCCTGGAGAAGATGAAGGGAGAGGCAGCACCGGCGAGAGCGGCGACAGGGGAGGCGGCCACTCCGGCTTGCCCTCCGGGGCCGGCGACGCACCAGGCACCGCGGCGCTGAGGAGTTTCCGTCTCATGGGGCGGCATAAATAATCCCATGAAAAGAAATGAGATGTTGCCTTTGCCGACTGGATGGGGCCCCGGTCCGCGGGTGGGTCTTGACGGGGTTTCTTTTCTGCTATAATACGCATCCTTTTTCAGGGCCGGGTGGAGCAACGCGCCATCGGATGGCGTGGCACGGTACTGGCCGAGACGCCCCACACGCGCCCGGACGCGGCGGCGGGTTTCAAAACGCCGACCCCGTCCAGTGCCAGCGGTCTCGACGCAAGGGAGGTGGTGCCTGAGACAGCGTACCAGGTAGGGCCGGCTGGTTCGTGCGCGCTTTTTTCATGCCTTTCCGGAGGCGCTGACATGCCCCGGGGGCCGATAAACGTCACAGGAGGGACATCGATGAAACGATCTTGGTTTGGATTGGCAGTGCTCGTGATGGCGCTGGTGACCGTGGTTGCCTGCGGCAAGCCCCCGCAGGAGGACATTGATGCGGCGAAGGCCGCCCTGGAAGCGGCGAAGACCGCCCAGGCCGAGAAATGGGCCGACACCGATTACCAGACCGCCGAGAGCAGCCTGAGCGCTGCCCAGGCCGAGGTGGATGCACAGGCGCAGAAGTGGTTCAAGAACTATGACAAGGCCAAGGAGTTGATGACGACCGCCAAGGCCGACGCCGAGAAGGCGGCAGCCGCCGCGGTCGCCAACAAGGAGACCGCGAGGAACGAAGCCACCACGGCCATTGCCGACGCCACCACCGCCATCGAGGCGGCCACGACGGCCCTGGCGGGCGCCCCGAAGGGGAAGGACACCAAGGCCGACCTGGAGCTCTTCAAGCAGGACCTGGATGGGCTCGCGGCCACCCTCACCGAGGCCCAGTCGGCCATGGGGAGCGAGGACTACAACGCCGCGAAGGACAAGGCCAGTTCCGTCAAAGAGAAGGCCACGAGCATCAGTGATCAGATTGCCCAGGCTGCCGCGAAGCGGGCTGGTGGCAAAAAGTAGCAGAGGTTCCGAACGTTCGAGCCAGACTCCCGGCGGTTCCACTCCGCGAAGGCGGGACCGCCGGGGTTTTCTCTTTGCGGCTGTCGCCTTCCTCTTTCTGGCCCTATCCGGCTGTGAATCCCCCCCTCTCGCGATCCTGAAGGGCGCCCGCGACGCGGTCGAGAAGGCCCGGCGCGGCGAGGCCGCCCGCTACGCACCCGAAGAGTTGAACCAGGCGGTGGACGTACTCCGTCGCGCCCGGCGCAGCGAGGCCCTGGAGTCGGCCCGGCTGGCCTTCCGCCGGGACTACCGCGAGACCGTCTCTCTCGCGGGGGAGGCGAAGCTCCTCGCCGTCCGATCGGAGCGTCTCGCCGGCGAGCGCAGGGTCCGGGTCGAGAGGGACGCCAGGTCGGAGGTGGCCGCCCTGCGGGAGCTTTTGAACCGCTCCCGGGAGATCAAGCGGTTTCTCTCCCCCCGGGACCCCTTCGTGGCCCGCCTGCAGGTGGGGGCGGGAGTGGACCTGGAGGTGGCCCGGCAGCGCCTGAAGGAGAAGGACTTTCCCGGGGCTCTGGAGGCCGCCCGGAGCGGCTCGAAGCGCATCCATCAGGTGGACCAGATTCTCCTCTCCTCCATGGTCCGCTACACCGCCCACCCGGATCTTCCTTTCTGGCGCAGATCGGTGGAGGAGGCGATCCGCCGGAGCCGCACGGACGGCGACGTGGCCTTCGTGGTGGACAAGCTGCGGCGGCGGATGACGGTCTACCGGAGCGGCAAGAAGGAGAAGGCATACTCCGTGGACATCGGCCTGGGCGGGATGGACCGGAAACTCCGATCCGGCGATGACGCGACCCCGGAAGGCCTCTACAGGATCCAGGAAATCCGGGGTCCCGGACAGAGCCGCTACTACCGGGCCTTTCTGCTGGATTATCCCAACGAGCAGGACCGGCGGCGGTTCGAGACGGCGCGCAGCAACGGCTGGATCCCGAAAGGGGCCCATCCCGGAGGTCTCATCGAGATTCACGGGGAAGGCGGCCGCGACCAGGACTGGACCAGGGGCTGCGTCGCGCTGACCAACGCCGAGATGGACGAGATCTCCCGGTGGGTGAAGATCGGGACTGTCGTGGCGATCGTGGGCTACAACCCGCGGGACAAGGAAGCAGGATGGTGATCCGGAGGCCGGGGAAAAAGACCGCCGGGCGGCTGGCGGCTTTCCTGGCGGCGGGCCTGCTCCTGAGCTGGGGCGCCGCCGGCCTTCCTCAGGAGCCATCCCCCGAGACTCCTCCGCCCGAGCCGGTCCCTTCCGGGCAGGCGACCCTCCCCGAAGGACCGCCGCCCGTGGCGATTCAACCCCCCCAGTCGCAGCCGGCGCCGGAGAAGAGGCCCGCTCCTCCCCGGAAGCCCCGGCCGCGAAAGCCGCAGACGCTCCAGCAGAAGCGCGACGATCTGGAGAAAAGGATCTCCGCACTGGCCCCCCGGGGGACCTACATCCTCATTGATACCGGGCTCAACCGGCTCTACCTGGTCCGGGGCCGGGAAGTCGTGCGGGAGGCCGTCTGCTCCACCGGAAGCGGGCGGTTCCTTCCGGACCCCCCCCGGAACCGGGAGTGGACCTTCGACACTCCCAAGGGAGAGTTCAAGATCCAGAAGAAGATCGTGAAACCCGTCTGGATCAAGCCCGACTGGGCCTTCATCGAGGAGGGGGAGGACCTGCCGAAGAGGGCGGCGGATCGGGTGGCTCCCGACGAGCTGGGGGACTACGCCATGGACCTGGGGGACGGCTACCTCATCCACGGCACCCTCTACGAGCGGTCCCTGGGGATGTCGGTCACTCATGGATGCGTGCGGGTGGGGGCGAAAGACCTGGACGTGGTCTTCCACGCGGTGAAGATCGGGACGCCGGTCTATATTTTCTGAAAGGTGGAGCAGCCACAGTGAGACGGGGCTGGATCCTGCTGGGGGTCTTCGCTTGCGTGTTCGCGATCGGCGTTGCCGTCGTCGCTCTCGTCATGCTCCGCCGCCCGGACTACCGCCCCCGGGAGGCCGCACCGAGCCTGGAGCAGGAAACCCGGCGGCTGGAAGCTGAGCTTCCGCTGGCCGCCTCCCGGAAGCCGTATCTCATCCTGGACCTCACGTCATCCCGGCTCATCTACCGGATCAGCGGCCTTACACCCAAGATCATTCCCTTCCGGATCGATTCCATCCGGGGATCGGGGGGGCCGCTGGTCCCGGAGCAGGGGGGCATGACCCTCCTGACCCTGGAGGAGCGGGGCGCCCCGAGGGAAGTGATCCAGCCGCCGGATCCCGACAAGCCGGTGGAGCCCCTCAAGGATCCCAAGATCTTCCCTCCCGATCCTCCCACCGACTACATCCTCTCCTTCGATCGGCCGATGAAGGTCCGCATCCTGGGGGAGAAGGACCAGGGGTGGAAGGACCGCTTCATCTCCGTCGGCAAAACCGTCCGGCAATGGCTCGGAAAGGGCCGCGGCAGGGAGAGGATCCGCATCCAGCTGCGCCTTCCCGCCGGAAAGGCGCAGGAAATCTACCGGGGTCTCTACCGCGGAGAGAAGGTTCTGATGCTGGGGGTGGAAGAGCCGGCGCCCGCGGATCCGTCCGCCGTCAGCGGAGGATAGCCAGTTCCCGACCCGCCCGGCCAAAGGCCTCCAGGGCGAAGTCCAGGTCCTCGCTGGAGTGGGTTGCGGAAATCATGGCCCGGATTCTCGCCTTGTCCCTACCCACCGCCGGGTAGACGATGGGCATGGCGAAGATCTTCTCCTCGAACAGCTTCCGGGAAAAGGCGCCGGCCAGCCTCGCGTCCCCGACCATCACGGGAACGATGGGCGTTACGCTCTTCCCCAGGTCGAACCCCAGGGAGCGCATGCCTTCCTTGAACCGGCGTGTGTTGGCCCACAGGCGATCCACGAGTTCCCCGGATTCCTCCAGGATCTCCAATGCTGCGATGCAGGCGGCCGCGTCCGCCGGGGGGACGGCGCTGGAGAAGAGGAACGGCCGCCCCTTCTGCCGCAGGTAGTCCACCACCTGCCGGCTTCCCGCCACGATTCCCCCCACCACGCCGAAGGCCTTGGAGAAAGTCCCCACTTCCAGGTCCACTTTTCCATGCAGGGCGAAGTGGTCGACGATGCCGCGGCCGGCGCGTCCCAGGACCCCCTCCCCGTGGGCATCATCCACCATCACCAGGGCCTCGAATTCCGCGGCCACCGAGCAAATCTCGGGCATGGGCGCGATGTCACCGTCCATGCTGAAGACGCCGTCGGTGACCACAAGCCGCCGGCGGGTGGAAGGTTCCGAGCGGAGCTTTTCCCGGAGATCGGCCGGGTCGCAATGGGCGTAGCGAACGACCTTCGCCCGGGAGAGTCGCGCCCCGTCGATGATGCTGGCGTGGTTCAGCTCGTCGGAGAAGATGATGTCCTCGGGCCCCACCGCCGCTCCCAGCGCCACCAGGTTGGCGCAGTAGCCCGACTGGCAGCTCAGCGTCGCCTCCACCCCCTTGAAGCGGGCCATCCGGGCCTCCAGATCCAGGTGGATGGACAGGGTGCCTGCGGTGGTCCTCACTGCCGCGGGGCCGACCCCCAGGCTCTGGATCGCCTCCCGGGCGCGGCGCTTCAGCACGTCATGGTCGGCGAGGCCCAGGTAGTTGTTGGAGCAGAGGTTCAGGACCCTCCTGCCGTCCACGGTGATCCAGGCCCCCTGGGGCGAGTCCACCACGCGTATGTCGATGAAAAGGCCCCGCTCCCTGAGGGAGGAGAGCTCCTGGGCGATGAAATCCAGTTTGCCGGGCAAGACTATCCTCCCGAAGGGTCGCGGGTGGGGGCGCGCGGCCTTCAATCCGTGGGGAGCAGCACGATGGGAAAAAGGCCGACGAAAAGGAGGGCGCATGATAGCACAGGGGCGGAGACGGCCCAATCGGCGCTGTGCTAGCATGGGCGCCGTCCAAGAATCGGAGGCAAAAACCGTGAGCGAGAAGCTTCCTCCCCTGGGAAAGATTTCTCCCGCGTTCTTCGAGCGCGTGATCCTGCCCCACCTCGGCGCCCCCTCGGAGAAGGTGCTGGTAGGCCCCCGGCACGGCGTGGACATCGGGATCGTAGAGGTGGCGGAGGGAATGGTGATGGCCCTCACCACCGATCCGATCTTCGTGGTGCCCGAGTACGGATGGGAGCGCTCCGCCTGGTTCGCCGTGCACATCCTGGCCTCGGACGCGGCCACCTCAGGGCTCCCCCTGGCCTTCGCCACCTTCGATCTCAACCTGCCCCTCTCCATCAGCGAGGAGGATCTGGAAGTCCTCTGGCGCGCCATGGACGCGGAGTGCCGGGCGCTCGGGATCAGCGTGGTCACCGGCCACACCGCCCGTTACGAGGGGTGCTCCTACCCCATGGTGGGCGGCGCCACGTTCATGGCCCTCGGTTCCGCCACCCGGTACGTGACTCCGGCCATGGCGGAGCCGGGAGACCAGGTGCTCGTCACGAAGGGCCCGGCCATCGAGGCCACGGGGCTGTTCGGCGTCACATTCCCCGGCCGGATCGAGAAGGCCCTGGGGACCGAGATGGCGCGCAAGGCCGCCGACGTCTTCGGCCAGATGTCCGTGGTCCGGGACTGCCGGATCGCGGCGGCCATCGGCGTACGGAACCGCGGCGTTACCTCCATGCACGACGCCACCGAGTGCGGCCTGTACGGCGGGCTGGTGGAAGTGGCCCAGGCCTCGGGCGTCGGAATGCGCATCGAGAAGGAGGCCATCCCGGTGCCGGAGGTGGTTTCCCGGGTCTGCGGCCACTTCGGCATCGATCCCTTCACCTCCATCAGCGAGGGGACCCTCATCGTCACGTGCAAGCCGTTCCGGGCCCAGGCCCTCCTGGCCGCCTTCTCCGGGGTCTCCATCCCGGCGGCCATCATCGGAGAAGTGACCGGGAAGGAGCGGGGGATCGTCCTCGTGGAAGGAGGGGCCGAGCGGGAGATGGAGCATCCCCGGCTGGATCCGTTCTGGGCCGCCTTCGGGGAGGCCATGGCGGCTTCCCGGCGCGGCTGAGCGAAGCATGCGTCTCGATCTGTATCTGGTGACCGATCCGGACCTGACGGCGGGGCGGCCCCTTCTCCAGGTGGTGGCGGCGGCCCTCGAGGGGGGGGTGACGGCGATCCAGCTCAGGGACAAGAGGGCGTCCCCCCGGGATCTCCTCGCCCTCGGCGCCGAGATGCGGCGCATCGCCCGCCGCCACCAGGCCACCTTCATCGTCAACGACCGGGTGGACCTTGCCCTGGCTCTGGATGCCGACGGTGTCCACCTCGGTGCGGAGGATCTCCCGCCCCTGGAGGCCCGCCGGCTCGCGCCCCGGCCGTGCCTCGTGGGTGTCTCGGCCGGGACCGTCCAGGAAGCGCTGTCCGCGGAGAGGGCGGGAGCGGACTACCTGGGCGCCGGGCCCGTCTTCGCCACGGCCACCAAGTCAGACGCCGGGGAGCCCATCGGTCTGAGCGGACTCGCCGCCATCGCCTCGGCGGTGGAAATCCCGGTGGTGGGAATCGGGGGGATAGACTCCGGCAATGCCTCCTCGGTGATCGAGGCTGGGGCGGCCGGAGTCGCCGTGATATCTGCCATCGTCGGCGCCGGGGATCCGGAGGCCGCGGCCCGGGAGATCCTCTCCCGGGTTCGGGAGGCCCTCGGCCGTAAGGGAGCCTTCGGGCCGGTGTCCAGGGGGAAGCCGGGGACATGAGCGCTCCCAAGCGGGTGGCCCGGGCCCTGACCATCGCCGGGTCCGACTCGGGGGGCGGGGCCGGCATTCAGGCCGATCTCAAGACCTTCGCCGCCTTCTCCGTCTACGGCACCAGCGCCATCGTCGCCCTCACCGCGCAGAACACCCGGGAGGTGACGGCGATCCACGAGGTCCCTCCGGAAATCGTGAGGGCCCAGATCGAGGCGGTGGTCTCGGACATCGGGGTGGATGCCGCCAAGACCGGAATGCTGGGAAGCAGCCTCCTGGTGGAGACGGTCGCGGAGGCGGTGGAGAGGCTAAAAATCCCCAACCTGGTGGTGGACCCGGTGATGGTCTCCAAGGCCGGCGCCCCCCTTCTCAAGCCCGATGCGGTCGAGACGCTGCGCCGGAGGCTCTTCCCCCTGGCCCGCGTGGTGACTCCCAACATCCCCGAGGCGGAGATTCTGACGGGGGAGAGGATTGACGGCCCCGCGGCGCTCCGGCGCGCGGCCCGGGAGATCTGGCGGATGGGCCCGGAAAGCGTGGTCGTCAAGGGTGGCCACGGGCAGGGGGATCCCGTCGACCTGTTCTTCGACGGGGACTCGTTCACCGAGTTCCGGGGCCCTCGAATCCGGACCCGGTCGGACCACGGCACCGGCTGCACATTCTCGGCGGCCATCGCCGCGCTCCTGGCCCGGGGGGAAGAGGTGAGGAAGGCGGTGGAGGAGGCGAAGCGCTACGTGGAAGGGGCGATCCGGTCCGCCGACCCCATCGGCTCGGGGCACGGCCCCCTCAACCACTTTTTCCGTTTTACAAAGGGCTAGTCAGTGCCGGCCGCGGCCTCCCCCGTGGTGGGAGGATCGCCGGGGAGCCGGGGGCGGAGACCCTGAAGCGGGAGGGCGGCTGCTTCCGCGGACCGACTGGTTGTGATACCAGTAGGAAACGACACCGGACCCGCGCCCGCCGTGCCCCCCGCCATAATCGGGGCAGGGGTAGACGTAGGAGTCGTAGTAGGGACCGTAGTAAGGATAGTAATAAGGATAGTAGAAGCCGGAGTAGTAGTAGGGGTAGCCGTAGTAGTAAGGAGCGTACGTGCTCACCCCGTAATATCCGGAATCGTACCCCTCGCCGTACTCCTCATCGTCCCGCGACAGGTCCGAAGGGCGCGTCTGCTCCTCCTGCGCCGGAGAGAGTGCTCCCTCCTCCCGATCCTGGAGGAACCCGATCAGGGCGTCTGAGGCGCCCGCCCTCTTCAGGGCCTTCAGGTCCTGCGAGGCGAGGTCGAACGTGAAGTGGTTCCTCTGCACGTAGCGCTGGATAGAGAGGTCGGAAACGCCGGCGTCCAGGAGATCCAGGATGACGCCCGTGTCCAGGGGACTGGCCAGAGAAGTTGCTGGAGCGAGGAGAAGAAGGGCGGAGAGGGCCAACAGCATGGTTTTCATGACGGTTCCTTCCAACTGGCGTTGATGGGAATATACCCCCGTCCCCGGCCACCGGCAAGTCCCTGTTTCCAGGGCGGCCGCGCGGGACGCGGGTTTTCCGGCAGGGCACCGATTCGCTGCAGGAAGGAGGAGGTCATGGCCGATTCGCCGGGCAGGCGCTGCACCCATCTCCAGGCGGCCCCTCCGGCCGTTTCCCCGCTCTCCGCTCAGGGTCCCTTGCCGCGTCTCGAGGAACCCGACAGCTTCAGGGCAACCCAGATCAATCCCGCCAGGAGGAGGGCGAAGATCGCGGAGAGAACCAGCGTGGCCACGGGTCGATCCGGGAAAGGAGTGCGTTGCCAGAGGATCCAGGAAGCGCTTCCGGGGAAGTTCCCTGCGAGAGCATAGACGAAGAGGGTGCCGGACGGAAGGGTGATGGAAAAACGCGAGGAGGTCTCAGGATCGCGAGGGAGCCCCTGGCAGGCTTCTGTGCCCCGTCCAGCGGGCGGGGAGGGGCCCCCTCTGGTACCATGCTTGCGAAACCAGGCCGGAACCGAGGAGGAATGACCATGACAGTCCCGGAAGATCGGCCGCCCACGGCCCCGGAGAATCCCGCGGCCATCGTCCATCTGGATCAGGACGGCCTTCTGGCCCGCGCCGCATCCGAAGGGCGCGACCTCCTGCTCGAACCCGAGGTGTATGCGCTCCTGGCGGCCGGGGGCATCCAGGTCCCTGCCCACCACCTTGTCAGGTCTCCCGAGGAGGTGGACGAGAACCTCTGCGCCTCCCTCCGTTCGGAGCGGGCGGTCGTCAAGGTGGTCTCTCCCGACATCCTCCACAAGAGCGACATCGGGGGGGTGATCGCCTGCCTGAACACCGTGCGCGAGGTCCGGCAGGCAGCGGCCTCGGTCCTCGGCGCGGCCGCATCGTCCTGCCCGGCGGCGCGCATCCGGGGTGCCCTGGTGGCGGAGCGGGTGCCCCACCTCGGCGGTCCGGGACGGGAAATCCTGGCCGGCTTCCGGTACGACCGCGCCTTCGGCCCCGTGGTCTTTCTCGGGGTGGGGGGCCTCGACGCCGAGTACCTTCAGTCCGTCCTGAAGGGGGAGCGGGCCCGCGCCATCCGCTCCACACTGGGTCTGACCGAAGAGGCGGCCCGTCTCATGATCCGGGGCACGCTGGTGCACCAGGCCCTGTGCATGGGCCTGCGAAGCGCGCCCCGGCAGGTGATCCCGGAGGAGACCCTGACCCGTCTTCTCCTCCGGCTCTCCGCGCTGGCCGAAGCTTTCGCCGGCCTGGCTCCGGCCGGAGGGCTCGGCCTTTCCGAGCTGGAAGTGAATCCCTTCGTCGCGGCCGAGGACGGGAGGATCGTGGCGCTGGACGCCCTGGCCCGGCTTCACCGCCCCGCCCTTCCGGCGGCGCCGCGCCCGGTGGATCGCGTGAGGAGCCTTCTCGTCCCCGAAGACGCGGTGGTCATCGGAGTCTCCGCCGAGTCCGTCAACGTGGGACGAATCATCCTGAGGAACCTCCTCCAGGGAGGCGGGATTCCAAGGGAGAGGATCTTCGTGGTGCACCCGCGGGCGGAGGCCATCGACGGCTGCAGGGCCTTCCCGTCTCCCGACGCGCTTCCCCATCCCGTGGACATGGCCGTGGTGGCCGTACCCGCGGGCGGCGGGGCGGATCGGGTGGTGGTGGATCTGGTGGAAAGCCGCCGGGCCCGGACCGTCACGCTTGTCACCGGAGGCTTCGGGGAGACCGAGGGAGGCAGGGAGGCGGAGGCCCGGATGCGGGAGGCGGTGGAGCGATCCCACCTGTCCGGAGACGGCGGGGTCCTGGTGAACGGGGGCAACTGCCTCGGGATCATTTCCGCCCCCGGCGGCTACAGCACCTTTTTCCTCCCCCCCTACAAGCTCCCTTTCCACGACGCGCCGGCGCAGAACGTGGCCAGCATCAGCCAGTCCGGGGCGTACCTGGTGACCCAGATTTCCAACCTGGACCGCGCCGTGCGTCCACGCTACGCAATCTCCTTCGGCAACCAGGTGGACCTCACCGTCTCGGACTACCTGGAGTATCTCGAGAGGGATCCGGAAGTGCGGGTCTTCGCCGTCTACCTGGAAGGATTCCGGAGAGGGGATGGACGCCGGTTCCTGGAAATCGCCGGGCGGCTGGTCTCCAGCGGGAGGAATGTCCTGCTGTACAAGTCGGGCCGGACCCGGGAAGGGCGCGCGGCGGCATCGTCCCACACCGCGGCGGTCGTGGGAGACTATGAGGTGTCCCGAGACTTGGTCCGGTCGGTGGGGGTGCTGGACTGCGTGACCCTGGACATGTTCGAGGACTACCTGATGACCTTTTCCTTCCTGGCGGACCGTCAGTCCTCCGGAAAGCGGGTCGCCGTCCTCTCCAACGCCGGATTCGAATGCACCGCGGCGGCGGACAGGCTCTACGGGCTGGAGCTCGCGGAACTCTCCACCCGCACCCGGAGAAGGCTCGGGGAATTGCTGCCCCCCGGGATCGTGGACGTGCATAACCCCCTGGACACGACGCCCATCACTCCCACCGACCTCTATGCGGGTTGCGTCGAGGCGCTTCTGGAAGATCCCGGGGTGGACGGACTGGTGGTGTCCAGCGTTGCGGCCACTCCTTACCTGGAGAACCTGGCCCGGGGGGAGGGGCACCGCGAGGACATTGCCCGGGAGTCGAGCCTTCCATCGAGGCTCATCAGGATCTTCCGGGAGAGCGGGAAGCCGATGGTCTTCTCCGTGGACTCGGGCGCTCTCTACGAGGAGTGCGTGCAGATGATGAAGCGCTCGGGCCTTCCCTGCTTCCGGAAGGTGGACCGGGCCACCCGCGCCCTGGCCGCGTTCCTGGGGACCTTCCGCTGACAAGTTCTGCGTTGACAACCCTTTCGGCCCTGTATATGATTCGCCGAAGCTCAACGCGTTGAACGACTCCACACTCCGTGGGGAGACAGAATCGATTCGGCGGCTTGCCTTCAGGTCCCCCCGGCTCGGAGCGGGTCAAGCCTGGGGGAGAGGAGATCGGCGATGCCCAGCGGCAAGATCAAGCGGCTCATGAAGGACCGGGGATTCGGGTTCATCCGCGGCAACGACGGCCAGGAGGTGTTCTTCCACCGGAGCTCGCTGGACGGAATCACGTTCGAGTCGCTGACGGAAGGACAGGAAGTGGAGTTCGAGATCGAGCAGTCCCCGAAGGGACCGCGAGCCGGAAAGGTCCGGCCCGTCGCGGGCTCGTAGAGCGGGAGGCCCCATGCCGGAGAAGGTCCTGATCTTCGGGAAGGAAGGCTGACCCTATACCCAGGAGGCCCGTGAGGCCTACGGGAAGAAGGGCGCCCAGGTCCAGTACTTCGACGTCAAGAGCGACCCGGCGCTGCTCGCAAAGATGCTCTTCCACACCGGGGGCGATCGGCGCGTGCCCGTGATCGTGGAGGGAGGACGGGTCACCATCGGGTACGGAGGCACGTGAGGCGTGTGAGGCGGCGGTCGGCCGCCTTTCTGTTTTCCCCCCCTCGGAAGAAGCCCGACCACTCCGATCTGATGGCCCGGCTCCGGCTTGACGCCGATCGGATCGCCCGGCACTTCCACCTCGCCTACCGCGAAATCTCCCCCGAAAGAGCCAACGTGAGGCGCCGCTACGGCGTCTGTTATTCCGACGGCCGCATTCTTGTCCGGCTGAGCCACGCGAAGACGGGCGAAGCGCTCAAGTACTCCAGCCTCATCAACACCGTCTGCCACGAGATGGCCCACCTCCGGCACTTCAACCATGGTCCCCGCTTCAAGGCGTTCTACATCGAGCTGGTGGATTATGCCCGGCGCGAGGGAATCTACCGCCCCGGGAGGACGCCACCACGGGAGTGGATCCAGATGAGCCTCTTCGGCAAAGAGCCTGTCCGGGGGGATGGCCTTGCCGGGCGTCCGGAGCGGTGAGGCGACAGAATCTGTCAGTCCCGCCGTCACACAAACGGACGAAAAGGGATAGGTCCCCCTCCATCATCACGGCCCTTCGTCTTGCGCACGGCACCCCGGGACTCGGAACACCCTGAAAGAAAACAGATTGGCCATGAGACCCGGCAGCGGCCCCCGGCTGGCATCGCAGTTGCTGGTAGGGACGATGGAAGTGTGGAAAAAGGACACAGCCATGAGAGGTCACAAGGGGTTCACACTCGTTGAGCTCCTGGTGGTGGTGGCGATCATCGGCCTCATCGCGTCCATCGCCATGGCCAACCTGACCAATGCCCTGGACAAAGGGAAGCAGAAGCGCACGATGTCCGACATTCATTCCATCGGCGAGGCCATCGAGGCGTACCACATCGACCATGCCTCATACCCCCGGGGGGTGGCCGACTGGACGACCCTGCAGGGGTACATCTCGCCCTTCTTCATCAAGGCGCCGCCTAGCCAGGACGGGTGGTCCCACATCTGGACCGTGTCCACAACCGCCGAAGGAACTTCCTACACGGTCGTGAGTCTCGGGAAGGACGGCTACCAGGACTCCTGGGCAGGAGGCATGACGGGGAATTTCAACTGCGACATCGTCTTTGCAGACGGCCAGTTTTTCCAATGGCCGCAGGGCACCCAGACCTAGAGGCTCGGTTGACGGGGGGATGCCGCCCACGGGACCGTGGCCCCTCCCGGCTGACGGGCTGAAGAGGAAGCCTATGGCGCTGAACGTCGCCGAAAGGGAGAAGAGAGCACAGAAAAGGAGTCGCCGCCGGATTTCCGTCCGCTATGGCTCCGGCGGCGCCCGCCATCTGGGATACACGACCGATCTGGGGGAGAAGGGGCTCTTCCTCCAGGGCAACACCCTCTATCCCCCTGGCACGGTCCTCTGTCTCTTCATGGACCTGCCCGAAGGAACGCGGACGGCGCAAGGCGTCGTGCGCTGGGTCAAGGAGGTCCCCCAGGCCTTCCGCAGGACCCTGCGGGGCGGCATGGGGATCGGGCTGGTTCCGGAGTAACGGGCGTGGGGAAGTCGCGGAAAGGGAGATGGTGCCGAAGGCGGGATTCGAACCCGCACGGTGTTACCCGCCACCCCCTCAAGATGGTGTGTCTGCCAGTTCCACCACTTCGGCAATCAAGGGAAAGCGAACGCTACTTCTTCGGCCCGGCCGGCTGCTCCTGCGTCGGCTCTCCGGCGGCGGGCTGGGCTGCCTCGGGGGCGGCGCCTGAGGGGGGCGCCGCCGGCGGGACCTGCTGTTCCGCGGCGGGAGGCGTGATCGGAGGTTTCTGCGTGGCCGGGACCGCCTGCCCCACCGGGGGGGCGCTCTCGGAGACCTTCGAAGTCCGCTTCGACGAGTAGATGGCCAGCGCCAGGGAAGTGAACATGAAAAGGACGGCGGCGATGGTGGTGGCCTTGGAGAGGATGGTGGCCGCGCCGCGGCTCCCCAGGGCGGTCTGGCTTCCTCCGCCTCCGAAGGCTCCCGCGAGGTCCGCCCCCTTTCCAGACTGCAGAAGGACCACCACGATCAGGATGAAGCAGACGATGATGTGAAGGGTGACGAGCGCGATGAGGAACATTGGGACTCCCTGGCCATGGCCCCGTGACGAAGACGGGGCCTAATTTTCACGAGCGGGAAATGTAGCACAGAGCCCGCGGGAGGTAAAGCCGCCTACCCGACCCGGGTCCGGGCCTCCCACCCGCCCCGGACGATGGCGGCGAAATCGGCGGGCTTCAGGGAAGCCCCTCCCACGAGCACCCCGTCCACCTCCGGCCTGGCGGCGAATCCCGCCACGTTCTCGCCCGTGACGCTCCCCCCGTAAAGGATCCGCACCGCCGCGGACGGCCCCTCTCCCAGGATTCTCTCCATCTGGCGCCGGATCACCTGGTGTGCCTCGGCGGCGTCCTCCGGCGAGGCCGCCTTCCCGGTCCCGATCGCCCAGACCGGCTCATAGGCCACGGCCAGCTGAAGAGCCGAGCCGGCCGGGTACCCGTCCAGGGCCCGGCTCACCTGCCTGCGGATCACCTCGCGCAGCTTCCCGCCGGCACGCTCTCCCTCTTCCTCTCCGACGCAGAGGATGGGGCGAAGGCCGCCGCAAAGCGCAGCCTGGATTTTCCGGTTCACCTGCTGGTCCGTCTCGCCGAAGTGCTTCCGTCGCTCCGAGTGGCCCACGATCACGTAAAGGCACCCCAGGGCTTCGAGCATCCCGCGGGAGACGGCGCCGGTGAAAGGCCCCCGTTCCTCCCAGTGGAGGTCCTGGGCCGCCAGGTGGATTCCCTTCCCGCGGATGGCGGGGCCCACCGCCGCCAGGGAGGTGAAGGGGGGCGCCACCACGACTTCGACGCCCTGGAGGTTGCCCAGACGACGAGCGATCTCCGCCGCCAGGTCCGCCCCCTCGGCGGGGGTGGTGAACATCTTCCAGTTGCCGACGACCAGGGGGAGGCGCATCGGCTCAGGTCCTGTCGGTCAGGGCGGCCACGCCCGGCAGCTCCAGCCCCGAGAGGAACTCCAGCGATGCCCCGCCGCCGGTGGAGACATGGCTGAAGCGCTGAGCCAGATGGAAGCGGGCCAGGGCCGCCGCCGTATCTCCGCCACCGGCCACGCTCAGGGCCCGGGAGGAGACGATGGCTTCGGCCACTTTCCGGGACCCCTCGTCGAAGGGGGGGCGCTCGAACAGCCCCACCGGGCCGTTCCACAGGACGGTCCCCGCGGGCGCCAGGGCCTCCGAGAAGCTCCGGGTCGTCCGGGGACCGATGTCCAGGCCGATCTTTCCGGCGGGGATGGCCTCATCGTCAGTGGTCTCCCCGGTGCCCGGTGACTCCAGGGAGGCGGCGACCCGGTGGTCCGACGGGAGGTGGATCTTCACGCCGGCCTTCCGTCCTTCCTCCAGGATCTTCCCGGCCAGTTCGACGCTTTCGGTCTCCACCCGGGAGTTTCCGACGGAGACCTTCCTGGCCGCCAGGAAGGTGTAGGCCATGGCCCCGCCGATCAGGAAGGTGTCCACTTTCGGAAGGAGGTTCTGGACCAGTGCCACCTTGTCGGAGACCTTGGCCCCTCCCAGCACGGCGACGTAGGGGTGCGCCGGCGCCCCCAGGAGCCGACCCAGAAAATCGATCTCCTTCTCCATGAGGAGGCCCGCCGCCGCCGGCCGCAGGTGGGTGCAGATGGCCGCCACGGAGGCGTGGGCCCGGTGGGCGCTCCCGAATGCGTCGTTCACATAGGCGGCGGCGAGAGATGCGAGACTCCGGGCGAACTCCGGATCGTTCTTCTCCTCTTCGGGATGAAATCTCAGGTTCTCCAGGAGGAGCACCTCGCCGTCCTTCAGGGAGGCGGCATGCTGCCGGGCGGCTTCCCCGACGCAGTCGGGGCAGAAGACCACTCGCGGTCCTCCCAGGAGGGAGGTGAGGGCCTCCGCCACGGGGACCAGGCTGTATTCCGGGTTGGGCTTTCCCTTCGGCCTCCCCAGGTGGGAGGCCAGGATCGGCCTGCCTCCCTTTTCCAGGACCAGGCGGATGGTGGGGAGAGAGGCCCGGATCCGGGTTTCATCCGCCACCTTTCCCCCTTCCAGCGGAACGTTGAAATCGACCCGCACGAAGACCCGTTTTCCCTTCAGGTCCAGGTCGCGGACTGAGAACTTTTTCCGGACCGCGGCGTTCATGGCTTTCCTCCATTGGCCCCGGAGACCTGGAGAATCAGGTCCACAAGCCGGTGGGTGTATCCGGTTTCATTGTCATACCAGGCGAAGACCTTCAGGAGCCGGGGAGAGGGGAGGGCCAGGAGCGCTCCGTCCACCACGGCCGACCGGGAGTCCCCCCGGTAATCGATCGAGACCATCTCCTCCTCGGTGTAGCCCAGGATCCCCTTCAAGTCCCCCTCCTCTGCGTCGCGGAACATCTCCCGGACGGTCCCCAGCTCCGCGTCCCGCCCCAGCATCAGGACCATCTCCACGGCCGAGACCTGGGCCGTGGGAACCCGGACCGCCTGGCAGGAGATCCTGCCGGCCAGGTGCGGGAAGATCCTCGTGAGGGCCTGGGAGGCGCTGGTGGTGGTGGGGATCATGGAGAGTCCGGCGGCGCGGGCCCGGCGGAGGTCGCGGTGAGGGGCGTCCAAGAGGGGCTGGTCGTTGGTGTAGCAGTGAATCGTCGAGAGGCACGCGGCCTCCACCCCCAGCCTGCGGTCCACCAGCATCAGGATGGGAGCGAGACAGTTGGTGGTGCAGGAGGCGTTGCTCAGGATCCGGTGCCGGGCAGGATCGAAGTCCCTCTGGTTGACCCCGACCACCACGGTGAGATCGGCATCGGGGGAGGGGGCCGAGATGATTACGCGCCGGGCGCCGGAGCTCAGGTGCCCCTCGGCATCCCGCCTCTCCCGAAACCGCCCCGTGGCCTCCACCACCACCTCGACGCCCGCCTCTCCCCAGGGGACCTCACCTGGGAGCGGGTGGGGAGTACAGGGGATTCCCTTCCCGCGGATCCGGATGGACCCGGCGTCCGCCTCGACGGGGACGTCCCAGCGCCCTGAAATCGAGTCGTGACGGACCAGATGGGCCAGGATCCGGGGATCGGCCACGTCGTTCAAGGCGACGATCTCGAGACCCGGGTGGTCCGACGCCAGACGGAGGAGAGTCCGGCCGATTCGGCCCAGGCCGTTGATTCCGACGCGGACGGACAACCCCTTCCTCCGGAAAGAATTGTGAAGCCATCGTGAGGCGGGCGGAGTATAGATGACAGCCCGAAGACAGTCAACGCAGGGGCATACAGTCGAGAGGTATTTTCGTATAGGATTGGAAAGTGACCGACAACAGTGGGGACCCGGATCGGCCCTTTCGAGGGCGGAAGCGATGCCTGGGGGCCTCGCACGGATGAAGCCAGGTTAACCTCTCTTCTTGCTTGAAGTTATTCAGAATAATCACCAGCGAAGCAGGGCATTTTCAAAACGGGAGGGAGGAGAGAGAGATGGCAAGGCAGGGCACGAGGTCCGGAGGGTCTTCTCGGGTCCTTCATCATCTATGGGCTGCGGCCTTCATCCTGGCGGCGACCCCCGGGCTTTTCAGACCGGCTCCCGCAAGTCCTGTACAGACCGGCCCCGCCGTCCCAACGGCCATCTTCCCCGACGGCCACTCCTTCCGCCTGGAGATCGCCCGGACTCCGGAGGAACGGGCCCAGGGGTACATGTTCCGGGAGGAGGTAGGCCCCCGGGAGGGGATGCTCTTCCTGTTTCCCAGGGACGACTTCCATTCCTTCTGGATGAAGAACTGCCGGGTGTCCCTGGATCTGGTCTGGCTCTCCGAAGGACTGACCGTTGTCCACCTGGAGAAGAGCGTGCCCCCCTGCCGGCGCGAGCCGTGCCCCAGCTACCTTCCCATGCGGAAGGCCCGGCTGGTGCTGGAGATCAAGGCCGGGATGGCGGAGAAGGCGGGCCTGCGGGTGGGGAGTCCCGTGCGGCTGGAAGGCTTGGATCTCACAGCCCCGGACCCTCCATGAGTGGTGGAAAACTGTGCAGAACCCCAACAGACTGTGTGGGCTGCCCCGAAAAGCCCGTTCTGCGGATCCAGGGTCTTCCCTGATTCAAATTTCTGTTTTTCAATAAGTTAGATTGAGATCGTCAACAAATCAGACACCCGGTTGTCCTGTTTTGTCCTTGACATCCCCCCCTTGTGAGGCATAATTCCAACATCCAATACAACCGGGAGGTGGGTCCATGAGGCACATAGCCCATACCCTTACACTGGTGCTGATGCTGATTCTGGGTTTCATGCTAGGCACCAGGTACCAGATGGTGAACGACAACGTCGAGGGCCTCCAGAACCTGGTGGCCGTCCAGAAGAGCAAGATTGGCGAGCTCCGGTTCGCCAACTCCCACCTGACCACCGTCGTCCGGCTCCGGGAGGTCCTGGAGGAGAACCGGGTCCGCCTGCCCCGGGCTTCGGTGGAAGAGATGGCCACCCGGGTGGACCAGGTCAGCCGGAAGTATGGGGTGAGCTCCGACATGATTTTCGCGGTGATCCAGGCGGAAAGCTCCTTCGACCCCCTGGCCGTCTCCGACCGGGGCGCCGTCGGTCTCATGCAGCTCCTCCCCTCCACCGCGCGGGGGCTCGCCGAGGAATTGAACATCCACTGGACCGATGACAGCATCCTGTGGGACCCCCTGACCAACATCGAGATGGGGACCTACTACCTTCGGACGCTCATCTCCAGGTTCAACAGCGTGGAGGTGGCCCTGGCCGCGTACAACCACGGGCCGACCCGGATCGCGGCACTGCAGGCCACCAGCGCGGCCCTGCCGCTGGAATACCCCGGGCGGGTCTTCGCCTCCCTGCAGGAGCGAAACTAGCCTCCGCGCGCCGACACCACCTCCGAAAGGACTCTCGGGGGGGCCGGGACCAGGTTCCCGGCCCCCCTTTTCTTCTCTGCGCAGGATCCCCGGCGACTTTCTCCGTTCCCCCTTCGCCTCCCCGGACATTTCCCGCGTCCTGGACCCGGACATCCCCGCCGCCCGCAAGGAGCGGGGAGGGCCGGACTCACCCCTCCCCCCGCCGGGGCGGGACCGGGAATGGTCCGGCCCACTTCTGGTTTGACAGTCCTGAAACCGCTGTGCTAGATTCCGCCACCGCGCCGAACTGAGAATGCCGTGGAATGTGGAGGCCCCGTGCCCATCGCCGGAGCACCTTATGTCCCAATCCTGATCTTCCTGGTGGTGGCCTGCCTTTTCCCGGTGGCCGCGCTGGCGATCGCCTGGGTCATCCGGCCCTCGAGCTACAGCCGGACGAAGATGGCCGCCTACGAGTGCGGGTTGGAGATGCAGGGAGAACCGCGTCGGAGGTATTCCGTCCGCTATTACGTGATCGCGGTCCTCTTCGTGGTGTTCGACGTGGAGACGGTATTCCTCTTCCCCTGGGCGGTGAAGTACAGGGCCCTGGGGCTCTTCGGCTTCGTGGAGATGGTGGTCTTCCTGGCGATCCTTCTCTTCGGCTACTTCTATGCCTGGAAGAAAGGAGCCCTGGAGTGGGTTTGATCGAGAACCGCTTCCAGCCCAATGTCATCATCACGTCCCTGGACCTGGTCTTCAACTGGGCCAGGAAGTCGGCCATCTGGCCGATGAGCTTCGGCCTGGCCTGCTGCGCCATCGAGATGATGGCGACAGTGGCCTCCCGGTTCGACATCGACCGTTTCGGGGCCGGAGTCTTCCGGGCGACCCCCCGGCAGAGCGACCTGATGATCGTGGCGGGGACGGTGGTGGAGAAGATGGCCCCCATGGTCAAGCGGCTCTACGACCAGATGCCGGAGCCGAAGTGGGTGATCGCCATGGGCGCCTGCTCCACCTGCGGAGGACCGTTCGACACGTACAGCACGGTGCAGGGCGTGGACAAGATCATCCCGGTGGACGTTTACATCCCCGGCTGCCCGCCGCGGCCCGAAGCGCTGCTTTACGGCATCCTCAAGCTACAGGACAAGATCGACCAGATGACCCTCGCCCGGAGATCCGCCTGACACTCCCGGGCACCTGGAAGTCGTCGGGCCTCCTGGCGGACTTGAAACGAGGGCCCTCCGAGAGCGTCGGGTCGGCGGCGGAAGGGAACCGCAGAAGCGTGGGAGCGCAATTGTGAGCGAGGAGAACAAGCCACCGGTCACACCCCCCGGCGGTGGGCAGATAGAGGCCGGGAAGGCCGCCACGCCCCCTCCCCCCGCGGCGGCTCCTCCGGCGCCGGTGAAGCCGGCCGCCCCGCCCAAGGTCGACCTCAAAGCCCCCGTGGATTCCGCGGCCCTGAAGGCCCTGCAGGAGAGGTTCCCCCAGGCCGTCCTGGAGGTGTCGTTCCACGCCGGCGAAACCACCGTCCTACTCAGGAAGGAGGACCTGCTGGAGGTCTGCCGGTTCCTGAAGGAAGAGCCCGATCTGGGGATGGACTATCTCTCCAATCTCTGCGGCGTGGACTTCCCCGACCGGGAGCAGCGGTTCGAGGTCGTGTACCACCTCTTCTCCGTTTCCAGGCACCTGCGGATCAACCTGAAAGTCCGGGCAGCCGAAGGCGAGAGCGTCCCCAGCGTCACCGGGGTCTGGCGCACCGCCAACTGGCATGAGCGGGAGGCCTTCGACCTGTTGGGAATCCCCTTCGAGGGACACCCGGACCTGCGGCGGATTCTCCTGTCCGACGAGTGGCAGGGCCATCCCCTGCGCAAGGAATACCCGGTCAAGGGGTACGACCGGGACCACATCAAGCTGCGGTGAGAGGACGCTGATGTTTCGCACCGAAATGCTGGACATCAACATGGGGCCCCAGCACCCGGCGACCCACGGGGTGCTCCGGCTGAAGCTCCTCCTGGACGGGGAGACCGTCGCCGACACCGACGTGATGATCGGCTACCTTCACCGGGGCGTGGAGAAGCTCTGCGAGACGAAGAGCTACCCTATGATCGAGGCCTACACCGACCGGCTGGACTACGTCGCCGCCATCTACGAGAACCTCGGCTACGTCGAGGCGGTGGAAAAGCTCATGGGGGTCACCGTCCCGGAGCGCGCGGAGTACATCCGGGTGATCACCGCGGAGCTGCAGAGGATCGCCAGCCACCTGGTCTGGCTGGGCACCCACGCCCTGGACCTGGGGGCCATGACGGTCTATTTCTATTGCTTCCGGGAGCGGGAGATCATCCTGGATCTCTTCGAGGCCTTCACCGGGGCCCGTCTCACCTACAACGCCTACCGGATCGGGGGGCTTCCCTGGGACGTCCCGCCGGGGTGGATCGACCGGGTGCGCCACTTCGTCCGGATCTTTCCGGAGAGGCAGAAGGAATACGACACCCTGCTCACCAAGAACCGGATCTGGCTCGGCCGGACCAAGGGGGTGGGGATCCTCGGGGCGCAGGACGCCATCGACTTCGGAGTCACCGGCCCCTGCCTGCGCTCCGCGGGAGTGGAGTACGACGTCCGGAAGGCCCATCCCTACTCGGTCTACGACCGGTTCCGGTTCGACATCCCGGTCTCCCACAACTGCGACACTTACGACCGCTACCTGCTCCGGATGGAGGAGATGCGCCAGAGCAACCGGATCCTCGAGCAGGCCCTGGACCATCTTCCGGGCGGGGAGGTCATGGCCAAGGTGCCCAAGAGGATCAAGCCGCCGGCGGGCGAGGTCTACCACACCGTGGAGGGCCCCCGGGGCGAGCTGGGCTTCTACATCGTCAGCCTGGGGGACGACAGGCCCTACCGGATGCGTTTCCGGTCCCCCTCCTTCGTCAACCTGCAGGCCCTTCCCCTGATGGTCCGGGGATCCCTGGTGGCCGACGTGGTGGCCGTCATCGGGACCCTGGACATCGTCCTGGGAGACGCGGACCGCTAGATGCTCGATCAATTGATCCGATTCGTGGTGGTTCCCCTCGTCCAGATCCTGGTGGTCCTGGCCATCATCTCCCTCATCGTGGCCTACCTGACCCTCCTGGAGAGGAAGATCCTGGCCTTCATGCAGGTCCGGCTCTCCCCCCGGCGGACGGGGCCCCACGGGATCCTTCAGCCCATCGCGGACTCGGTGAAGCTCCTCATCAAGGAAGACATCATCCCCGACAAGGCGGACCGGTTCCTCTTCACCCTGGCTCCCATCGTGACCGTGATCGCCGCCTTCACCGCCCTGGCGGTGATCCCGTTCGCGGGCGGCAGCATCGAGGTCTTCGGCTACACCATCCACCCCTGGATCGCCGACGTGAACGTGGGGGTGGTGTTCCTGCTGGCCATCTCCTCCCTGGGGGTCTACGGGATCCTGCTGGGGGGCTGGTCCTCCAACAGCAAGTACCCCATGCTGGGCTCCCTCCGGGGGGCCGCCCAGATGGTCTCCTACGAGGTCCCCTTCGGCTTCTCCATCATCGGCGTGATGATGCTCAGCGGGACCGCCAGCATGGTGGGGATCGTGGAGGCCCAGCGCGAGGCCCACATCTGGTACTTCGTCCCCCAGATCGTCGGGCTCTTCCTCTTCTTCGTCAGCGGCGTGGCGGAGACGAACCGGCTCCCCTTCGACCTGCCCGAGGCCGAGTCGGAGCTGGTGGCCGGGTTCCACACCGAATACAGCGGCATGAGGTGGGCCCTGTTCTTCCTGGCCGAGTACACCTCCATGATCATCATCTCGGGCATCGTCACCACCCTCTTCTTGGGCGGGTGGATGCGCCCCTTCCCCAACGTGGAGGCGCTGTCCTGGCTCAATTTCGGGCTGGACGGGATCTCCCCGGTGCTTTCCGGAATCCTCTGGTTCTCCATCAAGACCTTTCTGGTGATCTTCCTGTATCTGTGGCTGAGAGGGACCTTCCCCAGGTACCGCTACGACCAGCTCATGAAGCTCAACTGGTACTGGATGATCCCCCTTTCCATCGCCAACGTCGTGGTGACGGGGCTGGTGGTGGTCCTGGCGCAGAAGTGACCCGGGACCCCAAGGACGGCTGGGCATGACATTGGAAAAGCTGCTTCGCAAGGTCCTCCTGCTGGAGCTGGGGCAGGGGATGTGGGTGACGCTGAAGAACCAGTTCCGCCCCCACATCACCGTCGAGTATCCGAGGGAGACCATCGAGTTCGCCCCGCGCTTCCGGGGCGTGCCGAGGCTGAGGAAGGATCCCCAGACCGGCGAGGAGTTGTGCGTGGCCTGCCTGCTGTGCGAGGCCGCCTGCCCCACCGAGTGCATCTGTATCGTTTCCGAGAAGAAGGCCGACGGGAAGGGGAAGTCGCTGGTCAGCTTCACCATCAACTACGAGCGGTGCTGCCTGTGCGGATTGTGCGTGGACCCCTGCCCCACCAGGCCGATCAGCTCCATCTACATGTCCCACGACTACGAGCTCGCCGGCTTCGACCGGGACTCCTTCGTCACCCCCCGCGAGGAGCTGGTGGGCGGCAAGACCGTGAAGATCTACGAGCGTTGAGGGCGAGCGTTGAGGGCGAGAGATGAACCTGGGACTGCTGGTCTTCTACTTCTTCGCGGCCCTGGCGGTGGTGGGCGCCGCGATGATGGTCACCCGGAAGAACGCGGTGCACTCCGCGGTTTACCTGGTCCTCACCTTCGTCGCCGTCGCGGCCATCTACGTCCTGCTGGATGCGGAATTCCTCTTCGCGGTGCAGATCCTGGTCTACGCCGGAGGGATCCTGGTCCTGTTCCTCTTCGTCATCATGCTGGTGAACCAGGAGGAGCCCCGGCGATACTCCGGCGGACGGCTCCACCTGGGCCTCTCGACGGCGCTGACGCTGATCCTCTTCGGGATGCTGGCGACGGTGTTCGTGAAGGAGGCGCCCCAGGCCGGAGCCGCCGTGGCTCCCATGGCGGAGGGGAACCTCCAGATGATCGGCTGGCTTTTGTACCGGAACTACCTGATTCCCTTCGAAGTGGTCTCGGTCCTGCTGCTGGTGGCCATGATCGGCGCCATCGTGCTGGGCCGGCCCCGGGCCTGACCGGGAGAGATTGAGGTCCCCATGGCGATTCCCACCGAGCACCTTCTGATCCTGAGCCTGGTCCTGCTGGCCATCGGCATCGCCGGAGTCCTGATCCGCCGGAACGTGATCATCATCCTGATGTCCATCGAGCTGATCCTGAATGCCGCCAACATCAACTTCGTCGCCTTTTCGCGGCAGTGGAACAACCTCACGGGGCAGATCTTCGGCGTCTTCAACATCACCATCGCCGCCGCGGAGGTCGCGGTGGGTCTCGCCATCGTCATCGCCCTCTTCCGAAACCGGGAGACGGTGAACGTGGACGAGATGAACCTCATGAAGTGGTAGCGGGGCGGAGACTCTCGTGCTGAAGCTTCTCTGGCTGATTCCGGTCCTGCCGCTTGCGGGTTTTGCGGCCTGCGGCCTGCTGGGTCGCCGATACCTGTCGAAGCGGGTGGTATCGGTGATTGCGTGCGGGACGGTGCTGCTGTCGTTCCTGCTTTCGGTGGGGGTGGTGCGGGAGCTCGG
>Ga0315276_10000261_pt1 | contig 44250 bp, 37 predicted proteins | sample YL17G05_0_MG_FD_204542 | JGI IMG/M metagenome (GOLD analysis project Ga0315276, IMG submission 204542) | Sediment microbial communities from Yellowstone Lake, YNP, Wyoming, USA - YL17G05_0 | ecosystem: Environmental > Aquatic > Freshwater > Lake > Sediment | place: USA: Wyoming | collected...
AGGGTCGACACCGGCTCCGGGGATGAGACGATCGGGATCAAGACTGTCGCTCGCGAATAGTGGGGTATTTTGCCAGATTTGGCGCGATAATGCAAAGGAATCTTGCAAGTCCCACCGTTCCAATTCGGAGCGTTGGGGTTAGTAAAGGGAAGCCCTATGCTGCCAGAAGAAAATACTCAAAGCCTAAGGTCAGGGATTGTCCGGATCGATCAGCGTAATGCTCCGGATGATGTGATGGAAGAGCTTGCGCTGCACATCCTTTTATTGATGAAAGAACGCAATCCGGAGTATCCCCTTCTCCCGATGGAGGAATTGATCAAGAACCTGCGTCATCCTCCTGAGGAGACGATGGAAGTTGGATTCTGGACGATCTGCGCCGGGAAACGTGTGGTCGCCAAAGCTACGGGATGGGTCAACCTGACCGAATACGAGATCCCCACGATGATGTCGACCATCACCGTCCTGCCGGAATACCGACGAAAAGGGCTGGCGACCCAGCTGCTGGAACCATTGAAGGATTTTGCGCGGCAGCATGGAAAATCCACTCTTATTCTGGAGTCGACGGATCGGCAGCCTTCCGGCAGGGAGTTTCTCACGCATATCAGGGCTGAAGAAGGGTTGGTGGGCCATGTCAACCGGCTCGACCTGAGCGACCTCAACAGGAACCTGATGCAGGAATGGATCTGGAAGGCGAATGAACGGGTCGAAGGGTTCAGCCTGCTGTTTTTTGAAGGGGTCCCCTCCGAGCATTTGATGGATTCGTACTGCCAGATGTACACGCACATCATAGAAACGCAGCCTACGGGCTCGATCCAGTTCCCGTTCAAGGTCTTTACGCCCGAACTGGTGCGCGAGCTGTTCAAGGTGGATGAAAATGCCGGTCGGCGGTTCTGGTCGCTGGTTGCCATCGAAGATGCCACCGGGCGCATCATTGGATATACCGAAGTGGTTTTCCACCCCGGGCTTCCTCAACTGATCACCCAGGGTGGAACGTGCGTGTTCACCGAATACCGCAATCGGGGGATCGGGCGTTGGCTCAAAGCCAGCTTGCTTGTGAAGCTGGTGAATGAAGTACCCGAGGCGCACTGGATCACCACTAGCAACGCTGATGTGAACGCCTCCATGTTGAAGATCAACTACGAGATGGGGTTCAAACCCTGCGAGGCAACTGCTTTCTGGCAGTATCAGATCCCATGAGGATGCGTTGCACGTTCGTACGGGTAAATTCGCCGGTTTGGGGTGCATCTGTAACTGGCTGGAGTTTGTCTGCCTAATCTCGTCTCACAGCGAACAGCGGCAAGATCGTTCATCTCTATGGCACAGTATTTAGCATTGTGCCTGACTTCAACAGCTCGCAGATCCAGGTGGACCGCATCGAGGTTGAATAATCCAGGCCTTAGATGCTAATAAGAATACCGATATTCTCGTGATAAATAAGAGCTCCTGACTAAAGTAACAGTCAGGAGTTCTTACATCTGTGGGCCCGGTTGGATTCGAACCAACGATCAAGCGTATTCAGGCTCAAATCCAATTCGGCAATAGATCCAGCTTCAAAAGGATGGCGGCTGTGTACCTGGCGAATCTATAACTGGTGAATTAACTCTGGAATTTTCTGCAAAGAAATAATCGAAATTTTCTTGTCTACCTGATAAACATCCATCCCCGGATAAACAACCCACAAATAGGACAGACCCAGATCATGCAGTGCGGTTTGCATGGAATGGGTGGTCTCGGGAGCTTCACTGAACTTTACTTCGATCCCGTAACGTTTTCCGTTATGAAAGAGTAATAGGTCAAGCTCTGCACTATTATGGACTGCCCAGAAGTGTACTTCTAAGGGACGGAGGATCTGCAAAACCTGTTCGATCACGTATCCTTCCCAGGAAGCGCCGACTTTGGGATGCCCTAACAGAGTATGCATATCATCTATATTGAGTAGGCTGTGCAGGAGGCCGCTATCGCGTAAATAGATTTTCGGTGCCCTCACCTGGCGCTTGCTCATGTTTTCGTACCAGGGCTGGAGCTGCCGCACCATAAAAGCGCCGGAAAGGATATCTAAGTATCCGCGCACTGTTTTATCCGATAACCCCATTGCGCGGCTCAACTCAGATGCATTCCAGGTTTGGGCATGATAATGCGCCAGCATGGTCCAGAAACGCCGCATGGTGGTTGCAGGAATCTGAATACCGAGTTGTGGAATGTCTCGTTCCAGGAAGGTGCGGATAAATCCTTCCCGCCAAGTCAAGCTGTCGGCTTCATTTTCTGCAAGGAATGAGCGCGGAAATCCTCCCCGCATCCAGAGCGATTCCCAATTCGAACTTCCGACTTCAGCCAGATCAAATCCATTCATATCTACAAATTCAATTCTTCCCGCCAGCGTTTCTGATGCATTCCGGATGATCTCGGGCGATGCACTGCCCAAGATGATGAAACGCGCTTTTTGTCCCGGACGATCCACCAACACCCTCAGGGTTCCAAATAATTCCGGCATCAGTTGGATTTCATCCAGCATGACAATGCCTTCCAGGTTTCCAAGCACAAGTTCGGGGTTCTGGAGTCGGCGCTGATCCGGAATGGATTCCAGGTCAAAAAAAGTTGCCAATTTGTTATCAGCGAACATGCGCGCAAGGGTGGTTTTCCCTGTCTGGCGCGGGCCTAACAGAGCCGTTATGGGAGAGCGGCGAACTGCTGTTTTCAATAATTCGAGATATTCTGAGCGTTTGATCATCAGCATATTATAGCATGAATTCTCGGGGTTAATCTCCGAGATTTCATTGTAATAATTGTATTCGTAAAAATACAAATCTGTATTTCGATTGTAAAAACATCACGAAGAGAGATCGTTCTGGAAACAACTGCCGAGATCTCAAGACGGAGATTCTATCAATAACCCAGAAATACCCAGAAATACCCTCTGAAAGAAATCACTACTCTTTGATCCATTCCGCTTTGACCAATTCCCCCACCGTTTCAAACTCCGGATCCCCGGTGAGCACGATTGCACGCTCGCGCATGGCGGTCGCCACCGCGAAGGCATCCGCGTAAGACAGGGCATGATGGGCTTTCACATGGGCTGCATCGAGCACCAAGTCGCGGGAGGCTTCGAGCAGTTCGATGGGCAGGCTTTCCACCAGCGCCAGAACACTCTGCGCCAAAGCCAGTCCGCGCTCGCGCTCGACGATGTAGAGCACTTCCCCCAGGTTGACCAGGCACATCACGAGACGGCACTTGCGGGAGTCTGCCTGAGTCAGAAGTTGTTGCACCCGCTCTTTGCCCGGTTCATCGTCCAGGTAAGCGAGCAGGGCAAAACTATCCAACAGGTAGACCGGTTTACTGGGACTCACGTTCACGTTCCTTGCGGTGCTCTTCAACAATTGATTGCGTGAGAGACGTGCCGCCTTTTAGCATCCCGGCTCCGTCGCTAACCGGGTTTCTGAAGGCAGGTACAATCGCCAGCACGCCACCGTAATCCACCACATGCAGATTCGCGCCGGGTTTCAATCCATACTTTGCCCGCATGGCAGCGGGGATGACCACCCATCCTTTTTGTGAAAGTCTAACGTTCATTTTGGCCTCGTTTCGTTATACTAAATCTACTAAAAGTATAACACAAATCTGGCACATGGTTGGGACCGTGTGCTGCAAGACATTTATAGCAATCATTATCGACGGAATAAAGGCAATGAAACTAATTCTTTCCAAGCCTGAATTATGCACTAGAAATATTAGTTTTCTAAATTCATTAGTAATGAGCTGCTCAAATAAGCTGAAGTTGGTGTTGGATTACCCTCGATACAAAATGATTGACACTAGACAGAGATTTAGGTGGACCCGGATGGAGTCGAACCATCGACCAAGCGTATTCAGGCTCAATTCCAGTTTGGCTACAATTTAACCTTCATTTGGAAAGCTATTGTGAACCTGGCGGGTAGAGGTCCAATTCCTATGCACTTACATTTCAGCTATCCGCTAAGCCAGAATTGGTCAGCACTTACATTTGCTAAATTGACGCGCTGGATTTTCCTCAAATTGCACTGTCACAGAGGCAGCAAGCTGCCAACTATAAAACTAGCTGTGTTTATTACTAGACTAACCCAAAGCGCTTCCTGGAATCTCATGGAATTTCGTTGGGACAGATACAAACCTACTGCTTCCACCAGCCAAACGACACCTTCAGCAAATAATATCGGAAAGACTGGATATATTCCGCTGAAACTGCTCAGTGAGATCCACAAGACCGGTTGGGTGATCAAATTAAGGAGCAGGATCACAGTGAGAGTAACTGAGGCAGATCGCTTTTTCCACAGTACATAACCTGCCCCCAATAGCAGTTCAACAACAAGCGTGATGATCAATCCATGGGTCCATTTTATCCCAACGAGTATTGCAGGTATGGCAAGCAGCCAGGCAGCCTTCAGCCAATTGTAATAAGAGGCCTGGGTTGCTCCAGCACGGCCAGTTCTGATGGTCAATGCCACCAGGAAGATTGGCAAGATGATCTCCATGCAGGGGAATATTAATGTGGCCAAAAGATCAAATAATGTCGGTGCCCCTGCTCTAAAAAAAGGTACGTTGGGACCCAGATTTTTTTCTTCAACTTCCAGGCTTTCTTCATTAATAGTGACCCGGTAATTTGCGAAGTAGGCGCGTTTGGTAAAGGTGTTGCTTTGGCGAGTCTTGCCATCAGAAAATTCAAGTTGCAGGCGATAGTAGGGGCTGGTACTATAGGCAGTCGAATAACAGCTATTGGTTTGGCATTCGAATCGTTGTGATCCTATCTGTCGAAGGAGATCAGATTCGACGCATGCTTCATCTTTGCACTCAAGCAATTGCCCAGAGATGATGGTCGGGCCTGGTTTTATCTGGCTGATAAAGGTAAATTGCATGGAGGGATGGGGACCCACATCAGCCTGAACACTTTGGATTGGAATAGCTGCTATGAAAAGACCAAGGAGAATTTGCGGGATGAGAATTTGAAGTCGAGTTGATTTCACCATATGCCCCGATTCCTTTCTGAGTAAACAGGATACTTGTGGGAAGGGCGATAACGTTATGGCGTGTAGGGTTCCAGGTAATATTCCGTGCCATCACCCTCGGCCGTCCAACCGGAGCCGCCGGGGATGGAATCGTTTTCAACTTTCCAGAAGACGAGGCCACCCACACAGACCGGGCCTGCGAGGATTTTGACAATTGTATCGGGATAGAGCAACTGGATAATATTGTCCCCAACCTCCGGTTCGGAGCGTACCCGGTTGGGGAAGTCACCCGGCGTCACGACGGCACGGCTGCCAACCGAGAGCCGCGTCCAGCCCGCGCTGCAATCAGGAGCTGGAATCATCCAGTCGGGGAAGTCTTCATCTTCCGGGCTGTCGGTGAGCCTGGTCAACCCGCTCCCATCCGCGTTTATCATATAGAGGTCGTAATGGTCCTCCGACCTGGCTACGTAGGCTATCCGCCTCCCATCCGGCGACCAGTCAAAGTACCCCTTGGGCTGGTCATTGTTAATGAGCCGGGTCTGCTGGGTTCCATTCGCCAGCATCACGTAGATCTCGGTATGGCCGTCCCGGTCGGACAGGAAGGCGATATGCGTTCCATCCGGCGACCAGTGGGGGAACCGGTCGGGACCCGGATTGTTCGTGAGATTGGCAGCACTCCCGCTGCCGTCCGCGTTCATGACAAAGATCTCGGAATTCCCCTGCCGGTCTGAGACAAATGCGATCTTGCTCCCGTCCGGCGACCAGGCATCGGAGTGGTCGTAGCCCGGGTCGTTGGTCAGGTTGAACAGTCCGCTGCCGCCAACATTCATGACATAGATCTCGAAATTGCCGTCGCGGTGGCTCCAAAAGCTGATCTTTCTTCCGTCCGGGGACCAGTGAGGCAGGCTGTCGGAGCCCGGGTCGTTGGTGAGATTGATCTTACCGCTGCTGTCGGTGTTCATGAGATAGATCTCCTCATTGCCGTTCAAGACGGACTGATAGACGATTCGGGAGCCATCCGGCGACCATTGAGGCTGGCCTTCGATCGCCAGGCTGTTGGTGAGCCTGGTCAACCCGCTCCCATCCGCGTTCATCACATAGAGATCGACATTGCTGAACTGGATCTCCTGGTTGAATACAAAGAGGATCTTCCTCCCATCCGGCGACCAGTAAGGGTACTGGTTGAAACCCGAGTTCTTCGTGAGCCTGGTCACCCCGCTTCCGTCCGCGTCCATGGCATAGAGATCGGCCCCGTCAACCCGGTAGCTGCAATAGACAATGCGGAAGCTGCTCAAAGGGATGAGTGTACTGGTGGGGGTAAAGGCAGCAGTGACAGTCGGTGTGTGTGTGAAGAGAGGCGTGGGTGTATTTATGGAGGTAAACGTAGCCGTGGCAGTCGTTGTGGGTAAAGAGGGAGGCGTGGGGGTTTGCGCTGGCATTCCACCCCGATCACAGGCTGATAGCAGTATCGCCATCAGGATTACGCAAGCAGCGATTGAATATCGCATTCAAGCCTCCTTCCGGTGAAATCCATCTTCTTATTTTAGACGGCGTGATGATAAATTTGTTCCACCACGGAAGGTTGAGGTTTTTATCAACCTAAGCCAAGCAAGATCAAAATTGGTCTTTTGATCGAGGGGCATGCAATAACTGACAGAGTTGGCAGTTTGTTTGTCAGACAGTGTGCTTATCATGTGAGCGCCATGCAGGCGCGCCTGTTTATGGACAAAGGATGCGCGCAATATTATTATCCTTGTGGGCCCGGCAGGATTCGGACCTGCGACCAAGCGATTATGAGTCCGGATGTCCCATTTCCATAGCTTCCACTCTTGGATTTTACCCCCATATTCGGTGGTACTCTTGTACGCTACCGTACCAAATATGGGGGATCACCTTTTTGGGGGCAAAAACCGACAGCAACCCTACCGCAACTCATTTGTGAGCGGTTTCACAATCTCCTCGATCATCCTGGCTGCCGTCTCCTGGGAACGAGCCATTGCGTGCCCGTAGATGTCGGTGGTGACGCTCGCCTTGGAGTGACCTGCCCTGCTCTGGACCGTGTTGACCGGTGTGCCATTGTCAAGCAGGATCGAGATCGAGGTATGACGCAGGTCGTGGAAGCGGAGGTCCGGCAGACCGACTTCTCGAAGGATGCGTTTGAACGCGCGCGAGACCTTGGTCTGGTCGATGTAGGTGCCGATGCTGGTCGTGAAGATCATGCCGTGTTCCTGCCAGCGATTGCCAGCAACAGCTTTCTGCATCTCCTGCCTCCGGCGGTGCTCTTTCAGCAGGGCGATGGCCCCTTTGCCCACCATGATGTGCCGTCGGCCGGATTTGGTCTTCGTCGGTACCAGTGCACCTCCTTCATAGCTGACCGGCTGGAGCTGCCGCTCGACCCGCAGGATGCTCTTCTCCCAGTCCACATCCGTCCACATCAGGCCGAGGATCTCGCCTTTGCGCATGCCGGTGGTTAGGGCTAGAAAGAAAAGCGTTTCATTGGGATGGCCTTTGGCTGCTGTTATAAAAGCGCGTGCCTGTTCCTCAGTGAAGATGGAGTAGCGCTTCGTCTCCACCTTGGGACGCTCGACGGCCTCCAGGGGATTGTGGCCGATCAGGCCTTCCTTGACCGCCTGGGCAAAGGCACAGTGCAGGGTGACGTGGACCAACTGGATGGTGCGGGCACCTCGACCTTCCATCTGCATCCGCAGGTACAGCTGGCGGATATGGACCGGGATGATAGCCTGCAGCCGCATCTTTCCAAGCGCAGGCAGGATGTACAGGTTCATGTAGCGACGATAGTTGCGCACGGTGCTCGGTCGGCGGGCGAGTGTCTTCCCGGAGAGCCAGCTCTCCATGTACTGTTGGAGGGAGACCTGGGCGCCGTCGAAGGTCAAGCCGTGATCGATCTTGTCCAGGGTCAAATTGACCCAGTCACGGCACTCCTTCTGCGTCTTGCCGTACTTCGTGATCCGTCTGCCATTCAGGCTGACCTGTGCGCACCAGCGTCCGTCCATCCGCTTGAAGATGCTGCCTTCGTTGTTGCCTCGTTTACTTGCCATGTTCATTTCTCCTTTCTGTGACTTCGGGGGTCCAGTAGGGAGAAACGAGTGGTGAAGCTTGTGCTATTCGACTTTTAAGGTACTGCGGTGACATCGTGATTATCTCTCTAAACTGGACAAAAGGCAATCATAGATTAGAGACATTATATAGAACAAATGTTCTTAAGTCAAGAGGGATTTCTCTCACCGTTTCCATAGCTTACACTCTTTGCAGGAATCGTGCACGAATTGTCTCAAATCCTTGATGATAATAATGCAGATGGTTATTAACATTAATCGGCTTTTATGTTAATAATAATTTCCCATCCCTTTCAATGATGGCTTGGTAACAAGGAACAAAAACTCTAAAAAAACCAGGCTTCCTTTTTGTTTGAATGTGTGCGATTTTGCATTATAATTGCAAATATGCATAAGGAGCTATTGTGACCCAACCTTATATTCCCCGCAGCCTGGAGCCCGTTTTTAAGAAAGCCGTCAGCCAATTCCCCGTTGTCGTGCTGGTCGGCCCGCGCCAGTCTGGTAAGACCACCTTACTTAGGCATCTCTATGGGGATCAATACCCCATTGTTTCGCTTGAACCACCGGATGTCCGGATTGCCGCGTTGAACGATCCGCGCGGGTTTCTCAACCTATATCCCCCGCCAGTTGTCTTCGATGAAATCCAGTATGCTCCTGTTCTGTTGTCATACATCAAAGAGCAGGTGGACGCCCACCGGGAGCGCCACGGGCAATATCTCCTGACCGGTTCCCAAAACTTGCTCCTGATGCAGCAGGTCACTGAAAGCCTGGCGGGGCGAGCCGCAGTGCTAAAGTTACTTCCCCTGTCAAATTGGGAAGTAAATCACCATCCACAGAGAACACTTCCCTGGGAAAGAGGAAAAGCGTCCAGCCTGCCAGTCCAGCCGATCCAGGAATTATGGGAGCAAATCCTGCGCGGCTCTTATCCAGAAATCGTATGCAACCCCGATCGAGATGCCCGCATGTGGCAAGCGAGTTATGTGCAGACCTATTTGGAACGTGATATCCGCAACTTACGCAACATCGGTGACCTGACCCTGTTCCAAACCTTCCTGCGCGCCCTGGCTGCCCGCAGTGCGCAGATCCTCAATCTGAGCGACCTGGCCCGGGATGTCGGGGTGGCGGTCAACACGGCCAAGGCTTGGATCTCGATCCTGGAGGCAAGTTTCCAGATCTTTATCCTGCGGCCTTATTACGCCAATATCGGTAAACGGCTGGTTAAAGCCCCCAAGGTCTACTTCACGGATACCGGGTTGCTCTGCTATCTGGTCGGGCTGAGGGACATCGAACATGCCGCCTCCGGCCCGATGGGCGGAGCCATTTTCGAGAACCTGATCGTTGCCGAGTTATTCAAGATCTACATCCACCGCGGTGAGGAGCCTGCGCTATACTACTGGCGCACGGCGGCCGGTTCCGAGGTGGATATGGTGATCGAGACCCAGGATCAGTTGGTGCCGATTGAGATCAAGCAGTCGGAAACGCCGCGCCCGGAGATGGCTAAGGAAATCGTCAACTTTCAAAAGGATTTTGAAGGGAAAGCGAGCCAGGGGTATGTCATTCATCCAGGTTCAATGACCCTGCCGCTTGGTAAAGGAGTTGTGACGTTACCCTTCGCCAACCTGTGACGATTGAGCTGCATGGCTTTACTCATAGAAGGAACTCAATATATTCCCTGACGATCTTCTGGATCCTAAACTGCCTGGCATAGTTGTAGAGCAGGTCCAGAATCCTTTCTTTTTTCAGGACGTAACGCTTCAATGCTTCATTGGTTTGTTGGATATCGATCTGGTTCCTGTTTCGCAATACATCACAAATCGTTCTTTCGAGATTAAATGTCTTGATATCGTTTCCATGAGGCGATCTCACTGTGATCGATCCCAATTGGTACAAACCTCGATTTACAAAATATGCTTTCGCACCACTTGCTTTCAGAGAAGTCGCATTATATCCAGCAGGGACCGTTACAGAATAAAATAGTGGCGTACGATCTGACAGTCCTAAAAGGTACAAGGCAGTTTCATGGGAAAAGATTGCTACTTTGTACCTGGCCTGAATCCCAACCATTTCATCAACCATATAACCAGTGGCCGAATAGACTCCTCTGGAAATCCGCTGAACCTCACCTTTTTTTTCCAGGATGGAAAGGTATGTTCTCGGAATTTCATGTTTGAGCAGATCAGAGGTTAATAGAATCCCGTTTTGATCTTTTAGGATATCTCGAACCTTGCCAATTGGATTCGCTTTATCTTTTACAACCATGCTTATATTATATTCTAAATAAGCTTAGTTGTAAAGATACCTATTGCTTGCTCTATCTTTCCCCCATCATCAATACGTTATGGACAACAGACCGTCGCATTTCGGGTGGATTACGCTTATCGGATTGCAAAGCGCTGGATCACAGGTACTTGAAAACGCCGGCGACATCTTGCACGAGCGAAACGATCAACCAATCCTGTGAGTGGTTGCCCGCTCCACAAGCAGTGCGGGGGTGACGATCCGGCTTGGTGCGCTACCTCCTTCTATCAAGCGGAACAGCAGGTGCACCGCTTCCTTCCCCATCTCAACGGCAGGCTGGCAGACCGTAGTCAGTTTGTAAAAACTGGCATCAGGAATGTCATCATAACCGATGAGCGACAGGTCGCGTGGAATCTCCAGCCCGTTTTCAGCGGCCCAGTCCATAATGCCCAACGCCATGCGGTCATTCAGCGAGAATACGGCACAAGGTTTGGTCTCAATGAGCTTGCCGGCCACCTTATAACCGCTCTCGCGGGTCATGTCGCCATAAAAAGTGGGAAAGTGCGCAAGATCCGGCCCATAGCGCTTGGCGGCGTGCTCGAAGCCGCGCAGGCGCTCGTCGAAGGCGGATGGACGCGGGTCGGCGCTGACGATGGCAATGTTCCGGTGCCCGAGCGAAAGAAGGTGCTCGGCAGCCAGCTGCCCTCCCTGGAAATCATCTGCATAAACGGAATAACAGGATGCGATCCCGGCTGGATACCCCAGGATGACCCATGGGGTGTTGGTCTGCGAGAGGCGGTGTTGAAGCTCGTGCTGGCGGCTTTCCTGGGTTTCCATCACGATCACACCGTCAAAGTAATTGGCTCGGAAGAGGCGCTCATAGGAACTGGCGGGGTCATGTTCCTTCTGGGCCGTGGAGAGCAGCAGGTTATAATTCTGTTCGTTGAGTGCTTGTTCGATACCATGAATATTGCCGAGCAGGTGAGGGTCGGCAAAAAGCTGTTCGGGGCTGTAGGGCACCAGAAGACCAATGATGCCAGTCTTCCCGCCGGTGAGGCTGCGCGCGGCCAAGCTGGGGACGAATCCCAGACTCTGGGCTGCCTCCCAAACTCGCTGGCGGGTGGTTGCACTGATGCCATTCTTGTTCGAGAGCACCTTCGAGACGGTGCTGATGGATACCCCGGCCTTTTCAGCCACGTCGTAGATGGTGATTTTATTGTTTTCCATATGCAATATCCATTATTATATAAAGCGCTTTCCATATAATCATATCATATTTTCCCTTTTGAAGGATAAAACAACCCGTAAAATGGAAATAATGGTGGAAATAATGTCGGTTGACAATCATTTATGGCTGTGCGATAATGGAAGGAATGGAAAGCGTTTTCCATATATTTTCCAAAAAGGAGAGTGCGGAATGAAAAAATCCCTGAATCTGTTCGTTGCTGTTTTGGCCCTGGCCATCGTCCTCGTTTCCTGCGGAGGCAAGGCCCGTACCGGTCTACCCGGTTCCTACACTGTCAGGGGCACCAACCCTGATAAAACATCCTATACCGGTACGCTCGATGTAACCGCCAATGGCGACGCCTTTGACTGGAGCTGGAACGGGGGCAGCCAAAAAGGTGTTGGTTTGCAGCAGGATGATGTCGTTTCGGTGGCCTTTGGCAGCGATGCCTGCTACGCGGTTTCCTATGCCATCGGCGATGACGGTGTACTGACCGGCAAATGGACTGATATGGCTGTTTCCGGGATCGGATCAGATATTGCTACCCCGGCAGATAAAACCAAAATGAACGGTCTCGAAGGCCTTTACAACGCGGCCGGCAAGAATCCCGATGGCAGTGAGTACGGCTGCAGCCTGCAGGTTACCAAGAAAGCCGATAACGTCTACGAATGGTATTGGTTCAACTGCGGCGAATACACCGGCATCGCCATCCAGAACGACAAGGTGGTTTCCGTGGCCTACGGCGCGAGCGAGTGCGGCTTGATGTCCTACAAGATCAATGCCAATGGTTCCCTGACCGCCAGATGGGGCTATGTGGGCCAGTCCGACCTCGGCAGCGAAACCGCCAAGTAGCAAGGCGCAGAACCTGTGATGAGGCCTGCCTCTTGCTTGAAGTTCCTGTTCCTGATGGCCGCCTGCTGGCTGGCATTGAGTGCCTGCGGGGCCTCCGTGCCCGGCACGAGGATGCCGCCGCCCATCCCGACCGTTCCAGCAACTCGCAAAACGCACGCTGACCCGGTGGGGCAGATGCTTAGCACCGCGCCTTCCCGGCCCAGCGCCGGGTGCGGTCAGCAGCCCAAGAATTTGATCGGTGCCACTTCCACAGTGAAGATCAATGTCAACGGGAAAGAGCGCGTCTACCTGCTGCACATCCCCGCGAACTACGATCCCAACAAGCCCACAAGCCTGGTCTTGAGCATTCACGGATATACAGATTCAGCGGGCGGTATGGAAAGCGGCACGGGGATGAGCTACCACGCAGATGAATACAATTACATCGTTGTGTATCCCCAATCCACCAATTTCAGAAGCCAGGGCAAGCTTATCACTTCCTGGAACGACCTGACCTGCAACGCCTCGCCAGGCCCGGCCGGCCCGATCTGCTCGGCCGACCACACGCAGTATGCCCTGCCGTCCGACTGTGGCCCGGAAGTGCTCAAGGATACCTGCAACTGGTGCAGTTGTAACGACGATCTGGGCTATATCAATAAGGTACTGGACGAGGTGGAATCCGATCTATGCGTGGACCTGAACCGGGAATATGCGACCGGCATGAGCAACGGCGGGATGTTCACCAACCGCCTGGGCTGCGACCTTGCCGACCGTTTTGCGGCGATTGCCCCGGTCTCGGGTACGCTGGCAAAGGGCTTCAACTGCGCCCCAGCCTCCACCGAGCAGATCTCCATCCTTTACATCCATGGACGTCAGGACGATTATGTGGATGTGACCGGCAAGGAGTCCACGGACGGATACTTCTACACGCCTGCCACGGATGTTATGGCGCTGTGGGCCAGCCCGCCTTCGCAAAACTGCAGCAATGAAGTGACTCCCTATCCCACCATCGCGGACGGCATCAGCGGATTCTCCTGCACCCAGAATGACAATTGCACCAACGGCTCGGAGGTTGTCTCGTGCTGGTGGGATGCGGGTCACGCCTGGCCCGGCGGCGCCAGCCCCTGGGGAGATGATCTGATTTGGGACTTCTTCCTGAGGCATGCAAAGAACATCCAACCATGATACCCAGGGCACAACTGCATCGAAAGGCGGTTGTGCCCTGACAAATCAAGAATTGGAGAATGTAAAATGAAACATTACCGGCTTCTACTCACCCTGATCGTTTTCAGCTTGGTGTTTTCCGCCTGCGGCAGTAAGCCTGCCACACCGGCTGCGATCCAGGCTACCGGGTCGTCGAACGCCATGGTGATGACCGTCTGGGGCAGCCAGCTCGACCCGGAAGTGTACCAGGCGCGTCTTGACCTGTTCACCAAGGCCAACCCTGATATCCCCGTGGAATTGCTTTACATCCCCAGCGACTATTCCCAAAAGGTGCAGACCATGATGGCCGGCGGTCAGTCACCCTGCATCATCCAGGTGGCAGAGGATGTGCACGGCTATTCCGGCAAGGGACAGATCATCAGCCTTGATAATTATGTCAGCGCAGCGGGCATTGATCTGGCGAAACGCTATGGAGGCACAGGCGGCCTGGTTCAAGCCTATACCTGGCAGGGAAACCTGTACGCCATGCCGGACCGCGGTGGGGCGCTGGTGCTGTATTACAACAAGGATATGTTTGACAATGCGGGTATCGCTTATCCCACCAAAGAATGGACATGGACAGAGTTCCTGGAAGCAGCCCAAAAGCTCACGGTAAAGAACGGCGATAGCGTGGATGTTTACGGTTTTGCTGCCGGCGACTGGTGGCCGTGGTGGATGAGTTTTATTTACATGAACGGTGGCGCCGTACTGGATGCCAACGGCAAGCCGGTGGTCAATTCGCCCGAGAACATTGAAGCCTTGCAGTTCTACAATGACCTGGTGTACAAGTACCACGTGGCCCCCTCCCCCGAAGATTATGCCAACATGGGGCAAAGCGGCCCCGACCCGCTGTTCGCCCAGGGGAAGGTGGCCATGAGCATGACCGGTTTCTGGGCCGTTAATGGTCTATCCAAGGTACAGGGGCTCAACTGGGATATCGCGCCTCTGTTTGGCAACAAGAAGAATGCCACGGTCCTGTTCGGAAGTGGCCTGGCGATCACCAAGGATTGCCAAATGCCTGACCAAGCATTCAAGGTCATTGAATTCATGACTGGCGCTGAAGGCCAGATGCCGATTATCGATATGAAAGAGGATGCGCCCGCCAACTTTGAAGTGTTGAGCAGCGATGCTTTCCTCACCGCAAATTGGGCTGGCACGAGGACGATCAACACGCAGGCGCTGGTGGATTCCGCGGCGATCGCCTTCCCCTTGCCGCTTACCCCGAAATGGAACGAGATGCTGACCATCATGGGAGATAACTTGGCCGAGTTCTTCCTTAACACCAAGGATGCCAAGACCTCGCTGGATACCATCCAAACATTATTGGATGAGTTGTTCGCGCAGTAGGACTGTTAGGCGGGGTGTCCACCACAAGGGACACCCCGCGAATTATTCAGACAATGAAAAAACACCCCCTCTTGTTCCTTGTATTGGTCACTTTTGGGGTTACGTTATTGGCAGGCTGTATGAACCATTCGAATACCCCCGCTGGCGAAATTAAGATTGATCCTGGCGAAACATACCAGACCATTGAAGGATTTGGCGCGTCCGCGGCGTGGTGGGCACAAGATGTAGGCGGATGGGAAGACGAGAAACGAAACCATATCGTTGAACTGCTATTCGACCGCGAGACCGGCATCGGGCTGACCATCTACCGCTACAACATCGGCGCAGGGATCGCTGGCAACATCCAGGACCCGTGGCGTACCGCCCAGACTTTTGAAGTTTCCCCCGGGCTGTACGCCTGGAGCCGGGATGCCAATGCGCTGTGGGTTATGAAAGCCGCCCTGGCGCAAGGTGCGGAGCAGTTCGTTGCTTTTGTCAACAGCCCCCCAGCCAGGATGACCGTCTCAGGGCTGACGACCGGCGAAAAGGACGGGCTCTCGAACCTGCGTCCCGACATGTACGAGGCCTTTGCACAGTACATGGTGGATATCGTCCATCACTTGCGCGAAGGCGAAGGAATACCGATTGGCTATATCAGCCCGGTCAACGAGCCGCAATGGGGATGGAGTTACAATAATGGACAGGAAGGCTGTCATTACGGGCCACAGGAAGTGCTGGAAGTGACGCGTGCCCTGCTGCACGCCATTGATGCAAGCGGGATGGATGTAAAGGTCTCGGTGTTCGAATCAGGGCAGTGGAAAGGATCACAGGTCTATATTGATGCTCTTCTGAAGGACCCTGAAGTGGGACCTCGCTTGCCACATCTTGCCATCCATTCCTACTGGTCGAAAGCGGAAGATAAAACGCCGATCGTGAACTTCCTTAACCGCAATTTACCCGGCACAAATATCTGGCAGACTGAATGGACGGAGATGAAGGATGGCCGCGACACCGGCATGGACTCGGCGCTGGTGCTGGCGAACACTGTGCAGGAAGACTTGAGCATCGCCGGGGTGACCTCCTGGCAGTATTGGATCGCGGTTTCCCAGTATTTCTACCACGATGGTTTGATCTATGTGAACCAGAGCAGCCATGCAGTGATCGAGACCAAGCGTTTGTGGGCGCTGGGGAACTTCAGCCGCTACGTGCGCCCCGGGGATGTGCGCATCGGGGCCGAAACTGGCACAAGCGACTTGAGCGTAAGTGCATATCAATCACCGAATACATCGCAAATCGTGGTGGTGATCATCAACAACGGCACCAAGGCTGGATCCGCGGGAGTGAACGGTATCCCGGCGGACCTCAGGCAGGTTGGACAGTATGAGACCTCCGCCCAAAACAGCCTGACCGAAGTCCTGTCCGGCACCATCCCAACAGCGTTCACATTTCCGGCCCAGAGCGTGACAACGCTGGTGTTCACAAAATAAAGGCTCACACCACAGCCCACTGTGGATGGCTGTGGTCATTCGACAGCAGGCAAGGAGCATTCCCGGCATGAAAAAACGCGAAGCACTGTGGTTCTACATCATGGTTTCCCCGTGGGTGATCGGCTTCCTGGTCTTCACCCTGGGGCCAATGATCTACTCCCTGTATCTCAGCTTAACCAACTGGGACCTGTTCAACCCACCCAAATTCATCGGCATCCAAAACTACATCAACCTGCTGACCAAGGATCACATTTTCTGGAAAACGGTCGGCAACACATTCTATTACGGCTTCATCAGCATGTTCCTCGGCATGGCGGCTTCGCTCGGGATCGCCGTCCTGCTGAACAAACCGCTGAAGGGAATGCGCACTTACCGTACCCTGCTCTACATCCCAGCAACGGTGCCGGTGGTGGCGTCGTCGCTTCTGTTCATCCGCCTGCTGGCGCCGGATGCTGGTCTGGTCAACCGGTTCCTGGCCTTGTTCGGCATTAACGGCCCGCCCTGGCTGCTCTCGCCAGTGTGGGTCAAGCCGGCGCTGATCCTGATGTCGCTGTGGGGGGTGGGCGGAGGCGTGACGCTTCTTCTGGCGGGAATGAAAGGCATCCCCAATGAGTTCTACGAAGCCGCGGCGATCGACGGGGCGAATTCGCGCCAGCAGTTCCAATACATCACTCTGCCCATGCTGAGCCCCGTGATCTTTTTCAACCTGGTTATGGGCCTGATTGGTTCCCTGCAAACTTTCACCGAGGTGTATATCGTGACTGGCGGCGGGCCCAACAATGCCAGCAAAATGATCGTGCCGTACCTTTTTGACAATGCCTTCCGCTGGTACAAAATGGGCTATGCCTCCGCCATTGCCTGGGTGTTGTTCCTCATTGCCCTGGTATTTACCGCACTGGTCTTCCGCTCCTCTAACATGTGGGTGTATTACGAAAGTGAAGTAAAAAAATCATGAACCTCAACATCCGGCTCCCCGAAAAGATCACCACATATGCCATTCTGACGGCCCTTTCGGCCCTACTTGGCGCGCCGCTCCTGTATGTGTTCTCGATCGCGCTGGCGAGCGATGAGAGCACCTACCTGGCAAAATTCACGCTCATCCCGCATGAGTTCCACTTTGAGAATTTCATCCGCATCTTTCAACTGGATCTGAACTTCTCGCGCTTCTTCTTGAACAGCCTGACTCTGGTGATATTCGCCATGATCGGGCAGATCATTTCAAGCAGCATGGTGGCTTATGGCTTTGCCCGTCTGCGCGCCCCCGGCAAGAATTTCCTTTTCATTGTGCTTCTAAGCACGATGATGATCCCGGGCGAAGTGACGATGATCCCGTCCTTCATCCTGTTCCGCTACCTCGGCTGGATCAATACGCTCCTGCCGTTGATCGTGCCGAACTTCTTCACCAATGCCTTCAATGTTTTCCTGCTGCGGCAGTTCATCTCACGCATCCCGGCTGAACTGGACGAAGCAGCGCAGATCGACGGGCTGGGATTCTTCGGGATCTACTCGCGCATCATCCTGCCGCTGATCAAACCCGCCCTGATCGCGATCGGCATCTTCACTTTCACTTGGAACTGGGGCTGGTTCATGGGGCCCTTGATCTATATCAACGATTTCAACAAAGCGCCGCTGGCGCTGGGCGTGCAGATCCTGAGCGCCACCAGCACTTCCAGCCAGGTTCCGCCTTGGAACATGGTCATGGTAGGGTCGATGCTGCTGACCCTGCCGATGCTGCTGGTTTATTTCTTTGGCCAGAAATACATGGACGAGTTTGGCGTCATCGGCGGCAGCTCGGCGATCAAGTAACCGGAAGCCATCATGGAACCAAAAATCCCCTTCCCACAATCCCGCATCTACTACGGCGGGGATTACAACCCAGAGCAATGGCCGGAAGCAACCTGGCAGGAAGACATGCGCCTGATGAAACAGGCCGGGGTCAACCTGGTAACCCTGGGAGTGTTCTCCTGGGCAAACCTTGAACCGCGCCCCGGGGCCTATACATTCGAATGGATGGACCGGATCATTGCCCTGCTCCATGAGCACGGGATCGGGCTGTGCCTTGCCACCGCGACCGCATCCCCGCCACCCTGGCTGGCAAAATTCCACCCCGAAAGCCTGCCCGTGGATGCAGCCGGCGTTACCTATTATCCCGGAGGCCGGCAGGCCTACTGCCCACACAGCGAGGCGTACGGGAAATCCGCGGCGGCGCTGGTGCGAAAATTGGCGGAGCGCTATGGGCACCATCCCGCTCTCAAGATCTGGCACATCAACAACGAGTACGGTTGTCACATCAGCGAATGCTTCTGCGATGTTTCGACGCAGAGGTTCCGCTTATGGCTTGAGAAGCGCTACCAGACCATTGAAGCGCTCAACGATGCCTGGGCCACCTCCTTCTGGAGCCAACGCTACGATGATTGGGATGAGATCAACCCACCGCGTCGCGCACCCACGTATGCGAATCCCACCCAGCAGCTTGACTGGCGAAGGTTCTCGTCCGACAGCCTGCTGGAACTGATGGAAATGGAAAAAGCTATCCTGCGTGAATTGACGTCGGATATTCCAGTGACCACCAACTTCCTCGGCTTTTGGAAATCAACTGATCAATGGAAATGGTCCAAGCGGGAAGATGTCATTTCCGTTGATTCCTATCCAGACCCGGCAGAATCACTATCCGGAAGCGCTGCATCTGCCATGCTGGGGGACCTTGTGCGATCACTGGGTAACGGGTACCCCTGGTTACTTATGGAGCAGGCTCCCAGCGCGGTCAACTGGCGAAGCCAGAACGCTCCCAAGCGTCCCGGTCAAATGCGACTGTGGAGTTTGCAGTCCGTGGTGCGCGGTGCAGGGGCGATCATGTTTTTCCAATGGCGGGCGTCGAAGGCGGGTGCGGAAAAACATCACAGCGGTATGGTTCAACACGGCGGAGTAGAAAGATCGCGGGTCTGGGATGAAGTTGTCTCTCTCGGGAATGATTTGAAACACCTCGACGCATTGCTTCACTCCCGGGTAATGGCAGATGTTGCAATCATGCTGGATTGGGAGAACTGGTGGGCGCTCGAACTGGATTCCAAACCTTCGATGGATCTGAAATTCCATGAACAACTCACCCGGTACTTTGAGTCGTTGTTCCGCTCGAATATCACAACCGATTTTGTCCACCCCGGCGACAACCTGACGCCCTACAAACTGGTCATCATCCCCAACCTCTACCTGGTGCGCGCCGACCACGCAGAAAACATCGCCAGGTATGTTGAACAGGGTGGGACCGTGCTGATGTCTTTCTTTAGCGGTATTGTGAACGAGAATGAACATATCTGGTTGGGGGGTTACCCTGCGCCGTTTCGCCGCATGCTGGGGCTGTGGGTGGAGGAGTTTGTCCCGGCCGCGGATGGAGAGATGAACACACTGCGGTTCGCGGATGGAACGGAGACGGCTAGCGATTTGTGGGGAGAGGTCATCCACCTGGAAGGCGCGGAAGCACAGGCGTCGTTCCAAGAAAACTATTTTGCGGGCAAACCGGCGCTGACGCGCCATCGCTTTGGCAAGGGTACCACCTATTATCTGGGTACGCGCCTCAAAGCGGATGACATGCAGAGAGTGTTCGAGCGCGCCTTCCAGGATGCAGGTATAAGCCCGGCACTGACTGCCCCTGCCGGTGTTGAGGTGATCCGCCGAACAGGTGAAAACCAATCGTTTCTATGTATCCTGAACCATCTCCCCGAACCAGTTAAAGTCGATCTGAAGGATTATTCCGGAACAGATCTGCTGACAGGTCAATATCTGGAAGCACAAGTGTCAATCGAGTCTTTTGGCGTACGGATCCTGGCATTGTAAACGAAAGTATTGCTTATGTTCAACAAAGATAACATTGTCCCGCATGTATATAACATCTGGGACGGACAAGACAAGCCTTTTTACAAAGCGAATACCCTCAAAGAGTATGAGGAAATGTGTTGGAGTACCATATGTGTGTTTAATGTAGTGGAACCAACGCTCACTGTTTATAAAGCAAAAAGGAAGAATATCGGAATTGGGGTGGTCATCCTGCCAGGCGGGGGATATACGGCAGAGGCAATCTACCCAGAAGGACATGATGTTGCAAAAGTTCTGGCTGATCGAGGCATCACCGCGGCGGTTTTAAAGTACCGGTTGCCCAACCCGCAAACATCCGATCAGCCTAATTTGGTGCCCATCTCGGACGCAAGAAGGGCGATCAAGCTGCTCAGGCAGATGGCTGAAAAGTATGGGATCTTTAAAAACGTTGGGGTACTCGGTTTTTCAGCAGGCAGCCACCTGGCAACGGTTACCAGCCTCTGGAAAAGCACCGAGGCGGCAGAAAACCCCGATTTTTCAGCGCTGATGTATGGGACAACAAACCTCTCGGATGAAAACCTGAAATGGATGGAAGAGACATTGTATTTCAGGAAATTGACGGCTGAGGAACTTACTCAAAACTGCCTGCTCGATCTGGTTACGGAGGAAACACCCCCAACATTTTTAGTGCATGCATACGATGATGATGTGTGCAAAGTTGAGGAAAGCACCCTTTACGCCCAAAAGCTTTTCGAACACAATGTGCTGGTGGAAATGCATTTATTCCCCAAGGGAGGTCACGGATTTGGAATTGGCAGAAAGAAGGATGGAACGGATCAATGGGTGCAATTATTTGTTAACTGGGTAAAATCAAACATCGTTTAAGAAAAAGTGGCAGTAAGGAAAACACCTGACAGCGCTGAAGAATCCATACTTTGTTCGCAGATGTGTGCGCTTCTGCAGAAGGAGGAGAATAAAATAATCCGCCCGGAAAGCGGATTTTTGCACGTCCCAAAACAGACTCATATCGCTGTTGTTGACCTGAGAGGATCTCATTTGGATCCAATGCTTAAGTGGGTACTTATTCAGATCTATTCTTTAAAGGTAGATAGTAATAATAAACGACTTGCAGCTTATTCGCAGCGTGTATTATTTAGGTGGGCCCGGATGGAGTCGAACCATCGACCAAGCGATTATGAGCCATCTTGTCCTTTCTTCATAGGTCATCCCCCCTCCAACAACCGGTTCAAGTTCTCGCGCGTCAAAAGAGCGCTTTCCTGCTGGGAAAGCAGGAATGGTTCCACATCCGCCAGGGCTTGCTTCCAAGGAATCTCCATCAGGTGGGCGTGCAGGATTGTGCGCCAGGCCTCCAGGGTCAAGCGCGGCCCACTCCAACCGGTCTGCGCCAGGGCATTGTTGAGCAGGGCCAGGTTAGGAGCCGGCCAGTCCGGGGCACTCAGGTACCAGGTCAGATCATACAGATCGCGTCCCTTCAGGTACGGTCTTTGCAACAAGGCGTGCAGTTTCCCAGCCAGCAGGGAAGCCCGGTCGTGATGCTGAAGGTTGAGCAGCACATGGCGGCGCACCAGTGTAGTTTCCAGGCCGGCACCCTGAGGTGGGCGGGTATCCACTTCAATCTTGACAGCCAATACTTCATGCTTATGAGGAGACGATCCAAGATCAAAGAGTAATCCCGGAAATCGGACGAAAGCGCTCTGGACTGTCTTCTGCTCGCTAACCTTCAGAGTCAACGCGTACCCCTGGGTTTCCAGGTCATGGCGGATGCTCTGGAGATAAGCGCGGAGATCGTATGTCTCGGCATTCCCTTCCAGGGCAAAATCCAGGTCCTCGGAATACCGTTGGCTGTTGTACAGGAAACGCAGCGCTGTCCCGCCATGGAAGGCCAGCGGAACCATTGCTCCTGCGCGTTGCAAACTTTGCAAGATCAACGCTTGCAGGTACTCACGCGCCTGGTTGCGGGCTTGCAGTGGATTGGGGGTATTGGTTAACAGGGAAAGCAGGTATTCTTTCATGACCGGTATCCTGGGATTGGATTATTTGAGTGTCAAACGGTCTTGTAGTTCGACTTATCCTCTTCGATGAGCGCAAGGATCTGGGCAGCCGCGCGCAGCCACTTTGGTTTCTTGGTTCGGCCGGCCAGATTTTGAAGACGCTGCGGATCGAGGCGCTCGAGGTTCTGTAATCGTAGTCCGATCAGATAGGCTGGGGCATCCCCGTCTGGTGTCAGGTGAACCAGGTCCAGGAGCGCCTTTTCCGGGAGGGCGATGAACGCATCCTGACCGAGAGAAAGGTTAACCTGCTGGTAACCATAGAACAGGTGGGTAGCCAAGTGCTGAAAACGGAAATCGCCGAGCGGGTTGCGCCAACGGGATGGGCGTTGGGTGGTTACGCTAAGGGTCTGGGCTGCATACTCCGGGATCAGCCCATAGTAGGCAAGCGCAGATTGCAGGCTGACGTAGGAGCCTGGCAACAGGGAATTGGCGATCAGGAAAGGGTGGGGAGCAGTTTGCTGGTAGGGCGCGGCCAGGGTGTACAGCCCGCGCCGCAATTGGATTACCCTTCCGGCTCGGGTCCAGCGGGAGAGTTGACGGCGCACATCTGAGGTATCAACCGCGCCGGCCAGCAGCAGGCCGGTCTCAAAGACGGGTTGTTTGTAAGCAGAGGTTAACAAATCATCGAATTTCATACGGCTATTATGCCATAAATGGCAAGTTGTCGCAATAAAAAATTTCCCGATAACCATGACATGATCATCAAACAGGTGTAGCCATCGTGACTGTTCTAAAAGGGTGGCTTTGACTTGCTTTTTCGATCACATGGGCTTGGGAATGTTTTCGTTCATAATTAAATAAAGCGCTCGATGGTTTTCATTATCAATGATATCTTTACCGCCAAAAGTGGGCCCGGATGGAGTCGAACCATCGACCAAGCGATTAAGAGCCACCTGGTAGTCTTTCCACAGGTTCTGAACTATGTTTTTTTATATTTGGGGATTTCTCTTTGTATATCGTCGCAACATTGTTGTGATGAGAAAATCGAAGTAAAATCAGAATAAATGTTCTTGTAGTGATCTATTCTCTACACCAAATCTACTCTTGCAATATATAACAATTTTGTTATAATAAGGACGCAGGCCTATGTGGCAAATTCACTTCTACGAGGACCGCCGCGGCAAAAGCCCGGTGCTGGAATTCATCAACAGCCTGTCCCCAAAGGACAGGGTAAAGGTTAACAATATCTTCCGCCTGCTTGAAGAATTCGGCACCAACCTGGGTATGCCGCACGCCCGTCGGATCGAAAGCCGGCTATGGGAGCTCCGCCCTAGCGACAATCGCTTGTTTTACTTTCTCTACCTGGAGCGCAAGTTCGTCATCCTGCACGGTTTCCGCAAGCAGTCCATGAAAACTCCTGAGAAGGAAATCGCCACTGCTCTGCGCAGGATGAAAGAAATATCGGAGGAATGATATGACCCCTGTCTCGAAAAAGAACTTCAAGGATTGGCAAGCTGAACAGCACCATGACCCTGATTTCGTCGCGGCAGAACGCGAACTGGAACCCGGCTATCAGGTTGCCCGCCTGCGCATCCAGCGCGGCCTGACCCAGGCGCAGTTGGCGGAGATGGTCGGGACGCGCCAGCCATCGATTGCCAGGCTGGAAAATGGTACGAGCGTGCCCAGCCTTTCCTTTCTGGACCGCATCGCCAAGGCATTGGATGTCCGGGTCGAACTAAATTTCGTTCCGCGAGTTTGAAATAAATCCAGAAACATAGATCTCCTGACCGTTATTTCAGTCAGGAGGTCTTCCATTTGTGGGCCCGGCAGGATTCGGACCTGCGACCAAGCGTATTCAGGCTCAAATCCAGTTTGGCTACAATTTCCATAACCAAGCCCCTGTCTCAAACGCCACGGCAAAGGGATTGGCAATGCGCACACCTTACCAGATCGTTTCCACTTCATACAGCCGGATTTCTTCATCTTTTGTGATCAGCGCCATGGATTCCATCTGGCATTGCGCCACCAGCAGCCGGTCGAACGGATCCGTGTGATGAGGCGGTAAATCATACACACGCAGCGCGTGGCTGACCTGTACCGGCAATGGCTGGATGCGATGGAGGCTCATGCGGCTGGGAACGTAAAGCGCTGGTTCTTCCGGCAGCACCAATCTTCCTTTCGCGGCCTTGATTGCAATCTCCCAGGCGCTGGCGGCGGAAAGGAAAATCTCATTCCTCCCATCCGCGATGATCATTTTTGCGCGCGAAGATAACTGAGCATCTTCTGTGTTCCACCACAGAAAAACGTGCGTATCAATCAGCGCCTTCATACATCGAACTCCGGCAGGGGAGTATCGAAATCTGGGTTGATGGTCACTTTACCTTTATCAATGCCCGGCTTGCGCGGGGCGGCATCAGCGTAGGTAAACGGCAATATGCGCGCCACCGGTTTACCGGCTTTGGCAATCACTACCTCCTCGCCACTCATAACACGCGCCAGCAGTTTCGAGAAGTGTGTCTTTGCTTCGTGAATGTTGAAAACAGTCATTTCAGCCTCCCTCTCTATTATAGACTAACCGGTGGACTAAGTCAACCAAATTTTGCCTTGGCAGAATAAGTCATAACCGCTTTTCTGCTTCAAACGTCCCAGTGATGGGATTGGCGAAGCGCACTTCTGCCGGTCAACATATACCTTTATGTCTTTCCCCTGCTCATCCAGTGGGTTATGTGCGCCACTTCTCCACCCAGGCCGCGTCCATGCCCATGAGGCGGTTCTTCTTCAGGTTCTCCTGCATCACCCGGCGGAGGATATGGCCTGCCCCCAAATACTGGTCCAGAAGAAGGGTTAGGATCGGACCTAAAGGAGGCACATTCAATGGTTCGCAGATCCTGGTGGACCGCATCGAGGCGGAAGGGTAACGATCGATCCCATTCGGAGTAATCAGCCTCCCGGATAAACAAGACCTCCTGACCAAAGTAACAGTCAGAAGGTCTTTTATCTGTGGGCCCGGATGGAGTCGAACCATCGACCAAGCGATTAAGAGTCGCCTGGTTGAATTTTCATCCCAACATCACCCTCGGCCTATCGCGAAGCATGCAACGCCTCCGCCAGGTGACTCGGCCCGATGCTCTCGCTCCCCGCCAGGTCCGCGATCGTGCGCGCCAGCTTCAGGATGCGATGGTAAACCCGCGCCGAGAACTGCAACTGGTTCATTGCCGTCTTCATTAGAGCCTGACCGGTCTCGTCCAGCACGCAGAACTTGCGTACTTCTGCCGGGCGCATATCGGCGTTGCATGTAACCCCCTCCGGGCGGACGCCGTCCACCCCTACACCAAACCGGTCGCGCTGTCGCTGCCGGGCGACTTCGACCCGCGCCCATACCGTGGCGGAAGACTCTCCCAACCGGCTCTCTGACAGCTTCTCGTATTCCACCCGCGGCACCTCGATGTGGATATCGATCCGGTCCAGCAGGGGGCCTGATATGCGCTTCTGGTATATCACCCCGAATCTCTTACGGGGCTTGCTCACCACCATGTTCGAACAGGTGCAGGGTTTGACCGGGTCGCCGTAGTAGTCACAGGGACATGGGTTCATGGCCCCCACCAGTTGGAAATTGGCGGGGAAGGTGAGCGAGCCCTGAATGATAAACACAATCCACAAATTGGAGTGATGCTCGTGGCACGTTTATGTTTGGATACGGCGGTTTAATTGTTCAGGATATACGCATCAACTTCATCGAGAAGGAATTATCTGTACCTTTCAATCATGCCCAGCATCTCATCGAAATGGTTCTCCATTTCCTGCACTAGTTTGAACTGTGTGCGAGCACGATCAAGATTATGGCTGAGACGATGGATTTTATAGTAGGTATCGCCATTGAGATGATCCGTGAGAAAACGAAGGCCCTGCTCAAAGGTGATCAGTTTGGCTCCAAAAACCAACTGGTCAATTTCGACTGGTGTCAGGGTTGTGCGGGTGGCATCCAGGAATCCGTGCGCCAAGCGGTTGAAAATGTTCATATCGAAATCTATTTTAGATAGGTCCGGCTCATCTTCGAGACCGGTATTTGCACCCGATCGGACGATATCACCAAAATCAAACACAGCCAGGCCTGGCATGACCGTGTCCAGGTCAATGACGCATACGCCGTCGCCCGTCACATCATCCAACATGACATTATCCAGTTTGGTGTCATTATGCGTAACGCGTTCGTGCATTTCACCATTGGCAAGCATTTCCAGAAGGATGGTCGTTTCCTTTGCGCGCTGCAAGGCGAAATTAATTTCAGGTTTGGCAGATACGGCGCGATTTACGACATCCTGTTCAATAGCTTGAATCAAAGCCTGAAAACGCTTGCCGGTGTTGTGAAAATCCGGGATGGTGATATGCAGTTCATGAATGGGAAAATCTGCCAAATCTTTTTGGAAATTTCCATATGCTTTTGAAGCATGAAAATAATGTTCCAATGTGCTGGCCGTGAGGTAAGTCTTTGCGCCTTCGATGAATACTTCGGCCCGCCAATATTCTCCGTCAGGATCCACATAGAAGAAATGTTCGTCAGTGGCAGGGATCAACGTAATTACCCTGCGGCTCGCATCGGCATCCTCGGGATCCAATTTATTGCGCAGATAACTGGTCACCCGCTCAATATTGCGCATAACCTGTTCAGGGGTTTTGAAAATTTGTGTGTTAATCCTTTGCAGGATATAGCGTCGAATTAACCCACCTGGTTCTTTGAAACGGGTTGCATACGTGGCGTTGATGTGACCTGTTCCGAAGGGGACGGCATCCAGGAAATCACCTTTGAAACAAAAGTGTTCAACAATTTCATTGAAATCTGGAATGGTTTGCATGGTTTCCTCTCAGTAAGATGCTTTTTTATATCATCTCAAGGCCTATCCCTCAAGAGATTCGGGACGATATGTTAGAACCGGGCCGACGGTAAAAGAGGTGAAAGTGGGGTATTTTTGAAAAGATACAACATATGCATATATAAGTGTTAAAATGTCTATCATAATTATCGCGAGATAGATCGTTAGATGAGTTCTCAATTTATGCCCGGGAATCCCTATTCTGTCAGGTTAATTCTTGCGAAGATGTTGCTACTATTGAAATCAAGGTCAACTAAATGACATGGTAACATCCTTCACTCGCAGAACGATCGGAATCTTGACCGGCTATCAGGTTTATGGCAACCTGCCAGGCAACCTGGCGCAGGAAGGAAATACAATATCAGATTATCTCCTGCGGGTTTTCCAGGGAACTTTGGCCGCTGGCCGGGATTTTGACTGTAACCTCTTGCTCGGATGTGGGCTTGGCCGTCCGCCCCAACCCAGCAATCCCTACCCGGCTTGGTTCACATGTTCTCCCGATTCAACTTTTGTGCCCATCGGGCCGTGGAATACCGATGGCCTGGTGATTCTCACTCCCCTAATCTCCGAGCCACGCAACGAACTGCTTAAGGAATTAAGAGACGGCGGCTTCCCGATCGTCTTTGCCGGCACGGGAGAACCCCCTCCATCAGTGACTACAGATAATGCCACGGGCATCCGCCAGGCAGTGATGCACTTGCGCGACCATGGACATCAAAGAATTGCTTTTATTGCTGGTTATGAAATCCTGATAGGGGATAGTTCCATCCGCCTGGATGCTTATAAAGCGGCCATGCAGGAGTTTGGCCTCGAGCTCAGGTCGGAATTGATCTCATATGGGTATCACACCATTCAAGGCGGCGGATCGGCCATGCACAGATTACTGGATGCAGGCCATCCTTTCAGCGCGGTTCTTACCAGCGATTATAGTTCTGCGGTTGGAGCTGTGCGGGTATTGGAAGAGACCGGTCACCGTATCCCGGAAGACATCGCATTAATAGGTTTTGATGACTATCTTGGAGCCCAGGCGCAGAACTCTCCGATGACAACTGTCCATCAGCAGCTTTTTGAATTGGGATATCGTTCCGTCGAGTTGCTGCTGGATTATATCGAAAACAGACGGGGGAATCCAACCACGATCCGGGTCCCAGAGCAGTTGGTGACTCGCCAATCTTGCGGATGCAGCATGGAAAGTGGTTGTCTTGTCACCACAGGTCCAGGTGGTAATCTTTCGGTCATGGATATTACCCGGCAGATGACTGCTGCTGTATTTGGGGGGTCTTATCATTTGTCATCCGAAAATATTCAAGCAGATATGACCGAATTGATCGCTGATTTCCTTCAAAGTGTGCAGGAGACAGGCAGGGAAAAATTTTTAGATGCGTTGAAAAGTTTATTACACCAGATTGAAGAAAAGGGGGACGATCCATACATCCTTGAGCCGGCCATCTCTATTTTACGTAACTGCCTGACTTCATTGGTTCTCAATAAAGCGAGGCTGCAACCGGCATATGACCTGATCGACCTGGCTCGTCTTCTGGTAAGCAAATATTCCAACCAGCATACTGCGCAATACCTGGTCCGGCAGGCGAATACGGCGGACACGATCGGGATCATGACAGCCAAGTTGCTGTCTGTTTTGGATGAACACCAGATCCTGGATATTATAAATATACATCTGCCAAGTATCGGTATTGGTCACGTGGAGATCTCAGTATTTAACCCGGAATTGGATGAAGATGACCCTGTAGCTGGAAGTGTCTTGTGGCAACCTTCAGCAACAGGATCTGTATTGACGAATAGACAATATGCCTCCCGGCAATTTCCTCCACCAGCTTTATATTCACCTCTAAAGTCCTTCCAGGTGGCAATTCTTCCTCTCCTGGCACTCGGAGAACAAATCGGCTTCATTTCTTACGATGCGGGAAATCTGGAAACCCTGGCGGCCATCACTCAGCAGGTCTCGGCTGCCCTCCTGACGTTAAAGTTGTATCGCCAGGCTGCTGAGGGTCAACGCCAGGCCGAAGAAGCCAATCGATTAAAAACCCGCTTTCTTTCAACAGTCAGTCACGAACTTCGAACCCCCCTGAACCTTATTGTCGGATTAAGCGAGTTAATTCTTCGTGAACAACGCCAGGGAAAAAACCCTAAATCTCAAGACCTGGAACGGATCTATTCCAATTCCAAGCACCTGGGATACCTGATCCGTGATGTCCTGGATCTCGCCAGCAGTGACGCCGGGCAGTTACGCCTGAGCCTGGAACCGCTCGACCTGGTGGATGTGCTGCAGGTGGTTGTCGAAAGCGGCGAGCAATTATCTAGGGAAAAAGGATTGGAATGGTGGTTGGAGATCCCGGATGAACCCATCCGCGTTATCGGTGACCGTACCCGCCTGCGGCAGATAGCCTTGAACCTGATCAGCAATGCGGTCAAATTCACCTCGCAGGGCTCGATCACTTTATCGATCAGTTTATCCAGGGATACGGTAACCGTGTCTGTAACAGACACGGGCCTGGGGGTTCCCCATGAAGAGCAGGTCAGCATCTTTGATGAGTTCCATCAGGCCGAGCGGACCGCCTCACGCGGTTTTGGCGGCATGGGGCTGGGTCTGGCGATCAGCAAGCACCTGATCGACCTGCATGATGGAACGATCGGCGTTCACTCCTCGGGCATCGAGGGGGAAGGCGCCTGCTTTTATTTCATACTGCCCCTCATGATGGAACAGGGTCGCCCGGAAAATATCCTGCCGTTGCCCTTCGGCTCGATCGTTTTGGTTGCACAAGAGCCGGTCGCGGCAGAACGGGCCTGTGCCTATCTTGAGCAGCAGGGATTTCATCCAACGGTTCAAGGGACAGATGGCAGCCCCGATTGGATGGCGCGCCTGGCTGCAAATCCACCCGCGGCCATCCTGCTGGACCGGGAAACGGCTGCCAGGCAGGGCTGGGATATACTGCGCCGGCTGAAGGAGAACCCGTCTCTCGCAAATTTGCCGGTCCTTTTCTTCTCTTTTTCCGGCGGGGATTCTTCAGGCGCAGTGCTCGAGTTGGAATACAAGACGAAACCTTTAACGGTTGAGGGCCTCGAGCAAATTCTCGCGCGCTCCTATTCGGATGAGCGGCCTTTGCAGTCGATCTTATTGGTTGACGACGACCAGGGCATATTGGATTTTCATACCCGCCTGATCCAATCACAAGTGCCCGATTGTCATGTTGTCCACGCGCATGACGGGGTTCAAGCCCTGGATATTCTGCAGAATATCCACCCCGATCTGATCCTGTTGGACCTGATGATGCCGAACCTGGATGGGTTTGGTGTCCTCGAAGCGTTGCATACCAGGAGCACCTACCAGGATATCCCGGTCATTGTGCTCACGGCCCAGGTATTGACGGAGTCAGATATGGCCCGTTTGAACCGGGGGGTTTTGGCGATCCTGGAAAAAGGGATCTTCAGCGCGCAGGAGACATTTGTGCATATCGCCAACGTTTTGAACCGCACAAATCGCCCGGGCACAACCACCCAAAAGTTGATCAGGCAGGCCATAACGTTTGTGCATGCCAATTACGGCGAACCCATCTCGCGCGACTCTTTGGCGACCCACCTGTCGGTAAGTGAAAACTACCTGACCAATTGTTTTCGAAAAGAACTGGGGATCAGTCCTATAACTTATATTAATCGTTACAGGGTCAGGCAAGCCTGTACACTTCTCAAAGGCGGGGAGTTGAATATTACGGAAGTCGCGTTGGAGGTTGGTTTCTCCGACCTTGCTTATTTCAGCAAGGTTTTCCAACGGGAGATCGGGGTTTCACCGAGTGCCTTCAGGCGTGGCTCGAGATCACAGGCTGAGCAATAGCATACCGTAGTATCATCTCAATAAATTGCTGAACCGCCCGCACATCCCACACCTTCCCCTATTCCGCGGAGATTCCCAAAGACCCCGGATATTTCGTGATCCATCAGGGAAGTTCTGCCGAATCACCAGTCTCTGTCTGCCTGCCCTGGCCTGACGCGTCAACTCATGTGGGGAAATGATATCTTTGCTATATCCAAGGAATCCGTTGATTTATACAAGACAATCCCTGGCATACTTGGTACACTACGATCGTGGCCTTTCTTTCGACCATTGACCCTGCAGTGGATACCAGCATGCCCCCTAAAGCCTGCAAGTATCACGCTACCGGCCCGAACGCCTGCCTCCCATTTTCCCCGGAAAGGTGACACATGCGCCCCAAGATCGTTCCCAACGTGCTCCATTCGTGTTTGGCTCTCTGCCTGGCCCTGCTGCCCGTTTTCCCCGCACAGGCTCAAGCGACTGATAGCGCCTGCGCCATAACCAGCCCAGCAAATGATTCCTGGATCACAGGCCCGATCACGATCACCGGAACATACACCAAAGCCTATCAAGTGGTGATGGCGGTCGATGCCGGAACGATCTTCGCTGTGCACATGGATGATCCAGACGGCGACGATTCTGGCACCTGGTCCTACACCTGGGAACCGTTCGGTTATTCCGGTAAAGTGGAACTAACCGTGCGTTGTTTTGCCGACACCGATCGATACTACCGCTGGGGAGCCCCCCTTTTCGTAAATGTCGGCATTCCCTCGCAAATTCCAGCGCAGATGGTCATTACAAGTCCGAAAGAAGGTGAAACCGCCCGCGCGGTGACACCCATCCTTGTCTCTGCATCGGACGCGCGCGGAATCAGCAGTGTGCAGGTGCGTGTGGATTGGGGGCCATGGCAGGCAACTTCGGATACAGGCAGCAATTATGCATACAACTGGGATACAAACGGTTTAGGTGACAAGACCCATGCGCTTGAAGCGCGCGCCATTGATAAAGATGGAAATATAACCAAAACAGCGACGATCTATGTCAAAACGGGCCAGGGCACCCGCGAGCAGCCGATGGTCAGGCAGGCGGAGCGGGCCATGTGGCTCTGGGAACCGGCTGCTTATCAACTCCTGGAAAATCCCGGAGCGCGCATTGTTCTGGGCCGTTTCATGAATGACCCGGGGCTCTCCAAACAGGGGATCAAAACCATCTACTTTTATGCCGATCGTTACGACGATGCCTATGCCCTGCTGGAAAACCCGGAGGCTTATCGTTCGTTCATCCGCTGGGCACACTCACACGGCGTTTATGTCCACGCCCTGCTGGGATCCAGCTTCTACATGGCTCCCATGCTGACGTACGCACGCTACCATTCCAAGGCCGTGGAGTTGATCGAAAATGTGCTCAATTACAACATCAGTTCGGCACCCCAGGAGCAGTTTGACGGGGTGAATATTGATATAGAACCGCACGGCCTGGCTGATTGGCGTGTCAGCCCCACCGTCCAACTGCAATACCTGGGTATGCTCAGCGAGTTGATGCAGCGCAAGCTGGCCTCCGGGCAAAACCTTAATGTCGGCCCGGCCATCCCGCGCTGGTTTGACACAAATAACGAGTGTCTGAACATCGACTGGCATGGCACCGTCAAGAATTGTGCGCAACATATCCAGGACATTACGGACTATGTTTCCGTGATGGATTACCGGGACGAGGCTGCGGGTCCCTCCGGCATCATCGTAAACGGCCAGGGCGAAATTGAGTACGCCGACCAGATCGGCAAGCAGGTGATGATCAGTGTGGAAACAGACCAGATCTCCTTCTCCGGCGATCCAGCAGTGATCACCTTTCAAGAAGAAGGCCGCCTTTTTATGGAAAAGATGCTGGACCAGGTGTACAAGGCCTTTGGAAACGATCCATCCTTCCTGGGGATCGCGATACACCACTATGATTCCTACCGCGAATTGCCAACCGCCTGGGGTACGCGTGGCACACAGTGGTGGACGACGGGCATCTGGAATACCAGTGGCACCCATCTGCTGATGCCCCTGTTGGATAAAACCGCCCCGAGCATCCCCGTTGAACTGTCGGCCCTTGCCTGGGATTGGCAAAACATAAGCCTGCATTGGAGGCGCTGTTCGGATAATTTGCTGGTTGACCACTACGAGATCCATCGCAGTCTGCTTGGGGATTTCACCCCTTCGGCGGCAACCCTGGTGCAAAATACACGCTTTAATTTTGTCAAAGACTGGGGATTGCTGCCCAATACGACTTATTACTACCGGGTATTGGCAGTTGATGGCTCGGGCAACAAAAGTAGTGCTTCGCTGGCAGCCAGCGCCACCACGCCGGCGGGTACGGGGTTGAAGCCCATGCGGATCGAAAGTATCTCGCTGGTGAACAGCGGTGGCGCAGGCCTGGCTACGATAAAAATAGTGGACGCTGAAACAGGAGCGGCCATCAGCGGGGCGAGCGTATTTGGGCATTGGGAAGAGGCGGCCGGTCAGAAATTTACAGGCCACACCCGGGCGGACGGCACGCTGCTTGTCAAATCAGATAGTCCCACGGCACCCTGGACACTCATGTTCGTGCCGGAGAGGATCCTGGCAAGCGGTTATTACTGGGATTATTCCCAGGATGAAATACACACAGCGATCCTTACCCACCCATAAGAGCTGGCCTGTCCGGGGAACTCAAGGATGCCAGCATAAAATGTCACACAGCGATTCATGGATGACTATGAATCGCTGCGCGCCTCTGCAAAATCAGTGCTTTGTACAAGGAATCCATAGGCCTGTACAAGACAAGGGTGGAGCAAAACCCTATAATGAAATTGATATGGCCGCCTCCCCGCTTTCAAAGATCCTGCTAATCGACAGCGAACCGCAGTTCGTGTACCTGATCAAAAGGTACGCGGATTATTGCGGCTGGCTGATGGTCCAGGCAGAATGGACTTCCGATATCAGCGATCTTGTGGCAAGCGAGAAGCCCAGTATTATCTTCCTGCGCATTTCCCGCCCCGAGCTCGATTACTCCGGGCAATTGCGGAGTCTCAAATCTGGAATTTCCACGATGAAGATACCCATCGTGGTGTGCTCATCGTCCGATGTTGCGCTGCAGGATTGGACGCATGAAGCGGATGCTTGTTTGGTCCAACCTATCATGTATACGGATTTCACCAGGATTATTTCAGAAGTCGGGTTGGATATTTTAGTAAAGGATGTTGATAAAAAGGAGGCCGCCGGCAAAAAAGGATAATGATAGAAATCCTGTATCTTCTCAAAAAGAAGGGGAAGATGCGGGGTGTGTAGGCGGCGAAGTCACCCACACACCCCACGCCCCTCCGAAGGTTCAGCAAGTTATTGAAATGATGCGAAAGCCTATCTTTCAATCCATATTTAGCAGATCTACACAAGGAGAGAAACCATGAAGAACGCAAAATACCTAGCAATTTTGTTGGCCGGCATCCTTCTCTTGAGCGCATGCGGCCCCAAAACAACGCCCGTCCCGGTAGTGACTCTGCCGCCGGCCACCATTCCCCCAACCGCCGAACCGACCACTATTCCCCCAACAGCCGAACCGATCACCCTGGTCTACTGGTCCATGTGGAACGCAGACGAACCCATGGGCGTGGTCATGCAGCAGGCCATAACTGCCTTCGAGACCGCCAACCCCAATGTAACGGTTGAAGTTACCTGGCAGGGCCGCAACGTAAGGAAAATATTCACGGCTGCCATTGATTCTGGCACAGTCATCGATTTAATTGACAATGACACGGCCCGGATTGCCCTTACCTGGGGCGATAAGTATGTTTTGGGCCTGGACAGCTACCTGGGTCAGCCGGCGATCGGCGTAACAGGAAAGACGGTCAGCGAAACCATCTTCCCGGCGCTGATAAACCAGTACAAGACTGCAGGCGGAAATATTGCCTCGGTTCCTTACAACCCATACATTAACCTTTGGTTCTACAACAAGGCGCATTTTGAAGCAGCAGGCATTACTACTGTGCCCACAACCTTTGATGAGTGGATGACGGCCAATGCGGCGCTGAAGGCTGCTGGTCATGGCAGTGTCTTCACTTACGATCCAGATTCCTACACGGATGTCATGGTTGGAGATTCAGTCCAACGCTATGTTGGTTGCGATGCTTTCAAAACCGCCCTGGCCGACAAGACCGGCGAAGCCTGGAATAGTGCTGGGCTGGTGACGTGGGCCGAGGATATGCAGGCATTGTCAGTGTATGCCGCTCAGGGCACCAGCGCGAACGTCTATCCTGCCGGGCAGCAAGCCTTTGCACTGGGTGATGTAACGATGACGTTCAATGGAACCTGGCTGCCCTCTGAAGTTGCAGAGACCGCAGGTTCAGACTTCCCATGGGGCACATTCAGTTGGCCTGCTGTAACCAATGGCGTTGGCACGGTGAATGATTACGACATGGGCGCTCAAGGCATGGCAATCACGCAAGCATCAGCCCATCCTGATGTAGCCATTGAATTCATCAAGTACGTGGTCAGCCTGGATATCCAGACCGCCGTGGCGGCGACCGGTTATGCTTCCGCCCTCGTGGATGTCCCCTGGATTGGACCGATCACGGAGGCTTACACTCTGATGAAAAATGCAACCTCCGCTTTCGGATGGGCCTGTGAAGGCTGGAACACCGGCGACTTCTTTGGAAATGATGTCCTGCCGGCTTTTACCGACCTCATCACTGGCAAAATTACAGCAGAGGCATTCACTGCACAACTGGTGGCAAAGGCAAAAACGAATATACCCTAAACGCTCGTGATGTTCGCAATGTGTGGGGCTTCTGCCCCACACATTGCAGTTGATTAAGGTGAACCATAGGAGTTTTGCACTCATGAAAACTAATAAGAAGATGATCATTGCCTTTCTTGCGCCGGCAGTGATAGCCTATATGTTTGTCAGCATTTATCCGGTTATCCATTCGACCATCTTAAGTTTTTTTGAGGTATCGGCCTGGTCTGGCAGCGAGATGAAATTTGTTGGGTTGGGCAATTTTGCTGATCTGCTGCAAAACTCGGTATTCATCCGATCATTTGGGAAGATCGGGATCGTCTGGCTGCTGGGAGGCGTGGGGGTATTTGGTTCGGCCTTTGTGTTTTCGGCCCTGTTGACTTCAGGGATCAAGGGCAAATCTTTCTTTCGTGCAGTTATCTATTTGCCCAATTTGATCCCGGTGGTGGCGGCGGCGGCCATGTGGACCCAGTATATTTTCAGCATGCGTTTTGGGCTATTCAAAAACGTTTTTGGAGCATTGGGCTTGCAATCGCTTGCAAATATCGAGTGGACAAGCCATTCGGTCATCTTCTGGGCCATGCTGATCGCCTTTGTATGGGGCGGGATCGGCTTTTTCTTATTGATCATCCTGGCCGGTGTTGAGCGTATCCCGGTCGAATTGATGGAGGCGGCAAAATTGGATGGCGCTACGATGATCCAGGTATTTACCCGGATCACTTTGCCTCTTTTACGGGATGTTATTCGGGTTGCGGTGGTGATGTGGAGCATCACAGTACTCAACCTGTTTTCTTTTCCCATGGCATTTGGTCAGACATATCCGGAAGTAATGACTCCGGCCATGTACCTCTATCAATTGGCTTTCGGGCAAGCTGGCGGCGGCGCCGCCGGAGCTGGCGCCAATGGCGTTGTCTATGTGGGCAGGGCGGCAGCTGCGGGTGTAATCCTGACAGGTATCGTAGTCTTAATATACGGTTTATTGAATGTGGTTTTTAAGGAAGAGAAATTGGAGTATTGATTTGAGACAAGGTGGTGTGGTATGGCGCAAAAAACGGCTGAAAGACTTAGAAAAATATTAAACAAATCTGTTGCTTATATAATCCTTGGATTATGGACATTATTCCTTGTTTACGCGTTCGGTTGGGTGTTGGCGTCTTCCTTTAGTACCACCAGGGAAATATTCACCGGCAAGCTGTTAGCAAGCGGTATACATTTGAACAACTATGTCAGCGTTTTAACAACGAATCACCTGGCCCTGTATTTCAAAAATAGCCTGATTTATTGTTTCATTTCATGTCTTGGTGTTCTAGTTCTCGCGACCCCTGCTTCTTATGCTCTTAGTCGAGCCAATTTTCGCGGTCGTAAATTCGTTACGGGGATCTTTGTGGCTGGCATGGGTATACCGACGATGATGACATTTATCCCGTTGTTCATGATGTTCACTCGCCTGGGCCTGATCAAATCATTTGCCGGGCTGCTCATTGTATACATATGCGGTGCCATTCCATTCTCCGTGTTTTTCCTGTCCGGTTTTTTTACCTCCCTGCCGACGGAACTGGAGGAAGCAGCCATCATGGATGGAGCGACCACATTTCAGGCTTTCCGGCTAATCATGTTACCCCTGGCACAAGGAGCCCTGGTAACATTGACCGTCTTTAACTTCCTTAATTTTTGGGGCGAATACTTTTGGGCGTTGATCATGGTCAATAATGATAACTATCGTACGCTACAGATCGGACTGCAAACGGTAATCCGCTCAATGCTCAACCAGGGCAACTACGCCGGTATCTTTTCCGGGATCATAATTGTGTTTATTCCCACCCTGGTGCTTTATATTTTCCTGGCAGAAAAAATCGTCAGCAATATTACTGCTGGTGCGATAAAAACATAGAGCCGGGTAATCCCGATATTCCCATGACTGACATCCCAGCCATTATTCCTGGCTTGCGACAATGGACAAGCCCAGGTTCTTATCTGACTTTGCCCGATACCTGCCGATTGGTGATCGCTGCAACCTGCATCGTCGAACTGACGGAAACTGCCAAGACTTTGCAGGAACTCCTTTCTGTAGAAACCGGAATGACTCTGGCAATTACCACTGGATTATCCCCTGCCAAGGGCGATATCTTCCTCACACTGGATAGGCCTGACCAGGAAATTGGCGATCAAGGATACATTCTTGAAACCGATGAATATGTAAAGGTGCGATCATCAACGGCAACGGGGATCTTCTATGGCGGGCAAACTCTCCTCCAGATGTTGCATCAGGATCCAACCCATACTCGCTTGCCATGCGGGCATGCTCGTGACTATCCCGATTTCCAGCAGCGAGGCATCATGCTCGACGCGGGCCGCAAATATTGGGGGCTGGAATATCTGTACCGGACTATGCGCCAAATGGCGCGGCTCAAGTTGAATGTTTTACATCTTCACTTTTCTGATTGGAATGGTTTCAGGCTTAAAAGCGACCGCTTTCCGGGGCTGGAAACATCTCCCGCCTACAGCAAGGCTGAAATTACAGCGCTCCAGTCTTATGCCCGCAAGTGGCATATCACCATTGTGCCCGAGATCGATCTGCCAGCGCATGCAACCATCATAACCCGTTACGAACCAATGCTGGCTTTTACCTGCCAATCGATGAGCAGGTCGCGCTGGGCTGGGGGAGAACATGGCGGCTGGACGATTGATTACTCAAATCCGGCCGCCCGTCAGTGGATGGCGGATTTGATAAACGAGTTCATAGCGCTGTTCGATGGCCCTTATTTTCACATTGGTGCGGATGAGATTCCGGAAGGCCCCTGCCTTGATGAATGTCCATCCCTGGTGGCTTATGCAAAAGAAAAAGGGTTTCCATACGCCGGGGATGTCTTGATCGATTGGATAAATCTTATGAATCGGGTTGTAAAGCAACGCGGAAAACAAATGCAAATCTGGAACTGGTATGAGCGTTCCCCGCACATTCTCAGCCCAGACATAGACATTATCATAAATACTTGGGTAGGCGATGGGGCGCCGGATCAATTTCTTGATGCCGGTTATAAAATCATTGCTTCTCCTGAAAACACGCACTACATTACGCCCAGCCTCGGTCTTTTACCGGATCACCAAACCCTTTATCAAAATTGGATTCCCAACACCCATCCCAATATGCTTGGCTACAAAATCTGCGTTTGGGCCGACCATTGTGAAGACAAGTCGGATGGATATTTCGACACGTTCATAGACATTCCGTGTGCCATCCTCGCGGAGAGAACCTGGAATACGACCATCCCGGTGAAACCCATTAGCGATTTTATAAAATTATTATCCTGCTGTTACTCCATGTGATTATTTATGACCACCCTCCGGATTGAACCTCTCAGCATGCCAGGAGTGCGCTTGGGGGATGAGAACCCACTTCCGCATTTCCGCAACCGGGTTTCTGATCGCCCGGTTATTTGCCATTCTTCCCTGCCGGATGAAAAACGCCGCCTGTTGGGTTGGGAAACCGGCTTTCGCGTCCTGCCATACCGGATGCAGGATAATTACACCCGCCAGCGGGAACCAGTCCTTTACCGCACCATCATCCTGGAAAATGAGATACTGAAGGCTACCTTCCTGCCCGACCTGGGTGGACGGCTGATTTCCCTGGTGCATAAACCTGGGAACCGTGAATTACTTGCGCGCAATCCGGTTTTTCAACCCGCCAACCTGGCCATTCGCAATGCCTGGTTTTCAGGTGGCATTGAGTGGAACATCGGCCAGGTGGGACACACGTTCACCACTTGCGCGCCGCTCTTTGCCGCTGCCATCACCGGCGCAGACGGTGAACCTGGTTTGCGGATGTACGAATTTGAGCGTTGCAAGCGGCTTTTTTGGCAGATCGATTTTTACCTGCCCCCCGGCTCGCCATGGTTGATCGCACATACCCGCATTGCCAACCCCAATGACACGGATACAGCTACATACTGGTGGACGAACATTGCCGTGCCCGAAGGCCGCAATGTGCGAGTGCTGGCCCCGGCACGTAAAGCCATCTATGCTGATTTTTCAAATGATGATTACGAACTGGCCTTTGGTGACCTTCCCAATTTCCCTACCCTTAACGGGCAGGATGCCACCTACTCGCTTAATGCAGATTTTGCCAACGAATTCTTTTTTCAACCCGATGAAACCGACTTGCCCTGGGAAGCCGCCCTTGATGAAAATGGCAGCGGACTGTCTGAAGTTTCCACCTCCCGGCTGCGTTACCGGAAACTTTTTTGTTGGGGCATGCACCAGGGAGGCGCACACTGGCAGGAGTTCCTTGCTCCAGCAGGGCAACCTTACATCGAAATTCAGGCCGGACTTGCACCCACGCAACTGCACGGGTTGATTATGCCCGCCCGTGCTGATTGGCACTGGACGCAAATCTTCGGCCTGCTCCAGGCTGACGCAGAGCGTGTCCACTCCCCGGATTGGAATACTGCCTGGCAAAGCGCTGATTCGGCCATCAGATCCAGAGTAACCCCGCAGAAAATGCTCGAGATGGATGATATCTACGGGCAGCGGTCAGACCTACCTGCAACAGAAATCATTCATTTATCATCTGGCTGGGGCGCGTTGGAAATGGAACGGCGTTCGGGCCGTGCCGAGCCGCCTGTTCCGGTTTCATTTGTATTTCCAAAATCAACGCTGGGAGCTGAGCAGGCAAAATGGCTGGCGTTGCTGCGGGGAGGTTATCTGCCCGAACAGCCTGCCTTTGTTTCACCTGGCGAATGGATGGTACAGGATGAGTGGCGCGATCTTCTCGAAGCAAGCCTGAAAGATACTGCCAAAAGCAACTGGTTTGCCTGGCTGCACCTGGGTGTCATGCGCCTGGAAAATTTCAATGTTGATGGCGCCCGGACTGCCTGGCAAGCCTCAATTCAAATGAAACCATCCGCATGGGTTTGGCGCAACCTGGCTGTATTGGCGCAACTTCAGGATAATGAGTCGGAGACTCTGGATTTTCTAACCCGTGCCTGGGAATTGGATTCCCTGTCTGGTTGTTTTACATTGGCATTGGCGCAGGAATATCTGAAGGCATTGTGCGCCGCAAAGCAATTCACCCAGGCGCAAGCTGTTTATAGTGTGCTCCCTTTAACACTACAGAAGAAAGACCGTATTCAGATTCTGCGGGGGCGAATTGCGCTGGAATTGGATGATTTGGAGGCGGTCAAACAGGTTTTGAAATGTGAATATGCCATTATTCGTGAGGGCGAAACCGAATTATCGGATATCTGGTTCGAGATGTGGTATCGGCGATCGCAGGCTCAAGCCAATCCTCCATTGGATGAGGAAGCCAAAGCGCGAATACGCAAACTCCATCCACCTCCTGCACATATCGATTTTCGTAATATTTCGAAATAATCGTGCGCGATGCAGAACCCGGTGCGCCTGATCTTCGACTCGTACATTGGACCGGCGGTTGCCGCCTCCCTGATCGACATGGGGCAACGCTTCCGGCTGATTGTCAGCGAAGTGGACGTGGTTCCGACCGAAGCACCCCTGCCAAAACTGCCGGTGGCGCGCGCCCTATGGCAGCCGAGGCCTGATCTCAAGACTGCCGCCGCGGCATGGATCCTGGCCGGGGGCGCCCACCACACTAGTTTCAGTTATTCTGCCACCTCGGAACACCTGCAAGACTTCGCCGAGATGGCGGGAATTGAACTGGTACTGATCGATGAACACACCCGCATCCCGGACTTTAAAAAAGAACTGCGCTGGAACGATCTATATTACTCTTTTTTCAAAAGTCGCTGATCAGACTCAGAAACCAGAAAATGAGACGGGATTATTGTAAATGACACTTGAGCAAGGTAAACAACCGATCCGGGTTGCAATCATTGGCACAGCGGCGCGTTCGAGTTATCTCTACGGGCCATTACTTGGCGCCCTCTCTGGCGAAGTGAGTCTTGTCTCTGTATGGGGGCGGACTTTCGAATCTGCAAAAATACTCGGCGAAAGCCTGGGCGTCCCCTGGTACACAGATATCGGAAAACTGGTCAAGGAGACAGCCCCTGAAATCGGGATTGTTAGTGTGACTTATCATGCCAATGGCGCAGTGGGGCTGTTGGCTGTTGAGCACGGATTGCACGTCCTGCTTGAAACGCCAATTGCTCATAAGCTTAGTGAGGCGGATGCAATTATCCATGCAGCGCGTTCACGCGGGCTTAAAATCGAGGTGGCTGAACAGTTCCACAGGCGGCCAGTGGAGCAATTGAAGCTCAAGATCATCGAGTCAGGGATATTCGGCCGGGTGTATACCGCATTCAACGATTTTGCTGGCCATGGATACCATGGTGTCAGTGTTCTGCGAAGCTATCTGGGATTTGATGCCAGGCCTGTCCAGGTTGTTGGGGTTGTGCAACACAATCACCTCATGCCTCATTGGTCCAGGCTGGGAGGTATGTTTGGTCAGCGCGAAGAATTGCAGGAACACGGGATTATTACCTTTGAGACCGGGCAATTGGGGATTTTTCACTGGACCGATGTAGGCTACGACTCGGCACTGCGCTGGTGGCGAAGCAGCAGGTTTTTGGCGGAAAAAGGAATGGGAATTTCAGTTGGAGTTGGGATAGATACAGACGAACAATGGACATTGCTTTCACCAGATGGAGAGGCCCCGCAGTTTATTACGATCGAAAGACAATTCGAAAGGGTCGATGGGGGAGCACTGGTAGCGCTGATCGCTCACACAGGGAATCCGGAACATCCTATTATTCGATGGGAGAATCCATTCAAACCAGCAATACAGGGGCACGGCATCCAATGGCACGACGATGAGATTGGCGTTGCTGGCTGCTTGATGAGTCTGGTGAATGCTGTCCGGAATAGTACAGCCCCTACATACGGTGCTGAACAGGCAAGATTAGACCAGGAAATTATTCTAGCCCTCCAAAAATCAGCAAAAGGAAAGGGCATTCCAGTGAAATTACCTTTGGACATATCCGAGGAGGAAGCATGAGCGATTTTCAAAGCCTGCCAGACCGCTTTGTATAATCAACCTAAATTCAAATATATTGGATGAGAACAATGGATACCCTTATAAAAAGCATCTACGATAACATTCTCGAAGGCCAACAGAAGGTCGTTGAAGCAAAAACGCAGGAAGCCCTGAATTCGGGCATCCCTCCCAAAGTCATACTCGATGAGGGCATGGTCGCTGCCATGGCAGAAGTGGGTCGCCTGTTCGAAACTGGTGAATATTTCGTGCCCGAAATGATGGTCGCAGCGCGCGCCATGAAGGCGGGACTAGCGCTGCTAAAACCTCAGTTGGTCAAAGCAAATGTCAAGTCGCTGGGCAAGGTCGGTATCGGGACCGTCCAGGGCGACCTGCACGACATCGGCAAGAATCTGGTCGGCATCATGCTGGAAGGAGCCGGATACGAGATCCTCGACCTGGGAACGGATGTATCCCCGGAGAAATTCATACAAGCGGTAAAGACCGACAAAGTAGATGCGCTGGCCCTCTCGGCTTTGTTGACAACGACCATGCCGAATATGATATCGACGATCACAGCGCTGGAACAGGCCGGTCTGCGAAAACAAGTAAAAGTGCTGATCGGTGGAGCGCCAATCACCGAAGAGTACGCCCGCCAGATCGGTGCAGATGGCTACGCCCCGGATGCCAGCAGGGCTGTGACCATCGCCAAGGGTCTTCTTGCAAAGATCAACGCCTGACATAGATATAATTTCTCAGTGACATTGAAAATCCGGTGTGACTGTAAGCAGTTATGATATGGACACAAAATCCCCTCGCGGGGATTTTTGATAATAGGTGGGCCCGGCAGGATTCGGACCTGCGACCAAGCGATTATGAGTCGCCTGCGCTAACCACTGCGCCACGGGCCCTCGAAATATCCAACTCTCATACAATCTTCCCCCCGAGCCGAAGCGGATGGCTGCGGTGGTTTCAGACCACCTGCAGCCACATCGATGACATGAGTCATCGATGATCCCCCTTGCCATCTGCCACCCTAGCGACACAAGCCGCGATGGCTTCCAGCCATCGCTGGCAGTCCCAGCGCCATGAGGCGCTGGGATGAGTCGTCAGGGCGAGTCTCCGTTACAAGTACGTGAGCGGGCGATGGGACTCGAACCCACGATATCTTGCTTGGAAGGCAAGCGTTCTACCACTGAACTACGCCCGCGTGGACTGTGATTTTACCGTGAGGCGCACGGCAGGTCAACCCGTCAGTTCACCATCCCCGCCACGCTCGCCCGCAATTCCTCCACCGCCTGTTGGTACAGCCGGGCGGCTTCATCGCTCGCCGATGAATGGTCCCCCTCGCCTCCCGATAACGCCTCCAGTATCTCCAGCTGCATGTCGACCGTGAACCCCTCCACCGGCGTGCTGCGCAGCATGCGCTCGCTCCACGCCCGGACCGGGCCGTAGGAGGTGCGGTTCCCCCGGATCTGCTCCTTGTCCAGCACGGCCTTCGGGTGCGAAAAAACCACCCCGCCCTGCAGCAGTCTCACCGTCCAGGCCCGCCCCGGCAGGCTCGATTCCAGGGCACCCCTCAGCCCCTCCTTCCGCTCCAGCCACTGCTCATCCGGGCTGGTCTCGAAGGGAGTCTCCTCGATCTGCTTGCGCAGGAATTTACCCCG
>Ga0315276_10000262_pt1 | contig 44226 bp, 41 predicted proteins | sample YL17G05_0_MG_FD_204542 | JGI IMG/M metagenome (GOLD analysis project Ga0315276, IMG submission 204542) | Sediment microbial communities from Yellowstone Lake, YNP, Wyoming, USA - YL17G05_0 | ecosystem: Environmental > Aquatic > Freshwater > Lake > Sediment | place: USA: Wyoming | collected...
GGAGGTACGAGCACCTGGATTTTTGCCAATTGTCCTTTTTCTTATCTTTCCCAAGCGCATTTTCGCTGGCGAAATGACAATGGCAATGAAACCGCGGCAACTTGGAAAAGGGCTGAAGATAACACTCATTCTGGCCAAAATCGTTCGGAAAATGTCAGATTAAGATTTTCCATTAAAAATACCGGCGTACAGGCCAGTTCAAATAAAAATTATGTTTTACAGGTTGCTCCGCAAGGAGGATATTATACTTGCGAAAGCGTGCCATCGGCAAGTTATTCCGATGTGCCAACAACAAGCGGGGGTTGCGGCTCTTCTGTTGTTTGTATGACCACTTCCACTTATTTTGCTAATGGAGATTCTACCATAAACCAACTGACTGCTGAAGGAACTTTTGTTTCGGGAAAAATGGTTGAAGACCCGTCAAATGAAACCCAGAGCATTACCATTAACACTAATTACTTTATGGAAATAGAATATAATTTTCAGTTTACCTCTAATGCTGCTTATGGCGCGAATTACTGTTTTCGCGTGACCAAAAATGGCGTTCCGCTTTACGCATACAGCAAGGTGGCGCAAATCACCATTGAAGGCGCGGGTGCCGAAGGGTTTTTGAATAGACTAAAAGGCGCCATTCGTATCAAAGGGAGTACGATAGCGAAATGAAAATTATGTAGCACATAACACGCAACACGCAACAAAAACCAAGCGAATTTTCCACTTGTTTTTGTTAACAAGATACCAACAAAATATCCACTTGTCAGCGTTTTTTTGCTTCATTTTTTGATTTATAGTTAAGAGGCAAAACATAAAAATCAAAACCATTCCAGAAATTAAAATCTAAAATCTAAAAATGAAAAACGACAGCTAAAAGCTCAAAATCGAGAGTAGTTTTTAATTTTGAATTTTCATTTTTACTTTTTAATTTATTTTTATGCCTAAGCATAAAAAGCAAACAAAGCGTATTCCAATAACCTGGAAAAGAAAAAAGAGGAAGTTAAAATCCTTCTAGTTTTGATGTTTTTCGTAATTGCAATTATGGGATTTTTCGCTATTCGGAATAAGTGGTTTGCCATCGGCGAGATTGACGCCAAAAAAGTAATTCCGCAATTTTATAATCAGTCACTTGAAGTCAGTGTGGGCGGCAGGAAATTGATTGTTACGCCAATGGCCGGAAATTCCGTAAAAGTAACGCAAAAAGACATCCGTTATATTTACGAAGAAGTCTATAAAAATACCGATGTTATCCAAACCAATTATCCCTATAAAATTAAAGAAGAATTGATTTTTTACGGCAAGGGTCATCCTTTAGAATTTCGCTATAAGCTGGGGAACATCGAAAACTTTATTGTCGAGAAAGACGAAGAAGGGAATATTATTTTTTACGACAAACAAAAAGCAAATGGGCAAACCGAGTTAAACAGGGTTTTTACCATTCCCGCGCCCTTTATCGAAGACAAGATTACCAAGCGTTCTTTTACCGCGGTAAAGACTGAAATTCAAGGCGATGTTTTGGTTATTTCCATTGATCCAGCCTGGAGGGCAAAAGCATCTTATCCCGTAATTTTAGACCCGACTATCGAAATCAATGTTTTAAATGTTTATTCTTATCCTTCTCAAGGTCAAAACCGGAAGTGGAATTCGCTACCAAGGGAAAAGCAGATTTAAAAATCATCCCTCAGGACCAGGCCACAATTGATGACGATGAATTTATCGGTCTATATTGCGATGAAAACATCCACGAACCGATAATTCTTACCGGCGACATAATTTATTACCAAAACTGGGAATGTAACGGTGTTGGTAGGGTTATTCATAAAACCCTGAAAGCCGGACATCATACTTTGAAATTTGAATTCTCCGGAGCTGAAAGCTATACCGAGGATTGGGCGCACAATGCTTCTGTTGTCTGGTATTCTTCTTCCGATTGGACGTATCGCAGAACATTGCATCTTGATCATGCCCTGGTTAGCGGAACTGCCAATCTTTTCAGTTTTCCGGTATTAATTTCTTTTACCGACACTGCCCTGAAAGCCAGTGTTAGCGGCGGTCATATAAACAGTGAAAATGGCTATGATATTATTTTTACTTCCAGTGATGGAACAACAAAGCTTAACCACGAAATCGAAAAATATACCGGTTCAACCGGGGAAATTGTCATGTGGGCAGAAATTCCCATTCTAACTTATGCCGATGATACACAAATTTATATTTATTACGGAAACACTTCAATTTCCACTTCTCAGGAAGCCGCAGCAGCGGTCTGGGACAGTAATTACTTGGGTGTTTGGCATTTGAAAGAAGATCCTACTGATACGGCTCCGCAAATGATCGAAAGCAATAATGGCAATAGCCTTACGACAACAAGCTTGGTTGCCGGAGATCAGCTTGCTTGTCAGATTGGTGGCGGACTAAGCCTTGACGGGGCGACTAAGTATGCAACTACGAATAATAAAAATGTTACTGCTCAAAATCTTACCCAGTATACAATTTCAGCTTGGTTGTATGCGGGCACTCTCGGAGTCAAAGAGACTGCCTGGGAGGAATTGAGGAACGGCGCTGCCACTACGCGGCTTAAACTTGGCATTGATTTAGCCACTAATATCGGGGAAACCGGCACTAATACCTATTTCTTTTTAAGTGGACGTGTTCTTGACGCTGATTCTTATACATATCTTGCTGTCAATAATAGCGTAGCCGTAGCCTTAAGCACCCGGTATTACGTAGTTGCTGTTTTTGATTCAGTCAACGACATCAATCACTTGATGGTTAACGGCACTGACGTGACAAAATCTTTAGTAAAGACTGCGTTTTCCGATACCGTTACTTCGCAAAATCCGCGAATGGCGGCTCGTTCCGGAACGCCAGCGAGTTTTGAGTTTTGGAGCGGGAGAATAGACGAGATGCATATTTCTAACACTATGAGGGCGGTTGATTGGCCTAAAACCGAATATAACAATTAGATAAATCAAGGAACAGGCAGCGAAAATTCATAAGAGATTTAGGCGCAGAGCAAGTTAAATCAATAATCAATATTAAGGGCAGTACCCGCATTAAAGGTGGAACAAGATTGAATTTGGAAGAAGCAGGAGAAAGATTATAAAAATTAACTTAATTAACCTAATTGACCTAAAAATTGGAGTTTGGGATTTAATTAGATTAATTAGAATAATTAGAGCAGCAATTAGAAATTTAAACAAGCTTTGTCGCTTGTTTTTTATTTATGCTAAAATAAGTTCTATAGGATCGATAAGTCTTATAAGACCTATATGATTTTACAAAAACTGGAAAAATTTCTTTTTTATCTTTTTATTCTTTTGATTTCCCTACAGTTACGAATGACGATTTCTTGGCAGGGGAGCGAATGGAGTTCCATATTTTTATATTTAACCGACCTATTATTGGTTGGTGTTTTTATTTTGGCGATTATCAATACCAAGTTGAAGGGTTTGCGATTCAAAAAATCGGACTTTCTCTTGATTTTATTCTTTCTCGTTGCAGCGGGTTCTTTAATCGGGTCAGTAAATTTGGGGAATAGTGTTTATCGGTTGGTTAAGTTATTGGAATTTATACTTGTGTACGTATATATAATGTATAGGAAGGAATTTTTGGGGCTAAACAATATTTTAAGAGTTATTTTTGCTAGTGGTGTTTTTCAGGCAATTCTGGCAATTGCGCAATTTTATAAGCAATCCAGCCTGGGCCTTAAATTTATCGAAGCGGGAAAATATCTTCCCGGCGAGCCCGGCGTGGCAACTTTTATTTCTAATGGCGAAAAAATAATGCGGCCATACGGAAGCCTTCCTCATCCCAATATTCTGGCCGGGTTTCTTTTGTTGGCCATTTTTTGTTTTTACGCGCTTTGGTTAAAAAAAGAAAAAATAGGTCCTATCGGTCCGATAGGACCTATTGGATTGATGTTGATGATTTTTGCTCTTTTTCTTACTTTTTCCCGTGAAGCCATTCTGCCTTTTATTTTCGTCAGTTTTGCGTTTTTCTTGATGAGATTTTTTCAACTACGGACGCTTTATCATAGCGAAGAAAGACTGGCCGCAGGCAAAAAATTGATGATTTTAGCCTTATTTTTCGTGATTTTCTCAATTTTATCGGCAATTGTTGTTTTGCCTTATTTTAAAACCCGCTTTATGAATATTTCTGTCACGGAGGAGGCAATCGATTTAAGGTTTTTTTATAACAAAATGGCAATTTTAATGATAAAAGAAAAACCGGTTTTGGGAATCGGCGCGGGAAATTTTGCCGATTATTCTCGAAATTACCCCGCATTTTTGAGGGCGGCGAATAAGTCTTATAATTCGGGTGGTTTGACCGGCAAAGAAATTCCCGAATGGCTTTACCAGCCTGCGCACAACATTTATTTGTTGATTGCTTCGGAAATTGGTGTTTTCGGCGCTTTGGTTTTTATTATTTTTCTCTTGGTAAAAATTTTTAAGGCGATAAAACCAATAAAGCCAAAAGATGTTTCTGAAATTATTGGGCCGATGGTTTTTCTTTTTCTCGGATTTTTAGCTCTTGGTCTAAGTGATCATTTTTTCTGGACGCTTCAGTCCGGCGGAATAATGTTTTGGCTCGGTCTTGCTCTAATGAAAAATGAAAAATGAAAATCTAAAAACGACAACTAAAAACTTAAAACTATTATTTCAGTTTTTAATTTTACGCTGTGGTTTTTACTTTTTAAATTTTAGTTTTTAATTTGTGTTATGCAATACATTTGCGACTTACATATTCATTCTAAATATTCTCGTGCCACTTCTAAAGAAACAAACATCGAGAATTTGAATAAATGGGCGCGCATCAAGGGCGTGAATGTTTTGGCAACCGGAGATTTTACTCATCCCTTGTGGTTGAAAGAACTGAAAGAAACTTTGGAGCCTGCGGAAAATGGGTTGTATAGGTTCAAAAATCAAAAATCAAAAATCAAAATGGTTTCGGCCTAAACGGGAATCATAATCATCAGCCGGAAGTAAGATTTATTTTAAATACCGAAATTTCGAGTATTTATTCGAAAAACGGAAAAACCCGCAAAGTACATAACTTGGTTTTTGCGCCTTCTTTTGAGGTTGCGGAGAAAATCAACACTCATCTGGGATGGATTGGCAATTTGAAATCCGACGGCCGGCCGATTCTTGGTCTGGATTGCAAAGAGCTGGCGAAAATCGTTTTCAATATTTCTCCGGAATGCATGATTATTCCTGCGCATGCCTGGACTCCGTGGTTTTCCATTTTTGGTTCATTTTCCGGATTCGATTCAATTGAAGAATGTTTTGAGGAATACACAAAAAATATTTTTGCCATCGAAACCGGATTAAGCAGTGACCCGGAAATGAACTGGCGTTTGAGTAAATTAGATAAAATTACCTTGATTTCCAATTCTGACGCGCACAGCCCGGGGAAAATCGGCAGAGAGGTAAATATTCTGGAAGGAGAAGAAATAAGCTATAATTTAATCAAGGAAGTAATAAAGTCGGGCGCCTACGCAGAAAATTCCGCAAAACTGCGCATGATTAAAACTATCGAGTTTTTCCCCGAAGAAGGAAAATACCATTGGGACGGGCACCGTAATTGTGATTTGTGCTTGGAACCTGAAGAATCTTTGAAATACAATAACCTTTGTCCGCGTTGCGGAAAACCCTTGACTATCGGAGTAATGAATAGGGTTTGCCAGTTGGCCGACCGGAAGGCCGGAGAAAAACCGGAAAAATTCATTCCTTTTCAACGCATGATTCCGCTTGAAGAAATAATTGCCGATGTTTTGGGTATTGGTACGGGAACAAAGGGAGTTTTGGCGCAATATAAAAGCCTGATAAAAGGCTTGGGCAATGAATTTAAAATACTTTTAAGCGCCACTAAAGGAGAAATCGCTTCTTCGAGTATGCCCGAGATTGCCGAGGCAGTAGAAAGAGTCAGACAAGGAAGGATTTCCATTCAACCCGGATATGACGGTGAATTCGGAAAAATCAGTGTTTTCGGCGAGAAAGAAGAAAGACCGAAGACTCGAGGAGGACAAGAGACGCTATTTTAATTTTTAATTTGCAACGTGGAATACATCGATAACACAATTTTGCGGCTTTTGTACGAGCATCGATATATTTTTGCTTTTTTGGGCGCTTTTTTTGAGGGCACCTATATTATGCTTTTGTCGGGAGCATTGTTTAAATTTGGATATTTTAAATTCTGGGGCCTGATTGCGATTCTCTTTTCGGGGTATTTCTTGAATGGAATTGCCTGGTATCTTATCGGCAGGGCCGGTGGATATAAAATTTTGGAAAAATGGGGCAAGCGCCTGCACATAACCAGAAATCTGATTGAAAAATTGGAACATTATTTTAAACATCACAGCATTAAAACGATTTTTATCACCCGCATTACCTACGGTTTAAGTATGCCCGCGTTGCTGATTGCCGGAAGCTTGAAAATGAAATGGAAAAAACTGCTTTCCGTGACCTTTATGGCGACAATTTTTTGGGTGGCGATGATGATGGGACTGGGATATGTTTTTGGCCTGGGTTATAGCGCAATGGGGAAGGTAATGCAAACAATTGCTACCGGATTGACGATTTTGATTTTTGCGATAATTACACTGGCCATAATTGCGGTTATTTATTTTTCGACACGCCTTATAAGAAAAAGATTCTTTAATATTGCGGAAAAAGAAGAAAGTTCGCTTTTGGATAAAACCGGAGAAATGTTTAATCATTTATTTAAGGATAAAAAAGATTAATCATTAATTTGAGATAATGACTAAGTTTAAAATAAATAAGATAATTAAAACATTGATTGGCGCGGATATGGTTTTTTTATCGGCATTAGGTATAATTACCCCGATTTTTGCCATTTTTATCACTGATAAAATAAAGGGAGGAAATATTGAAGTCGTTGGCTTTGCTGCGGCAATTTATTGGATAGGAAGGTCAATTTTTGAAATACCGATTGCCAAATTTTTAGATAGAACAAAAGGAGAAAAAGACGATTTATATTTTTTGGTTTTCGGTTATGCGATTTGTGCCTTTGTTAATTTCGGCTATATTTTTAGTTCTTTGCCTTGGCATATCTATCTGTTGGAGTTGGTTTACGCTGTTGGCGCGGCTATTTCTTGGCCGGCCTGGAGCGCCCTATTTACGCGCCATATTGATAAGGGCAAGGAAGGATTTGAGTGGAGCGTTGAGCATGTTTCTTTTAGTGCGGGGATAGGAATCACCGGAGCGCTCGGAGGAATTATAGTTTCTGTTTTTGGATTTAATGTCGCATTTATACTTGCCGGAATTTTTGCTTTAATCGGAAGCCTACTCCCGTTAATTATTTACAGAGACGTTAAAAAAGGCGATAATTGGTTTTTGGGTTTTTTAAAAAATAAGTAATTTAAAAAATATGGCCGAGAAAAAAATCAAAAAAGAAATGAAAATTGAAGAGATTCTCCAGAAATATCCGGAAACCGTGGGGGTTTTTTTGAAGCACGGATTTCATTGTTTGGGTTGCGCCGCAGCAAGTTTCGAGAATCTTGAAGACGGGACAAAAACGCACGGGATTGATGTGAATAAATTAGTGGAAGAATTGAATAACGCAACCAATGATTCGAAGTAGGGCTCAGAATTTATTTTCTTGTCGACACGTGTCAGCCACTCCAGCGAGTGGCTGCACTAATTCTCGGCCGAAATTCCGCCTTCGGCGAAAACCATGCTTTCGGCCTCCGAAGTTGTCTCAGTAAAAATAAATTCCTCGCATCTAGTTTTTTTTCAGCAGGTAAAAACTCAAGGTTTTTATTTATATTAAGGGGTGAAAGTCATTAATGTCTGTAATACAAATAAAATAAGGGGGGTGTAAGGTCTCCCCCTTATGGATAAATAAAAATTTTGGTTTTTGCTGCGAATTTTTAATATATTTTTGTGCTCCAAAATGTTAAAATTAAGATGTATGACCAATAAAGAAATTGCTAAAATCTTATATGAAATATCAGAATATTTGGCTATGGAGGATGTGCCATTTAAGCCCCGGGCTTACGAGAAGTCAGCTTTAATTATTGAGGGACTGGAGATGGGCGTCGACGAAATTTACAAAAAAGATGGTCGCAAGGGCCTGGAAAATATTCCGACAGTCGGTAGGGGTGTTGCCGAAGTGATTGAAGAATTGCTTAAAACCGGAAAATCAAATATTTACGATGGCTTAAAGAAAAAAATTCCGGTTAATCTTTCAGAACTTACTTCGGTTGCGGGAGTCGGGCCAAAAATTATTCTGAAATTATACAAAGAACTGGGAGTAAAAAACGTTAACGATTTGGAAAAGGCCGCAAAAGCAGAGAAAATAAGAAATCTGGAGGGATTCGGGCAAAGAAGCGAGCAAAATATTTTGATGGCAATCGGTTTTTTGAAAGGAGGTAGCGGTAAATTCCCCCTGGGTTATGTTTTGCACGACATAAGACAGATAGAGGAAAAAATCAGGAATTTTCAAGGCGTTAAAAAAGCGATAATCGCCGGTTCGATTCGCAGGATGAGAGAAGTTGTCGGTGATGCGGATTTATTGGTGAGCGTTTCTTCTTTAAAAGCGGCAAAAGAAGTTATGGATTATTTCATCAGTATGCCGGAAGTTGCCCATGTTTATAGCCATGGTCCAACTCGTTCTTCGGTGAAATTGAAAAATTATATGGATTGTGATTTAAGAGTGGTTCCGGAAGAAAGTTTTGGTGCGGCACTTCAATATTTCACCGGCAGCAAAGACCACAATATTGAATTGAGAAAAATCGCCATTAAAAAGGGACTGAAGCTTAATGAGTACGGCTTATTTAAAATCAAAAATCAAAAATCAAAAATCAAAATTAATGAAGAAAAAGATATTTATGAGGCGTTGGGGTTACAATATATCGAGCCGGAGTTGAGAGAAAATTCCGGAGAGATTGAAGCAAGTTTAAACAGAAAATTGCCGCAATTGATCAATTATAATGATTTGAAGGGAGATTTACAGATGCACTCAAAATGGTCCGATGGCCAAAACAGTATCGAAGAAATGGCGAAAAAGGCAATACAAATAGGGCTTGAATACATTGTTATTACGGACCACGTCAGGGGGAGCTTTGACCACAAAATAGGAGAAAAAGAATTATTGGCACAAGGGAAAGAAATCGATAAGTTAAATGAAAAAATTTCCCGTGCAGCGGGATCCCGCTCCGCGGGACAAAATTCTTTTAGGATATTAAAGGGCGGAGAAGCGGATATTCTGAATGACGGAAGATTATTTATGAAAAACGAAGTTTTGAAAAAACTTAATGTTGTTGGCGCATCAATTCATGCAAATTTCAAAATGCCGAAAAGTAAAATGACCGAAAGAATCATTAGGGCGATGAAAAATCCCAATGTCGATATCGTTTTTCATCCCACGGGGAGGCTTATTCAATCCAGGCCGGCATACGACGTTGATATGGGAAAAATTATCAGAGCAGCCAAAGAAACGAAAACCATTCTGGAAATAAATTCTTATTTTAACCGGCTTGATTTAAAAGATGAGTATGTCAAAATGGCAAAAGATGCGGACGTTAAAATAGCCATAAATTCTGATGCCCACGGCCTTTCGCATTTTCAATATTTGGAATTGGGCATTGCTCAGGCGCGCAGGGGATGGATGGAGAAAAAAGACGTGATTAATGCCTGGCCCGTCGATAAAATGTTAAAAATGTTGAAATAAATAAAAGTAAAAACTAAAATTTAAAAAAGAAAAACCAAATCGCAAAAATCAAAACCGGAAATAGTTTTTAAGTTTTTAGTTGTCGTTTTTAATTTTTCATTTTTAGTTTTTAATTTAGAAATTTTTATGCGAAAATTTCTGGTATATTGGTTTCCGGTAATTTTATGGATGGGGGTAATTTTTATCCTTTCTTCCGTTCCTGACCTGAAAACCGACCTGAAGGAAGATTTTATTTTACGTAAAATTGCCCATATTTTGGAATTTACGGTTTTGACATTTTTATTATTTCGGGCAATATCCGCAGGAAAGTCGGCTCAAAGCCAATCCGTCTTGGGCGGAGAAATAATTTATTCTTTAATTATTGCTTTTTTCTACGCTTTTTTCGATGAGCTTCATCAGCTTTTTGTGGAAGGTCGGCAATGCAGTTTTCGAGACGTAGGAATTGATAGCATCGGTATTTTAATAGCTTCCGTGTTATGCTATATTAAGAATAGAATCAAATCCCCCACCTATTAAAACTATCATGTATTATATATATTTTCTGAAAAATAATACCGGAAAAGTTTATGTTGGTTATACTAATGATTTAAGGCGTAGGATTAGGGAACACAATGGCAGGCGAGGAGGGAAATATACAAAACACAAGGGGCCATTTGAACTGATTTATTACGAAGCGTATAAATCAGAAAAAGATGCAAAAAGAAGAGAAGATGCATTAAAATTGCACAAAAAGGCATATGCCCAGCTCAAAACAAGAATATCAGATAGCTTTTTGTAAGTTTTAATAGGTGGGGGAAAAGGTCGCAAAATTAACTTGATTAAGTTTTAGAATAATTAGGTTAATTAGAATAATTAGAAATTTTATAATATGTTTTTTATGTTATATTATATCGGATTTATCGCTTGGAGCTTGATCGTTATCGGCGTCTTGGCGCTTTTAACCAATTTGGGATATATTAGTTCTTCAATTTGGATGTGGTGGCCGATTCTATTGGTGGTTTTTGGCGTTTACACCTTAATATTGAAGAAGAAAAGAAAAAAAATTGCCATTCACGGAATTTTCCAAAGACTTGCGAATGACGAAAGAATTCAGAGTAAATTATCCAAAATTGTGGATACAGTAGATGAGGTAGTGGAGAAAAAAATAGACGAATGGCATAAAGAAGTTTCGGAAAAGAAAGATGAAAATATTGGCGGAGAACAATAAGGTTAATTTCGATTATGAAATACTGGAAACTTTCGAGGCCGGTATAGTTCTTTATGGCTTTGAAGTAAAAGCGATAAAAACCGGACACGTTAGCTTGAAAAGCTCATACGTGGTAGTCAGGAATAATGAAGCTTATTTGATTAACGCCCTTATTCCTCCCTACCAGCCGTTAAACACGCCGGAAAATTATGACCAGCAAAGAAGCAGGAAACTGCTTCTGAAAAAAGCGGAAATCAGGTCATTAATCGGTAAATCCAAGGTTAAGGGGTTGACACTGGCTCCATTAAGGCTATATACTAAGAAAAGCAAAATTAAGCTGGAATTCGGCATCGCAAGAGGCAAGAGAAAGATAGATAAGCGGGATAAAATCAAAAAAAGAGACACAGAACGGGAGATAGGTAGAACTTTCAGGGTGAAACTTTAGAAATATTTTAGAGATTAGGATTTAGAGATTAGATATTCTCCCGCGATGCAGGAGATTAGGGGGACGTTAGGTTTCGATAGGAGACCTTTTTAAAATAAGCAAGTCGAGGACATCGGTTAGCTCGTTAAAATCCGGTAAACATAAGTGCAAACAATTTTGCCTTTGCGGTAGCCTAATAACTACAGCCATCCCTTATGCTGATTCTCAATGGGCAATCGGGGTGTTATAGTGTCCTTCGGGACATTTTGAGATAGGTATACGAACCGCCTTGTTTGTATTGCCGAAAAACAGGCTAAGCTTTTTGGATTTTTATCTGCTTTTTATCCGAATAGTCGAAAAAACCAAACAGGTTAAACTTGTAGAGCTATTTTAGAAATTCTTCTAGACGGGAGTTCGATTCTCCCCGTCTCCACCGAGTCAAACTCGGTTTGAAGAGTTTGACGAGGTAGGCAAGTTAGACTTGTCACCTTAATTATATTTTTATTATATTAAATATCTTTTTTGCAACGTCAGACGTTGCAAGTATATGAAGATAAAATTTTTCTACGTATATATTTTATTCAGTCTAAAGGATTTAAAATTATATATTGGTTATACTGAAAATTTAAAAAAGAGATTGGGCGAACACTTTAATGGAGCGTCTATCGCAACAAAGAATCGGCGACCATTGAGATTAATTTATTACGAAGCGCTTACTGATCAAAAAGACGCGAAAGCCCGAGAAATATTTTTAAAAAGTGGGTTTGGCCGCTCACAACTCAAAAAGATGTTGCAGAATAAATTAATAGAGTTGAGCTATAAAGATTTACTTTAAATTTAATGTTTGTAAAAAAACCATTTTTTAGAAAATTTAACAGATATACAAGGGGCCCGGTTATTAAATCGAATGAGTATATTCGGGCTTTGCAGGTTCAGGTGATCGATGAAAGCGGCAATAATTTAGGCGTCATGGAAACGCCGAAAGCAATCGGCATTGCCCAGGAAAGAGGATTGGATTTAGTGGAAATATCTTCGAAAACCGAACCGCCAATTTGCAAAATAATCGACAAGGGCAAATATCAATATCTGCAGGAGAAAAAAGAAAGAAAGCAAAAAGCCAAACAGAGAAAAATCGAATTAAAAGAAATCAGAATTGGCTTTGCCATCTCTTCTCACGATATGGAAACAAAGGCGAAACAAGCGGAAAAATTTCTGAAAGAAGGAGATAAAGTCAGACTGGATATCAGGTTAAGGGGCAGGGAAAGGGCTTTCGGAAACTTGGCACGCGAGAAAATGGAAAAATTTTTGGAAATGATAACCGTTGAATATAAAAAGGAAGACGAAATAAAAAAAACCCCGTCGGGTATGGGCTTAACAATATGTCAGGGAAAACCAAAAAATCAATAAGTAAAAGATTCAGAATTACCAAGAATAAAATCTTGATGCGCAGAGCGCAGCGTCAGGATCATTTAAATGCAAAAGAATCAGGCGGACAACAAAGAAAAAAAAGGAAAGCCAAGAGAGTGGACAGAGGAAATGCAAACAGATTAATTGAAAGTAGATTATACTAAGAAGTAAATTATATTAAAATGAGCAGAGTTAAAAGAGGCGTTCAAAAACGTAGCAGAAGAAAGAAAATACTGAAACAGACGAAGGGCTTCAGATGGCAGAGAAAGTCTAATTTCAGACTGGCGAAGGATGCATTAAAGCATGCCCTGGTTTACGCATATCGCGACAGAAAAGTGAAAAAAAGAGATTTTCGTCAGCTTTGGCACATTAAAATTAATGCACTTTGTCGAGAGAATGAAGTTTCTTACAGCAGGTTTATAAATGCTTTAAAGAAAAACAAAGTGGGAATAGACAGAAAAATATTGTCGCAACTGGCGGAAATTCATCCGGAAATATTTAATCGCATAATTAGCGAAACAATGAAGATAAATAGTTCTTTAAATGAATCGAAATAAAGCATTGCAATCAGAATTAAATCATGATATAAAGAAGATTCTTCAATGGGAGGGGAAAGGGGGGGTATAAATAATATACCTATGCAAAAAAACATCAAAAAAATAGCCGTTATCGGATACGGATACGTTGGAAAAGCAGTGGTGAATATGTTTAAAAGTCATTATTTAGTAGTGGCGAAAGACATTGATAAAGAACATATTTTCGACGAAAGCGAAGGACAGATTACGGTTTCTAGTACGGAAGACGATTATTCCAGGATTAATGATGCCGATTTGGCAATAGTTTGCGTTCCGACTCCGATGATTGAAGGATGCGAAGACTCTTTTAAGGGTTGCGATATTTCTTTGGTTGAAGCCGTGGTTAATCGTTTGGAAACCCCAGTTATTTTAATTAAATCGACAGTGGAGCCGGGGACAACGGACAGGTTAAGACGACAAACAGGAAAAAGAATCGTATTCAGCCCCGAATATGCCGGAGAAGGGAAATATTGGTCTCCGTATAAATTTGATAAAGACATGAAAGAATGCCCGTTCGTGATTATGGGCGGACCAAGAGAAGACACTGCGTATGTTTTGGATTTACTTGTTCCGGTTTTAGGTCCAAAGAAATTTTATTATCAGATAAAAGCCAAGGAAGCCGAGGTAGTCAAATATATGGAAAATACTTATTTCGGTATGAAGGTTACATTTTCTAATGAAATGAAAAATATTTGTGATGCATTGGGCGTTGATTATTACACGGTAAGAACAGGTTGGGCGCTGGATCCGAGAGTCGACCCCATGCATACAATGGTATTTCCCGGCTCACCTGGATTTGGCGGAAAGTGTCTGCCTAAAGACATAAATGGCATTATCAGGGCTAGTCAAAAAGCCGGATATGATCCGGAATTTATTAAAGAAGTAATCAGGAGTAATGACAGGTTCAAGAACAATAAGAAAGAATAATAAACAGAAATATCGATTCAGATAAAAAGGGGCCGGCTTATGCGGCCCCTTTTAAATTTAAACCGATTGAGTTAAAATTAAGATAAAGAACATGGATATAGTGGAAAAATTAAAGGGAATAATTGATAAAAATCTTCCCGATGGTTTTGGGGCCAGCGTTGATTTGTCGATTAGGCCGGAATTTGGCGATTATTCCGCGATTATCGATTTCATGGATTCGGAATCCGTAAAAAACAGACTTGATGTTTTGAACAAAATAAAGGAAGGCATAGCAAAAGAAAAATTTTATAAAGAAAATATAAAAGATATAAAAGTGATTCCTCCGGCCTACATTAATTTTTTTATCAAACCGGAAGTAATAAAAGAGCAGATTAAAACCATAATTAAAGACGGAGATGATTTTGGTAAAACCGGCAAAAATAAAAAAAGAACGATAGTTATTGATTATTCTTCCCCTAATGTTGCCAAGCCGATGCATGTTGGGCATTTGCGTTCCACTTTTATCGGCCAGGCAATTTACAATTTATATAAATTTCTCGGTTATAATATTATCGGCGATAATCATATCGGCGACTGGGGAACGCAATTCGGAATGATAATCGCCGGATATAAGAAATACGTAAATAATATATCTGAGCTTAAGAATACCACTATTCCAAAGATGCTTGATATCTATATCAGATTTAATAAAGAAACGGAAAATAATCCTGAATTACGGGAAGTGGCGAAGCTGGAATTTAAGAAATTGGAACAAGGAGATAGGGAGAATCGAAAAATTTGGAAAATTTTGCGTGAAACATCCCTTAAGGAGTTCAATAGAATTTACGGTATTTTGGGTATTAAATTCGATTTAATTAAAGGAGAAAGCGATTACGAAAAAGACCTTAAAGACGAAGTGGAAATTGCGATAAGAAAGAAAAAGGCGATTAAAAACGACGACGGTTCAATTATTATTTCTCTTGGAGAAATGACTCCGTTTTTGATTCAGAAATCCGACGGCGCGACTGTTTATGGAACCCGTGATTTGGCAACGATCAGATTTAGGGTCGAAAAATACCACCCCGAGAAAATAATTTACGTTATCGGAAATGAACAATCCTTTTATCTCGAACAGCTTTTTAAGTCAGTGGAAATTCTCGGATATATCGCCACTAAAAATCTTTATCATGTGAAATTTGGCTTGGTTTTGGATGAGAATCATAAAAAATTAGCCACGCGCGAAGGAAGAGTAGTAAATGCCGAGGAATTAATAAATAAAATTATCGGATTAGCGGAAAGAGTTATCGAGAATAAAAATCCAAAACTTTCCGAAAAAGAAAGAAAAAAAGCGGCGAAAATAATCGGTATCGGGGCACTGAAATACAACGACCTTTCGCAAAATCGCCACACGGATATTATTTTCGATTGGGATAAAATGCTTAGCTTTGAGGGAAATTCAGCGCCATATCTGCTTTATACTTATGTGCGGTTAAAAAGTATCATGAAAAAAGCGAAGGCGGGAAATTTCGAACCGAGCTTCCTGAAAGAAGAAATCGAAATCGAAATCATTAAGCAATTAAGTATTTTCCCGAAAATAATCGAAAGAGTACTGGAGGGCTATCAGCTGAATATTCTTGCCAATTATCTTTTTAAATTGGCGGGTACGGTTAATAATTTTTACGAAAAACATCCGGTTTTAAAAGCGGAAAAAGACATAAAATTTGCCCGTCTTGCACTTATTAAATCAGCATCTATTGTTTTGAGAAACGGGTTGAATTTACTGGGCATAGAAACGTTGGAAAAAATGTAAAATCATGAAATTAAATAATACTTATTTTCTTTTGCGCCACGGTCAAGCAAGGTCAAATGAATATAATTTTGTCAGTTGTTGGCCGGAAAAAGTTTATAACCCATTGACGCAAAAAGGAATTAAAAAGACAAAAGAAGTTGCCTTAATTTTGAAAAAAGAAAAAATTGATTTAATTTTTACTTCAGATTTGTTGCGTACAAAACAGACCGCCGAGATAATTGCGAAAAAACTAGGATTGAATATATTATTCGATAGGAATTTAAGAGAAATTAAATTCGGAAAATTTAATGGCGGGCCGGGAGAAAAATGGGAAGATTTTTTCGAGATAATCAGAAATAAAAAATCGGGCAAATTCTATGGAATGGAAAATTATAAAGATATAAGGAAAAGAACAAAAATATTCATCAAGAAAATCAATAAAAAATACAAAAATAAAAAAATATTGATTGTTTCTCACGGCGCAATGGTTTTTTCTCTCGAATCGACAATGAGAAATCTGAGCGAAAAACAGGAAAAAATTCGCAAAGAGGAACTGAAATTTAAAAATGGAGAGTTAAAGAAATTGGTAATAGGTAATTAGCAACCAGTAACTAGTAAAAAGATGAGTATATCGAAAATCGCCCCCGGCCCAGAGGACTCGATGGCCCGGAGGGAAAAACAAATATTGGAATTCTGGAAGAAAAACAGAATTTTCGAAAAATCCCTGAAGAAAACCCCTCGACAAGCTCGGGGCAAGAAGGGCGATTTTGTATTTTATGACGGACCACCATTCGCTACCGGTACTCCGCATTATGGTCATATCGTTGCCAGTTTAATGAAAGATATGATTCCGCGTTATTGGACTATGCGCGGTTATCGCGTTGAAAGAAAATGGGGATGGGATTGCCACGGTCTTCCTATAGAGAATATCGTAGAAGGAGAATTGGGATTAAAACACAAAAAAGATATCGAAAAAATCGGGATAGATTTTTTTAACGAAACCTGCAGAAGCAAAGTATTGATGTACGCGGGGGAATGGAGAAAAGTAATAGAAAGAATGGGCAGATGGGTAGATATGGATAACGATTACAAGACCATGGATCCGAGCTTTATGGAAAGCGTTTGGTGGGTTTTTAAACAATTATGGGACAAGGGATTGATTTATGAGGGATATAAATCAATGCATATTTGTCCCAGATGTGAAACAACATTATCGCAATCGGAAGTCAGCCAGGAATATAAAGAAACAACCGATATTTCGGTTATTGCCAAGTTTGAATTACAAGATGAGCCGAAAACCTTTATCCTTGCCTGGACAACCACTCCTTGGACCTTACCCGGAAACGTTGCTTTGGCAATGGGGGAAAATTTACATTACATTAAGGTACAATCGGGAAGCGAAAAGTACATTTTAGTGAAAGATAATGTCGATAAAATTTTCCAAGGTAAGGATTATAAAATGATTGATGAAATTAGCGTTAAAACATTGGAGGGGGAAAAATATAAACCTCTTTTCGATTATTTCTTGAGCGCCGATTTGAAAAATAAAGAAAATCTTTACACGATTCAACTGGCCAATTTTGTGACTATTGAGGATGGTACCGGCGTGGTGCACATTGCTCCGGCATTCGGGGAAGACGATATGAATCTTGGGAAAGAAAAAAAACTGCCGTTGATTCAACACGTTAAGATGAATGGGCAAATTATTGATGACGTAATTGATTTTAAGGGATTAGAAGTTAAGCCAAAGGATAGTCCGCAGTCAACTGATATAAAAATTACTGAATTTCTGGAAAAGAAAAATCTGGTTTTCAAAAGCGAAAAATTCGTGCATTCATATCCTTATTGTTATCGTTGTGATTCTCCGCTTTTGAATTACGCCACCTCTTCTTTATTTGTTGATATTTCAAAAATTAAAAACAAACTGTTAAAAACCGCAAAAAATATCAATTGGATGCCCGAACACATGAAAGAAGGGCGTTTCGGGAAATGGCTCGAGGGTGCCCGGGATTGGTCTATTTCCCGTCAAAGATTTTGGGGTTCGGTAATTCCGATTTGGATTTGTGACAAATGCGGTAAAAAGAAAGTGATTGGTTCAATTGGAGAACTGGAAAAAATCAGCAATCAAAAAGTAACCGATTTGCATAAGCATTTTATGGATAAAATAACTTTTAATTGTGAATGTGCTCATTCAGAAAGTTCAGGGCAAGGCGGAACAATGAAACGGGTTTCCGATGTGCTGGATTGTTGGTTCGAGTCCGGTTCGATGCCCTATGGTCAAATGCATTATCCCTTTGAGAATAAGGAGAAATTCGAGAAAAATTTTCCGGCAAAATTTATTGCCGAGGGCGCAGATCAAACTCGGGCATGGTTTTATTACTTACATGTTTTAGCTACGGCGGTTAAAAGCAAGGAAGCATTCAAAAACGTAGTTGTTAACGGCATAGTTTTAGCCGAGAATGGCAAAAAAATGAGCAAAAAATTGAATAATTATCCTGATCCGATGGAGATTTTCGAAAAATACGGCGCAGATGCTATCCGTTATTATCTCGCCGCTTCGCCGGTGATGAAAGCGGAGGATTTGTGTTTTTCCGAAAAAGCCGTTGACGAAGTAGTTAAGAAGGTTTTGATGCTGATTCTCAATATTTTTTCTTTTTATAAATTATACGAGACAAAAAGCATAAAGCCATCATCGAGAAGCGGAAATATTCTTGATAAATGGATTGTTTCCAAAATTGAGAATTTAAAACAAATAATAACCGACGGATATGAAAAATATGATTTAAATTTAGCTACCCGGGCAATTGAAGGACTTATTAATGATTTATCTACTTGGTACCTAAGGCGTTCCAGGGAAAGAATAAGGGGTGATAAAAAAAGCGATAAGAAAAATGCCATACAAACCTTATCTTATGTATTGTTGGAATTGTCGAAAATTATTGCCCCGGTAATGCCCTTTATTGCCGATTATTTATATCTTGAATTAAAAGGCAAGAAAGAATCAGTGCATCTCGAAGATTGGCCGAAAGTCAATAAAAAACTGATTAATAAAAAACTTGAAGAAAAAATGAATTTAGTAAGGCAGATTTGCAGCCATGCCTTGCAAAAGAGAGTGGAGGCGGGAATAAAAGTTAGGCAGCCACTTTTGGAATTGAAAATTCCCCGCTACAGACTGGAAAAACAATTGGTTGAATTAATTAAAGACGAGGTTAACGTAAAGGATATTGCTTTTGATATAAAATTGAAAGAAGGCGTAATTTTAAATACCGTGATGACCAAAGAACTCGAAGAAGAAGGAATGGCTAGAGAGTTAGTGCGTCAAGTCCAGGCACTAAGAAAAGAGTTGGGTTTAACGCCAAAAGACAAAATTAGGGTCTATTTTGGTGATCAAAACACGGATAAAATTCTAAGAAAATACAAGAAACAGATTAAAAAACAGGTGATTGCCGAAGACATTATTTTTTCTTCGGAAAAATCGGCTCAAGACGGGCAAGGAAAAAATTTGAGTATCGAAAAATTGTAAAAATGATTAAAACAAAAGCAATTATTTTGAAATCAGCCGACTCCAATGAGGTGGATCGGCTTTTAACCGTTTATAGCGAAAAATTGGGCAAGGTTAATATTTCGGCAAGAGGCGTGAAAAAACTCGAAAGTAAATTACGCTGCTCCATTGAAACGATTACCCATACTCAAATGATTTTAGTCGAAGGGAAAAACTTTCTGATTTTAAAGGATTCGGTAATTTTGGACCAATTTTTGAAAATTAAAAAAAATCCGGAAAAAATAAAAATTGCTCAAAAACTGGCGGAACTGATCGACGAGGCGATTATTGGAGAAGAAAAAGACGAGAACATATGGAAGTTGGCCCTATTTACGCTTAGAAGCATTGAAGAAGATAAGATTTCCATAAAATCGGCGATTGCCGATTTTCAAAGAAACCTGATTAAATTTTTGGGCTATAATCCTCAAGATATTAAAAATTTAAATCAAATCTATTAAGTGGTATAATAAAAGAATGAACGATAAAGAATTCAAAATCAAAGAAGTAAGCATAGGCACGGTACCAAAACAAGAGCCATTGGGAAAATTGGAGAACAAACATGAAAATAAACCGCAAAAAGGAAAAATGCGCGGTTTGGTTAATTTATTCAGTAAAAAAAACCTTCCCAAAACATTAATAGTGATATTTATTATTGCGGCAACGCTAGCCGTACTTTCTTTTATTAGGAGCAAAAATAGTCTGGAAAATGTCAAAATCAATATCAGAATTCCGAGCTCCGTGTCTTCTGGAGAAGAAGTGATTGTGAAAATCGATTATATTAACGACAATAGGGTAGTATTAAGGGATGCGTATTTAACAATTGATTATCCATCGGGAACATTTTCTGTTGACGGAACCGAACTTAATCAGGAAAGAAAGAGTCTGGGTTCAATTGCCAAAAAATCACAAGGAGCGGAAGAATTCAAGATTAGGCTTGTCGGCGAAAAAGGAGACAGTAAAAGTATTACCGCAAAACTGGATTTTATACCGCAAAATTTCAGTTCGCGCCTCGAAGAATCGACAACATCAAGGGTGGAAATTAATTCCGTTTTGGTTTCCATAAACGTTGAAGGACCGGAAAAATCCATTGCCGGACAGGAGGCGAATTATTTAATTGAATATGAAAATAAGACCGAGGAAAGTATTTATAACTTGAAATTAGAATTAACCTACGATAAAGACTTTAAATTTAAAAGCGCGGAACCGGTGCCGCAAAAAGAAACAAACAATCTTTGGCAAGTTGACGTTCTAAAAGCCGGAGAAAAAAGAAGCATTAATCTTATTGGGAATCTGAGCGGGAAAGAAGGCGAAAGCAAATCCCTGAAAGTTGTTATCGGAAAAATTGAAAGCGAACAATTGATTCAGTATAGTCAGCTAGAATACTTGACCTTGATTTCTCCTTCGCCACTATTGCTAAGCTTAGTATTGCAGGGCGTGGGAGAAGATTGTAAAATTGATCCCGGTCAACTTTTGGAATACAGGGTTGATTTTAAAAATAATACCGACGTTCCATTAAGAGAATTAATTTTGAAAACTTATTTTAAAGACAGCATTTTTAATCTTAGGGGGGTTCAATTAATGGGAATCGGTTTTTTTGACAGTAGGGAAAATACAATTACCTGGAGTGGAGCGGATGTTCCCGCCTTGAAATTATTGGAGCCGAATCAGTCTGGAACCGTTTATTTTTCAATAAGCATAAAAAAACCGGTACCGATGAATAATTATAACGATAAAAATGTTACGGCTGAGGTTTCGGTAGAAATCGGAACCAAGACCGTACCGGCAAAATTCGCCGTTTCCGAATTGAAAATTTCCAACGACCTGTCGTGTAAAGTAAATAGCGAAATTAATTTAAAGGCCAAGGTTTATTACTATGAACCGAGCGTGGGAATCATTAATTCCGGGCCAATGCCTCCCAGAGTGGATGCGTTAACAAATTTTACCGTACACTGGCAAATTACCAATGGTTCCAATGATTTAGAAAATATCATAATCAGATCGGTATTGCCTCAGGGGGTATATTGGTCGGATTTGTATATAAATAAAGTTCCCAACAGTCAAGTTTATTACAACGAACGAACAAACGATATTGTTTGGAAGTTTGATGAAAAAATACCCGCGGGCGTTGGTTTTATTCTTCCCGCATACGAACTTGTTTTTCAAATCGGAATCAGGCCATCTACAAATCAGATCGGGACCATGCCCATTTTGACAAATGAAGCCTATTTTGAAGCGAAAGATTCATTCACGGGTATTCTTTTTACAGATTATACTAATTCGGTCAATACCAGCACTCCCGACGATTCAAGGGATCCCGGGGGTGTTGTTCGGGAATAATTATTATGGCGGAAAATAGCCAAAACCTAATGGAAAAAATCGTTTCTTTGTGTAAGAGGCGTGGTTTTATTTATCCGGGTTCCGATATTTACGGCGGCCTGGCTAATACTTTTGATTTTGGGCCATTGGGCGTTGAGTTGGCGAATAATATTAAAAAGAGCTGGTGGAAAAATTTTGTTCAAAATAGAAGCGACATTTATGGTATTGATGGGGGGATATTGATGAATCCGAAAATTTGGGAAGCATCGGGCCACATCCAGGGGTTTATTGATATTTTGGTGGAATGCAAAAAATGCCACAAAAGGTTCAGGGCCGATCAAACAAGTTCCAAAGAGTGTCCGGATTGTGGCGGAGAGCTTACCGAGGCGAAGAAATTTGTGCCGATGTTTAAAACTTTTGTCGGTCCGGTGGAGGATTCCGCATCAATTGCTTATTTGAGGCCGGAAACAGCACAGGCAATTTTTGTAAATTTCAAAAATATTATCGACAGCTTTCATCCCGTTCTTCCTTTTGGTATCGCGCAAATAGGAAAGGCCTTTCGAAACGAAATAACTTTGGGTAATTTCATTTTCCGGAAATTGGAATTTGAGCAAATGGAAATAGAATATTTTATCCAGGAAAAAGAATGGAAGAAATACTTTAAGGATTGGAAAAAAGAAATCGAAAAATGGGTGACGAGTTTGGGGGTAAACAAAAAAAATATTCGTTGGCGCAAACATGAAAAAGAAGAATTGGCGCATTATTCGAAGTACACAGAAGACGTTGAATATGATTTTCCCTTTGGCGGGTTCAGGGAGCTTTATGGGTTGGCATACCGCACTGATTTTGATTTAAAAAATCACAGTGAAAAAAGCGGAAAAGACTTGAAATACGTCGATTTAAAAACAAACGAGAAATTTTTCCCGCACGTTATTGAGCCTTCTTTTGGAATGGAAAGAACAATGCTGATGATTCTTTCCGAGGCTTATTGTGAGGAAGAAATTCAGCCCAAGGCTGATCCGCCTCGGGCGGAAAAGGGCGTAAAAAGAATCATCTTGAAGTTTAAGCCTGCACTCGCGCCGATAAAAGCGGCAATATTTCCGCTTTTGGCGAACAAGCCTGACTTAATCAGGAAAGCCAGGGAAGTTTATGAGTCCCTGAAAAAAGAATTCCCGGTCGCCTGGGATGACAGAGGGAATATCGGGAAAAGATACTATGCCCAGGATGAAGCGGGAACTCCCTTTTGTATTACCGTTGATTTTGATAGTCTGGAAAAAGACGATGTCACGGTTCGTGAAAGGGACTCCATGAAACAGGAAAGAATAAAAATCAAAGAACTAAAAGAATATTTGGAAGAAAAATTAAATGAATAAATCATATCAAAAGTTTACATTTAAAAACGGATTGAGGTTGGTCACTGTGTCGATGAAAAATACGCAAGCAGCGACCGTTTTAGTATTGGTCGGAACCGGCTCGAAATATGAAATCAAAAAAAATAACGGCATTTCACACTTCTTGGAGCATATGTTTTTCAAGGGGACAAAGAAAAGGCCAAGCACTGCTGAATTGATTGAGCCATTGGATAAAATCGGCGGGGAATACAATGCTTTTACGGGTCAGGAAAGTACGGGTTTCGAGGCAAAAGTGGACAGCAAGCATTTGGATGTTGCCTTAAATTGGGTTTCTGATATATTTCTGAATTCAAAACTCGATTCAGCGGAAATAGAAAGAGAAAAAGGGGTGATTATTGAAGAAATAAACATGTATTTGGACGACCCCAAAAGATATGTTCCCGACTTGTGGGATAAATTGCTTTATGGTGACCAACCGGCTGGGTGGCTGATTTCCGGAGAAAAGGAAAATGTGAAAAAATTCCAAAGAAACGATTTTAATGATTATCTTAAAAATCATTATTCTGCTTCAAATACGGTTATTTGCATTGCCGGGAATATCGGGAGAGCGGAAATACTGAAAAAGGAAATCGAAAAGAAATTTAAGACAATAAACATTACAGAACCCGAATCAAGAAAATCGGTGATTTTTTCGCAAAAAAAGCCGGAAATTTTAATTCATCACAAAGCGACCGACCAAACTCATCTTTGTCTGGGGGTAAGGGCATACAATAATTTTCATAAAGATAAATATATTTTAAAGGTTCTTAATAGTGTGATTGGTGGCGGAATGAGTTCGAGAATGTGGATTTCAATTCGGGAAAGAAAGGGATTGGCGTATTATGTTTGGGTTTACAATAGCACGGATTTGGATGCCGGGTTTTTATTGACTCAAGCGGGCGTGAATAACGATAAAGTTGACGAAGCGATAAGCGAAATCTTAAATCAATTCAAATTGATAAGAGATAGAAGAATTTCTGCAAAAGAACTGAGAAAAGCCAAAGATTTCATGAGGGGCAATACGATTTTAAGCATGGAGTCTTCAGGCGCCCAGGCCTCATTTTGTGCCAGCCAAGAATTATACGAGAACAGGATTTTGACCCTTGACAAGATATTTGCTAAAATAGAAGTAGTGACGGTGGAAGACATTCAAAGAGTGGCAAAAGACATATTTAGGCCGGAAAAACTTAATCTGGCATTAATTGGTCCGTTTAAAGATAAGTCGAGATTCGAAAAACTATTAAAAATATAAAATGCCCGAGAAAAAAATACAAACTATAAGTATAACTTCGAGCACCATCATGAGGGCGATATTTATCGTGCTTTTTTTGGTTTTTCTGTATTTAATCCGTGATATTATCGTAATTTTTATTTTTGCCCTGATTATCGCTTCGGCAATAACGCCCATTGTTAATGTTTTGGAGAAAATAAAAATCCCGCGCGTAATCGGGACCTTGATTATTTATATTCTATTTTTTGGAATTGTCACTTTTTTGCTTTACCTGGTGGTTCCCTCGGTTGCTAAAGATATTGAAAAACTTTCTTCTAATTTTCCGGATTATGTAGAAAAGCTGACAGTTAAATTTCAAAGCCTTAAAGAACATTTTTCTAAGTACCAACGTTTTATCGACCAGCTTACCGTTCTTTTGAATAATGTTCGTGATTTCTTGAAAGGCTCCGCTTCCAATATGTTTTCTACCGTCCTGAATATTTTTGGCGGCGTTTTCTCCTTTTTCCTCATATTGGTTATTTCTTTTTACATTTCCGTCCAAAAGAAAGGAATCCAGCGGGTTTTGACGGCGATAATTCCTTTGCAATATCGTGATTATCTTTTGGATCTATGGGAAAGAGCACAAAAAAAACTGGGCAGGTGGTTACAGGGCCAGTTATTTCTCGGATTGATTGTCGGAAGTATGGTTTATGTCGGGCTTTATTTTCTTGATGTTAAGTATGCGTTGATTTTGGCGATGATAGCGGGAGCTTTTGAAATTTTTCCATATATCGGACCCGTTCTGGCTTCAATTCCGGCAATAATTATTGGGCTTCTTCAGGCGCCGGTTTTGGGCCTGTGGGTGATTATTTTTTATTTTGCCGTACAGCAAATAGAAAATTATTTAATCGTTCCTTTGGTTATCGGAAAAGTTGTTGGCCTTAATCCCATTGTCGTGATTTTGGCACTGCTTATTGGTGGGAAGCTGGGCGGAATTCCGGGAATGATTCTATCGGTTCCCTTGACTGCCGTTTTCGCGGAATTTTTAAAAGATTTAATCAAGAAAAGAAAACAAGAATAGCTAAAAAGATTACAATAATTTCAGTGGTCAAGTTTAAGAAGGTAATTCTATGACCTTCTTTTTTACAATGGAAGAATTTATTATGAAAGTTTATAATTTTTCTGGAGATTTCCGGAGATAATACGGTAAAACTAAAAAATAGAAAAATATCCGGCAAGGTTGCAAAAATTATCCCCAACAAAATAAATATCAAATTTCTAATATCGAGACGAAGGTCGGTTTTCCGGACTAGCAGAAAAACAATTATAATCCCGACCACGCCGTCAATTACTATTTTTAACAAATCAAAAATGAACCTTTTTAAATCTTTGGTTTTTTTAAAATTGCTAATACCGGTATTGGGATAGTCCCAGTGGGGAATTCGGTCAAGTATTAGGTGACTTAAAAGGCCAAGTATTATAATTAAGCCAAGATTATGCGTCTTGGCTCCGATTGCCGCGCCGATTAAAAGGTGAGGCGTTAAAATCATATTTATACGCTTATTATATCTCAAAAGAACTTAACAATGAAGTAAATTATTGGTAGAGTAAAGCTATGGGTAAATTATATATAATCGCTACTCCAATCGGGAATTTAAAAGATATAACCCTTCGAGCACTGGAAACCCTAAAAGAGGTTGATTTGATTTTGTGCGAGGACACGCGAGTGACTAAAAAACTGCTCGAACATTATAATATTGAGAAACCGGTTGAAAGCTATCATCAACACAGCAATTTTAATAAGATTGGAAAAATCAAAGAATTATTGAAACAAGGTAAGAATTTGGCCTTGGTTTCAGACTCCGGAACCCCGGGAATTTCCGATCCAGGGAATAAGTTGATTGGTATTTTGGCAGGTGAGTCGATGAGTAATTTAGAAATTATTCCGATTCCGGGGCCGAGCGCCATAATTTCCGCAGCCGGTATTTCCGGTTTTCCTATGGATAAATTCGTTTTTCTTGGATTTCCCCCGCATAAAAAAGGCAGGCAGAAATTCTTCAAAGAGTTTAGCGAATATAAATATCCGGTCGTAATTTACGAATCTCCGCACCGTATCGTTAAAACCCTGAATGAATTGAAAAATATCGGCGAATTTGATATAGTTGTCGGGCGCGAACTAACCAAAAAATTCGAGACAATCTATAAGGGAAAAATTAGTGAAATTATTCCCAAAATCGAGCCAAGAGGAGAATTCGTAATTGTAGTAAACAACAAACATGAAAAATAAATTTTATATCACAACTACACTTCCGTACGTGAATGCATCGCCGCACATAGGCTTCGCATTGGAAATTGTGCAGGCCGATGTAATTGCGAGGTACCGTTCTCTTTCCGGAGATGAAGTATTTTTTAATACCGGAACCGATGAACACGGATTGAAAATTTACCAAAAAGCAATCGAAGAGAAGAAGGACCCGCAGAAATACTGCAATGAGTATGCGGCTAAATTCGACTTATTAAAAGAAAAACTCAATCTTTCTTACAATAATTTTATTCGTACAACGGACAAGCATCATATTAAGGCAGCCCAAGGGTTTTGGAAAAAATGTGAGGCGAGTGGAGATATTTATAAAAAGAATTATAAAACTAAATATTGCGTAGGTTGTGAACTGGAAAAAACAGATTCGGAATTAGTTGATGACAAATGCCCGATTCATCCGGACAGAAAGATAGAAATTATCGAGGAAGAAAACTATTTTTTCCGATTCTCAAAATACCAAAAATCACTTTTAGATTTATACGAAAAAAATCCAGATTTCGTAATTCCGGAACATCGACAAAAAGAAATTTATAATTTTGTGAAAAGCGGATTGCAAGACTTCAGTATTTCCAGACTTAGAAGTAAGATGCCTTGGGGCGTACCGGTACCCGGCGACGACAATCATGTAATGTATGTTTGGTTTGATGCTTTGATAAATTATATTTCCTGTCTTGGTTGGCCCGAAGATGAGAAGAAATTTAATTTATTTTGGGGAACCAAGAAAAATCCGAACGCGATTCAAGTGGCGGGTAAAGATAATTTAAGGCAGCAAACAGCAATGTGGCAGGCGATGCTGATATCCGCGGGAATTCCTAATTCCAAGCAGGTTTTTATTCACGGATTTATCAACTTGGGTGGTCAAAAGGTAAGCAAGTCATCTGAAATTTCCTTACCTGGTCCGATTGAATTGGCCGATAAATATGGCATTGATACGCTTCGCTATTACCTATTAAGAGAAATTCTTGCTTGCGAAGACGGCGATTTTTCGCTCGAGCGGTTGGAGCAAAGGTATAATGCGGATCTGGCCAATGGTCTTGGTAATTTGGTGGCCAGAGTTTTAACGTTGGTGGACAAAAATAAGATTAAAAGCAAAAAATCCGACAGAGAAACCATAAAAGTAGTCGAAAAAACAGTCGAAAATTACCGCAAAGCCATCAAGGGGTTTGGATTTAATGAGGCACTGGAAGAAATTTGGAAATTGATAGGATTTTGTGATAAGTATGTTGATGATAATAAACCATGGGAATTGGCGAAGACCGACAAGAAAAAATTGGAACAGGTTTTATCTAATCTGATTTATTGTATTTCCGAAATTGCCGATTTAATCGCGCCGTTTTTACCAGAAACCGGCGAGAAAATAAAAAACCAGCTTGAAAACGGGAAGTCGGAAATTTTGTTTCCCAGAATTGAAAAATAATTTTGATTTTTAATTTTTGCATTTTGATTTATGCTTATTGACACCCATTGTCATCTTAATTTTGACGATTTTAACAACGACCGAGATGAAATCATCGGTCGTTGTTTGGCTAATGATATTTGGCTAATTAATATTGGCGTAAATTATAAAACCTCACAGGAAGTAATCGAAATTGCGCAAAAATACGAAAAGGGAGTTTATGCTACGGTTGCCATTCATCCGCACGATGTTACCGGATATGAAAAAAGAGAAAAAGAAGAGTTTGATTACGATAAATTTCTGGAATTGGCGAAAAACAAAAAAGTTGTGGCAATTGGCGAAACTGGCTTGGATTATGCATATTGTGAAAATGACGAAAAAGCGCAAAAACTACAACAGGAAGTTTTTATTAAGCACCTGGAGCTGGCGATAGAAGTAAATAAGCCTATTGTCGTCCACTCCCGTCGAACTTTTCCGGAAATTTTAAGCATTATTCAAAATTCAAAATTCAAAATTCAAAATTCCGGACTCGGCGTACTTCATTGTTATATGGGCCGCTGGTCTTATGCTGAAGAATATTTGAAACTCGGATTTTATCTTAGCTTTACGGGCTTAATTACTTATGCGCGTGATTACGATAAAGTCATCAAAAATACGCCACTCGGGAGAATTTTGATCGAAACCGATGCGCCATATCTGGCACCCGAACTTATCAGAAAACAAGACGAAATCGTCAGAAATACTCCTGAAAACGTTAAATATGTGGTAGAAAAAATCGCAGAGATAAAGGGGATAAGTTTTGATGATGTCGCCGAACAAACAACCAAAAACGCCAAAGAGTTGTTTGTGATATAATATAAATATGGAATATAATCCCGAAAAAATCGAATCAAAGTGGCAGAAGAAATGGGAAAAACTTGGCATAAATAAGGCCAAGGATTTCTTGTCCCGAGCGAAGTCGAGGGATGATAAGGGCAAGATGTATATTTTGGTTGAGTTCCCTTATCCTTCGGGAGACGGTTTGCATGTCGGGCATGTACGCAGCTATACCGCACTTGATGCGATTTCCCGAAAAAAGAGAATGGAAGGATATAATGTTTTATATCCGTTTGGCTATGATGCTTTTGGTTTGCCAACCGAAAACTATGCTATAAAAACAGGCATTCATCCAATTGAAGTTACCAAAAAAAACACAAAGACTTTCGAAAGGCAACTAAGAAGCCTGGGGTTGTCTTTTGACTGGTCAAGGCAAGTCAATACCACTGACCCGAAATATTATAAATGGACGCAATGGATATTCCTGCAATTTTTCAAAAAAGGACTGGCATATCAAGCAAAAATGCCGATTAATTGGTGTCCGAGCTGTAAAATCGGCTTGGCCAACGAAGAGGTTGTTGGCGGAAAATGCGAACGATGCGGAGCGGAAACCGAAAAAAGGGAAAAGAAACAATGGGTTTTAAAAATTACCGCTTATGCGGACAGGCTGATTAATGATATGGGAAAAGTCGATTATCCGGAAAGAATTAAAAGCCAACAGATAAACTGGATTGGCCGTTCCGAAGGCACAACTATTAAATTTAAAATCGGCGAATCAACAATTGAAGTTTTTACCACGAGAATCGACACAATTTTTGGGGTTACGGCCTTAGTTTTGGCACCAGAACATGAACTAATATTAAATATTAAAAATCAAATATTAAATATAAAAGAAGTTGAAGAATATATAAAAGATGCGAAAAAGAAATCGGAAATGGAAAGAATGGATATGGAAAAAGAGAAAACCGGAGTTGAATTGAAGGGAATTTTTGCAATTAATTCCTTAAATAACGAAAAAATCCCAATTTGGATCGGCGATTACGTGATTGCCGCTTATGGCGGGGGAGCGGTAATGGTTGTTCCTGCGCATGATAAACGTGACTATGAATTCGCAAAAAAATACGGCATTGAAATCAGGGAGGTTGTCTCGGGCGGGGATATCTCAAAAGAAGCGCACACTGATTACGGGAAATTAGTTAATTCTGGAGAATTCAATGGGCTGGATTCGGAACAAGCAATCAAAAAAATTACCGAATGGTTAAAGAAAAATGGGCTTGGAGACAAAAAAACAAATTACCACTTAAGGGATTGGGTGTTTTCGCGCCAGCATTATTGGGGGGAGCCGATTCCGATTATCCATTGCGAGAAGTGTGGCGTAGTTCCGGTCGAAGAAAAAGACTTGCCGGTTAAGCTGCCCTATGTTAAGAATTATAAACCCACAGATACCGGCGAATCACCGCTTGCAGGAATTAAGGAGTGGGTAAGCGTAAAGTGTCCCAAATGTAATGGACCGGCAAAAAGAGAAACCGATACTATGCCCAACTGGGCAGGCTCGAATTGGTATTTTATCAGATATTGCGACCCTAAGAACAATAAGGGTTTGGCGGATATAAAGAAGTTGAAATATTGGATGCCGGTTGATTTATATAATGGCGGAATGGAGCATACTACATTACATCTTTTGTACTCACGTTTTATCTATAAGTTTTTGTACGACATCGGAGTTGTTCCGCATAACGAGCCATATAAAAGCAGGCGTTCGCACGGAATGGTTTTGGCTGCTGATGGCAAAAAAATGTCCAAATCTCTCGGCAACGTGATTAACCCTGATGAGGTGGTAAAAAAATACGGCGCGGACACGATTCGTTTATATGAAATGTTTATGGGGCCCTATGAAGAAGCGATAAATTGGAGCACGGAAAGCTTAGAGGGTTGTTTCAGGTTTTTGAAAAGAGTTTGGAATATATTTGATCCTTCGACAAGCTCAGAACAAGTTAAAATCGGAAAAACCACCACCAAAGAATTGATACAAAAAATAAATTACACGATTAAAAAAGTCGGCGACGATTTGGAGAATATGAAATTTAATACCGTAGTTTCGACAATGATGGAATTTCTGAATGCCTGGAGCGAAAAAGATAATGTTTTATCAAAAAAAGACGCGGAAAGTTTTTTGAAAATTCTCGCGCCGTTTTGCCCGCACATTACCGAAGAACTGTGGTTAAAATTAAAGCCCGCCTCCGCCAAGGCTTCGGCGAGGCAGAAAAATTCCATTTTTCTGGAAAAATGGCCGAAATATGACGAAAAACTGATTAAGAAAGACATAATTGAGCTGGTAATTCAGATAAACGGGAAGGTAAGAGATAAAATCGAAGTAAGTGCGGAAATTTCCAAAGAAGAAGCGGAGAAATTGGCATTAAACAGTAAAAAAATAAAAACCTGGCTCAATAATCAAAAGCCAAAAGTAATAATTTTCGTAAAAGGAAAGCTGATAAATATAGTCATATAAGATGCAAGTATACTAATGATATGCTAATCAACTAATTGCTAATTCGCATATTCGTAAATTGGCATTAAATTCGTAGATTGGCATCGTGTTTATGAAAAAAAACATTGCGGTATTGATTTCCGGAAACGGTACGAACTTACAGTCGATTATCGACCACATCAAAAAGGGAAAGTTGAAATGCAATTTGGCAGTGGTGATTTCCAATAAAGCCGATGCTTATGGTTTGGTGCGGGCGAAAAAAGCGAAAATCCCTGTATATTTTGTTGATTCCAAAGACATTTCCAGAGAAGAACACGAAAAGAAAATTATCGAGATTTTAAAAAAACACAATGTCGACTTGGTGGTTTTGGCCGGATATATGCGTATTATTACGCCGCACTTTATTGAGCAATATAAAAATCGGATAATTAATATTCATCCGGCAATTCTGCCTGCATTTCCCGGAACCGACGGCTATGGCGATACCTTTAATTATGGTTGTAAGGTTGGCGGGTGCACTGTGCATTTTGTCGATTCAGGAGTTGATACCGGCCCGATAATTATCCAGAAAATAAATCCAATTCAAGAAAACGAAACATTGGAATCTTTTAAAAAACGCGGATTGAAAATCGAACACCAAGCGCTTCCCGAGGCAATTAAATTGTTTTGCGCAGACAAACTGAAAATCGAGGGAAGGAGGGCGAAGATAAAGAAGTGATTAATATTTAGTGATTAGTATTTAGAAACAAAAACAGCCCCGCGTCAAACGCGGGGCTTTAATTTTTATTCGTTTCTATAATCCGGTCCGTCGTAATGTTTTTTGTTGATAAAGCGGGCAGCGATAGCAAAAATAACGGATACGCCGAAAATAATCAATAACGGAACAGCGCGAAACAAAAATTCTCCGTATTCCGTCTTCATAACCTCTTCCTTTTAAAAAGAACGATTTTAGTGCCGCTGGACGGACTCGAACCGTCATGGGATTGCTCCCATAGCATTTTGAGTGCTACGTGTATACCAATTTCACCACAGCGGCTTTTATTCAAAAATTAAATTAGCACGATTTTAATCTTTTGTGTATTCACATTCTTTGTTGCTGCACTTGATATTTCCGCCGCGCGTTTCAATTAGAAGTGAATCGCATTTCGGGCATTTTTCGTCTATTGGTTTATACCATAAAGCAAATTTACATTTCGGCCATTGATTGCAGCTGTAAAATATTTTTCCTTTTCTGGTTTTTCTTTCGATGATTTGTCCCGTTTCGCATTGTGGGCATTTAACGCCCAATGGTTGTTCTAGGGGTTTTGTGGTTTTGCATTCCGGATATTTGGAGCAAGCAAGGAATTTTCCAAATCTTCCGGTTTTTATCACCATTGGCGCACCGCATTTTTCACAAATTTCGTCGGATTTTTCTTCAATGAAGTCTTTTTTAACCAAAGAATTATATTTTTCTTTCAGGGTTTCCTCAAATGGTTTATAAAATTTTTCTACAACCGGTACCCATTTCTTTTTTCCGTTGGCAATACTGTCTAAATCATCCTCCATTTTTGCCGTAAAGCCAATATCCACGATTTTCGGAAAGTGTTCAACTAAAAGTTTATTTACTACAATGCCGATATCGGTAGGATAAAGATATTTTATCCTTTTTATTACGTAGCCTCTTTTTTGAATTGTTTCCAGAATCGGAGCGTAGGTTGATGGTCTGCCAATGCCGTTTTCTTCAAGGGCCCTGACCAGCGTAGCTTCGGTATAGGGAGCAAGTGGTTGGGTGAAATGCTGAAACGGACCTACCTCTATTAAGTCGAGGTTTTCTTTTTTCTCCAGTTCCGGCAATAAAATATCTTCTTTTTTTATTGGCCAAACACGAAGGAAGCCGGGAAATTTCATTATATTTCCGCTTGCTCTAAAAAGATAGACATGTTCCAAAAGACTTTTATTGGTTTCAATGTTTATAGTTGTGCTGTCAAAAACAGCGGATTTCATCTGGCAGGCGATTGCCCTTTGCCAGATAAGGTTGTACAAGCTCCATTGATTTTTATTGAGAAATTGTTTTAGCTCCTCAGGTCTTTTTTCCGGAAAAGTGGGTCTGATTGCTTCATGTGCTTCCTGCGCACCCTTGCTTCTGGTTTTATAAATGTTCGGTTTTATCGGTAAATATTCTTTTCCAAAATCATTGGTAATTAAATTTATTATGGCGTTTATTGCCTGTCCGGCCAGGTTTAAAGAATCAGTACGCATATAAGTTATCAGTCCGATTGATTCTTTGTTTCCGTCTCCAATGGTTATTCCTTCATATAATTGTTGGGCAATGAACATTGTTTGTTTTGCGGAAAACCTTAATTTTCTCGAAGCTTCTTGTTGTAGTGTGCTGGTAGTGAATGGCGGAAAGGGATTTCTTCTGGTTTCTTTCTTTTCGATATCCGATATTGTATATTTAAGGCCATTCAGGTCTTTTACGATTTCTTCTGCATTAACCCTTGTTTTAATATCTAATTTTCCGATCGACTTATTGTCGATTTTTGTTAAAATTGCTTCGAAATCATTTTTAATTTTCGTATCCCGATTCTTAATTTTTAGAAGCGTAGCGATGATTGTCCAATATTCTTCCGGTTTGAATCCGTCAATTTCTTTTTGTCTTTCCGCAACCAGGCGCACAGCCACGGATTGAACTCTTCCCGCGGAAAGTCCGCGAGCTACTTTTCTCCACAAGAGAGGAGAGAGCTTGTATCCCACTAATCTATCGAGGATTCTTCGCGCCTGTTGGGAGTCGACAAGCCCCAAATCAATGCTTCTGGGATTTTGCAGGGCTTCTTCGATTGCGCTTTTGGTGATTTCATGGAAAACAATTCTTGTGGTCTTCGATTCGTCGATGTCGAGCGCCTTGATAAGGTGCCAGGCAATCGCTTCTCCTTCGCGGTCTTCATCGGTTGCCAGAATAATGCTTTGGGATTTTTTTGCTCTTTCTTTTAATAAACTTACCACTTTTCTGGCCTTGGGGATAATAACATATTTGGGATTAAAATGGTTGTCGGTTTCTATTGCCAGTTCTTTTTGCGGCAAATCTCTGACATGACCAAAAGAGGACTCGACAATGTAGTCCTTGCCCAAAAATTGCTTGATTGTTTTCGCCTTAGTCGGCGATTCAACGATTACTAACCGCATAATATATAATTTCCCTTACCCAGATTCCTGACCGCTTTTTTCAATTCCAGAATCATTAAAGTGGAATTAACAACGGACGTCGGAAGACCGCTTTTTTTGATTATTTCATCGATGTGCGCCGGTTGTAAGGAGAGGGCGGAAAAAATTATTTCCTCTTCTTTGGTTTCAGGATTTATTTCTCTTCTTTTTGTTTCCAATAAATGCAAAAGATTCAGTTCTTCTAAAATATCCTCTACGCAGGTTACCGGTTTTGCGCCAAGCTTTATCAGTTGATTTGTGCCCTGTGAGTTTTTTTCGTAAATTGAGCCGGGAATTGCGAATACTTCGCGATTTTGTTCCAGAGCCGATGCGGCGGTAATTAATGCCCCGCTTTTTTCCGGAGCCTCGATTACCAACACTCCCAGGCTTAACCCGCTGATAATTCTGTTTCTTTGCGGGAACGTGAATTGCGTACCACGTACGCCCGGCGGATATTCGGAAATAACCGCTCCGTGTTGACTTATTTTTTCTCCGAGATAATAATTACAGGACGGATAAAAGCTTTTTTTGTCTATGCCGCTTCCGAGTACCGCGATTGTTCTTCCTTTGTTTTCCAGGGCCGCCTGATGGGCAAAGGTATCAATGCCCCTTGCCAATCCACTGATGATGGTGATTCCCATTCTTGCCAATTCGCCGGCGATATCGAGGGTAGCTTGTTTTCCGTACTGGGTGTATTTTCTTGTGCCGACAATTCCAATTGCCGTTTTGTCCTGTTCGATTATTTCTCCTTTTATATAGAGCTCTTTCGGATAATCATGGATTTCTTTAAGAATAGCAGGATAGTCTTTGCTTTGTAAAGAAATTTTTTTGATAGTATTTAAATCTGCTCTTGACATATTTTGAGCATTATGCTATACTTGTATTAGAATTAAAAACTAAACAGATTCGCGTTTCTGTTCCTGCCTGTCGAGTGACGAAAGTCGAATCTACCCTCCTTGATTTGGCAAATAGTCGTAAAGAATTTTAGGTTTTTTCACTTATGTGAAACAATCTGAAGCGCTCGTTGGCAGGACTAGGAACGTGAAGACAAAAGAGCATTGATTTTTTCAATCGCTTTTTTTGTTATGTCTTTTATTCCTGTTTCTTCTTTTTGGGAAAAGTTTTTCAACACCAAGTCTTGTGCTTTCTTTCCGGAGCCTTGATGCATAAGAAGCGGTCTGATTCCCATGCGAATTCTGGTGAAATTTTTTGTTTTTAGTTCGTCGACTATCGACTGTACGCCCTTGTGGCCGGCGGACGAAGAATTTTCACTGACTCTTATTTCGCCGAAAGGCAAATCAATTTCATCGTGGATGACGATTAAATTCTCTGCCGGTATTTTGTAATAGGCGAGTGTTTCTTGGATTATTTTTCCCGAATTATTCATAAAGTTTTCCGGTTTCAGTAAAATAATTTCTTTATCTCGAGCGGAATTGAAGGATTCTTTTAAGGCATTAATAATTCTGAATCCGATATTGTGTCGGGTTTTTGCGTATTTTTTTCCGGGATTTCCCAGGCCGGCAATTAAAATCATGATTTATAGTTGGTTACTGATTAAATTTTTTATATATTCTTTTATTTCCGTATAATTGTCCAGACCGGCTTTCGGCTTGAGAATATAAGCTTTTTCTTTATCGAGGATTGTTTCTCCGCTTATAAGCAAATTATTTTCTTCGCTTCCGAGCGTGTCGAAATTTATCGTATCCAGGTTGGTTTTGCTGGCCAGGTTCCAGGCATATTTAATGTCGGTGATATCGATATTTGTGAAAATATGACTACCGAATCCTTTCCAGAGTTTCAGGATTGTGGGAAAATCCCAGAAAAAATTAAGCGAGAGAATTTTGTTTTTCAGGATATTAATTACCTCTTGTTGTCTCTCGATTCTCGAAAAATCTCCTTCAGGGGCGTTGCGGCTTCGGATGTATTTCAGTGTTGTTTCCCCGTCCAGGTGGTGTATGCCCTTTTTTAAAGAAAATATCTCGTAAGAATCATATGGTGCGGGGAATTTCGGGTCGTAAATATCGTTTTTTACCACCACGTCTATGCCTTCAAGTTGATCAATTATGTTTTTTATTCCCTCTAAATCGAAAATAATGAAATAGTCCGTATCGAGGCCGGTAATTTCTTTCAAGCTTAGCTTAACAGATTCGAGGCCTTGTTTTCTGTCCTTGGTCGAGCCGAACAGTGCGTTGATTTTAGTATAATAATTCTGTTTGGGAAATTTTAACAGTAAATCGCGGGGTATCGATATACCAATCGGTTTTTCTCCCCTGGGCGTGCTATTAATGACAATAATTGTATCGGTCATATTTTCTCCCCGATGTCCTTCGCCGGGAATTCCCAATATCAAAAGATTGATTCTATTTTTTTGTTTAATTGTGGAAAACACCAGCCCCATTACTTGTCCCTGTGCGGAAATAATAATTTCTCTTTTCAAAATTTTTCCCGGGTAGGGAGAAAAAGAAAGAAATAAAATCGAAACAGATATAGCCAAAAATAAAATAATAAAGTTTTTGAAAGTATTTTTGGGTTTGGTTTTTTTTGGTTCGGCGCCGAAATCATTTCTTAGCGTTTTATTCAGTTCTTTTAATTGTTCTTGCATTGCTTTACCTCGTACCCTTTTTAACATTTAATTTCTTGATATTGTAAACAAAAATTAACAACTTGCGGTTCTTTGGCTTTTTGTTATGAGAAGGGGCGCAAGGGTCTATAATCTTATTATAACATTTGCCTTATAATTGAGAAGTTTGTATAATAGATTTATAAGATTTATACGGCAATTATGACAAAAGAGAACAAAACAAAAGTTTCCGGTTTTAAATATTGGTTGGGTTTTATATGGGAAATTTTGAAAATTGTTATTATTTCTTTGGCGATTGTTGTTCCGATCCGCTATTTTTTAATTCAGCCGTTTTATGTTCAGGGTGCGTCAATGGAGCCGAATTTTCTCGACGGAGATTATTTAATCGTTGACGAAATAAGTTATCGATTCGAGAATCCGCAAAGAGGCGATGTGGTGATTTTTAAATATCCCCTTGACCCTTCGCAATTTTTTATTAAAAGAATAATTGGTCTTCCCGGAGAAACCGTAAAAATAGAAGAAGGAAGAATTTTTATTTCGGGAAACGACGAGACAAAGAAAATAATTCTCAATGAATCTGATTATTTGAGAGACGTTTATACGGCGGGAGGCACGGAGGTTTTATTGAAAGACGGAGAATATTTTGTATTGGGGGATAATCGCGGTTCGAGTTCCGATTCGAGAAAGTGGGGAATATTGCCAAAAGGACTTATTATTGGTCGGGCCTGGGTTAGGGCTTGGCCATTTGACAGACTGAGGGTACTGAATTAAATTGATAATTATAATAATATGGTAAAAGAAAAAAAACCGAAAAAGAAACCAGGCAAAAGAGGTCGGCCAAGCAAGCCCCGAAAGCCTAAATTGCAAAAGATAAAAGTGCAGGCACCAAAGGGCACGCACGATATTTTGCCGCAAGAGCAAAAATATTGGGATAAGGTGCGGGCGATTGTCGGAAATATCGCCAACAATTTCGGATTCGGGAGAATCGATACCCCGATTTTCGAAGATGTAAGAATATACATAAAAGGAACAGGCGAGACAAGCGATATTGTACAGAAAGAGATTTATACATTTAAAAATAAGGGGGGGGAGCTTTTAGCTCTTCGGCCGGAATTCACTCCCGGAATAGTTAGAGCCTATATCGAACACGGAATGAGAAATTTGCCCCAGCCGGTAAAGCTTTACAGCGTCGGTCCATTATTCCGTCACGATAAGCCTCAGGCGGGAAGATATCGTCAGTTTCATCAGATTAATTTCGAGATTATCGGAGATTCGAGTGCGGTTAGCGATGTGCAGATAATTCAGGTTTTTGTTTCGATTTTGAAAAAACTGAGCTTGAAGAAATTCCATCTTTACATTAATAGTATCGGTTGTTTAATTTGTACTCCGAAATACAAAAAAACTTTATTGAGTTATTATCGACAGAGATTGGACAGGGTTTGTCCTGATTGCCATAGGCGTTTTAAGGAAAACTCGTTAAGATTATTGGATTGCAAAAACGAGAAATGCCAGAAAATAGCCAAAGAGGCTCCGCAAATGATAGACTTTCTTTGTGATGAATGTCATGGTCACTTTAAAGAAACGCTGGAACTTCTCGACGAATTGGAAATTCCCTATATTCTTGATCCGTATCTTGTAAGAGGGCTGGATTATTATACGAAAACAGTTTTTGAAGTCTGGGAAGACAAAGAAGACAACAATCAAGGAGCATTAGTTGGTGGCGGACATTATGATAATCTGGTGGAAATGTTTAAAGGAAAACCGAATCCGGGAGTTGGCGGTGCGGCGGGCATAGAAAGAATAATTAATTCTTTGAAAAAACAAGACGTGAAAATTCCCGAAGGCGAAAAGCCAAGGGTTTTTATTATCCAACTGGGTGACTTGGGAAAAAAGAAGAGCTTGAAGCTATTTGAAGAATTTCAGCGCAACGGGATTAGGGTTGGCGAGGCATTCAGCAAGCCAAGCATAAAATCGCAACTTAAAATTGCCGATAAAGAAGGCGTGGAAATGGCTTTGATTCTGGGGCAAAAAGAAGCACTTGAAGGAAATATTATTATCAGGGACATGGTTTCTGGAGCGCAAGAAACCGTGCCCTTGGAACGGGTTATTAATGAAGTTAAAAGAAGATTAAAAAAATAATTAAATAAAAAATTTATGGAGGAATGTATTTTTTGCGATATCATCAAAAACAGACTGCCCTCGGCCACGGTTTACGAGGACAATGAATTTATCGCATTTAAAGATATTAAACCGTTGGCTCCGGTACATATTATTATCGTTCCTAAAGAGCATATCGCTTCTATTAATGAACTTGAAGAAAAAAATAAAGAGATGATTGGAAACATGCTCTTGGTTGCCAAAAAATTGGCCAAAGAAAAAGAGATAAGCGATGGATATAAGTTAGCCTTTAATACTGGTCGAAAAGGAGGTCAATTAGTCGACCATCTGCACCTGCACCTGATGGGCGGATGGAAAGAAGAACAATAAGTAATATAAAATTATGGAAGTCAAAAAGAAACTTAAAGAGCCTACTTCTTTTCTTTTAAGGCGCTTTACCCAGAAAGTCAGGGAAAGCGGGATTTTGATTCAGGTAAAGAAGAATCGATTTCACACAAAAGAGCAAAGCAGACTACAGAGAAGAAAAGGTGCGTTGGAAAGAATCGCGAAAAGAAAAATAAAAATAAGATTAAAAAAACTGGGAAAAATCAAATAGTGGTTATTGGGTTTTTTCTTTATGTTATCGCAAGCCAGTGATTATTGGTTTTGTTTTGAATAAAAATATGAATCTACGGGAAACAATCAATCAAGAAATAAAAAAAGCAATGCAGGAAAAAAGCGAATTGCCTCTTTGGGTATTAAGGGGAATAAATGCGGCAATTAAAAATAAAGAAATAGAAAAAAGAACGAAGCTGAGTAAAAACGAAAAAGACATTCAGAAACTAGAAGAATTAAGCAGATTAAATGAAGAAGAAATAATTGAAGTTATTTCTTTCGAAGCTAAAAAAAGAAGAGATTCGATTGCGGAATTTAAAAAGGGCAACAGGAAAGATTTGGTGGAAAAAGAGGAAAAAGAATTGGAGATTCTCAAAAAATATCTGCCTGAGCAAATGAGCGAGGAACAAGTAAAAGAAGAAGTGAAAAAAGCCATTGTCAAAGTCGGTGCAGTCGGGCCAAAAGATACGGGAAAACTAATGTCGGTTCTGATGCCCGAATTAAAGGGCAAAGCAGGGGGTTCAATGGTAAGTAAAATAGTCGGTGAATTGTTAAATAGTTAACAATGATTAAAACGGGTCTTGAGATAAATAATTTAACCAATTTTAGGGTTGATAAAAAGTTTTTAAAAGAGATAGCCGAAAAGACATTATCTTTGACAAAATTTGAAATTCCCGAGATGAGTATTGTATTGGTTTGCGATGCAAGAATGAAAAACCTGAACAAGAGATATAAAGATAAAAACAGGGTTACCGATGTTCTGGCATTTGATTACGGAGAGGTGATTATCTGTCTTTCTCAAGCCAAAAGACAGGCTAAGGAATTAAGGCATTCACTGAAAAAAGAATTGGGAATTTTATTGATTCATGGAATTCTCCATTTGGCGGGCTATAAAGACCAAACAAAACAGCAAAGAGAAAGAATGACAAAAAGACAAGATAATATTTTCTTAAAAATAAAAAATTCACCCCGTTAAATTCTGCAGCGACAGAGTATTTAACGGGGCAAGAGAAGAAATATGGCAAAAGATAATATCATAGTCGGATTGGACGTGGGCACGACCAAAGTAAGAACGGTGATTGCTTCGATTAAGGCAAAGGACGATGCGCGTCCGAAAATAATCGGCGTTGGCGAAAGCGCATCTTCGGGAATGAGAAAGGGCGTGGTGGTCGATATAGAAGAAATGACCAAAAGCATCAAGCGTTCGATCGATAATGCAGAAAGAGTTAGTGGTGTGAACATCGACAAGGTTTTTGTTTCCGTTGGCGGAAGCCATGTGAAGGCAAGAGGAAACAAGGGCGTGGCCGCGGTTTCGCGCGCAGATGAAGAGTTTTCGCAGGAAGATGTGATGCGGGCAATAGACAACGCTTCAATTCTTTATTTGGATCCTAATCGGGAAATTATTCATATTATTCCCCGCGAATTCAATATAGATGGTCAGGGTGGAATCCAAGATCCCAGAGGAATGAGTGGATTTAAATTGGAAGTTGATGCGTTAATTGTCGAGGGGCTTACTCCTTATATCAAAAACTTAAGAAAGTGCATTAATAATGCCGGGCTTGAAATTCGGGGCCTGGTTTTAAATGTTTTGGCCGCGTCTCAGGCGGTTCTGACGAAAAAACAAAAAGAATTGGGAGTTGTGGTGCTTGATTTCGGCGGCGGAACAGTGGGTATGGCGGTTTACGAAGAGGGAAAATTATTACACATTAATATTTTACCCGTTGGTTCGGCTCATATTACCAATGATATTGCTATTGGTTTGAGAACAAGCGTGGAAACAGCGGAGAAAATAAAACTTGCTTACGGTTCGTGCTTGCCCGAAGAAGTAAGCAAAAAAGAAACAATTGACCTTTCGAAAATAGACGAGAAAGAAGAAGGAGTTGTCGGCCGCAGAGAAATAAGCAAGATTGTGGAGGCAAGAATGGACGATATTTTTTCTTTAGTGAACAAGGAACTTAAAAAGATAGACAGGGAAAGGCTGCCGGCCGGAGCAATTTTAATCGGTGGCGGAGCAAAAACTCCCGATATCATCGATTTGGCAAAAGAAAAATTGAAACTTCCGGTGCAGTTGGGGTATCCTCAGGGAATTGATGGTTTGGTGGACAAAATCGACGATCCGACATTTGCCACTTCAATTGGTTTGATTTTTTGGGCTCTGGAAATGACAAGCGACAAAGAAGACAGAAAAATGTTTTCAATCGGTAAGGTTTCTCCTTCCGGCTTCAAGGCAATCGGAAGGATAAAAAGCTGGCTGAAGAATTTCTTACCCTAAGAGTTGACTAATTTAAAGATTAGAGATAGTATGGATTTACCTATTATTTATAATAATTACATTCATTTTGCATTTTGATTTTTGCATTTTGAATTATTGATAATATGCCTCAAATTAAGCCCGAAATAGAAACATTCGCCAGGATAAAGGTTATTGGCGTTGGGGGAAGCGGTGGTAATGCCATTAGCCGCATGATGACATGCGGAATTAAAGGCATTAGTTTTGTCGCGGTTAATACCGATGTTCAGGCGCTTCATAATAACAAAGCGGGTGAAAAAATCCATATCGGAAAAGTTCTCACCAAGGGGCTGGGAGCGGGAATGAATCCGGAAATAGGGAAAAGAGCTGCGGAAGAGAATAAAAAAGAGGTTCAGGATGCTTTAAGCGGTTCGGATATGGTTTTTATTACTTGTGGTTTGGGTGGGGGAACAGGAACAGGCGCGGGTCCGGTGGTTGCGGAGATAGCGCGTGAAACAGGGGCATTGACGGTTGCGGTTGTAACCAAGCCTTTTTCTTTTGAAGGAAGCCAGAGAGCGAGAGTTGCCGAAGAAGGACTTGCAGAACTCAGGGATAAGGTTGATACCCTGATTGTCATTCCCAATGACCGGCTTTTGACGATTATCGATAAGAAAGTTTCTTTGCTTAATGCTTTTGAAATTGTGGATGATGTTTTAAGACAGGCGGTTCAGGGTATTTCTGATTTGATTATTTACCCCGGCATAATTAATCTTGATTTTGCCGATATTAAAGCGATTATGCAGGATGCCGGTCCGGCGATTATGGGTATTGGCAGGGCAACCGGAGAAAACAGGGCAGTGGAAGCGGCTCGAGCGGCAATCAGTTCTCCGCTTCTGGAATTTTCTATTGAAGGCGCAAAAGGAATACTTTTTAATGTCAGCGGCGGTTCGGATATCGGAATGTTTGAAATCTCCGAAGCAGCTAAAACTATTACCGAAACAGCTGACCCAGATGCAAAAATAATTTTCGGCGCAGTTGTGGATGAAAAGGCCAAAAAAGGTGAAATTAAGATTACGGTTATTGCCACCGGATTCGGTAATCATTCTCGGGGTAATAATACCAATCAACTGACTATCGAAGATAAGAAAGCAAGACTGACAATCGAAGTGGATAAAAAAAAAGCGAAAAAAGATAAAGACGAGAAAAATTTGATGATTGATGACGACGGGCCGATGCCTGCGGTTTATAAAAGTCCCTTGCCCGAAGAAGACGAATGGGATGTACCTGCGTTTTTAAGAAAGAAGCCGAAATAAATTTGAATAAATGATTGTGGATTAGCCCCGCAGCTGCGGGGCTAATTTTTTTCTTGACAAGCAAATTTTACCCGCTTATACTTAAATTAGCACTCTCAATACGAGACTGCTAATATAAAAATGAGATTGGATAAATTTACTACAAAAGCGCAGGAAGCATTACAGGATGCGCATGGAATTTCCGCAGAGCGCGGTCAACAGCAAGTCGATGCCCTGCATTTGCTTAAAGCCCTTCTTTCACAGGAGGATTCTTTGGTTTTGGCGATTATCGAAAAATTCGGAGCCGATATCAAAAAAATCGACAAGGAAATTGACCAGGCGCTGGCTCGTCTTCCGCGTTTGAATATCGTAAACACCGGAATTATGCAGGCATATCTTACTCAGGATTTAGGCAAGATAATCGAGCAATCTTTCAGGGAAGCGGAAAAAATGAAGGACGAGTTTGTTTCCACTGAGCATTTTCTTTTGTCTATGCTTTCGATTCAAAATAGGGCAAGGGAGGTTCTGGAAAAAAACAGCCTGAATTACGATAAAGTTTTGAAGGTTTTGGCGGAAATCCGTGGAGGAGAGCAGGTAACCGATACCGAGCCCGAATCAAGATATCAGGTTTTGGAAAAATACACCAAAAATCTTACCGAATTGGCGCGTAAGGAAAAACTTGACCCGGTTATCAGCCGCGATAATGAAATCAGGCGCTTAATGCAGGTTTTGTCGCGTAGGACAAAAAATAATCCGGTTTTGATTGGTGAATCAGGAAC
>Ga0315276_10000263_pt1 | contig 44106 bp, 35 predicted proteins | sample YL17G05_0_MG_FD_204542 | JGI IMG/M metagenome (GOLD analysis project Ga0315276, IMG submission 204542) | Sediment microbial communities from Yellowstone Lake, YNP, Wyoming, USA - YL17G05_0 | ecosystem: Environmental > Aquatic > Freshwater > Lake > Sediment | place: USA: Wyoming | collected...
CTTAGAGCAAGCTTAGTGTATCTCTTTTTGTTCACCCTCCCCCCTGCGTATAGGGCCTTAACAAGTGTGTCGATTGCATGAATATCTTTTGTGCCTTCAATATCTTTGTCTTTAGATGTCTCGTAGGCGATTCGATCACGATATGTGAGCAAATACCTTACAATCGATTCGTCATCTTGAAGATTCTCATTTGAATTATTTTGCAGTGTCGGAGATCGGTCATAAAGATCACGGGCAGTCGCAAGGTGTACAAAAGAATATATGTTCATTGTAATCCTTCTACCCACCACAAGTGCACGTACAAGTGTGGCAAGGGCATACCCCTGCGATTGCTGCTCTTTTTTAATATCAGGCCTTAGCTCAACCAGTTTTGGGATGAGAGTCTCAGGTGACTGAAGGTATGAATCATCGATACCCTGAAGCAAAGGTGAACTGTCATAAAGATCGCGGGCACCGGCGAGACGCTCATATAGCTGACTACTTTTTGAAATCTTTCCGCCTGTCACAAGTGCATGTGCAAATGTATGGAGAGAATAATGTTTCACATTTTGTTCTTTTTCGATACTCGGCCTTAGCTCAACCAGTTTTGGAATGAGCAACTCCGGTGATCTAAGGTATGGAGCACCAATGCTCTGAAGCAAAGGCGAACTGTCATAAAGATCGCGGGCTGTTGCCAGACGCATAAAGGACTGTCTGTTTTTCTGTGAAAGTCTTCCGCCCGCTGCCAGCGCTTGCACAAGTGTGCATAGTGCATAATTATTTACATCTTGTTCTTTTTCAATATCAGGCCTTATCTCAGCCAGTTTTGGGATGAGAAGCTCAGGTGACTGAAGGTATGAATCATCGATACCCTGAAGCAAAGGTGATGCATAATAAAGATCTCGAGCGCTCGCAAAACGCTCATAAGTCTGGCTGTCTTTTGCAATCCTTCCGCCCGCTCCAAGGGCGCTAACAAGGGTTGCCAGTGAATAACTCCTGCTTACTCCTGCAACAGCGCCCAATTCTTCAAAAATCACAGGTCGGAGCCTTACGAGCTCTTCAATTAATGTCGACGGATCACCCAGATATTCATCACCTATTGACCGAAGAGTCGGTGAACCATTGTATAATTTCAAATCCCACGTGATCTCGCCGCCGGCAGTGATGGCCCTTTCGGTTTCTTCATAGGCCTCGGGGTTAATCACTATTCCCTCTTTATCCGGGACAGAAGGTGGCGGCGAACCCGTGGTAACGATCGGGAGAGATAGTGTCGGCGCCTTCGTGGCGAACCATTTTGCATGCCGGGCAATTGCTTGCGCTTCAGCTGAACCATCAGGCGCAGCCGATAATGATTGGGCCTTCTCAACAGGGACAAACTCCGGAACTGCAGAAGCAGCGGGAGATTCTTGAGGCTCCGGCTGCACTGCAATTTCCTGACCGGCTCCTTCTGCAATTTCATCTTCATCCGGAGAAAGACCAGCCATCCATTGCCATAATGACTCCCAAGCACGCGATTCGTTTATGGCAATCGCCCCACTTGCATTTTCATTTTCTCCCAGATCGATAGCGATTTTCGCAGATCGATCATTATCCATCGTTTCCTGATAAAGGGCTGCACGAAGCTGCCTTAAAACATGAAGAGGCGGTATAGCATTTTCCTTGAGGGCCTTGAGTACCTCTGCCCACAACTCAATAATTGACGGTATGCTTCCACCGCTCACGCTTGATGTGCCAAGCGGCGCTTTTACATTAGTATACGACATACATTTCCTTATCGGTCATATCATAAAAATGTTGCTTAGAAAATCAGCTGTCATAAAGGTGCTCCTACCCTACCTACAAAGTAATGGAATAAATCATGACGAAGCAATTTAATACAATGTGTCCAGAAATGCTGCACTCGTCCGGCTTTGGTTCCAACTTTCTTGTTAAATAAATTATGACAATAAATCATGACGAAGCAAAATAATATCCAGAAATGCTGACGTATCCAGAAATGCTGACGAAGCAATTTAATACAATGTGTCCAGAAATGCTGCACTTGTTCGGCTTTGGTTCTGACTTTCTTGATCACAACTTACTGATATTCCATCATATTTTTAGTCCACCTTTCTGATCTACAATTGGCATAATTCCTGCTTTACCAAAAAGCATGGCCTACCTTCCACGATATACCATCGTTTACGACGGATGTTCATTTCATGTAACTTGGCAATGCCACAATAAGGATTGGCTCCTACGATGGAATTGGGCAAAACAAATCTATTACGACCTTTTACTCAAATACAAAGAACGTTATGGCATTCAAATCTATTCATATCATTTTATGGAAAACCATCCCCATCTTACAGGCACAATGCAATCTAAAGAGCTCTTTTCCAACTTCTTTAGAGTCGTCAACAACCTCCTTGCACGAAAGATCAACAAACAACTTAAACGAAAAGGGCAAGTCGTCATGGACAGGTTCAAATCACCACGCATACAGGACGATGCACATATGATCAAAGCAATGACTTACGGTGATTTAAATGGTGTGCGAGCTGGAAGAGATAAATCACCTGAGGAAAGCAAATGGTCGTCGTATGCCCATTATGCTTATGGAAGAGAAGATCCTCTCATCACGCCTGCTCCATCATACCTTGCGCTTGGTGCAACTAAGGAGGGACGTCAGAGAGTTTATAGAGCTATGGTGCAGGAATTGATGTTGCAAGACCGAATTAATATCTCGAACACATGTTTCATCGGTGATCCAAATTGGGTAAAAAGACAGTATCAAGAGTTGCAAGAGCAAATTAAATCGATCCGCGCAAATAAGCTTATGCGTCGAAAGACTAATTTCGGGACAGCCCCACCTTACTAAACACCTTTTAAATTTGCTCATTCATTAATATTCATCCAGCTACTTTTTATTAGTGCACCCTAATCACACTCTTTAAACACTTCCTTTGCTTAAAATGTCATTACAATTTAACCACTACTCGTATCTGACATTTTATTTACTATTAATACCCACATTCAAAAACACTAATAACAATAAAAACCTGTTAAGGTAAGGTATTGCTCCGTCATTTTTTAAGTTCTCCGTCCTCCGTCATTGCTCCGTCATTGCTGGAACTCCTCCGTCATGTTTTGAGGAGGTTATTGACTTAGCGGTTTTTCATTGACCGAAAAAGTGAATTTTCCTACAAATGACAACATTATGAAGCAATTTGCTCCGTCATTGCTGGAACTCATTCGGCGTGCGTCGGCCGAGCTGCCCGATGACGTGGTGCGCACAATTGAAACTCAGCGGCAACTTGAAGTCGCCGGTTCGCAGGCGCGGTACGCACTGGACATCATTTCCGAAAACATTGTTCTTGCCAAGGAAAAGAGCCAACCGCTTTGTCAGGACACCGGTTCAATTCTCTTTTTTGTCAAGGCGCCGCTTGGATTTGATCAAAGGCTCTTTTCTGAAACGGCGCGCAATGCTGTGGCGAAGGCTACGGCAAAAGGCTATCTGCGACAGAATTCAGTGGAGCCCCTGACCGGAAAAAATACGGGAAACAATCTGGGCCCCGGTTTTCCGACATTTCATTTTGAACAGCATGAAGATAACCGGCTTAAAGATATCGACGTCCGTTTGATCCTCAAGGGAGGCGGTTGCGAGAACTGCGGTGCCCAGTATTCGCTCCCGAATCGCCAGATCGAGGCGGACCGCAATCTCGAAGGCGTGAAGCGCTGCATTCTGGATGCGGTGATAGAGGCACAGGGTAAAGGATGCGCGCCGGGGATTTTGGGCGTATGTATTGGCGGCGATCGCGCGACTGGCTATGTAAATTCCAAAGAACAGTTGTTGCGGCAACTGGATGACACAAACCCCAACCCGAAACTTGCGCAGCTTGAATCGGATATCGTCCGCATTTCCAATGAATTGGGTATCGGCCCCATGGGATTCGGCGGCAAGACGACACTCTTGGGCTGCAAGATTGGGGTCTTAAACCGCCTGCCGGCCTCCTACTTTGTTTCGGTTTCATACATGTGCTGGGCGGATAGGAGGCAGGGAGTGTTACTTGACAGCGACGGCAAGATATCTTCATGGTTGTACTAGATTCGTGACTCGTAACTTGTGACTCGTTACTAGTAAAAGATTTTCCAGTCACGAGTAACGAGTGACGAGTTACGGAATTTGAATGGCTATCAAACTCATAACTCCATTTACCGAGGAAAATATTCGCAAGCTCCACACGGGTGACATGGTGGAGATCACCGGAAAACTTTTTACTGCCCGCGATGCAGTCCATAAGTACATCTTTGACGGCGGCAAGCTCCCTGTCTCGCTCGAAAACCAGATCGTCTACCATTGCGGCCCGGTTGTGATCAAAGAAGGCGGCCAATGGGTTGTAAAGGCAGCAGGACCAACAACATCATTTCGTGAAGAGCCTTATCAATGGAAACTCATTGATGATTTAAAACTCAAAGGCGTCATCGGTAAGGGCGGAATGGGAAAAAAGACCCTTGAGGCATGCAAGACCTTCGGATGCTGCTATTTTCACGCCGTCGGCGGCGCCGCACAGGTTCTTGCGGAGAAGATCATCAAAGTAAACGGCGTCTATATGATGGAAGAGTTCGGCAGCCCTGAAGCAGTCTGGGAATTTGAGGTGAAGGATTTTCCTGTCGTCGTCACCATGGACAGCCACGGCAAGAGCCTGCATGAAGATATCGCAAACCTTTCAGCCGAAGCCCTCAAGAGATTCCTTTAAAATACCTCGCCACAGAGACACAGAGAATTTAATCGTGAGGTCGTGAGATCGCTTGATGATATTTCTTAGCGATCTTATGATCTCACTATCTCACAATCTCACGAAAATATATTTTTCTCTGTGTCCTCTGTTCCTCTGTGGTTGATTTAGGTTTTACGCGCGGAATGCCACGTATATGCTCGCACGCCCGCGTTTCACAAGAAGGCGAACGATGTCGCCTTTCTTCACCTGTTTGACGGCATCATGATACTCCGAAAGCGATCCGACCTTGCCGTTGTTCACCTCAAGTATGATATCGCCGCTCCGGATATCCGTTCCTTCTGCAGATGAACCCGGCTCAACACGTGTCACAACAACACCGCGGAAACCGCCGGGCACATCCAGATCCTGAGCATCTTCGGGGCTGATCGGTTTGACAACGAGACCCAGCACATCGGCCTTTGAAGGTGCGCCCGGCTCTTCCTTCTCTTCCGCCTCCGCCATCTTCTCGCCTTCCTGTTTGCCAAGCTTGACCTTTAGTGAAATTTCTTTGCCGCCGCGTAGCACCTTCATTTCCGCTTCGGTCCCCGGCTGAGCATTGCCGACAGCAATGCTCAGGCCATAGGGATCTTCAATCGGCTTGCCGTTTAAGGACAAGACAACATCGCCGCGCATCACCCCCGCCTTGGCAGCAGGAGAATCAGGATAGACCTCGGCAATCAATGCGCCCTTCTCCTCTTTGAGATTGAATGATTTTGCAAGCTCCGGCGTGATGTTTTGAATTGCAACGCCCAGCCAGCCGCGCGTCACGGTGCCTTTGCTTGCAAGCTGCGGCAGCATGTCTTTTGCGAGATTTACCGGGATAGCAAAACCGATTCCCTGCCCTGCAGCATACATCATAGTGTTAATACCAACAACCTCGCCTTTGATATTAAAAAGCGGCCCGCCGCTGTTGCCGGGATTGATAGACGCATCCGTCTGAATAAATTTTGCATACGGTCCACCGCCTAACACGCGACCAAGCGCGGAGACGACGCCAACAGTCACTGTATGTTCGAGTCCAAACGGATTGCCGATCGCCATCACCCAGTCGCCGGGTCGGAGCTGTCCTGAATCGCCAAGCGCCACATAAGGCAGATCACCCGCTCCTTTGATCTTCAAAAGAGCAATGTCCGTCTTTTCATCTTTGCCGATAACCTTTGCCTTGAACTTCCGACCATCGGCCAGTTTCACCTCAATCTCATCTGCCTGAGAAACGACATGATAATTTGTGAGAATATCTCCTTCATTATTAATAATGAATCCGGAACCGAGGCTCCGCTGTATCTGCTCCTTGGGCATCCCCTCAAAGAATTTTTCAAAGAAATCCTCAAACGGGTCGCGCTGACCAAATTGCGGGAAAGGCATCATCTCCCGCCTTTTGATCACCTTGCTCGTATTGACGTTGACCACCGCAGCCTGAACCTTCTCGGCCAGATCGGCAAACGATGCTGGTTTCGCCTCAAACCATGCCGCGGGCTTAATGTCGGCAATGTCTTGGGAGCTGTGGTATATCTGGTCAGCGGCCTTTCCGGATTTTATCTCCCCAAAGCCGGCTATCAATGCAACCGCCACCGCAGCGGCAACAAACGAAGCCGCGACGAGGGTCCAAAGTGGATAGCGTTTTGAAAACATAAAACCTCCTGTTAAATTCTAAATTCGAAATCCTAAATCCTAAACAAATCCAAAATCCAAATCTCAAATGACCAAAACGTTTTGAATTTCGAATTTTGGTAATTTGGATTTGTTTAGTATTTCGATATTAGGATTTAGGATTTGTTTTACTCATTTCCACAAACTTCATCCTCAAATCATAAAGGACATAGTCGAGGAGACGCTCTTCATCATTGGTCAAATTCCCCTTTGTCTTTTCCTTGAGCATTCCCAGAATATCAATTGTCTGCCTTGCCGCGCCAAGATCGCTTTCAGTCTTCTGCGTCACCGGATTGGGTATCAATCCAAGATGTACCTGCGCAGATGAAACAAGCGAAAGCGTAAAAGTCATGAAGTCGATCGGCGGTAGAGAATTTTCCTTTTGTCCTTCTCCTTCGGCACCTTTTTTATTCTTTTCTTCTGTCATAGATTACCTTCCTTCTCCGTCATCTTGGGGGTGGTCAAAATCTCCCCTACCTTTGCTTCCTATTTTCAGTTAAGTGTGGGATGCTATTATTCTTAAATGTAAATTGTCAACACCGTTAGATAAGGCCACTTTCTAACGGTGTCAATGGGGGTGGAGTTTTACTTGCGCTTTCGGGTACTTTCGCTTAAATACGCCACAGAGACGCGGAGACACAGAAAATTTAATCGTGAGATCGTTAGATCGTGAGGTCGTGATATCGTTTGATTATATTTCTTAGCGATCTGACGATCTCACTATCTCACAATCTTACGAAAATATATTTGTCTCTATGGCTGAATTTAATATGAAACACTTTATACCGATAATCATCCTCTGTTCGCTTCTCATCGCAGGGTGTGGAAAGCAAACCGTATCCATCGGCCGTGACAAGCCCGAAACCGAGATGGAAAAATGCAGTCGTCTCATGAGGGAAAAAGACTTTGAGGAGGCCATCCAGTGCCTTGAGATGTTCAAAGCCCGCTTTGCCAATACATCACTGGCTCAGGAGGCGGAGCTTAAAATCGGTGATGCCTATTATGACAAAAAGGACTATTTGCTCGCCGCAGAATCCTACAACGCATTTATCCGCCTGCACCCAACGAATCCCAAGGTTGACTACGCCCATTACCGCATGGGCGCCGCCTACCTCAAAGAAAGTCCAAAGGCGATAGACCGCGATCAGGAGTATCTGGACAATGCCATCGATCATCTTTCATTTGTTGTGAAACGCTATCCCAACAGCGCCTATTTTGATCTGGCAGCAAGAGATTTATACGAGGCATTAAGGCGCGTTGCACGAAGACATTTCTATATTGGGCGCTTTTATTACAGGACCCACGAATATATTGCCTGTCTGTCGCGCTTTGAAGAGGTCGTGCAGAATTATCCCAAAAGCGGACTTGCAGACCGCTCGCTTTATATGATGACCGATGCAAATCTTAAACTGGGCCGTCTGGATGACGCACGAATGGCATTTTCAAAATTATCTGTGGAATATCCGGAAAGCAAATGGACAAAAAAGGCGGAAAAAAAGATGCGTCATGCAACAAAATAAAATGCGGTAGAAGCATAGAGAATTATTTAAGTGGTGAATTAGGAGGTTTTCATGGAAACGATCAAACAATTAGTTGCACTCGGCAAACAGTGTTTTGACAATAAGCAATATGAAAAGGCGGAGCATTATCTCAAAAAAGTACTCTCACTAAACGATCGCTATGCCGACGTTATGAACATGCTTGGCGTGATTCATCATATTGAAGGCAAATTCAACTCGGCCATAGACCTCTTCAAGAAAGCATTAAAAATCAATCCGCGGTACACTGAGGCCATACTTAATCTTGCCGTACTCCTCAATGATCTTGGCCAGTATCAGGCGGCAAAAAAACTTTACTCACACTTAAAACAAGGCCACAAAGAACCGCATCGGCAAATCGAGCCGGTGTTGCGCGGCAAACTCTCCAACCTCCATTCAGATATCGGCGATATATATCGCTCCATCGGTTTGTATACTCATTCAATTGAGGAGTATCAAAAGGCCTTGAACCTCAATCCAAGCTATAGAGACATCAGGACAAAGCTGGGACAGGCGTATCGTGAAAATGGCCAGCTTACACACTCGATCAAGGAGCTCAAAGAAGTGGTGAAATCGGACGGCCGATATGCGCCTGCGCGTGTCCAACTTGGTGTAACACTATATTCTCAGGGCAAAATCTCCGAGGCAAAGAAGGAGTGGAAGACGGTCATCGAGAAAGATCCGGACAACGAATACGCAAAGATGTACTTGAGACTATGCGAGGCGCAGGCAATTACGGAAAAAAGAGGAACAGGTCGGAACCGAAAGGTGAAAGGCTAAAAGTTATAACAAAGTGAAAATTAAAATTATTTTGACACCCTTTCCAAATATTCTTCACTTTCTGTATCGACCCTGATGACATCGCCCACTTCGACAAATGGCGGCACTTGGACAACAAGGCCTGTTTCCAAAGTTGCCTTTTTGTACTGCGCCGATGCGGTCGCCCTTTTCATCGAGGCATCTGCTTCCACGACTTTGAGATCTACGGTCTTGGGCACCTCCACGCCGACGGCATTGCCCTCGTGAAAGGTTACTTCAACGACGGTGTTGGGTAAGAGATACTTGATCGCATCGCCAAGAAGATCGTGATCAAGCTCAACCTGTTCGTAGTTCTCCTGATTCATGAAGTGATAGCGATCGCCATCGTCGTAAAGATATTCCATCTTGTGTTTTTCCAAAAAGGCGACCTCTACCTCCTCGGTTGCGCGGAAGCGGTTTTCAAACTGAACGCCGGTCTTCAAATTGCGCATCTTTGCCTGTACCAGCGCGCGCAGGTTTCCCGGCGTTAAGTGCGTTACACTCGTTACACGACACAGATCGCCGTTGTACATGATCACCGATCCCGGTCGTAAACGATTTGCTTGAGCCATATCTGATTCCTCCATGCAAATTTTCTTTCGGTAAGTCCGGTTTTGGAGCTGCGCCACTCCCTTCGGCTATTCGTCGCGAAAATTTCGCTGGTTTCAATGCGAGTTAGGTGTCTTGCCGCTGTCAGCCCCTAACTCGCGAAACCAGTCGACATTTTCGCTCCTCATACGCCTGCGGTCGTAAACGGCGCTAAATGCTCCAAAACCGTACTTCCCTACGAAAATTTGCAAAGTTTAACTACCAAAATGTTTTTCAATCAACCTGTTTGCTTCTCCGATTGCTTTATCAAGACTCCCCACATCAGGACCACCACCCTGCGCTAAATCTGGACGTCCTCCTCCTTTACCACCCACTATCGGACTAATTTGTCTCATCAAATAATCTGCATCCACTGTTGCCGGCTTTTCTGAAAACAAATCAGGAGAAACCGATATGACTATCCTTACCGTCCCCTCATGAATTGTGAACAATATCAAAACGTAGTTCCCTTTATACTGAGTTCGTAACATATCGGCGGTTGCAAGAAGGGCTTTTGAACTCAAGCCTTCAATTTTTTCAACAAGAGTTGTGGTTTTTCTCTGACCTTTTATGACCGGTTTAAAATCTGATGCCTTACGAGTTTGCATGCCTGTTTTTAGATCTTGGTTTTCTTGTTGAAGCTTTTTCAACTCAGAAAGAATTTTTTCAATACGCCCCTTAATTTCAGTTGGTTGGGCTTTAAGTATTTTGGCTATTTCATCTCTCTCACGTTCAAGTCCTTCCACATATTCTTGTGCGCCCGATCCCGTAACGGCCTCTATCCGGCGAACTCCTGCCGCGACCGATGACTCGGAAATAATCTTTAGCATCCCGATCTCACCGGTTGCCTTTACGTGTGTCCCGCCGCACAGCTCTCGTGAAAAGTCCGAGACCTCTATCATGCGGACACGGTCACCATACTTCTCGCCGAAAAACGCCAATGCGCCCTTCTCAACCGCTTCATCATAAGACAGATTATGCGTGATAACTTGGAAATTTTTGCGGATCGCCTCGTTGACGTGCTGTTCCACCTCAGAGAGTTCCTCCGCCGTCATCGCCTGAAAATGCGAGAAATCGAAACGGAAGCGGTCGGGCCCCACGAGCGATCCGGCCTGTTTGACATGTTCGCCCAAGACTTCGCGCAAGGCCTTGTGAAGAAGATGGGTTGAAGTGTGATTGCAACGGATATCCTGCCGACGCTCACTATCGATGGCAAATGTGAGAACGTCACCCTCGCGAACCTTCCCCTTTTTAACAACTCCGTGATGGACTATAATTTCAGACACGGGCCTCTTCGTGTCCTTGATTTCGATCTCAACGCCTTCACCAACGATTAATCCTGTATCTCCAACCTGACCACCGGACTCGCCGTAGAAAGGAGTTTGATCCGCAACAATCTGAACTGCCTCACCTTGTTTGGCTTCGGCGACTTGCTTTTCATTCCTGAAAATTGCGAGCACTTTGCCTTCGGCACTCTCCTGCGTGTATCCCAAAAATTGCGCCTTCACGCCTTTGTTCACTAAATCGCGATAAACGGCAGAAACTTTTTCCTCGCCGGATCCCTTCCAGCTTGCGCGTGCTCGTTCGCGTTGTTCATCCATAAGTTTATCAAAGCCGGTGGCGTCAATTTTAAATCCCTGTTCGGCGGAAATGATTTCAGTCAGGTCTTTTGGAAAACCATAGGTATCATAAAGTTTGAAGACCACATCCCCGGCGAGGATCTTTTTGCCTTTATTCTTCAGCTGCGAAAAATTCGTCTGCAATATCTCCAGCCCCTTGCCGAGCGTTTCGTAAAAGCGCTCTTCTTCAGCCGCAATAACCTTTTCGATGAATGGCTGATGCTCTACAAGCTCAGGGTAAGCGCTTCCCATCTCGTCAACGACGACATGCGCAATCTTTGAAAAGAAAGGCTCATCCTGCCCCAGCTTCTTGCCGTATCGAATGGCCCGCCGCATGATCCGGCGCAGCACATATCCGCGGCCTTCATTGGACGGCGTCACACCATCGGCGATTAAAAAAACGGAGCCGCGTATGTGATCCGCGATGACGCGAAGGGCGATGTCGTCGTCAGCAGAGGCACCACGCCGCCTCTTCGTCACCTGTTCAATCTTTGCGATGATTGGCGTGAAGAGATCGGTCTCCCAGTTACTGTGCTTTCCCTCGATGACAGCCGCTAGTCTTTCAAGCCCCATACCTGTATCTATGCACGGCTTTGCAAGAGGCGTCATTTTACCTGATTCGTCACGATTGAACTGCATGAAGACGAGATTCCAGATCTCCATGAAGCGATCGCTTTCAAGATCTTCCTTTTTCACCGGGCCCGATCCAAAATCCCACGCAATCTCGGAGCATGGGCCGCAAGGACCCGTATCACCCATGGCCCAGAAGTTGTCTTTCTCGCCGAAACGGAAGATGCGATTCTTCGGAACATGTTTCATCCAGAGTTTTTCCGCCTCATCGTCATTTTCAAAGATCGTGATCCACATGCGATCCTTGGACAGACAAAGCGTCTTCGTCAAAAACTCCCATGCAAATTCAATTGCGCCCTCTTTGAAGTAATCTCCAAAGGAAAAATTCCCAAGCATCTCAAAGAATGTGTGGTGCCTTGGGGTGTGGCCCACATTCTCCAAGTCATTATGTTTACCGGAAACACGCATGCATTTTTGCGAAGATGTGGCTCTCTTGTAGTCTCTCTTTTCAGATCCGAGAAACACGTCCTTAAACGGGACCATCCCGGCGTTTGTGAAAAAAAGTGTGGGGTCGTTTGAAGGCACAAGGGAGCTGCTGCGAATACGAGCATGACCATTCGACTCGAAAAAACTTAAAAATTTTTCACGGAGCTCGGAAGATTTCATAAAGACAAATTCCAAATCACAAATCTCAAATCACAAACAAATTACAAATTCCAAACTACAAACATTCCTGTTTGTAATTTGTGATTTGTAAATTGGAATTTGTTTGTAATTTGTGGTTTGTAATTTGTGATTTTCTATTTTCCTGTTTCCCCCTTCTTATACTGCTTGCTTTGCTGGCCTTGCTGGCCTTGCTGGCCTTGCTGGCCTTGCTGGCCTTGCTGGCCTTGCTGGCCTTGCTGGCCTTGCTGGCCTTTCTCGCCTTGCTGGCCTTTCTCGCCCTGCGTGCCTTGCCTGCCTTCTTGCGCAGGCGCTTCTCTCACTTGACTTCTCGTCACTCCGAACTTGTCACATATCGCCTTGAGGAGTCCTTGATAGGTCTTGGCATTTTCCTTGAGGAAGATTCGCGCATTGTCGCGCCCCTGCCCGATACGCTCGTCGTTCCATGTGTACCATGCGCCGCTCTTCTCAACAATCCCCACTGATGAGGCCAAATCAAGGACATCGCCCTCGCGCGAGATGCCCTCGCCATAAATGATATCAAACTCCGCCTGTTTAAACGGCGGCGCAACCTTGTTCTTCACCACCTTGACACGCGTGCGGCTGCCAATAACATCCTCACCCACCTTGATGGGACCCACGCGCCTGATATCAAGGCGAATCGTTGAATAGAATTTCAATGCGTTGCCGCCGGTGGTTGTCTCCGGATTTCCAAACATGACTCCCAGACGCATTCGAATCTGGTTTATGAACACAACAAGCGTCTTGGACTTTGCAATCGTTGATGTCAGCTTGCGAAGGGCCTGGCTCATGAGACGCGCCTGCGAGCCCATCTGCGCATCTCCCATTTCACCTTCAAGTTCCGAGCGGGGCACCAGAGCCGCAACTGAATCGACCACCACAATATCAATCGCTCCGCTTCTCACAAGCGTTTCCGCAATTTCCAGCGCCTGCTCGCCGCTGTCCGGCTGGCTGATTAACAGATCTTCCGTCTTGACGCCAAGCTTTCTGGCGTAATCAACATCGAGCGCATGCTCCGCATCTATGAATGCCGCAATTCCACCTTTGCGCTGCGCCTCGGCAATAACCTGAATTGCGAGTGTCGTCTTTCCCGATGATTCCGGTCCGAAGATCTCGACAACGCGTCCTCTGGGCAGCCCGCCGACACCCAGCGCTATATCCAACGATATGGAACCGGTCGAGACGGTCTCAAGACCGGTGACAAGCGGGGCATCCTTGCCCAGCCGCATGATCGAGCCTTTTCCAAACTGCTTTTCGATCGATAAAACTGCAAGTCCCAAGGCTTTTTCGCGGTTCTCGAAATTTGGTGTCGTGGGTTGCATTGTTCCTCCTTTATTTATTGCGGATTGCGGATTTTCAATCCGAAATTCGCAATCCGAAATCCGAAATTTATTGTCCTCCAAGCCTAAACTCCTTAAGTGCAGTATAGACCGGCCCTTCCCTTGTCAACACGCTTTTGTACAGCGTGAGATGATCAATTATAAACTCGCCGAATTCACGATCAGCGAGCTTTTCCACCAGATTGATAAACATCTCCTTGTTTTTTAGCAGTGTCTTGGCCCGCCCTATCGTCAGGTGCAGGCGAAAAGCATCCCGTTTATCCTCGTTGAAACCAAAACGAACAAAGGCAGATTTGAGCCTCTCATGAAGCGCCACCGCCGCTTCAGTCTCGCCGGCAATACCGGCCCAGATGACGCGCGGATATCGCCAGTTCGGAAAAACTCCGATTCCAACGCTACGCAGATGAATGGGCGCCTGATGTTTCACTGTTTCCTCGATCACGCGCGAAATATCGCCCATCAGGAGATCCTCTTCAACATTGCCAAAATACTTCATGGTGCAGTGCATGAGCTCGGGCTTCACCCATTTCACTCCCATGGTCTTTTGCTCGAACAGCTGTATCATCGTCCCAAGCTCACGCCTGATCTCATCAGTGATGTCGAACGCCAAAAAAGAGCGTATTTTCATAATATCACCAAAGTGAAGGAGTGTTTAAGTGTAGAAGTGTTTAAATCATATCGTCGAGATGTGTTCTGACTTCTACACTCCTACACTCAAACACTTAATAAGCATTTCCTCACCATATTAATCGCCGTCATCGCAAAGATTTGTTTCAAGCGCTCGCGATCGCCGGTGAAACGATGCTCAAACGCCTCGGTCTTGTCCGGAGCGGAATATGCCATATGAACCGTGCCCACCGGTTTTTCAGGTGAGCCTCCGCCGGGACCGGCAATACCGGTGACGCTGATGCCGATCGTTGCCCCGCTGATGCGTCTCACCCCCTCGGCCATGGCCAATGCAGATTCCCTTGAGACGGCGCCGTTGGCGCGCAGCGTGTCGACTGAAACGCCCAGCAACTCTTGTTTGGACAGATTGCTGTAGCTCACAATGCCTCGCTCAAAGTATTCCGAAGAACCCGGGATGTCAGTGAACATACTGGCAATAAGGCCTCCGGTGCATGACTCGGCCACCGCAATGTTCATTTGCCTGTTACGCAGCATCTTGCCGACCACTTCGGCCATGATTATTTCGCCCTCGCCATACACAACATCCCCAAGTTGCTCACGGATGGCATGCACGGCAGTTTCGATGTGCTTCTTAGCCTGCCCCCCACCCTCACCACGGGCGATGAGTTTCAAGAGTATTTCAGGATACCTCACGCGAAAACTTAAGCGCACATGAGAAAAATCAATATTTTTCAATCTTTCATCTATCGTGGCCTCCGGCAGACCGAAACATCTAAGGATATGAGTTTCGTATACGCCGCTTGATCTTTTATGAAGCCACGGCATCACGGAGTCCTCAAAAATCTGATAGAGTTCGCGCGGCACGCCGGGGAGGAAAAAACATTCCGCCTTTCCAAGTTTTACCTGAACACCCGGGGCCGTACCAACGCGGTTTGGCAGTGGCTGGCCCCCTTCCGGTATCAACGCCTGCTTTTCATTGCTTTGCGACATCGGACGCCCCATGCGCTCAAAGAATTTTTTGATTTCGTCTACGACCGTTTCGTCCAAATGCAGTTTAATCCCGAATGCCTTTGCGGCCGCCTCCACTGTAATATCGTCGACTGTCGGACCCAGGCCGCCGCTGACAATAAGACAATCAGCCCGTTTAACAGCCGCCTTGAGGACATTGCCAATTGCCTTCTCGTCATCCCCCACTGCCGTGTGATGCACAACTTCATGGCCCAACATCCAGCACCGCTCGGCAATCCATGCGCTGTTTGTATCGACGATTATGCCTTGAAGGATTTCGTCACCGGTTGTAATGATTTCGATCTTCATATTAAAAGTGTTGAAGTATTTAAGTGTAGAAGTGTTTAAGTCAACGGCTGACTTCAACACTTAAACACTCAAACACTTAAACACTTATTTTACCAATTCGGCAGCAATAGCCCGAAAAACCAAAGGGCTACATTCGCGTAAATGCCCGCCACGACGTCATCCAGCACCACCCCCCATCCGCTCAGGAAACGGCGTTCCACCCAGCGGATAGGAAAAGGTTTTACAATATCAAAGATGCGAAAAAGAACAAACCCGCCAATCACAAGCGATAAATCTAATTTGTGAAAGGCCATCGTCACCAGATAACCTGCAATCTCATCGATAACGATCACCTGCGGGTCCTGTTCGCCGTAAATCACCTGCGCCTGTGTGGCAATCCATGCCGCAAAAAAGATGAAGGTCACCACCGTAACAACATATAAAATCGTGGGCATCGGCCGGATGAGTAGGTACAAAAGCACGCCCACAACCGTTCCGGCCGTCCCCGGCGCGACGGGAACCTTGCCTACATAACACCCAGTTGCCAAAATATTTACAAAACGCCGCATCGGCACACCCCGTTACAAATTTTTGTTTGTCATTTTCTTCTGTAATAAGTTTTTACTTAAACCAATCTCCATAAAATTATGCATACCAATGAAAATTTGTAGCGGGGCGAAAGCTATCATCCGAATTTTGAAAAGACAAGTGTTCCTTAAAATCCGCCACAGAGGCACAGAGGACACAGAGAAAATATTTTCGTGAGATCGCAAAATCGCTAGGAAATTATTAGACGATATGACGCCCTCGCGACCTCACGATCTATCGATCTCACGATCTCGCGAGTAAGCCTCTGTGGTGAAATTAAAGCAATTTGCATGCCATGAAAATCTTGTGGAAAACCGGGCAGGCTCTATCAAGGAATAGCATCATTTCCGAACACCCTGCATGAAAATGAAACAAAAACGGGATCCTTCGCTTGCCTGTCATTCTGAACGTAGTGAAGAATCCCTTGAAATCAAGGGGTCCTTCGCTTTACTCAGGATGACGGACGAAGTTTTTAAAGGACTTGGCGTCGAGATTACTCCCGCCTCTCATACGCAAAAATAGAATTTTCTTCCCCTTCCTTTCTTTGTCTGCTAGGAAATATAACCGCAGATACGCAGAGGTCGCAGAAAAAAACTTGTTTTCGCGAGATCGTTAGATCGTGAGATTGTGATATCGCTCTACGGTTTCCTAACGATCTTACGATCTCACGATATCACGATCTCACGAGCAAATTCTCCGTGTCTCTGTGGTGAAGCATTTATGACCAAATCAAAAACCATCTTTGCCTGTCAGAACTGCGGCGCGCAGAGTCCGAAGTGGCTCGGCCGCTGCCCTGATTGCAGTGAGTGGAATACATATGTTGAAGAGACCATTGTAAATTTGGCATCACCCTCACCCGCTCATGATGCATTCTCAACCGCCCCAAAATCCCTATCAGAAATACAAAGCGACGTGGGGATGCACGTTCCAATTGGCATAAATGAATTGGATCGCGTTTTGGGAAGCGGATATGTCCCCGGCTCTGTCACGCTCATCGGCGGCGATCCGGGGATCGGCAAATCAACGATAATCCTCCAGGCACTTTCATCCGCAGCTCGTCGCGGGCAGCCATGTCTTTACATCTCCGGCGAGGAGAGCGCATCGCAGATCAAACTCCGCGCAGACCGCATGGGGATCAAAGAGGCAAATCTTCTGGTTGTCACCGAAAATTCGGTGGAGCGCGTACTGGAACACATCAAGAAGATCTCTCCGCAGATTGCGGCAATTGACTCGATACAGACGATGTACACAGGTGAGATACAATCCGCACCGGGAACAATCAGCCAGATCAGGGATTCAGCGGGCAAGCTCATGTATCTCTCCAAGGCCTCTGGTGTTGCGATGTTCCTCGTTGGCCATGTGACAAAAGACGGCTCCATTGCAGGCCCCAAGGTCCTGGAGCATATGGTTGACACTGTCCTCTACTTTGAAGGCGAGCGCGGTCATCCATTCAGGATACTGCGGACGTTTAAGAACAGGTTTGGCTCGACAAACGAGATCGGCGTATTTGAGATGACCGGCAAGGGCCTGCTAGAGGTCTCAAACCCGTCGAGGATCTTTCTCGCAGAGAGACCATCAAGTGTAGCTGGTTCTGTCGTAGTTTCATCGCTTGAGGGATCACGCCCTGTCCTGCTTGAGGTGCAGGCATTAATTTCGGGATCGGGTTTGACGAATCCAAGACGGACTGCGATCGGCCTCGATGCAGGTCGTGTGGCCCTTCTCGTTGCCGTACTCGAAAAGATCGTCGGCCTTCAACTTGCAGATCAGGATATCTTCCTGAATGTCGCAGGCGGAATCAAGATTGTCGAACCCGCTGCGGACTTGGGCGTAATCGCGGCAGTCAACTCGAGTTTTGCAAACCGCGCCATCGATCCCGAAACGATCGTAATCGGTGAGGTGGGCCTGACAGGTGAAGTGCGTGCCGTCCTGGGCTGTGATATTCGCCTCAAGGAAGCCGAAAAGATGGGCTTTAAGCGGGCCATCGTCCCAAAATCCAACCTCAAGACCAAGATTCCCGCAAAGATGGACGTCATCGGAGTGACATCCGTCGACTCGTGCCTCCAAACCCTGTTTTAACATCGCATAATGTCTGTGTCCGACACCAAACAATGAATTGGTGTCCGACACGTGTCGGACACAGGTGCTGGGGTATGATGTCATCACTAGTAACTTATCTTCGGGGTAATTTGTCGCTCATTGTAACCGCGCACTAAAATCAGCCGCATATATAGTTAAATAAATCAATATGTTAGAGCGTGAGTAATATTAGAAATCATTGGCAAACATCTTGCAATCAGTATGTGAGGCAGCATTCACTGAAGTTGTAAGGGAACCACGATGCAAAACATAAATTATAACAAAAAGCAGCTTTCGAATAATCCATTTCAACCTCCTAATGCCCATCTACCCCAGACAGTGGGAACCAACTACGGTGATCGCACCAAGTACCAAAAGGCCCAGCAGGTCTCTCCCACAGCCCCTCAACCCCGCGCTCCGCAGGATCAGTTTAACAAAGATAAAAAGGTTAATGCCTCACAGTTTGCATCCAATGTTGATTATAAAACACAACGACGTTTCGCCTCTGCATACAAACCAACCCTTCTTGATGCCATGGAACACGGTTCAATCCCCCGCGCAAAAAAGACAGGCATCCCAAGCGATGAAAAAATCCTCAATTTCCTCGACCGCGTAATCAATACACAGCCTCCGCCGCTTACTAGAAGCATAGCCGCAAGGACTGCCCCGACTAAGGCGCAATTTATTAAGCCGACCCGCTAATCTCCCAAATCTTTTTTAATAATATTATGCCTCAAGTATTACCTTAATAAATTGGGTTAAGTAGTTGTATTATCGTCATTTAAATTTTATTTAATTGCGGGGGTGGGGATTTTTCCGACCCCCCACCCTGAGCGGAGCGAAGAACCCCATGGGATCCTTTGGCTGCACACCGTATTACGGAGCTGCGCCTCAGGATGACTCCCTTTTGGTCTACCCCACCCATCCCTCCCCTTACAAAGTAGGAGAATGATTTCGGAAACAGCCTCTCAATGAAAAGAAGGACTGTGAAGACTTAATGAAGCCGGCCATGAAGTCATTGTGCGGTCAATGTCTGTGTGTCTTTCTCCTCCACAAAATACTCATATGAGCAGTCTGTAATGGCAGCATCAACAAGCTGTTCCACGGTATCAAGCAACTCCTGAACCACAGGGTCGAGCTCGCAGCTGGTAGTGAATTCATTATAGGTCTTGTCGTTGCGCATCAATGTAACAGTCACGCCCTGCGTCCCGACAAGCGGCTCACAATTATTGGATAAATAATATTCGGCGAGGTTTGACTTGTTCACAAGATCAAGGACTTTTTGAAATTCGCCGTCGCTCAAACGGGTATATCCGGAACATTCGTCTGTCATTTTTTCAATATCCTTGAACTGCATCATATTCAGGGACACAGTTTTGTCTTCGAAGATGACAACGTCCTTGGAGACGGATTCAGGTGCTACCGCTCCGTGCCATGTGATGGACAATTCGTGAAAATCTTTCGCGTCTTTGCTGACATTCCATGATGATTTGCCGAATCCCCCGCCGTCTCTGCAGGAGACATAAAGCAAAAGCACAGAACACAAAACGACGTACCTTCTCATAAAGACCTCCTCCCTGATTACATAACCTTTTCGGCTGTCATTCAAATTTGTTGCGTGGTTTTTTGAGGATATCAAAGGAATACGACACTTTATTATGCGATATGTCAGAGTGGTTAAAAGGAGCACTTATATCCGAGGCGTCCGACGCCTACGACGTCTGGCCGGAGGTCTCCGTGCCTTCCTCTTGCATCAACAATTGCCATGAACAATCTGTTATATTGTTATGGGCTGCGGCATCAACGGTATAAAGCAAATCATCAATTTTTTTATCCAATTCGCACACTGAGTCAAAAGAACTGGAGCTGCTATCGCTACGGGTGTACGCGACGGTCACACCTTGAGATCCATACAATGGCTGACAGTCAATTGGCGGGCGATAATGAAAGAGATCCGTTGAAGAAACCAACGAGACAATCTTTTCATACTCCTGTTCAGTGAGGGTTGCCTTACCGGTGCATTCATTCTGCACCTTAGCATCTGCATAATATTTCATGTTCATAGAAACTTCTTTATTTGAATCAACGACAATTTCCGTTTTGACGAATTCCGGCGATACGGCGCCCCCCCACACCACCGATAACTTGCTGAATTGTTCTGATTCCATGTTGACGATATCCCACGTGGGTTGCGCCATGTGGTGATGATTACAGGCGCATATGAGAAACACCAAAACGCACAATATTGTTATTTTCTTCATACACCCCTCCTTTAATCAGTTATTACATCACTATTATCGCTTCATATCAATATTTGTTGCGTGGTTTTTTGAGGGGCTGGGCTTTTTCTCCCCCCTCCCCCTAGGCGTCGGACGCCTCTTATAAATCCACCTTATAAGCAATTTGCTTATAGCATCCTATTCGGCCGTTTTTATGGGAGGCGTCCGACGCCTTCTTTATACCCTTGAAACCAAACAAATCTTATGCTAGCAGTTCCCCCACTTCGGAGGAAAGCATATGAAGGAGAAAATCCACCCCGTTATAAAGGAAGTGACCGTCACCTGCGCCTGCGGAAATGTGATCAAGACCATGTCCACGATCAGCAAGGATTTTAACGTTGAAATCTGCGCAGCCTGCCACCCATTCTTTACCGGCAAACAGCGCATTGTTGACTCGACCGGCCGCGTTGAGCGCTTCCAGAAACGTTACGAAAAGATGCAGAAGAACAACAAGGAAGCCACGGAAAAGCAGTAGCCTGCCTATCAACAAAAATTCTAAGCACTAAATCCGAAACTCGAAACAAATTCTAATGTTCAAAATTCAAATGACCAAAACGTTTTGGATTTGAATTTGGAATTTGAATTTGTTTCGGATTTCGATATTCGGCTTTCGGATTTGTATTTTATCTATGTTTCAAAAACTTGAAGAAGTGGAAAAAAGGTATGAAGAGCTGACGCGTCAGATCTCGGATCCCACGGTCGTCTCCGACATGTCGCGGTACAAGAAGCTCGCCAAGGAGCGGTCTGATCTCACCGAACTTGTCGAAGTGTTCCGGCAGCACAAGAAGATCGCCGCCGATATTGAAGGCAACCGCCATATCGTTGAACACGAGAGCGATTCCGAGTTGAGGCAGATGGCAAAGGATGAGCTTGCCCTGCTTGAACAAAAGAGGGTCCTGCTGGAAAACAGGCTCAAGCTCCTTCTCCTCCCCAAAGATCCCAACGACGAAAAAAATATCCTGCTCGAAATCCGCGCAGGCACCGGCGGCGAGGAGGCGGCCCTCTTTGCAGCGGATCTGTTCCGCATGTACTCCAGATATGCCGAACGCCGCGGGTGGAAGACAGAAATTCTGGATCAGAATCCCACCGGCCTCGGGGGCTTGAAAGAAATCATCGCCAGCATTTCAGGTGACAGGGTATACAGCGATCTAAAATATGAAAGCGGCGTGCATCGCGTCCAGCGCGTCCCAAGGACGGAGGCCTCCGGCCGCATCCACACGTCGGCATGCACCGTCGCGGTTTTGCCCGAAGCGGAGGACATCGATATCCAGATAGATGAGAAAGATCTCCGCGTGGATGTCTTCAGGGCATCGGGCCCGGGCGGTCAGGGCGTCAACCGAACCGACTCCGCGGTGCGCTTAACCCACATCCCATCGGGGATGGTCGTCCAGTGTCAGGATGAGAGAAGCCAGCACAAGAACAAGGCACGCGCCTTAAAGATCCTGCGCTCACGTTTGTTGGATATTGAACAGCAAAAGCAGGATGCAGAGCGCACAGCAACGCGCCGTTCCATGGTACGAACCGGCGACCGCTCCGAAAAGATCCGTACATATAATTTCCCTCAAAACCGCATGACCGATCATCGCATCGGTTTCACGAGCCATAATTTGAATGCCATACTGGATGGGGAACTGGGCGACATAATCTCGGCGCTGCGGACACACTATCAGACAGAGGCATTGACAAGTTCATCAACGGACGAACTTCTGAAGTAAAAACAAAGCGAAAAGTGAAAAATGCAAAACTACAACTCAAAATTCAAAACTAAGGCGTTTTGAGTTTTGCATTTTGATTTTGCGTTTTGCACTTTGAGTTTTTATTTTAAAGCCATGAATAATCAACTGAATACAATAGCATCACACCTTCAAAACGCATTAGATCGACTACGCAAAGCGCGTATCGACACGGCACAGCTAGATGCCGAGGTGCTTCTGGCTCATGCCCTAGGTATTGGGCGCGCCGATCTGTATTGCCACCGCGATCGCGAATTAACGGGCGACGAAAAGAATCGTCTTGATTCATTTATAAGTCGTCGCACAAAAAAAGAGCCGTTTGCCTACATCGTGGGTTTCAAGGAGTTCTGGTCTCTCAAAATTAAGGTGACGCCTGATGTCCTCATCCCCCGACCTGAAACAGAGGGTATCATCGAGCAGTCGCTCATTGCCTTTAAGAAAACCCCTCACCCCCACCCTCTCCCCTCAGGGGAGAGGGCAAAGGGTGAGGGGCTTATTTTCCTCGACCTGTGCACCGGCAGCGGTTGTGTCGCCGCCGTACTCGCCAGCGAATTTCCAAAGGCGCAAATCATTGCGACCGATATCTGTCCGGCTGCAATTGAAGTTGCGAAAAGTAACATCGCCTTTGCAGTTGATAGGGTTGATTTATATTGCGGTGATTTATTCGACGCTGTTCCCCTCCTTTGTAAGCCTGCCCTGAGTGAAGTCGAAGGGGAGGGGGTGGGGGAGGTGAGTTTATTCGATCTAATCACCGCCAATCCCCCTTATATCGCAGATGGCGATTATCCCGCCCTTGATGAAGACATACGAAATTACGAGCCGCGCCACGCCCTCCTTGCCGGCACAGATGGCCTTGCAATCTCGAAACAGATAATAAAGGATGCACCCACGTACCTGAAACCCGGCGGCACGTTGATAATGGAGATGGGAATTGGGCAATCATGCCCCCTCCGGGAATTTGCAAAAGATACAGGGCAATACGAAGCAATCAAGTTAGTAAAAGATTATTCTGGGATTGAAAGGATATTGGTGGCAAAACGATTGTCATTCTGAGCGCAGCGAAGAATCCCATGGACTCCACGGGATCCTTCGCCCTTCGACTTCGCTCAGGGCTCAGGATGACAACCAAGACATCATTATGGACAAATTTCTCATCCGCGGTAGACATAGATTAAAAGGCGAGGTGACGATAAGCGGTGCAAAAAACGCCGCCCTTCCGCTCATGACCGCCACACTTCTTGCGCCGGGCACACATATCTTATCCAATATACCAAGCCTCCGCGACGTGCACACGATGAGAAGACTTCTGGAACATCTAGGCGCCAAGTGCGATTTTATTCCCCTTACAAAGGGGAGGGAGCTTAGTAACTCGCTTCAAATATCAACCGATTTCATCCGCGGCGACGATGCGCCCTATGAGGTTGTCAAGACGATGCGCGCATCCGTACTGGTTATGGGTCCCCTTGTCGGCCGGCTCCATCATGCCAAGGTGTCTTTGCCCGGCGGATGCGCCATCGGCGCACGGCCTATCGATCTGCACCTCAAGGCCCTCGCAGCCATGGGCGCAGACATAAAAATAAACGACGGTTTTGTGGAGGTTAAGGCAAACAAACTCCGGGGTGCACGCATACCCTTTGACAAGGTTACGGTGACCGGCACCGAAAATATCATGATGGCGGCAACCCTTGCCGAAGGAACGACTATACTTGAGAATGCGGCGCGTGAGCCTGAGGTGGCGGACCTTGCCAATTATCTCATCGCCATGGGCGCAAAGATTGACGGGGCAGGCACCGACAGGATTACCATTGAAGGCGTGAAAACTTTAAAGCCTGCCTCGCATGACATAATATCCGATCGCATCGAGGCGGCGACATTCATGATCGCATCCGCGCTGACACGGGGAGACGTTACATTGCTTCACGCGCCCAAGGAATATCTGGAAACATTCATGGTGCGGCTCTCAGAGACAGGCGTTCGTTTTGAAGAAAATGGCGGACGGGTGCGTGTGATCGGCCCCGAACGCCCCATAAGCGTTGATATCACCACAGCCCCTCATCCGGGTTTTGCAACCGACCTTCAGGCCCAGTTCATGGCGCTCATGACCGTGGCGGAAGGCACAAGCGTGATTACAGAGACAATTTTTGAAAATCGCTTCATGCATGTTCCGGAGCTCAATCGTCTGGGCGCGTCCATCACCGTTGAAGGACCGACCGCTGTGATTAAGGGAAAGCAAGGGCTCCTTGGCGCACCCGTTCAGGCAACCGATCTGCGCGCCAGCGCATCTCTGGTCCTGGCCGGTCTCGCCGCAGAAGGTGAAACGGAGATCAACCGCATCTACCACCTTGACCGCGGTTACGAAAAAATCGAGGAAAAACTTTGCAATTTGGGGGCCGAAATTGAACGAATTCCGGAATAAATTGCGGATTTCGGACTAAGGGTTAGTGTGTCCGACACTAGATGTCGGACACCTCACCCTTAATTCTTAGTCTTGCATTCATAGTCATAACGCTGTAAATTCCAAAAAATTATATGTTTTTAATTCCGCGATTTTATATCCGCGGCCAAAAAACGGTCGCCCTTGATAGAACGGTTTCGCCCCTTTATGACGAGGACCCGTTTACCATGTCGTCCCGCATTAAAGACGCGGGCGGAGAAGCAGTCTTTATAGTTGATCTGGGCATTCCGCACGTCGGAATGAGCGAAAACGCCCAGATCATCCGCAGGATCAGAGAAGAACTTCAACTTATGATTTATGTCGGAGGCACCTTCCGGTCCTCCAGGTCGGTAGAAGCTTATCTGGGGATGGATCTCAAGATGGCCGTGCTTGAGACGGTGGCGTATCAGCAACCTGCATTAGTGCGGGATGTTTGCGAGCGGTTCCCTGACAGGATAGCCGTCCACATCGATGTGATGGGCGGCCGTGTGACGATTCCGGGCTGGACTGTCGCCGCAAACAAAACCGCCCTAGACTACGCCGAACAGTTTGGTGAAATGGGGGTGAAGACTTTTTTCTACTCCGATGTGGGCAACGACGGCTTTTTGGGACAGAACAATCTCAACAACATCCTTACCTTTTGCAAAAGGGTGCATCGCAGCGTGATCTGCACAAGCGAGATCAAGGGTTCAGCCGACATTGAAAAACTGGTGAAGCTAGGCGCCCCCAGCCTCGACGGTATTGTCCTCACGCGTTCACTATACGAGGGAAGGATTGATCTAAACGCCGCGATCGATTTTGTGGCTGATCTTACCCTTTCTCCTTCAAATGAACCCACGATCTTGGAGGAATAAATGGATGAATGCATCTTCTGCAAGATCGCCAAAGGGATTATTCCCGCCGAGAAGGTTTTTGAAAACGATGATTTGATTGCGTTCAAGGACGTCCATCCTATTGCACCCACGCATGTGATCGTGATTCCAAAAACACACTACGCCACCTTAAACGATATTCCCACAAGCGATATTGAAATAATATCGAAAATCTATGCCGCAATTCAGGAGGTGGCGCGCAGGACAAAAATTGCAGATACGGGCTACAGGACGATTTTAAACACCAACCGCCTTGCAGGTCAGGAGATCTTCCACGTTCATTTCCATGTGCTTGGCGGCAGGCCGCTTGGAACGATGGGATGACTATAAATTATGGCTGATCAGATAATTTCAACCAACCCCGCAACACTTGAAGAAATCGGGCGCTTTCCGATCACTTTATCCCAGAAGGTCATAGAATATGTCTCCGAGGCCCGCGCAGCATGTCCCGTGTGGCACAGGATGGGTTTCAAAAAGCGTGCAGAATATCTGCTGAAGGCGCGCAAATATCTCCTTGATCATCTGGATGACTTTGCGCGCGCCATCACGACGGATAACGGCAAGCCGCTGGTGGAATCGCTTTCTGCGGAAATATACCCTGTTGCCGATCTCATTTATTATTTTGCGCACAATGCTGAGCGTCTGCTCCGATCATTCACGTTGCCCATCGGCGTTTGGAGCATGCTCCAACGTCGCTCCAAGATCGCCTTTCAGCCCATGGGAGTCATAGGAATAATAAGCCCGTGGAATTATCCATTTTCAATCCCCGCCGGTGAAGTGGCCATGGCGCTCCTGTGTGGAAATGCGGTGTTGCTAAAGCCCTCCTCTTCAACGCCGCTCGTGGGACAAAAGATCGGCGAGATGTTTGAGGCAGCAAAAATCCCGCAAGGGATATTCACCCTTGTTCAGGGAGATTCAAACACCGGCAATGCGCTCGTTGAATCGCACATCGATAAGTTGCTCTTCACAGGAAGCGTTGGCGTGGGCCAAAGCATCATGGCAAAATGCTCAGAGCGTCTGACTCCGCTCGTACTTGAGCTGGGCGGCAAGGATCCGATGATTGTCAGATCCGATGCGGACATTGACCAGGCAACATCGGGCGCCGTCTGGGGCGCCTTTACAAACAGCGGCCAGTGTTGCGCCTCGGTGGAGCGCGTGTATGTCCATGAATTGATTTTTGATCAATTTGTCGAGATGGCGCTGCAAAAGACCAAAAGGTTGAGACAGGGAAACGGCATGGATCCGCTGGTTGATATCGGCCCGATGACAACGCTCTCACAGCTTCAGCTGGTCGAAGAGCACGTTGAGGAAGTCAAAATCCGCGGCGCCAAGATACTCTGCGGCGGCGAAAGAAATCGGTCGCACCCCGGATATTTCTATCCGCCAACGATCATCACGGGTGTGGATCACTCATTCAAATGTGTTCGTGAAGAGACCTTTGGTCCGCTCATGCCTGTTATGCCGTTTTCCGATGACAGACAGGCCATCCAATTTGCCAATGACACGCCGTACGGTCTTACGGCATCGATCTGGTCAAAGGACATCAAGACTGCACAGAAGATGGCGCTTGAAATAAGGGCGGGAACGGTGATGATCAACGATTGCGTCTTCACACATGCGTTGTGCCAGACGCCGTGGGGCGGCAAAAAGGATTCCGGTTTCGGCCGCTCCCACTCGCGATTCGGACTGCAGGAGCTCGTGTCAATTCATCACACGCACACCAACAAGATGCTTCGCAAGGATTTTTGGTGGTATCCCTATTCGGCAGGCTTGATCCGCGGATTTGCAAAACTATCGAGACGTCTAACCGGCAACGTTTTCTCCAAGGCCACCGCATTGCCGGCATTTCTCAAGGTTTTCAGGATGAAAAAGCTCTGACGGCAAGCGATCAGCGATACGCGATTAGCTATAATCCCCCAGATAACAAACGATAGGTAAGAATCCCGATGCCCATGAGGGCCATGGCAAGAAGCGCGGTATAAAACGCCACCGTCGCCCAGCGGGAGCGCACCGGTCTTTTGAGGTTGGCCCAGTGCCACCAAGGTATAAATTGATAAGGCAGTTCTTCCGGCTCACCTTCATGCTCGTCAAATAATCCCATGAACGGCGCGCGTCTTGTGCGTCCCTTAAGAGATGCGGCCCTGCCTTGGGGCTGACCGGGAATTGGCAATCCTAATTCCTGTGCGGCCTTCTCTTCGGCCTGTCCGCTCACAAATTTTCCCGCAGTCGGCAGCGGTGACATGGCAATGTCACGGCCCTTTGAAACGGCCAAGGCGAGATATAGAAATTCCTCGCCGGTCAATCCGGCCAGCCTTTCGCGACCGAAGGAATCGCCCGGCATCAACGCCTTAAGTCTTGCCAGCGCATCCGCAATGACGCTGAAGCGGACGAACTTTTCCACGCGGCCGTTGTTAAGAATCATATCCGAGATCACAACCCCCTTGTTTCCCTTTGGAACGAGGCCGCGGAAGAGAAATTCATGAATGTCCTGCAGCAGTACTTTTTTGGCAACGATGCGGTCATAAAATTTGGAGAAAAAATCCTTCCATTGTCCTTCCGTCTTTACGAGAAATCTGGGTTTTCCGTCAGGGCTCTCTTTTGCAACCTGACGCCCGCCTTCAAAACGTGAAACAATTAACTCTTCAAAGACGGAGAGCAATCTTTGCACCTTGGCCTCCGCCGCTTCCCTTTCCGAAACCGTCTTGCCCATCCTGTCAGCCAGATAATTTTCGTATGTCTTCTCCTTGAATTTTACGAGCCTGCCCTTCTTGATCTCAAACTCCAGACGCTGCTCTCCCCGCGCCCTCTCCTTTTTTCTGGCATCTTTTTCTGCCCCGCCCTTTCCCTCCTCGCGACGATCGTGCACGATACGGTCGCGGCCGGGCAAACGAAAATGCTCATAGACCGTTGCCGCATCGACATTCTTTGCGGCCGCCTGAATGAAGTGCGGCAGCATGCGCATGATCTGAAACTGATCCTTGCCCAGAGATTCTGCGACCGCTTTTTGCGCCTCGGCAATCTTCTCCTGCGGCGCATGGGATTCGATCAAATCAACGAGCCGACGGAAACTGCTGATCTGCTCTTCCGGCCCTATCTGTGAGGTGATCGGTTTCGGCCCCCGATCTTCCGATCTGCCACCTGAATATGCCATGAATCCCCCCAAAAAACGCGATCCGTGACCCGTAACACGTGACCCGAAAAACCAAAAGAACATCTAAATTATACACTTGTGCATATCAAAGCACAACCCCCCGTTCTTTGCCGATCGAATGAAATGATTGCGGATTGCGAATTGCGGAATGCGGATTTTTTCTCAATCCGAAATCCGCAATCCGAAATTCGAAATAAGTAAATTTTGACATTAATACAAGTTTTTTCCACCCCCGCGGTGGATAAGTTGGTTCACAGATGGTTTTCGCTTAGAACATGCGGTGGCGATACGGTCAACAAAGATGAGGATTGCCGGCAGCTGTTGGCTGCGCACTTTTTCAAATCCCCCCTTGCCCCCCCTTTGCTAAAGGGGGGAATTGAAACAAGGGGAGGATAACTTCGTGGAAAATTGCTTTTTTCGCTTTTTTTGCTTTTCTTGCTTTTCTTTATCTTCTTGCTAGTAACACCATATGCCTTCATCCGTCCCCGACATACTTAAGGCAATCAATGACGGTGCATCGCCGATCAACGTCAATGGCCTGTGCGGGTCCGCATCGGCCTATCTCGCATCGAAGATCCGCCTCGCCTGCCCAAAACAAACAATTCTTATAGTTACTGCATCTGCCGATCAGTCAAACAACATGCTTGAAGATCTTAAGGTCTTCTGGCAACCAGAGAACCTCTCGCATCTCGCGCTCTTTCCCGCCCCGGACGTCATGCCTTATACCCAGCTCTCGCCGGAACCGCGTCTCTGGGCGGACCGCATTCAAATTCTCTTCCGTCTCGCCCATGGAGAACAGCTGATCATTGTGGCGCCCGTCACGGCCTGTCTTCGCCGCCTTCCACCAAAACTGTTTGTCGCAAATTCCGCGCGCGTCCTTAGAATCGGGTCCCAGATCGACCGTGATGATTTCACCTCATGGCTTACGGAAATGGGATATGCGGACACGGGACTCGTGGAGGACGAGGGCGAATTCGCAGTGCGCGGATTCATCATCGATCTGTGGTCACCTTCTCTTGACGATCCCGTCCGCATCGAGTTCGACGGCGATAAAATGGTCTCAATGCGCCAGTTTGATCCTGCAACGCAGCGTTCGAAAGGAGGCGAGGTAACCGAGATAACTATCATCCCCGTCAGCGACGTGCCGTTCACGCGGGAGGGCTCAAGGCTTGCATCCAACAGCATAATGAGGCTTGCCGATGAAGGAGACTTCCCAACCGGAGAGCGGCGCCATCTGATAGAGATGATAAACGAACGCGTCACGTTTGCCGGCATCGAGAGCTTCATGCCCCTCTTTCACGGCACGACCGCATCTATTCTCGATTATATGCCCCAGCAGACCCTCGTAATTTATGATGATCCGCAGGCCATCGCGCAGACTGCGAATTCCTATGCCGGCGCAATTACAGATATTGCATCGCACACGACAAGCCCCGAGCGCCTCATACCACCTGATAGACTCATCATTCCTCAAAATGAATGGAATGAACAAAGCGCACAATTTCAACAGATGTTGTGGAATGTGCTGACGCTTTCATCCCCACCCTCACCCTCCCCCATCGAGGGGGAGGGAAAATATGTTTCCTCATACTCCCCAATTAAGGGGGAGGGGGTAAGCGCGGGTGCTGGGGCGTCGTTTACCGTAGACACTTTTTCAAACACTGACATCCGACCTGCAATTGAGGGACACATCAAGGATGAAAATCCCCTCCTGCCTGTAATCAATCTGCTTCATGAACGTCAGGAAATGGGGGAAAATATCATACTGACATGTCACACTAAGGTTCAGGCAGAAAGACTCTCAGATCTATTCCGCTGGCATGGTTTGTCTCTCATGAAATTTGACGGCCCGTTTGAAATCCTCAAAACACTGCCTTCCACAGCATTCCGCCTCATGATGGCACGCCTGTCAGCGGGCTTTAACTGGCCCAACGAACATCTTTCCATCATCACCGACGAGGAGATCTTCGGTTCCAAGGTGATAAGAAAGCCCAAGGCAAGACCGCCGATTGAACATTTCACAACGTTCTCAGAACTTGTTGAAGGGGATTATCTTGTCCACGAACAGCACGGGATCGGCAAATACCGCGGCCTCAAAAATCTCTCAATCCAGGGCACAAACAACGACTTCTTGCTTCTGGAATACCTGGGCGGCGATAAACTCTATCTCCCGGTGTATCGCCTAAATCTCCTTGAGCGATACGTTGGTCCCGGAGATGAGCCGCCATTTCTCGACCGCCTTGGAGGGACAAGATGGGACAAGGCGCAGAAAAAGGCCAGAAAGGACATACTCACAATCGCCAAGGAACTTTTGAGAATCTATGCCCAAAGAGAGATATATCCCGGCTTCCCCTTCCCGCAGGCCGATACAAACTACGAGGAGTTTTCAGCAGCATTTCCCTATGATGAAACACCGGATCAGGAAAGGGCAATCGATGATGTCATCCGCGATATGGAAATCGAGCGCCCGATGGACCGCCTAATCTGCGGAGATGTCGGCTATGGAAAAACAGAGGTTGCAATGCGTGCGGCCTTCAAGGCCGCGATGGCCGGAAAACAGTCTGCCGTTCTTGTTCCCACAACACTTCTTGCGCTCCAGCATTTTGAAAACTTTTCCAGGCGATTTGCAAACAGCGCGGTGCGCATCGAGATGTTGTCCCGCTTCCGCACCCCAAAGGATCAGACACTCATTATCGGAGAGCTCGCACGCGGAACAATCGATATCATCATCGGAACGCATCGTTTGCTGCAGAAAGACGTTGCCTTCAGGGATCTGGGGCTTCTTGTCATCGATGAAGAACAGCGCTTTGGAGTCTCCCACAAGGAAAAGATCCGAAGACTTCGCGCCACGGTTGACTGCCTCACACTCACGGCAACTCCGATCCCTCGCACGCTGCACATGTCGCTCACCGGCATGCGCGACATAAGCGTCATTGACACGCCGCCCATGGACCGCCTTTCAATCCTGACGCACATCGTGCCATTTGACGACGGCGTCATCCGCCATGCAATACTTGAGGAGATCACCCGCGGCGGCCAGATCTTCTTCGTGCACAACCGCGTGGAGACCATCCTCTCCATGAAGGAACACCTCTCGAAACTTGTGCCGGAGGCATCGATCGCCGTCGCTCACGGCCAGATGAAGGAGCATGACCTTGAAGACGTGATGCATCGCTTTCTCACAAGAGTGCATAACGTCCTTCTTACCACGTCCATCATAGAATCGGGACTCGACATCCCCTCGGCCAACACGATCATCGTGAATCGCGCCGACACTTTCGGGCTGGCACAGCTCTATCAGATTCGTGGACGAGTTGGCCGCTCGAACGTCCGCGCATACGCCTATCTGCTCATACCTGAAGACGGCGTTATTAGTCCCATCGCCAAGAAACGTCTGACAGTCCTTCAGCGCTTCACTGAACTGGGAAGCGGTTTCCAGATCGCCATGCACGATCTTGAAATTCGCGGTTCCGGAAACATCCTTGGGCGGGCGCAGTCAGGCCATGTGGCCGCGATCGGCTACGAAATGTACACCAAGCTGTTAAGCCGCGAGATCAAAAGACTTCAGGGCAAGGCGATCGAGGAGGAGATCGATCCGGAACTTCAGCTGCCCATTTCCGCCTTTCTGCCCGAGACGTATGTCACAGATGCCGGCACACGCATTGACATCTACCGAAGACTCGCGTCAAGGGAAACACTCCCGGAGGTAAGTGACATGCAGCGTGAAATCGAGGATCGGTTTGGCCCCCTGCCCTCCGAGGCGCAAAATCTCATGGGAATTATGGAGATAAAGGTCATGGCCAAAATCCTTAAGGTGCGCCAGCTCTCCTTTGATGGCCGCACATTCGCCTGCCGTCTCGACCCCACAAACAAAGTGGACCTGCAGCGCCTAACTCAACTTGTCGATAAGAATAAACAATACTTCCGCTTGAGACCGCCGGACAGGATCCTTTACATCATGGGCGGATCTGAAGCGCCAAGAGATATCATTGAAAATGCCAAATTCTTCTTGAGTGAGCTTGAAAGCTGTGTTAGCGAGCCAATAAACGCGAATCGCCAATTGCCTATCGCGGATCGTTCATAAATAAGCGATTAGCGATTAGCAATATGCGATAAGCCGTTTAGGCAAAAATATGAAGCTCAAAATCTCTAAGTTGATAATTGCAGCCTTTTTAGCATGTCTGTTAATTTCCTGCTCCCGCGAGCCTGTTGTCGCCAATGTTGACGGATACAAGATCACATCAAGCAATCTTGCCGCCGCCATGACAATTGAGAAGGAAAAATATGATACCGTCCTTCTTAAGACGTCCGCCAATGCCAGCGTATTCAAACGAGCCGTTCTTGAAAGTCTCGTTCAGGAGGCAATCCTGCTCAATGCCGCAAAAAACGCCGGCATTCTTGTTTCAGACGAAGAACTAAACAAGACATTGCAAAACGCGTCCAATCCGGCAATGTTCGAAAAACTGCCTTTATCGGCTGATGTCTGGAAGGAGAAACAGCGCCGCCGCCTGATCATCGGCAAACTCGTCAAACAGGAAGTGACCGATAAGATTCCGGTGTCGCCCGATGAAATCAGGTCTTATTACAATAGTCACAGGCAGGAATTTTATCAGCCAACGCAGTACCATGCGCGCCAGATCGTCGTGAATAGCAAGGAACTGGCAAATCAAATCGGCGCAAGGCTTGGCAAAGGCGAGGACTTTGCTGCCCTTGCAGAGGAGTTCTCGCTAAGCCCCGACCGGAAGCGCGGCGGCGACCTTGGATTTTTCAGCGCATCCAGCTTCCCCCCGGTCTTCACTGAAATCTGCAACAAACTAAAGATCGGCGAAAGAAGCGGCGTCGTTGCAACTGACTATGGTTTTCAGATATTCGAGCTCCTGGAAAAAAGACAGGCCCGTCAGCGAACACCAGAAGAGACGGCAGATCAAATTGAAACCATACTGCGCGAAAAGCGCATGGAAGATGCATTTGACACGTGGTTCAAAGAGCTCAGTGGAAAGGCCAAAGTCACCATTCATGAAAGAATGCTGGAGGATATAAATGTTTAAAAAAAAGACAGCTCAAAACTCAAAGTTCAAAAAATCCTCCCTTGCCCCCCTTTTCCAAAGGAGGGGATGGGGGGATTTGCTTCAGCTTTCAGCTCTGAGCTTTCAGCTTTCGTCTCTTTTCCTTGGCCTTTCTTTGTTCCTTGCTTCTTCATTTGTTTGCCTCTCTCCCACGAGGGCGGCCATTATCGACCGCATCGCCGCGGTTGTGGACAGCGATATCATCACCGACTCCGACGTCGATGATGTTCTGGCTGAAAGGCAAAAGGAGTTTAGCACCGATCGCAAGTTGACGAAAGAAAGTAAGCGCGAAGAAGTCCTGAATAAAATGATTGATGATCTGATTCTCAAACACTCCATAGACAAGGCCAAGGTCACGGTGGATGACGACGATCTTGCGCGGGCCATTGCTAATGTCCTGCGCCAGAATCATATGACCATTGAGCAGCTAAGATCTGACCTTTCCTCAAAGGGCATTGGCTTTGAGGTTTACAAACGAAGGCTTACCGAACAAATCAGGCTCATCAAATTTACAAATCAGGTCATAGGCCAGCAGGTAAAATTAACAGATCGTGATTTGCGTGATTATTACGATCGAAACAAAAGCCTATTCGGCGGCGATGGTTCAAGCTTTGAGGCGATGCGGGACAAAATCTATGACGTCCTATATGAAGAGCGCCTTGAGGAGGCATTGAACAACTATCTGACGGAACAGCGCAAGAAGGCGTATATTGATATAAGATAACAAAAATTCTAAGCACGAAATTCGAAATTCTAAACAATTTCAAAATCCAAAATTCAAATGTTCAAAACTCTGGGTTTGGAATTTTGATATTTGAATTTTGATATTGTTTGGAATTTAGATATTGGGATTTAGGATTTATGATTAAAATCGGTATTACAATGGGAGATCCCAAGGGGATCGGGCCGGAAATCATCGCAAAGATGTGGAAGGCCCTATCTGCGAGGGAAAGAAGGCATCTGCGCATCTATGGTGACCGCACCGTTCTTGAATCCGCCGCCTATATGGTGGGAACGAACTTCGAACCCAAGCAGCTGGCCATCACATCCAGTGTTGCCCCTCCCGTTGGCGGAGTGTCAGATCCCGACGCCGCACGCGTTGCCATCTTCGCTTTGGATGCTGCAATTGAGGATATCAAAAACGGTGTGACAAGCGCGCTCGTTACCGCGCCCATCAATAAACAGCGCCTTCAGCTTGTCGACCCCTCCTTTGTCGGACACACCGAGCGGCTGGCAAAGATCGCACGCGTCAAAGACGCTGTGATGATGTTTTCATGTCCGGCGCATACTCCTAAGAATCAGACGCTTCGCATAGGCCTTGTGACAAGCCATGTCCCGCTCAAAGACGTTTCTTCCCGCCTTACCATTGCCCGAGTTTTGACGACCATTCGCATCACAGTTGACGCCCTTCGCCGCTATTTCGATTGTCCGGAACCAAGGATCGCCGTTTTGGGTTTAAATCCTCATGTGGGTGAAGGAGGGGCGCTCGGGGTTGAAGAATGTGATGTCATTATTCCCGCCATAACAAAGGCCCGCAAGGAAGGAATTACCTGCATGGGTCCAATGCCGCCTGAGACCATTTTCGGACGGCTAATAAATTTGGATTTTGACGGCATTGTGGCGATGTACCACGATCAGGGGTTGATCCCCATGAAGATCGTTTGCCCCAAAAAAGCCGTCAATATCACGCTCGGGCTGCCTTTTATCAGGACATCACCGGGACATGGGACTGCAGAGGACATTGCATGGCGCGGAAAGGCCAGCGAAGACGGCATGCTTGCTGCTCTGGATATGGCAGAACATCTGTTAAAACATGCTTAATGTAATGAAATTACAAATTACAAACCACAAACAAATTACAAATCGAAACCTCTGAAAAACTGCTTTTTATTCTTCGAGCGACCCCGAGCTTGTCGAGGGGGAGTCGAGAAGTCGAAGATCTCGAGCGAAGTCGAGAGATAAAGGAGATTTTATCTTCTCGACCTGCTCGAAGAATAAAATCTATCACTTTTTCAGAGGATTCAATTTATTATCAATCTATACAAAAAGGAGAATTTATGACTGCTATAAAGTTCGGCACTGACGGCTGGCGTGCCGTCATCGGAGAGGATTTCATCCCCGAAAATATCATGAAGGTGACGCAGGCTTTTGCCGACCTTTATTTTGAGTCACCTGAATCGGGCAAACCGGTCGTCATAGGCTATGATCGCAGAAACAAGTCGCCTGAATCGGCCGAAATCATTGCCTCGGTCCTACTAGGCAACAACATTCCCACAGTGCTTTCAGAAACATTCTGCCCCACTCCTGCCGTGTCGTGGTACGTGAAAACAAAGGGCTGTGCAGCGGGGATCATGGTGACGGCGAGTCACAATCCTCCAAAATGGAATGGGATCAAATTCAAAGAAAGTTATGGGGGCGCCGCATCAGAAGATTATGTAAGACCGATCGAACAGGCCATCTTAGATAATGATAAGAGGGCTAAATCCCCAAAAACAGCTGCCCTGAAAAATAATAAATCACTCGATTTATTCAGTGCTTATGGAGAGTATTTAAACCAGTTTAGCAATTTTGTCGATCTGGCATTAATCAAGAGACAGGACTACAAAGTCCTTGTCGATCCCCTCTATGGGGCCGGAACGGGCTTTTTCCCGCGCCTTCTTGGTAAAAACGTCGAAGAGATCCACTTTCAGGACGACACAAACTTCGGCGGTCTAAATCCCGAACCAATACCGCCAAATATCAATGAGTTAATCGAGCACATGAAAAGTAAAAAATACGATATCGGCCTTATTACAGACGGTGATGCGGATCGGACCGGTGCCGTCGATGAAAAGGGCAATCACGTCACGACTCACGAGGTCTTCTCACTGCTCATCAAACATGTGGTGGAGAACAAAAAGTGGAGCGGCAGCATCATCAAATCCATTTCCACGACGATGATGATAAACCGCCTGGGCAAAAAATACGGCCTCGAGGTTAAAACGGTGCCGGTCGGTTTTAAGTACATAAGCCCGGCCATGAAGGAGCCGGGTGTTTTAATAGGCGGTGAGGAGAGCGGCGGCTTTGGGCTGCCCCGCCACATACCGGAGCGAGACGGAATCTTCTCCGGTCTGCTGTTACTTGAATTCATGGCGACGAATAAAAAGACCTTGGGCGAGCTCGTTGCCGATTTGCAAAAAGATGTGGGCCCGACCAAATACCGCAGGATCGACATGCATCTGACCAAAGACCAGATTGCCGTGGCGCGCGAAAACATGAAAAAATTGGACATCAAATCGGTTGGCGGGCTCAGGCTCATCAAACGGGAAACGATGGACGGGTTGCACTTCCTTTATGAAGACGAAAGCTGGTTGCTCTTCCGCGCTTCCGGAACTGAGCCGCTTGTGCGCATTTACGCAGAGGCGCCGACCATGAAACAGGTCGAGGAGATGCTCTCAACCGGTCGTCATGCGATAGGGTTGTAAATGCGCCTGCATTGTAAAAAAACAATGACTTGCAATAAAAAACGGGGGTGATAAAAAGCGCCAAACATACCAAAAAGGAGGCAATATGAAAAGATTCGTAGTGGCAGCAGTGGTGGTCCTGGCGTTTGTCGCAACAAACGCAATGGCAAAGGATTGCGGCTACAGGTTTCATCAGTGGCCGGAAAAAAGGGTCTGCAAGGCAGAACCGAAGCCCGAACCGGTGAGACAGGTCCCGGAAAAAATCATTCTTCAAGGCGTGAACTTTGACACCGGCAGCGCCAAGATCAAGCCGGAATCCTACGGCATCTTGGACAAAAACGCCTCTACACTTATCAAGCACAAGGAGCTCAATATCAAAGTGGTCGGCTACACCGATAATGTCGGAAAACTCAACATGAACGAAAAGCTCTCCGCCGCGCGCGCCAATTCCGTGAAGGAATATCTTGTCAAGAAGGGTGTTGATGCTCCCCGAATCTCATCTGAAGGAAAAGGCCCTGCAGATCCGGTCGCGGACAACAACAGCAAAGAAGGCCGCGCAGAAAACCGCAGGATCGAGCTGCATACGACGAAATAGCTGTCATCCTGATTCCTGAGTCAAGTCGAAGGACAAAGGATCCCGATGTTAACAGGTAACTTTTAGGGGAGGCTTAAAGCCTCCCCTTTTTTCAGCAATCATATTCCTTTCAGAAAGTACATCTGAAATCTCCTGATTAACCCTGCAGCATCTATCTGCAGGTCATCAAGAAATTCTTCACTATTGACAATCTCTTCGCGCACCAGATTTGATGAATTGGGATCCAAAAAACGGTGAACTGCGATTCCCGCATGCGGGCTGATTTCCAGAATGCCTCCGTAATTGCCGTAATAATCGGCCATAAGAAGATCAATGCCGAAAATCCGGTTGAAAAGATTTATGACCCTGCCGTAAGGATTGTGGCCGACAACCATTCCTCTTATCCCAAGATTAAAGAGGTATCCTCGTGTTTTTTCCCAATCATCTTTCGGAAAATCGATCAGCCATTCCGCGGCTCTTATTTCCAAAACCGGCTTAAAAAGCCGGGAATACGACAAAGCCAGATCCAGATGTCTCGGATCGTTTATCCTCAACGCTTCCCTAAATATTTTTTCGTCTTTCTCAAGCAGCTCAATATAATTGAGATCGAGGTGTTCTCCGTCTTTTATGCCGGCATGGATATACAGATTACCGTACTCATCGATGTAAAAAAGCCTTGTATTTTCGATCAGCCAGCCAAATATTTCCCACAGTAATTTGTTTTCCCTTACGCTTTTGTGAAGCTCTTCAATGATGCCCGGTTCACTTTGTCGAATCTGCTCGATGATTTCGGAAGGTATTTCATCGGGAAACTCCTTGCTTGCGGCTTCGTAAGCTTCCTTGAATTTACTCAGGTCTAAAAGAGTATCCAGAAAATTTATGCCGCCGCTTTCCAGCCATAAGCCAAAGCTCTTAATATCCCCTTTCATTGCCAGTAAAAAATAATATTCGTGATTTCCCAGAAGAAAAATATTGTCATCCGGCGATCTTTTCCTCAGGATCTCAAACACCTCTTTTCCTCCGGCACCGCGATCAAAATAATCGCCCAGAAAAATTGTTCTTTTTGCTTTTAAGGCGGCATCGCTTTCCAAAAGCTCGGTCAATCTTCGATTGTTTCCATGGATATCTCCGATAACCGCCGTCGATGGAAGCCTGCGCAGCATGCGGGGATTTGAAAGGTTAATTGCAATTCTAAACCTTTCAATTAAGGGATCGCGGGCCAAAACATCTTTTAGATCTCCAATCGAACGAGACCGGCTTAAGCGCGCATTGGTAATCGCTTTGCCCTTCGGAGGGATATTTTTCAGGTCCACAATCGCGGTGTGTTTTTCAAAGTCGATTAACACCAGTTCTTTTCCGTTCCACAATGCGTTTCTCGGTTCCAAATCCCCATGCTTATTTTTTAATACCCCTTCGACTCTTGCAAATACCTCCCGCCCTTCCGCGTTAAGCTTTTCAAATAGTGAAGGAGCCTTTTCATCTCTCATTAAAATATAATAATTTCCCGAATCATAGACTAATCCCAAATATTCTGCGGTCCTTACATTTGAAATGCCTTCGGCTTTCAAAAGCCGCCCGATTTTCCGCGCCTCCCTGATTTCATCCTCAATGGAATAAACCCTTAGCGGCTCGATTCGCTTTGAGATTACAGGCACCCCGCCCAATGTAAATTTTTTGATTCTTGTAATGTCAGAGGGATTTGTATTCAGATAAATAAATTCCCCAGCCAAGGCAAATTCATTTTCCTCCTGTACATTTTCCTGCTCCTCAATGAATCTGGATGGGTTTTCTAAAAAAGGCTTGGGTAAATCGAATTTATTTTCTCTCCTAAAAATCACTAAGGGGGGCAGGGATTGAACACGACGGTAAAACAGCGGACCGGTTTCATAAAACAACCGCCTCATATCCAACATAGCTTCCGCCAGTCTCTCTTTTTCTGGTGGTGCTAGTTGAGTATACTTTTCGAGGTATTCAAGAGCGTCTTGTAAGGACGCGATGTTGTCGATTTCCCATACATGAGACGCCCTCTCATTTAATTGTTCATGAACCATTCCCGCCCTCTCGCAGGCTATTAACGGGCAAAGAATTTCGGTGGGATTATACGATCCCTGATCTGCATAGCGCAGGCCCTGAAATCTTAGTATCCTGCTGAGAAAATATCTTATACCTTGAGGATCACTGAAATTCAGCCCCATTCGCTTAAGTTCCGTTACCAGGACTTCTTTTTCTCTCGGGGGAAGTTCGTGATATCTATTATATTGCAAGGCAATAGGATGGAAGATATCCAAAAAATGCAGGAGCAAAAGGTCATCGCGCCTGATTCTTCTGAATTCTTCCTCCAATTGAGGGATGTCGCTCAATGTCAGGGAGTCGCGGTAAAGGACAACGGCTTGATGATCTTGGCGGCCGTGAATTTTGATCCCCTGAATTGTCAATGGCTTTAAAGGCTCTATCGTCTGCCTTGGAAGCAGATTTAACCTTGTGCTTGGATTTAAATCTTTGATCGCCCCGTCCCCATCTTTTTCATCTTTTTTTCCAGCTGCTTCATACCTGAATTCCGTCTCCGGAATATTATTCGGGTCTATTTTTTGTAATAACAATTCGATTCGCATCTCATTTTCCGGAAGGGACCCATCTTCTGCCGGAACTTCCCGGGGCAGAGGGGCTCTTTTTATAAGGTCCCCTGATTGCCAATTGATGCCCCACGGATTGCCACTGGAGAAAGCACCAGCCTGAACCAATTCAACAATTTTTGAAATACCCTCTTCAAATATTGACGTGACGTCCGTGCCCAAAATATCTGAAAATATTCTTGGAATGAAATTGGAGGGTGAGGTGTCCGAAACCGGATGCCCTACAACGTCACCCTCTGAGCGCCGCATCGAGAGATCAATTGTGATTACCGGATCGGTACCCACATATTGATCCGAAACACCAGAGGCCACCGAATTTCCACCGGCGTTGAGTGAGACGTCATAATATTCGATCACGGGCTGACCCATCGTCGTCATCCCGTTGTAGAGCATCACACTGCCGGCAGTCGTGCCCGCGCCAAAGGTCAGCAGGCCGTTTGCCATGCTAAATGTGTTTGAAATTTGTCCCGCTGAGATCATCTAAAATCCTTTTGGTGTCATTGCCACCAAATCTCGACCCCTCCTTTGTAAGCATGCCCCGAGCTTCGTCGAGGGGGAGGGGTCAGGGGAGGTATATCTACCCCACCCTTACCCTCCCCCCGCCACAAAACATCGGCGGGCAAGCTTACAAAGGAGAGGGATTTAAGACCATGGAATCGCTTCGCCTGATGGCCGATGATCTGGCCTTTGACATCTGCCGGCTACGACTCATTCTAATACTCAATTTACATCCTTTTTTGGGGCTACAAACTTCGTGTTGCAGGCAGGGCAGCGATGCTTTTTACCTTCGGGGTCAACCTTTGTAAACCTAAGCCCGGTGTCAACGCCGCGATTGGAGGCATTTGTAACTATAAGCATCCCCTCCTCGCTCACACCCTCTTGAAGGCCGCAGCTGGGGCATATGAGCAGTATCCTGTCATCAGTAAACACTCCAAGCTTTTTGGCCCTCAATAGTAAATCACTTACATCACTTACCAATTCAATGACCTTCATTTCTGTTTGAGGCTCTGCGGATACCCTCACAACTGCTTTGCCAAGTTGTTGAATATCGATTTCAGAGACGGATCCCAGTGGTATCGGTTCATGTTCCGGACCCTGAATTGAGGCCTGGACCTGACGGCTGACGATCTGCTGTTTTGTCTCGGCTAGTTTCTGCAGGACCTCCTCGCCCGGTTCGTCCGCAGAATATTTATTTGCGACAAAATGGGAAACAAGCTCTGCGCTGTAGAGAATTGAGAGCTGATGCTCAAGCAACTTCGAGTTCAACTTTTGCAGGCTTTTCACCTTTTCTCCGATGCGTTCCAAAAAGCGCCCGCGCATATCATTGAAGGTAACTTCTTTTCCGTCTTTGAAATACCTCTTGCCGGCCTTCATGTCTGCAACGACAATCTCCCACTTGGCCGTCAGATCTTTGATATCATTCAAGACAACGCTTTTGCGCGCCGCACGCTCGCTCATCTGTCTTAACTGTATTAGGATGTCAGCCAACTCCTTCTTGGCCTTCTTAAGTCCAGCTTCCAGTTCACCCTTCTGAATCAGGCGATAGGCGGAGATGGCCATCTTGCGCAGTCTGTCCAGCTCCTCAGGCATATTCGCCGCCATGTCGTTTTTCATGCCCTGAGATACTGCCTCGGCGGCAATCCTGATGTTGGCATCGCGGAAAATCTTCTCTGCCATGACGGCCTCTTCAACCTTTTTCTTCACGATCATAAAGCCCAACTGGCTTTTCAATTCCGTATTGCGAATCTCAAGCTGCCGCGCGGCCAAGTTAACCATCGAGGCCGTGAAGTTCATCAGACGCCGGCGCGCATCCGCCATCTCCGGCACGCCATCGATCAAGACGGCCACCTTTGTGAGATCAAGCGCCACATCGATGAGCAGAGTCAGCTTCACCTTTGGCTTCACGACTCCCTTTTCGTAGGCCACAAAGGTTGCCGCCAAGACCTCAAGCGCCTGCGTGAGGTCCGCCCCGCCGTTTCCGAATTTTTGCGCCAGATCCACAAGGGTCTCGCGCGCGTGCTCGTTTTCCCAGAATTCCTTCGTTGCACCATCTATCTCATGCTGCATCCTTCGCACGACATCCTCTTCAACGACGTGATGAGGTATTATCTCGCGCCTTTGTGTCGGACCGGCCGTCTTGAAACCGCCCTGCGGAATGATCCATGTGCCGTTCGGGGAAATATCGATAAGGTAACGCTTCTTAGCGTGACGCTCCATTTTGCTTTCATCCAGCGGAAGCGACGACCCTTTCTGCCCCCTCTTTCTTTCATGCGTGAGGCGGCTGGTTTCCAGACGAGTGTAATCTTCTTCCAGCCTTCTGGTCAGTGATTCAAGCGTGGCATCAACTCTCGATAAGTACCCTCCCCTAAGATTCATGAGGGCGATATCAACTTTCTCCTTGTACATCTGCTGATTGGTGGTCGTGCCGAAGGGGAAATTTTCGAACAAGTCTTCCAGATATGATTTCGCGTAGGCCAATGAAGACACGGCTTCATTATAGATCTCTGTCATCTTCTCATTGTCAACCGAACCTGACCTAACTATCGCATTGACATACTGCGCCTTGTAAACGGCGACCCTCACCCTCCACAGGGCCTGAAAGAGCGCCAGATCGCGGAGTTCAGGATCGTTTTTGATCGCCTCAAGACTTTCTCCCTCAAATATCTTGCGCAGCTTCTGGAAAAGTTTATAGTTCTCAAATTCCTCTTCCAGATTGATCTTTCCCAGCTTGGTCTTCAGGCCCGCCTTTCTCAAATCGAGCACGCCGTCTTGAATCAGGGAAGCCACAAACTCCCTGTCGGTACCGATTTTCTTTGCGAGCTCTGAATTGGCGGGATCGATCATCGCGGATGGGAAAATAATCTGCTTGGGATGAAGCGCCCTGGCATGTTTCAAAAAACCCCTTCCCAATTCCGGATATAGTTTTCCAAATTCGGCCAATGCGTTTTGGCTGTCTTTGCCGATCTTCGCGTCATGTTCTTTCCAGGCTGCTTTGACCTTTCCCGCATCATCTTTTTTTCCTGCTGCCTCATACTTGAACTCCGATTCCGGAAATGCATCAGGATCTATGTCTGGCGGGGGCAATTCGATTTGTGTCTCATGTTGCGGAACAGACGTGTCATCAGCTGGAATTTCCCAAGGAAGTGGGGCCTTTTTTATCAGATCTGATTTCCAGTCGATGTTCCATGGATTTTCAACAGATGAGGCGCCCAACTGAATGAGTTCCACAAGTCTTGAAATACCCTCTTCCAATTTTGATGTGATATCCGTACCCAAAATATAAGAGAATATTTTCGGAATAAAATTAGCGCCTCCGCCTCTTGCAGCACTTGAAGATGGTGAGGTGTCCGACACTGGCTGCCCTACACCCTCACCCTCTGAACGTCGCTTCGAGAAATCAATTGTGATTACAGGATCAGTACCCACATACTGATCAGATGGAAAAATGTTTTCTGGATTTGCGCTTTGATAAAGAGTGGCATCGTAATACTCAATGGCGGGCTGACCCATCGTCGTCATGCCGTTGTAGATCATGACACTGCCGGCAGCTGTTCCAGTAGCGCCAAAGGTCAGCAGTCCGTTTGCCATGTTAAATGTGTTTGAAATTTGTCCTGCTGAGATCATCTAAAATCCTTTTGGTGTCATTGCGGCTGCATTAGCGACTCGCAATGACGTCCTAGTCGCGTGCTAACGGCCTGTTGCCCAAATCGGTTGAGTTGTTTGTGACAAGCGATTAGAATGGCGATGATTGAAGGAGGGAGGATATCACGAATGATGGGACAAGAGCCGCCCCGCCAACCTCAGTTAT
>Ga0315276_10000265_pt1 | contig 44053 bp, 31 predicted proteins | sample YL17G05_0_MG_FD_204542 | JGI IMG/M metagenome (GOLD analysis project Ga0315276, IMG submission 204542) | Sediment microbial communities from Yellowstone Lake, YNP, Wyoming, USA - YL17G05_0 | ecosystem: Environmental > Aquatic > Freshwater > Lake > Sediment | place: USA: Wyoming | collected...
GCAAAATCATTTGCGGGTCATCGTAAGATGACAGGTGGACGCGGTCGAAGTTTTCACAGAAGCTTGCTTCGAGAAAAACTTCGGACAAGGCCGCCGGTGGACGATGGCACGCAACTGCCGCAAAAACCACGTTTTGAGGACAGTGTGTGCCGAGTACGCCCCACTGGCCGAAAAATCCTGTTATCCTGTCTAAAAACCGTGTTAATCCCGTGTAAATCCGTGTCCAAACTTTTGGAACTGTGTTCATTCGTGTCCATTCGTGGTGAAATTATTTTTTACAATGAACTATGAACAATGAACTACTTCACTTTTCAATCAAACACGCAGGGGGGTAATATAAAATCCCAAAATCGCAAAAAATTTTTCAAATCCCCTCACTCCTTCCCATAACATATTTTATAATAACAACTTATCCCCTCTGCCTGCCGCGGCGTAGCCGAAGGCGAAGCCGGGTGGCTAACATTCTTTTCGAATCAAATGCGCATCTCCGCCCAATTATTAGGAAGATTCTACGTCCTGATGTTGTATGAAACAAAATTTAATAAAAACAAAAAAAATCTGCGTGAATCTGCGTTAATCTGTGGTTAACTTTGACTCTAACTAATTATGGCACAAAACCTTAAAACAAAATCGTCTCCTCGCAACTGGCTTCTTCTGATGCACTTTGGAGTGCTTCTGAATGTGTTCTGATTACATCTGGATACCTTCTGATTACAACTGATGACAACTGATTACAACTGATAACATCTGATAACAGTTAGAACGCACCAAATCCCGCCCATCTTACCAAAACCCCACAAAAAACCGGCTCCACAAACCCACGACAAACCACACTTTTTTTTATTGACTCTATGCGGTTTTTAGACGATAATATACGGTCTAAACAGCCTAAGTAACCTATTTTCTTATAAGGAGTCTTATAATGCCATTAGGCAAAACACAAAAAAGCAGTACAGGCTTATATACCCTGATAATTTTTGTTGCCCTTTTTGTCGCTGCCGCAGCCGCAGCCGTTGTTTTCTACATCCAGGCTGAAAACAGCAAAAACAAGGCTGCCACCCTGCAAAATCAGCTAAATGACTTGGCCACTTCCAGAGAACAGCAGGCCGTCGGCTCTCTTGTAGGGGCAAAGCAAGGCACTAAGAGCAGGCTCGGCTCAATGATTGAGTATCTGGACGATGCCACAGCAATAATAATCGGCCCTCCCGTAGAAGAAACTTCCGCCGAGGTAAAAGCCCAGACAGCCGAGCGGCAGTTTAAAGAAACGCTGGCAAAGCTGGCTCAAAAATATCCCGCCGCCAAAGAGGTTGCCAAAGAAACTGCTGAAGAGGCCAAACCAGCGGAAACCCCAAAAAATGAGGTCGTTGAATTATTAGTTAAGGAAGATTTCGAAAAAGTAACGGAAGGCTTCGATGAAACAATGAAGGCCGCCCTGACCGCTGAAAAGCTTGGCGAAGTGTGGAAAGCAACCATTGAGCAGGCAGGAGCTTTTAAGAAGCAACTCGGTTCCCGGCAGGAAAAAGAACTGGAATATAACGTTACTTTCGTTACCTGCGAATTCGAGAAAGGCGACCTTGACGTAAAATTAGTTTACAACGATAAAAAACAGATTGCGGGAATGTTTATTGTCCCCACGCCTGAAGATGTTGTGAAAGGTTATCAGAACAAACCGGAAAAAACGGAACAACAGAATGTCGATATGGGGGCTATCGATGCCAATACGGGGCTTATACGGATAGTTGAAAAATTAGAAAAAAGATTGGACATCTCCACGAATTCAGGACTCGCTGTGCAGAAAAATCTTGCCGACCTGCAAAAGCGATTCGATGATGCGGCGGCAATAAATCAGGAAAAAGAGCAGAAACTGCTGGCTGAAAAAGAAAAATATCAGGCGCAGGTTGATAAAATCGCAACGGACTACAACGACCTTAAGGCCCTGCTTGAGCAAACTTCAGAACAGCGAGTCAAGACCCTTATGACTCAACTGGACCAAGAGAAAGAAAACCGCAAATTGCTTGACCAGCAACTGCTGAAGACACAGGCGGAACTAAAAATGACCGAGTCCAAAGTGAGTTCGGTGAATAAGGAGCTTGAGAAAGTGGTGCCGCCGCCGGACAGCGAGGTCGCGGCATTTAAGCCGGACGGAAAAATCCTGCTGGTCGATGCCCAGAAAAAAATCGTGCATATAAACCTCGGAAGCAATGACCGCATATACAGAGGTTTAACCTTTGCAGTTTATGACAAAAGCGCGCCTATTCCGAAAGACGGCAAGGGCAAGGCTGAAATCGAGGTATACAGCGTTGAGGATAAGATTTCTATCGCACGGATTGTGAGTTCGGAGCGCAAAAATCCAATTATAGAGAATGATACTTTAGCGAACTTAATCTGGGACAGTACCAGACCAAACACATTCGTGATTGCCGGCGATTTTGACCTCGACGGCAATGGAGATATTGACATCGATGCGACCGAGAAATTAAAAGCGCTGATTGAAAAATGGGGAGGCAATGTGGAAGACGCCATTACCATTCATACGGACTTTTTGCTGCTCGGCAGTATGCCGGAAATTCGCAAGAAACCGACTTTCGAGGAGACAGAAGCCGACCCCACCGCGATGGAAAGGTATGAAAACTCGTTAAAAAGGTTTGAACGCTATAAAGAATCGCAAAACCAGGCTGACAAGCTCGGCATACCAATATTTAACTATGACAGATTTTTATACCTGACAGGCTATAAGACACTGGCAAACAGGCCCGGTGCTTTCTGATTTGCGGCATTATCTTGCTGTGCTGCCGGTCGTCGGCTCAACGCCGATTGAGGCGACAAAAATCTCGCCGGTGTATTTAGTCGCGTCTTTGGCGGCCAAAAAGCCTTTTTTCATTGCTACGAAGGTTACGGTATAGTCAGCCTTTATAGCTGCGCCGAGCGGCAGGCCGGTGTTACAATCCAGGCCGGAAGGTATATCCACCGCCAGAACAGGGCGACTAAGGGCATTTATATTTTCTATCAACTGTTTATATTCACTGCTTAACAGACCACTCGTCCCAGAAGAATTGGTGGGGTTGTGACCCCACCCTACCTTGCTCAATCCAGTGCCAAAAAGTGCGTCGACAAGCATATCTGCATCGCCTGCCAGTTTTTTAATCTGTGCAGCAATATCACTATTGCTTAAATCCAGCGTTTTAATCGGCTGACCGAGCTTTTCCAAAATATCGAGGTTTATCTTTGCGTCGTCTTTGATTTTGGTGCGGTCGCCACATATAACCACAACAACATTAAAGCCATTGTTCAAAAGATGCCTGGCGATTACATAGCCGTCGCCGCCGTTATTTCCGGTGCCGCAGAATATACAGACCGCAGGTTTAGCAATAGACTTAAGTTTTTCTTTAATCAGCTCGGCGCAACTTCGACCGGCGTTTTCCATCAAAACCACGCCGGGTATGCCAAGCGTATTTATCGCCCAGGCGTCAAACGCCCGAACCTCGTTACGGCTCATCACAACGGTTTTTTTACTCGGCACATATTTTTCCATAATGGCCTATTGTATATTTTGAAACATTTCCCTTCAACTGTGCTTAGTCGTGATACCCCATTTTTGCAAGGTTACGCTTAAAATTGGCTTTGTTTGGCTTTGTTTTGAATAACAGTTCATAGTTCATTGTTCATTGTAATTCGTTGTCTTTACTAAGGTTACAACCATTTTTGGCGTTTTGGAAATTGGGTTTGTTTCGCATAATCGTTCAATTTTGGTTGAACGAAGTTCATTGTTAATAGTTCGTGGTTCATTGTTAATTGTTTGTAGTTTATAGTTCATAATTGGTAGAGATTCCCATAAGGGGGGTTTCCTCCCGCCATACAAACAGCGATGTAAACTTAGCTCCTAACGATTGTTTTTGACCTGGGTTTGCTAACCCTGAAGACTTGCCCTACGGGGCGGTTTGTCGTCTGCCTACTGGCAAACTGGTGGGTATTTTAACATATTTTCAGAGAAAAGTCAACAAAAATTTAATCACTGATTCCGCTGATTAACCGATTTTTTAGACACGGATTTACACGGATTTTTTTTGGATTGCGGGCCCGTCTTCGCCTTTGGCTACGCCGAGGTCTACGCCCGCCTGAGGCGGGTAAACTGCGCTTCGAGATTTTTGGCAAAGATTTTTGAGTTGAGGTTATTGAAAATGCGGGTAAAATGGGGCGGTGAAAGTTGCCGTTGAAAAAGGTCGCAGTTTGGGTAGAATTGCAACCACAGATTGCACAGATTAACACGGATTTTTAATAGTAAAAAGAATACTTGGTGTCTCGGCAACTTTGTGGTAGAAATCAAGGCGGATTGGGAAATTATGGCAGGACGAAAAAGGGATAGACCCTAATCGAATTTCCAGGGACTGCTTACAACACACGGATTCAAGGCGAAAACTGGAGATGTGTGCCGACAAATCAGAATATGCAATAAGAAGGAGTATTGAAGCGATATGTCAACAATACTAATAATTGCAGTTTTCCTCTGTGTGATATTTGCGTCAACAATAATTACGGCACTTTTTGAAAAAAGAATAGTATGGCCATATGGCCCAATCAGAAAAGATAAGATAGATGCCAAAAATATAAGCGATGGCGACAACCATGAGGCGAATGATTACATAATTAGATTTATCAATGATGCAGCAAAAGAGGGATTCGCATATTTGGGCTGCTGCAACGATGCAAAAGGTAGTAAATATAAGATTGTATATCATTTCCTTGTATCCCCAGATAAATATACTTTGGCTATTATTGGGGGCGGTAAAATATTGTGGATGGGAGTAAAGGGGACGTGGCTCTATTCCAAATCTCATAATGAGGCCTGTTATTATTCAGTCGACAATCAGAATAGCGTTCAAACAGATATTTCAAAATTTTGGCATGATCAATTGTTATTCGATACCAACTTCGCGACCCTTTATGAAAAGCATCAACGGTGGATACGGGGGAATATGGTTACTCTCAAGATGTATTCCAGTGGTATAGAATTAGATGATCACCGAAAGGCACTAAGATATAAAGCCGATCATATGGAAAGACTTGGATATATTAGATATCTTGACAGCACTAAACAATATTGGAAATACACTCTGCATGGAGCGATAAAGTTTTCATTTTACGGTATTATAATCGGTACATTCCGGCATATCAAGGCAGGTAAAAAACCAAGGTGAACCATCCGAATAAAGAAGAAAATAAGGCAAAGATATGCCCGATAGAGATGTAAAGACCCCCGTTTTGTGAATCCGTGGAAGCACACCTCGAGGGCAGGCAATACGGGATTTGATTTACTATCAATACGAGAGGAATATTAAAGATTAAAAATAAAAAAGCAAAAATGTGGAGAATGCCTGGCATTGGGGGAAATTAAATAGATTCTTCACTTCGTTCAGAATGACACCAGCGGGGTCAAGTCGTGGTCGGAGATACTGGGCCCCAGATAACGACTTTCTGGGGTATTCGCTGCGCTACGAGAAATGGGCATCAAGCAGGCAGGTGAGAAGATAATCTGGACCCCCGACAGAGGAACCGAAGAAGCGGTTGCGATCAGAACGACTCTTTACGTCAATTGACATCTCGCTGGCAGGGGATTACAATTGGTCTTATGCAAATACTGCTTACAAACGATGATGGTATTTTTGCGCCGGGGCTGGCGGCGATATATAAAGAGCTTGTAAAAATCGGCGATGTGATTGTTGTCGCACCGGCAGACAGCCGGTCAGGCACAAGCCACAGCGTCACGTTTTTTGAGCCTCTTGTGTGCAACAAGGTCGATATTAACGGGCAATTTGCCGGTTACAGCGTTGAGGGTTCTCCCGCGGATTGTGTCAAGCTGGCGTGTATGCAACTGTGCAAAGAGCCGATAGACCTTCTCGTTGCCGGCATAAACAGCGGGGCGAACGCAGGGATAAACGTTTACTATTCGGGGACAGTTGCGGCGGCAATGGAGGGTGCGTTTTTGAAAATACCGTCTGTTGCAATGAGTCTTGCCCGTGAAGAACATATGGATTTTGAGAATGCGGCGAAATACTGTGCGAATATACTGAAAAAACTTATGCCGCTGCGAAGCGGCGATGTAATAAACATCAATATACCGTGGCTGTCAAAAGGCGAACCGAAAGGGATAAAAGTTGTGCCGCAGTCAACTGAAGGATTTCACGAGTATTATATATCACAGAAAAACGAGCAGGGGCAGACCGTATTTCAATTAGCCGGCGGCAATCACAGAGACGAAAAACGCCTTTCCGACAACACAGCGCTAGCAGAAGGTTTTATAACCATAACGGCATTGATAGCGGATATGACCAATCACGAGAAAACAGGCCGGCTTGAGCAAATAAAGTGGTAAAATGGCGGCAGGAAACCCACAGGAGAACAGAAATGGCTGAGAAGCAAAATCCTCAAATCTGCATTATGACCGTAACGGGCGTCGACAGGGTGGGAATAATCGCAAAGCTGGCGGCCATTATGGCCAAAGCGCATATAAACATCGTGGACGTAAACCAGAAGATTATGGAAAAATATTTCGTAATGACGATGGCTGTCGATACGTCAAAAGCAACCGCGGATATGAATAAAATCAAAAAACAGCTCGATAAAGCGGCAAAGGAAATGTCACTCAACATAACCCTTCAGGATGAAAATATTTTCAAGGCAATGCACAGGATTTGATTATGCGAATATCGGTCGAGGAAGTATTCGAAACGGTAAGGATGACGCTGGACCATCATTTCGACATCCGCACCGTTACGCTGGGAATCAATCTTAAGGATTGTATGGACCGCAACCTCGGCAAGTTTATCAGCCGCGTGCATAAGCGAATCGTGGAAAAAGGAAAATTATTAAACAAGTGCGCAGATTACGTAGAGCAGAAATATGGCATACCGATAACCAATCGCAGAATATCCGTTACGCCTGCCTCGATACTGCTTGAGCCGCTGCCTCGCACAATAATGACCGCGGTGCGATTTGCAAAGGCGCTCGATGAGGCCGCCAAAAAAGCCGACATCGATTTCATCGGCGGCTTCGGTGCAATGGTGCAAAAAGGTATGACTGCCGCTGACGAAAATCTTATCAATGCCATTCCGCAGGCGCTTTCAAAGACAGAACGGGTGTGCGGTTTTCTGAACCTGGCCTCCACAACAGCGGGTATAAATATGAATGCGGTGGCCAAATTCGGGCATATACTCAAAGAACTGGCAAAAAGGTCGAAAAACGGAATCGGCTGCGCCAAGATAGCCGTTTTTGCGAATGTTCCCGAAGACAATCCCTTTATGGCAGGCGCTCATCACGGGATTGGCGAGCCAGATTTCTCATTAAACATCGGCATATCGGGGCCGGGTGTGGTGCGCAATGTCGTTCTGCAAAATCCCGACTGCGACCTTACAAAATTATCCGAGGTAATCAAGGGGACCGTTTTCAAAATCACCCGTGCCGGCGAACTCATCGGCAGAGAAATAGCCGAGTCGATGAACGTTGACTTCGGGATAGTAGATATTTCGCTGGCATCCACAACCGCTGCCGGCGATTCTGTTGCTGAGATAATCGAAGCGATGGGGGTCAAACAGATGGGTCTGCCGGGTTCAACAGCGGCGCTGGCGCTTCTGATGAACGCCGTGAAAAAAGGCGGTGCAATGGCCTCCAGCAGTGTCGGCGGCCTGTCGGGAACTTTCATCCCCGTCAGCGAAGATGCAGGTATGATTCGGGCGGTAAAGGCCGGCACTTTAAATCTGGAAAAGCTCGAGGCATTAACAAGCGTATGCTCGGTCGGGCTGGATATGTTCGCTGTGCCGGGGGACACGCCTGCCGAAGTACTATCGGCCATTATCGCTGATGAACTTTCCATAGGCGTAATGAACAATAAAACCACCAGCGTAAGAGTTATACCTGTACCCCGCAAAAAGGCCGGCGACGTTGTAAATTTCGGAGGCCTTTTAGGGACTGCGCCGGTGATGAAAGTGGCGAAAATCGCTTCACCGAAATTCATAAGCCGTATGGGGCGAATCCCCTCGCCCATACAGGCTTTACGGAATTAAACTACACCGGCATTTTTTTCATCATTTTGGTGATTAAGGTTTTACCTGTTTGTAAAGTTCCAGTCGCTTGTGGATTCGGTCGGCCAGCTCGCTGTTCGGGTCAGGAAGCAAGGCCAAAATTTTTTCCGCGTTTTTCAAGGGGGCCTGCCAATCAGGCTTCAATCGGACGGCCTGACAATAATTCTCAACCGCCTCGCGAAATTTACTCTGTTTTTCCAGCACAATACCAAGATTGTAATACGCTTCGGGATAATCAGGCTTAATAGTCAACGCCCGCCGGTAATAACCGGCAGCCTCATCAAGCTTATTCTGCAAAATAAGCACATTACCGAGATTGTTACAGGCCTCGGCATAATTCGGGTCGCTTTGCAGAGCCTGACAATAGTGACTTATCGCCTCGTCAAGTTTACCCTGCGTCTTAAGAATAATACCGAGATTATTATGTGCCTTGGCGTCATCGGGTTTGATACGTATCGCCTGGCGATAATGAGCTGCCGCCTCATCAGGTTTCCCCTGAATTTCCAGCACGTTGCCGAGATTATGATGTGCTTCGGCATAGTCGGGGTTAAATTGAATCGCCAAACGATAATTAGTAATCGCATCATCAAGTTTCCCCTGCGATTTAAGTGCAATAGCCAGATTGTAATACGCGTCAGAAAAATCAGGTGACAATTGCAATGCCCGATTGAACTGGCCAGCAGCCTCATCAAACCTGCCTTGCGAACTGAGCGCTAAACCGAGATTATTATATGCCTGAACATGGTCAGGTTTTAGCTTTATTGCCTGACGATAGCGGCTAATTGCTTCATCAAGCCTGCCTTGTTTTTGAATAACCAAACCCAGGTTATAATGGGCACGCGCATTATCAGGCACAATATCGAGAGTCTTTTGCCAGATTGTCATCCCGCTGTGGTAGTCTTTGTTTCGCTGCAATGTAAGCAGGCCAAGCACGACGATAGCAATCGCAACTAAAACAAGCCCAGCTCCTCTCGCAGGCCGGCGCTCCAGTGGCGTCAGCCATCCCTGACGGGACAAAATATGTCCCGCTAACACAACAAGAACAATCAAACCGGCCAGCGGCAAATACACCCGATGCTCAAAAGCCAAATCCACTATCGGCACAAAACTCGATGTCGGCGACAAAATCACAAAAAACCACGCAGCAGGATACGACCAGGCCTGATTGCGAATAAGCCCCCAAATTATCAAAATGCCCAATACCAAAATCACTGCCGCAAACGGCAAAAGCCGCCCAAAATCACGCACCACAGGCCAACTATAATCCAGACACAATCCCGCAGGCCAAACGCTCAGCCTAATATAATGCAAAATCACAACGCACTGATTCATCGCATAATCCAGCGGGCTTATGCCAACCGAAAACCCGACCGTCTTCGAATGCGAGCAGGCCCACATCAGCCCCGCCAGGATTCCCCACGTCCCCGCCAGTCCTGCATACAAAAACCACCGGCGCCGCAATGCCGAAATAAATGTCCCCGCAGCGAACATCCGGTCATACAGCAATACCATCACCGGCGCCGTAACCATTACCTCTTTCGTCCCCATACCAAGACCGCAGCAGAACATCGATGCTATCAACCGCAATAAAGGCTTATATGACTGCATCGCCCGCATCGCAAAATAAAGCGTCAGCAGATAAAAAAGACCCATCAGCGACTCGGCACGCTGAATAATATAAGTTACGCTCTCGGTCTGGACCGGATGCGTCAGCCAGATTGCCGCAGCAGCCCAGGCCAGGACCGCCGCATAATCGCCGAACCGCTCCCGCAGCCGCTCGCAAAGCAGCGTCCGCCGAACAATGCCATACAGCGTCAGCGCCGCCAGAATATGAATCGCAAGATTGACTGCGTGATAGCCCCATACCTTATACCCACTGAGCGCATAGTTTAATGCGAGTGACAGGCTCAGTATCGGCCTGCCCGACAGCCCCGATCGCTCCGGAGCCGACATCGCCCTGCTGAGCGGCCAGAGGCTTCTGATACGCGCGTTCTCCAGTATGTTCGGCTCATCATCGAAAACAAACGGCGTCCCGAAACTATTGGCATACGATACTATGCCAATGAGAATCAAGATTGTCGGCAATCCTAATTTTGAAACTAATCGCCTAAAAAGCATTCCGTGTTACTGTTTTATGAATTTTTCCTGCTTATACATTTCCAACTGCCGGCGGATAAAATCAGCCAATTGGTCATTTCGGCTGGCTTTAGCGATATCAAGCGCCTTTTGCGCCGTTGCAATCGCTTCGCTGAACCTGCCTTTTGCCGCATACGCCGCCGAAAGAGTATTAAGAATTGTGGCATCTCCATAATTTGTCAGTCTGGCTGCACGCTCGGCGAGAATAACAGCCTCGTTTGCATCACATATATTTGGGTCGGGATGTGCGACCAAAATCCACGCCAAACCATTCAGCGACTTGGTGTAGTCTGGTTTAATTTTGAGTGACTGTCGATAATGAACCAAAGCATCTTCAAATTTACCGACCATCGATAAACTCCTGGCAAAGCTGGAGTGTGCTTCGGCAAAATCCGGCTTTACACGAAGCGCCTGAGCAAAATTTTCGGCAGCTTCATCAAACCTGCCCTGCATTTCAAGAGTTTGCCCAAGGTTTTGATATACATCCGCATAATTTGGGTCTGTCAGCAATGCCCGGCGATAGTGCGCGACGGCCTCATCCAACTTGCCCTTTGCCACCAATGCGATTCCCATATTATTGTTCACCTCTGCAGAAAGCGGTCTGATTTTCAAAGCATGCTGATAACAAATGATGGCCTCATCGGTTTTTTCCTGCGATTGCAGCGCGTAACCCAGATTATTCAAAGCCTCCACAAAATCAGGTCTTTTCTTTAATGCCTCACGGAAATGGCTGATTGCTTCATCAAGTCTGCCCAGCCGCTGAAGAGCGGCACCGAGGTTATTGTGAGTTTCAGCAGATTTTGGCGCAAAATTCAGGGCTTGACGATAATATTCCACAGCTTCGTCAAACTTTCGTTGAAACTGGAATGTATTTCCGAGATTATTGTATGCCTCCACATAATCAGGCTTGAGTTCCAAAGCCTTGCGATAATGACCGGCAGCCTCATCCGGCCTTCCCTGCGATTTAATTATCAATCCGACCTCGTTGTGTGCCATCCAGGAATTGGGGTCTTTGGCCAAAGTGTCATACCACAGTGTCTCGGAATTCCTGTAATCGCTGCTTCGCTGCCAGGCGGCTGTCCCCAATATTATCAGCGCCAAAATCGCAGCAATCCTCAATACGCCTAAGCCTAAATAACGGTAAATGACGCCAACCACAAGGCAAATAACGCTGATTATCGACACATACTGATAATGGTCGGCGACAAACGAATACCGCATAAAGTATATGTTGAAAAAGCCAAGCACAGGCAAAAGCATTACAACATAAAAACTTAACGCAAAAAACACCGGTCGTCCCCATCCCCTGCGATACCGCCAGGCAACCACCAGCAAAATAACCAGCAATAAGCCGGGAACATACGAAACCAGATTTGCAGGGTTAATCTTCCAGCGGGGATATATAAATGCAAGATTTACCGGCAGGACGGCCTTATAAAGATAAAACCATACCGCCCAGCCGGCACCAGCCAGCCGAGAGGGGAAACTATCGCTGCGAACCACATCTTCGCCTATCGCACGGCTATACTGGAACCAAATCTCAACAGCGCTCATCACCGCAGAGACAACGAAAAAGGGTATGCTGCGAATGATGTCCCGTCTGGCGATAATTCCCCTCAGCCACCATACGCACAATAAAATCACAACAGGCAGGCCGACAACCGAGCCTTTACTCAGCATCGCCAGAATGAATAATATCACCGATAGGGCGTAAAACACTCGCCTGCCGGTCTGGTCGAATCGCAGGTAATAAAATAGTGACAGCAAAAAAAATAGCATTGCGAGAATGGTTTTTCGCTGGGCAATCCACGCTACTGATTCAACGTTCACCGGATGCACGGCAAATATAATCGCAGCGGCAAATGCTGCGGGGATGTTTAGTTGAACTAGGATTCGCCATATCAGCAGTGAGCAGACTGTATGAATGAGGATATTTGTAATGTGGTAGCCTGCGGGTTTGAGTTTCCAGAGTTTATGCTCCAGCCAGTATGATGTCCAGGTTATCGGCCAATAATTGCCCTGCTTTGTAGTAAACCAGGATTGATACAGGCCGTTTTCATCCAAAACAATGTTTCCCGTGAGCATGCTGTCGTCGTCCCAGACAAAACCTGCTCGCATAGCAGGAATGTATACCGTCAGACAAGCAAGAACAATGAGAAGTGTTTTTAACAAAAATATAACCCCGGAAGGCGAAGATTCTGAGGCGTGTTCGGATAGCCGGGCAGTAATTTTTTGCATCTTTTTACCGGGCTTTGGATGTTTTCTGGCCATTGTTATTATGTTACTGTCGGGCAGGTTTCGATGCAAGAACCTGCTGAAACCAGGTTTGTGTCCGGCTGGCTGAAAGTTTGCCCTTTACATTCATATACAGGGGGATAAAATATAGCACAATTCGGGCAAGAATCACTGCTGTTCGGGTTATATATATGGAAAAGATAAAGCTTTACGATACAACACTTCGCGATGGGATGCAAAGCGAAAACATCAGTCTCTCTCTGGAAGATAAACTTCTAATCGCCAGGCGTCTCGATGAACTCGGCGTTGATTATATCGAGGGCGGCTACGCAGGTTCCAATCCCAAAGAGATGCAGTTTTTCCAGGAAGCAAACAAGTTAAAGTTAAAAAAATCGAGGATTGTGGCGTTCGGCAGCACACGGAGGGCCGACACAAAGGCCTCTGAGGACGCTTCGCTTAATGCGATACTTAACTGTCGAACATCAGCGGCTGCTCTGGTCGGCAAAAGCTGGGATATGCATGTAACAAATGTACTCGGCTGCACGCTGGATGAAAATCTTAAATTGTGCTCTGATTCAATTAAGTTTTTGAAAAAACGCCGGGTAGAAACAATCTTCGATGCTGAGCATTTTTACGATGGGTACAAGAACAATCCTAAATATGCGATGAAGGTTTTGACTGCCGCTGCGGAGGCCGGCGCCGATGTGCTGGTGCTTTGCGACACCAACGGCGGCTGCCTGCCCAATGAAATATACGAGATTACCAGGGTCGTCTGTGAAAAATTCAAACGATTGGCGGTCGGGATTCATACTCATAATGACAGTGACTGCGCCACAGCAAATTGTCTTGCTGCGGTCAGGGCCGGCGCCCGCCACGTTCAGGGGACAATAAACGGGCTGGGAGAACGGTGCGGCAATGCGAACCTGTGTGCGGTCATACCTAATCTCGCATTCAAGATGGGCCTTGACGTTCTAAATCCGAAAAAAATCAAAACGCTCACCGAGCTGTCACGTTTTGTTTTTGAGATTTGCAATCTGACGCCGGTGATGAATATGCCATACGTCGGCGAAAGCGCTTTTGCCCATAAGGCAGGCCTGCATGTAAATGCCCTGTTAAAAAGCAAACAAAGCTACGAACATATCGACCCTGAGCTTGTCGGCAACGAACGGCGGTTTCTAATATCGGAATTGAGCGGCAGGTCGAACGTTTTGGCCTGGCTGGGAAAGGCAAAAATCGCAGAGGACAAAGAGCTTGCGCAGAAGATTCTTTCCCGCGTCGAGGAGCTCGAAAACCAGGGCTATCAGTTCGAGGCGGCCGAGGCCAGCTTCGAGCTGCTGGTCAAAAAAATTATGGGCACCTATAAGCCTTCGTTTGAACTTGTGAAATATCACACAACCGTCGAGAAAAATGCAAACGGCGACCTGGTTACCGAGGCAACGGTCAAACTAAAGGTGGGCGATGTAGTTGAGCACGTTGTCGGCGAAGGCGACGGCCCTGTGAATGCCCTCGATGCGGCATTGCGAAAGTCGCTTGAAAATTTTTATCCTGCCATCAAAGATGTTCGCCTGATTGATTACAAGGTCCGAGTGGTTAATGCAAAGGCAGGAACTGCCGCTAAAGTACGCGTTATAATCGAGTCGAGGGACAAAAACTCCATCTGGGGTACGGTCGGCGTCTCGGAGAATATTATCGAGGCAAGCTGGCAGGCGCTCGTCGACAGCGTCGAATACAAGCTGCAGAAAGACAACTCGTAACCTTAATAACCAGTGATAAGAGGTTTTCCCTCAATGCCTGATAAGCGAAGTCATAGAGGGCCGCACCCGCAGGATGAAAAACAATTTTCATCTGCTGCGGTCGCTGACTTGCGGTCGGCCATCGCTGATTTTTCGCTTTTGCTGACAAAAGGCTATGCGGAAAAAAGTTCCCTCAAACTTGTGGGCGACAGGCTCTCTCTAACCGAACGGCAAAGATTGGCGGTTATGCGAAACGCCTGCTCCGACCAGCAGCTCGCTTCCCGCAAACAGCGAGAAATTCAGATTGCAGAACTTGCCGGCAAACCAATCGCTATCGATGGCTATAATGTTTTAATAACTATCGAAGCGGCCATAAGCGGCGCCTGTGTTTTCAAAGGCCGTGACGGCTGCCTGCGAGACCTGGCGAGCATACACGGCACATACCGCAAGGTTACTGAAACAATACCGGCTGTTCAGATGATAGGCGAATTCCTGAAAGAAGTCGGGGCGGTCGAGTGCCTCTGGCTGTTAGACAGCCCTGTTTCAAACAGCGGCAGATTAAAAACGCTAATCCGCGAGTTGGCGGAAAAAAACGGCTGGAAATGGGAGATTAGATTATCAATCAGTCCGGATGCCGAACTTTCAAAAACCGACCCGACCGTTGTCAGCAGCGACAGCGTCATTCTTGACCGCTGCAAAAGCTGGGTCAATCTGGCCGGTGCTATCATCGAAAGAAAATTGCCTCAAGTCAGCCTCATAGATTTATCATAAAGCAAAAAACTGCATCTTTATTATTGGTTTAAAAAAGATTGGCCGTGGGTCCATCACCCACGGCCAACAGTGTTCATACAAGCCCCCCTCTTATAGCCTGTATATGTGTTAGCAATTAAGAGTCCGTAAAAGTTAGCCACTGGTTTTAATGTGGCTCTCGTCAATCTTTTGTTTTATAAATCTTCCCGCCTTCTGAGCGGCGTCCTTTGCCAAATCAAGACACTTGCGCATCTCAACATTGAAAGATTGTGCGAACTTGTCCGACTTCAACGCCGAATACGTAAAGCCGCTGTTAGCATGCTGGACATTCTTATTTTCCGGCACAGGCGCCAGCGTATAAATCGCAGTTGCAAAGCCGGCAAAATATACTACCAGCAAAAATACAAGTTTACTCCGCCAACCCATTATTATGACCCTCCTTCATCGCAGAAATTTTATCGGTCGCAGCCGCCCCCATTAACCCGGCTGTCGCTGCCTTAAAAAATATAGTAAAAAAAACAGCCTTTGCCAAATGGCTTACAAATTTTTATCGAGAGTTTTTTTCAGCTCCCTGCACACAAGCGCAACCTCATCTTTTGTCAGATTATTATAAAACGGCAGCGCAATAGTGCTTTTGCATACAGCCTCGGTAATGGGAAAATCACCCTCTTTATAGCCGAACCGCTCGGCCATAAACGGCTGTAAATGCACAGGCGGGAAATAATTGCTGACCTGAATCCCGTCATTTCTCATCTCTTCGAGGATTTTGTCACGCTTTTTCAAGGCAGACTCTTCGGCAAGCCTGACAACGAAAACAAACCAGCTTATTTCGCACCCCTTCTGCTCTGCCGGCACTATCAGCCTTTTGTCACCGGCCAATATTTCCTGGTACCACTTTGCAACCTGTCTGCGTTTGGCCTTTATTTCATCGATTCTCGAAAGCTGCACGATACCGAGCGCACAGTTTATGTCACTGAGCCTGTAGTTATAACCGAGTCGCTGGTGACTTAGCCAGCCGCCGCCCTTGCCCCTGCCCTGGTTGCGAAGCGAGGCACACATATCCGCCAGGTTGTCATCATCGGTCAGAATTATCCCGCCTTCGCCGGTGGTTATCTGCTTGTTGGGGTAAAAGGCAAAAGTGCCAAATGTGCCGAAAGTGCCGGCCATTTTGCCGTTTAATGCCGAACCGAGCGCCTCGCAGCTATCCTCAATTACCGGCAGATTATGTTTCCGGGCAATCTCACAAATCCTGTCGAAACCGGCAGGATTACCGAAAACCTCTACCGGCAGAATAGCTCTGGTATTGGCGGTAATCTTCGACTCGATTTTCTGCGGGTCTATATTCAAACTCACAGGGTCAATGTCAACAAAGACCGGCTTTGCACCGGCCATCATAACCGAGTTTGAAGTTGCGATAAATGTAAACGGCGTAGTAATGACCTCATCGCCGAGGCCTATTTCCAATGCAAGCATACATAAAAACAGACCGCTTGTCCCGCTGTTGACCGCCACCGCCCGTTTTCTGCCGATATACTTTGCGAAAGCATTTTCAAACTCCGGCAGTTTCGGCCCAAGCGAAAGATTAGGGCTGCGAAGCACCTCACAAACAGCCTCGATTTCCTTTTCAGTTATGTCCGGCCTCGACAAATATACTCGCATAGACACTCTCCTCGTGGCACGGCCATTCTGGCCGTGTCTTCACGGGCTGGAAGCCCGTGCCACATACAAGGTTCTGCCCGCCGTGGGATACAGTCAACCATCCGGCTAAACACATACACTGAACCTATGGTTTAACATAGAAAGATTGTACCGATTCGGCCTGATAAATCAAAAGCATTTCCCATACTGCAAATTCACGGCGTAGTGCGGAACCTGCCTTAATTGCCGTCTGTAATACCTATGACGAAAACATAACCGCTTATGGGACGTAGTATTATATAGAGATTAGGTTATTCGGCAGTAGACCGGAATTTGCACTCTTAATGCTAAACAGACCCTGATTTAAGGCCGAATATGAGTGTTAGAACAATATAAAATTTATTGATAGGAACCGCTAAAATGGCAAAGGGAAGGAATGTATTGACGACTGGCGAAGTGGCCAGGATTTGTAATGTTGCCCCCCGAACAGTCTCGAAGTGGTTTGACAGCGGTCAGTTAAAAGGCTATCGCATACCAGGCAGCAAAGACAGGAGAATACCTGTCAGCGAGCTGGTTCGTTTTATGAAGGCACACAATATGCCCGCAACGCTGCTTCCGGTCAGCAAAATGAGGGTGTTGATAGTGGACAGTAACACCAGTAGTTCCTCCGCAATGGCTGAGTCTTTGAGAAATAACGGCAATTACGAAGTAAAAACCGTCAACAACAATGTCGAGGCCGGTATGGCCGCCCAAAAATTTATGCCCCACGTATTGCTGATAAATCTTCTCGCCAAAGATATAGCTGCTATGGAAATTTGCAGAGGCATTAGGGCCAACGAGGATTTGCAGACCATAAAGGTCATAGCCATTGCACACCGGTTAAGCGGCTCTGAATCAGCCGCCCTGCTGCAAAAAGGATTTGACGGTTATGTGCCTGATTCCGGCGATGCCGGCGAAGTTATCAACGAGATTGAAAAGGCAACAGCGATTATCTATTAGCCCCGAATCGCTTCTGGTTCAGGGTTAGCAAACAGTATTTTGTCTCCAGACCGCGAAAAAAGCCGGTTGTGAAGACCGGCTTTTTTTTATGTCTCGTCTTAACCTGCCAACAACATTTTCTATTGCAAAAACGCTTATTTGCCGTTAAGCTAATCGTGAATTTTCTGCCGGCGGCGTAGCCAAGTGGCCCAAGGCGACGGTTTGCAAAACCGTTATTCGTGGGTTCGAATCCCACCGCCGCCTGTTTATTCCGGATTTGGAAGTCACTCAAACAATGAACCGAAAATCAAATACCTCAGAAAAGCCGGCACAATCGGATAAGGAACTGCTTGATACTGCAAAAGAAAAACAGGGAGTCAAAGATGCCCGCATAATTTCTCCTGCGGACGTGGAGACTGCCGGCTGGGTGCGATTAAAGTGCCAGTTCGGATGTTCAGGCTACGGCGAATGCCTGGTTTGCCCGCCTTTCACGCCGACACCCGAACAGATGCGCAAGGTTCTTGACTGCTATCATCGGGCAATATTGATACACTGCGAGCCGCAGGCGGACGTAAAAGCAATAGTGGCCGACCTCGAAAGAAGTATTTTTCTCGCCGGCGACTGGAAGGCCTTCGGCCTCGGCGCAGGCCCCTGCTACTTTTGCAAAAAATGCAACGTTGAAAAAGGGCCGTGCCGGCACTCCGAAAAAGCCCGTCCTTCGATGGAGGCCTGCGGAATTGATGTATTCTCAACCGCAAAAAAAGCAGGATTTCCCATAGAGGTTGTCAAAACAACCCGCCAATGCCCCAACTATTACGGCCTGGTTCTCGTAGATTAACAATTCTTCCCGCCGAAAGATTACCCAGACCATCCACCTTACAGAACAGTTGTAAAACCAGATAAAATTTAACCCGATAGCAAACATTATTAGCCACAGGACAAGGATAACATTAGCCATTGGCTAATGAAAATGCTATCCACTTGTATAAATGCAAATCTTTGGTCGAGCCGGCGAAAAACCAAAAATATTCTGCGGCTGTTCAAAATGAGAGGCAGATTGAATATACAAAAAATTGAAAAACGAATAAATTTGTTTGACACTGAAAAAAATCGGCAGTAGAATTCCGACAGACATTCGTTGGGAGAAATGCGGGGCTAATATGTTAATGCGAGCCATAATAGCGATTGAGAATCAAGCACTGCAGGAAAATCTTTGCAGGGCTCTGGCAAAATCAGACATCGTAGTCGAAACAATTAAAGACCAAAAACACTTTTGGAAAAAAATTTTCCGTAAAACCTGCGACCTGATAGTCGTCAGTCGTCATTTTGTTACGAGCCATTCCGCAAATGAAATGCACAAGCTGAAAAATTTGCCGGATGCCCCCGCAATAGTCATTTTGTCCGACATCGAGAGCAAAGAAGAAAAGGCTCAATTTATCACAGAAGGTTTTGACGCTGTGCTGAATTCGGGCCTGCCGCCTGAAAAACTTAGCGGCGCTCTCAATACGATTTTAGACAAGAGACGTTCCGCTGGTTTTATGTACCCGAACAAAACTAAAACTCTCGGCGAAGCAAAGCTAAGCAACTTCGTCTCCAACAGCCCTTCGATGAGCAGCTTCGTGAAGCTCGCCGGTCGTGTCATCAACAGCGACTCAACCGTCCTAATCCTCGGCGAAACGGGTGTCGGCAAGGAAAAACTCGCCCAGGCCCTTCACACTGAAGGGCCTCACTGCAAAGGCCCTTTTATTCCTGTCGACTGCGGAGCGTTGCCGGAATCCCTGCTGGAAAGCGAACTCTTTGGCCACGAAGAAGGTGCTTTTACGGGGGCCGTAAGGTCAAGCCGGGGCTGTTTTGAACTGGCCCACAGCGGCACAATATTCCTCGATGAAGTCGGCGAAATACCGTATCACCTCCAGCCAAAGCTTCTCCGCACCCTCGAAAATTCGGAGGTAAGAAGGATAGGCAGCGAAAAAACGATTCATGTAAATGTCCGCGTCATAGCCGCCACCAACCGAGACCTCGATGCGGAAATCAAGGCAAAACGATTCCGAAAAGATTTATATTATCGCCTCAACGTGGTAACCTTAACCATCCCTCCGCTTCGCGAACGCGTTGAGGATATTCCTGAACTTGTCGAATGCTATATCAAGCATTTGCGGCCTCGTATCGGCTGTGAAGTCTGCGGCATAACCGATGAGGCATTAGATATGCTTTGTCGATATTCCTGGCCGGGAAATGTCCGCGAACTGATAAATATCATCGAACGAGCTATGCTGCTGTGCGAGGGGGACGTCATTACACCAAGAGAGCTGCCGGAAACAACCAGCAAAAGAAATACCTCCGCTGTAACTCTGGAAACCTCAAATGAGCCTTTTTTGGAAAGCGGTTTCTCAATCGACAATTGGCTGGGAAAACCCCTCAAAGAGGTGCGTAAAACTTTCGTCGAGCAATTGGAATACCGCTATTTAACGAAAGTTCTCTCCTCAACAAACGGGCACATAGGTGAAGCCGCCAGGCAGGCAGGTATCGATGAGAGAACCCTTTTCGAAAAGATGCGTCAATACGGCCTGACTAAAGAAAATTTCAGAATACAGACAAATCCCAAATAAACACTACTTTTCCCCCCTGAAACTTTTATTCGCCGCTCTCAGCCCATCCGTTGAATTTACGCCGCCGGTGATATCCTCTGCTTTGCAGCGTGGCCACCTTACCGTAAATTCTCAATCAACCTTCCTAAAAACGATATCACCACTCCCCTCGTTTTTTTCCGACTTGATGGTTCTTGATGTGCAAAAAATGTGCCAGCATAAAAACTTTTTTGTCAAATTGAAGACAAGTCTAATCATCAAAAGCACTTATAAACTTCTACAAAAAATTAAACACAAAAACATAACTTCAAAAACATAAGTAATCAGTAATCGACTTCCGAAAACATCAGGCGTAAAATTCCGATTAGATACTTCACCGTATTAGAATAGCCGCTCAAATTCCCTTGATTGCCGCTCTTTACACCCATATACTTCAGCCATCGAACAATCATATCCTGTATACAGAGAAAAATATTATGCAAAAAAGAGCAAGCGGCATACTGCTTCATATAACTTCGCTGCCATCGGAATATGGCATCGGCGACCTTGGGCCGCAGGCTTACCGGTTCGCCGACTTTCTGGCTAAGGCCGGCCAAAGTTACTGGCAGGTTCTGCCTTTAACCCCGCCGGCAACAGAAATCAACGGCTCGCCATACTCTTCCATATCCGCCTTTGCGGGCAATACCCTGCTTATCAGCCCCCAACTGCTAAAAGATGAGGGGTTGCTAACCGACCTCGATAAATCGGGGGCTGTTTCCTACAAAACCAAACTGCTAAACACCGCATACAAACACTTTAAGAATATGCCCGCTAATCCGGCTTACGAGAAGTTCTGCGCCGATAACAAGTTCTGGCTGGAAGACTTTGCGCTTTTTGCGGCCCTGCGAGAGCATTTCAAACGCCGTTTATGGGGCAATTGGCCCGCGGCAGTCAGAAACAGAGAAAAAAACACGCTCGAATCGTTAAGAGCCCGATTGGCAGATGCTATCGACAAAGAAAAGTTCCTGCAATATCAGTTCTTCAGGCAATGGTTTGCTTTAAAGCATTATTGCAATGAACGTAAAATCCAAATAATAGGCGATATTCCCATATATCTCGCTTACGACAGCGCCGATGTCTGGTCGAACCCGCAAATCTTTAAGCTGACGGCTGCTAAGAAGCCGCAATTTGTTTCGGGGGTTCCGCCGGACCGTTTCAGCAAAACAGGCCAATTGTGGGGCAATCCCGTTTATAACTGGCAGGTATTGAAGGCAAAAGGCTATAACTGGTGGATTGAACGGTTAAAACATAATCTGGCTCTGTTCGATGTTGTGCGAATCGACCACTTCACAGGATTTGTCTCATACTGGCAGGTGCCGGCACATCATAAAACATCGGCAAAAGGTAAATGGCTAAAAGGCCCGCGTGAGGATTTCTTTGAGAAGCTTCAAAAGCTTGTGCCGCTGAGCAATTTCATAGTTGAAGACCTTGGGCCGCTCGGCTCAGCCGTGGATGAATTAGTCGAGAAATTCCGATTTGCACCGACAAGAGTGCTGCAATTCGGTTTTGGCGGAAATCCGGCTTTAAATCCGCACCGGCCTTATAATCTTGCGAAAAACTCTGTTTTTTACACCAGCACACACGACTGCAATACCGCAAAGGGGTGGTTTGAAAAAGAGGTCAAAGATAAACAGGCGGTTTTTGATTATATCGGCAGAAAGGTGTCAGCCGAACAGATACACTGGGAGCTAATTCGGCTGGCGATGAGCGCTGTAAGTTATTTGGTAATAATACCTTTGCAGGATATTTTGGGGCTGGGCAGAGAGGCCAGAATGAACGTTCCGGCCACAACGAAAGGCAACTGGAAATGGCGATTCGAGAGAGGACAGATAACAGGGCAGATTACTAAAAAATTGGCGAAATTGACCCATATCTTCGGCAGAATATGAAATGCTGACTTGTTAAAATGGGCTGGATTTAACGATTGTAGGGGCTGGAAAAAGTGTGAAAAAGTGAGAAAAAATGCGACATTTGCGCGCTATCTGGGGCTATCTTGTGCAATTTGAAGCAAAAAAAGATGTATTCGAGCGAATTTTGTAGTGTTTTGGGGACACTTTACAGAAATGAAAAAAGTTCGCAAAAAAAGTGTGATTTTAGCCGGTGCTGGTATGAGATTTGCGTAGGAAAGATGAAAGAGTTTTGAATTAGGTTGATGGTCATAGGTAAATCGGTAGTTTGAATCACAATATTTCCCCTGCTTTTTCGTTCAGTTCGGGGAATATTATAGCATAAAAGCGGAGAAAAGTCAAAAGAAAAATAGCCACAAGTTCATTGTTTATTGTTCATTGTGTTTTGTTCATTGTTCGTAGCAAAAAATAATTTAACCACGAATGAACACGAAGGGACACGAAGAAAAAGACAATAAATTCAACCACAGGGGGCACCCTTCTTCGCCGAAGCGGCTACGCAGGGCAGGCAGAGAACACAGAGGATTTTGGTTGAGTTTGAAAAGGAAAAGAGGTATAATTTTGGCAGACATCGGTAAGGCAACGGCAGAAAATTAAAAATCAAATATCAAAAATGATAATTAAAATTTAAAATGATTTAACAGAAACCGCATCAACCTGATTTGCTTTTTGTTTTTTCACAATTTATCAATATGAAAAATAATTATAAAATGTCCCAATTAAACATTGATAACGGTATTATAGGTTTTTTCGATATTCTGGGCTATCAGAATCTGCTCGAAAAAAATGAACCTGAAGATATAGCGCAAAAAATTTTGCCAATATTAACTGGATTGAGTATTGGCACAACGGATATAATGACTAACTTTATAGGAAGCTCTGGGAAAAACAATGAAGCTGTTGATTTAGCAATGCGAATGGTGCATTCGATTCAATGGTTAGTTTTTTCTGATACAATTTTAATCGCTCTTCCGGTTGCTAATAATAGTACTCATGCTCTCGTAAGCTGGATGACATTTTTACCAGCATGTATTTATATACAGAATCGAATGTTTTTAGCAGGACTACCGTTAAGAGGGGTTATAAACTATGGCAAATTTTTTATAAAGGATAATTTTTTTGCAGGGAAATGTATTATAGAATCTTACAAGCTTTGTCAAAAACTCGAATTGTCTGCTTGTGTATTAACAGAAATGGCCAGTAATGAAGTTGACAAAAGTAGTATGATTATGAAACCTATTGACGAGAACTTTAACTTTCGCAACGTGTTTTTTTACAACTATCAGATTCCTATAAAAGATGGAACCATTCAGCTTGACACGCTTACTGCGCATACGTGGACTGCCGATCCACCAAAAGATTTTCATTCGATGGTCATGGATAGTTTCGGGAGTCACAATAAAGATATTCCTCAGGCAGCAAATATTAAAATAACTAATACAGAACAATGGTTATCTTTTCTTGGGATGAAGCGAAAAAATACTATAATAAGCAAAACAGTTTAACTCAGAGGTTATTTTTTAAACAATTACCGCCAGTTATTTATCAGAGATTATAATTTTTTACTCGCTAAATCAATTAGATGTTCCAATTTCATACTTTTTATTTTTTTGCTATCAAAATAGACAAACGGCCCATATTTATTTCTTCTATTTTGTCAATTGGTCGTAAATCTGTTCTCCATCCTCGGTTAAGTCAATATCTCTATCAGAACGCTTATATATCAGTCCGAGATTAAGAAGTTCATCCAATACGTCCAAAGGAACAACCTCATTTTCTGATGACCTGCCGAGCTTAAGAATGGCTTCTTTCTGCTTATCTGTAAGTTGAATCATGACTTAGTTCCTTTTAACAAAAGACTGCTGGTGCCTACTGATAAATCAAGTTAAACAATTTGTTTGCCAGTTCAGCGTCCAGGGTTTTTAAGATTTTGTATTCTTCAATGGCTGAACCCTTGTCGCTAACCAGAAAACCAATCAATACTTCATAAAGCGCACAAAAATATCAATAAGCTTTTGCGCAATGGGACTTTCAACTAAAACAACTAAACACACAAGCACTATAACACACACTAAAAGTATCAGCAGGTGCCGGGCCGTATATGCGATTGCACTTTTTATTTGTTCTACTGTCATTTTTTCACCTTTCAAAAACCGTTTTCTAAGCATCCTCGCACCGAGGCCGAGCCATTTTTACCATTGTTTTGACGCTTGTCCAATCTCTTGCGTTTCTTCTATGGAGTCCTCGTAGGAAGACAAATTACGTTCTTTTCGTCCCTTCCGGCCTTAAAGAAAGATTATATCGTTAAATGATAAAAATAGACAAGTTTTTTTATTTACATAATCGGCGAAGATTTAAGAAACCGCCGGAGGCGGGCACAAAAAAACCCCGAAGCAGGCTTCGGGGCTAAACGTGGATTCCCGCCCATTCGACTACGCTCAGGGCAGGCCTTGCGCGGGAATGACAGGGGGAGTTGCCACCACCATTATTGACATTATGGGCGGGGGGGGGTATCATAGTCGGTTTGATTGTTCTATCCGATTATGTTTTTAGACACGGACGTTAAAAGCGAAAAATTGAAAACGTGAATTCCCGCCCATTCGACTGCGCTCAGGGCAGGCCCTGCGCGGGAATGACAGAGAAGAGATTCTTCACTTCGTTCAGAATGACAACGTCGGCCTGCGGCGGGCAGGACGGCAAGGATTTGAAATTTAAGATTTGAGAGAAACTGGATTTCCCCTAAGGGGGAATGACAAATTACTTTTAAGGATTTTGGGATGTCTGAGAAGGCGAACAAGAGTTATCGGGACACGCTGAACCTGCCGGCGACGAGTTTTTCTATGAAAGCCGACCTGGTGCAGCGTGAGCCGCAACTGCGCAAGGAATGGGCGAAGAAAAATATCTACGAAAAAATCAGGCAGGCGAGGAAAGGGTCGCCGCTGTATATATTGCACGATGGGCCGCCTTATGCCAACGGCGATATACATATGGGGCACGTCATAAACAAGGTGCTGAAGGATTTTGTGGTGCGGTATAAGACGATGATGGGGTTCGATGCGCCTTTTGTGCCGGGATGGGACTGCCACGGCCTGCCTATCGAATCCAAGGTGGTTGCGGAATTGGGCGAAAAGGCGAAACAGATGAGCAAGCCTGATATACGCAAAAAGTGCAAGGAGTATGCGAGCAAATACGTCAAAATCCAGGGCAAACAGTTCCAGCAGTTGGGGATATTCGGGGACTTCGAGAAACCCTATTTGACTTTTAAGCCGTCATACGAGGCGGGGATTATGGAGGTCTTTGCGGAGCTTGTCGAGAAGGGGCTGGTCTATAAGCAGTTGAAGCCGATTCACTGGTCGATAGGATGCGAGACTGCGCTGGCGGATGCGGAGCTGGAATATAAGGACATTTCATCGCCGAGCATATTTGTTAATTTTCCCGCTGCGAAGGAGAGCATTAAAAAGCTGATTGAAACGGGGCTGATTGAAGCGGGCGAGATGAAAGATGCGAAAGTCTGCTTTATGATATGGACGACGACGCCGTGGACATTGGCGGCGAATCTTGCGGTGGCGGTGCATCCGAATCTGGAATATGTCGGCTTGAGTTATCAGTTCGGCGGCGGCAAGCTCTTTTCAATAGTAGCGAAGGAGCGAGTCGAGGCGGTTGTTGCGGCGGGCGGTCTGAAAGAGGGACAATACAAGGTCAGCGGCAGGGCGGTAAGGGGCAGGGAACTCGAAGGGCTGAGATACCAGCACCCGTTTGTCGAAAAAAATCCGACAGAAAAAGACGCATATATGGTCATAAGCGCCGATTATGTTACCACCGAGGACGGGACTGGCCTGGTTCATATTGCGCCGGGGCACGGCCTCGAGGATTATATATCGGGACAGAATTACGGGCTGGCGGTTTATTCGCCGGTCGGGGACGACGGCAGATACGATGACACTGTGCCGGAGTGGCTGCGGGGAAAATGCGTGCTGGAAGTCGACGGGCTGGTGAATAAGGATTTGCAGCAAAAGGGACTGCTTTTTGCGCAGAGTGAAATCGTTCACAGTTACCCGCACTGCTGGCGAAGCAAGATGCCGGTCATATTCAGGGCGACAGAGCAGTGGTTTATCAGCGTCGACAGAGAAATGCAGGGAACCGGCAGGAGCCTGCGGGACCTGTCGCTGGAACGCGTAAAAGAGGTCAGATGGATTCCGGCGTGGGGACAGAATCGCATCGAAGGGATGCTGGAATCGCGGCCCGACTGGTGCATCAGCAGGCAGAGAAGCTGGGGACTGCCGATACCGGTCTTCGTAAATTCGCAGGGACAGGCTCTTTTGACAAAAGAATCCGTGCTGGCTGTGGCCAGGCATATTGCCCAAAAAGGGTCGGATAGCTGGTTCACCGATTCGCCGAAAGAGATTTTATCGGAGGATTTCAAGCTGCCGGCAGGTTTCGATTTTGATGGCCTGCAGAAAGAAGAAAATATTTTCGACGTTTGGTTCGAATCGGGGTGCAGTTGGTACAGCGCCATCAAAAAGGCCGGATTGCCTGTGCCAGTGGATTTATACCTGGAAGGTTCGGACCAGCATCGGGGCTGGTTTCAACTGTCGCTGCTGCCGGCGCTGGGGGCGACCGGCAGAGAGCCGTTCAAGAACGTCCTGACGCACGGCTTTACCGTCGACGAAAAAGGGATGAAACAATCAAAGTCGCTCGGCAATTATGTCAATGCACAGGACGAGGCGACAAAATACGGGTCAGACATACTGCGGCTGTGGGTGGCCAGCGTAAATTATCAGGAAGATATGCGCTGCAACGATGAGCTGATAGGACGCACGCAGGACGCATACAGGAAAATCAGAAATACGCTGAGGTATCTGCTGGGGAATATCGATGATTTTGAGCCGGAGAAGAACGGCATTGCATACGACAAGATGTTCGAAATCGACCGATGGGCAATGCAGCGGCTTCAAAAGTTAATTGCGGAGGTGACGGAGGCTTACGAGAGTTTCGCATTTCATAAGGGTTTTTCGCTGATTTATAACTTCTGCACCGTCGATATGAGCGCAATTTATATGGACGTGATGAAGGACAGGATGTACTGTGACAGCGCGGGGAGCGTGTCGCGGCGCAGCGGGCAAACTGTGATGTATAAAACGCTGGACAGCTTAGTTCGGATGCTTGCGCCTGTGCTGGTGCATACCTGCGAGGAGGCGTGGGCGGCAATGAAGTTCAAATCGCAGAATGCCGAGAGCGTGCACCTTGCTGAAATGCCGAAAGCCGATGAATCTATCGGCTGGAAAAGCCAGGAAGCCAAATGGAACAAACTAATGGAACTTCGCGACAAGGTGCTGGTGGCGCTGGAAGGCTTAAGAAAAGAACAAATAATAGGAAGCAACCAGGCGGCACATATTACCATCCAAAGCAAAGACGAAGAGTTGATTGCGGTGTTGAACGAATTCGGCCTCGAACAATTTGCGGTTTTGTGTATAGCCAGTGAAGTAAAGCTGGAAAAAAGCGGTTCTGAGACAACCGTCATAGCTGAAAAAAGCAGTCATCAAAAATGCCAGCGATGCTGGAATTACTGGCCGAGCGTGGGGACAAACAAGGAACGTCCTGATTTATGCAAACGATGCGTCGAGGTGATAAGCAAAATTACTTAGGGCGTCTGCCGCTGCCGGGGCCGTTTGAATCAATCGCCAGAGACGATAAAACTTTTGCAAGATTGTCACGCGCTTCAGTATAGTCGGGCTTGATATTTATCGCCTTTCTGAAACAGTCAACGGCCTGGTCAAGTTTTTTTTGCGAATGAAGCGCCACACCGAGATTGTTATACGCCCTGGCATAATCAGGTTTGATGCTCACCGCCCTGCGATAGCAGTCAACAGCCTCGTCGAGCCTGTTTCGGAGCTGGAGGGCGTGTCCCAGATTATAATATGCCTCGGCATCGTTCGGCTGAATCGACAGCGCCGTGCGATAGTGACTTATTGCCTCATCGAGCTTGCCCTTCGATGCAAGCACCTGCCCAAGATTATAATGGGCATCCGCAAAATCCGGCTTAATGGCTATCGCCTTTTGATAATAGCCGATAGCTTCATCCAATTTCTCCTGCGACTGCATAAGGTGGCCGAGATTATAATACGCCTTGACGTATTCCGGCTTGAACTTTATGGCCTTGCGGTAACAATCGGCGGCCTCATCGAGCTTGTTCTGCGATTGCAGCAGATGGCCGAGATTATAATACGCCCTGGCGAAGCCGGGCCTGAGCTGCAAGGCCTGACGATAGCAACTCACTGCTTCCTCAAATTTACCCTCCGTTTCCAGCGCGCTGCCCAGATTATTATAAACCGAAGAGGTATTTCTGGATTTAAGCTGTAATGCAAGGCGGTAATTTTTAATCGCATCATCGAGCTTTTCATCCGATTGCAGCGAAATGGCCAGGCTGTGATACAAATCAGCCGCTTTAGGCGCACGTTTTAACATATACTCATAAAGGCCGACCGAATTCTGCCAGAAACTTAAGTACCTGTGAGTGGCCGAAGCCTCGGCAGCAGCCGATATTACGATAATCACGGCTATTGCATATTTTGCAATGCCTTTGCTGTTGGCGCATAACCAGACCAAAAATGACGCCAAAGCCATAAGCAGGCCTATCGAAGGTAAATAAACAAATTTGTCGGAAGCTATAACGTTGGTAAAGCCTATAATTTGCATTGTCGGCAGTATCGCCACAAAAAATATAGAGAAGCCGGCAATCGCTGCACGGGTCCGGCGCAGCGACAATATCAGCAACAAAATCAGAATGATTGTCCCAATGACGCCGGCCAGCACCATCGGCTGTGACAGATTCAGGGGGCTGGGAAAAGGATAGTGTGAGGACAGATTTACGGGCCAAACCATTTTATAGAGATAGAAAATTACATTGTGGCAGATGACCAAAGGGATGCGCATAAACCCAAACTGGCTGGGCAAAACTGCAACAGCGGTGCGACTCTGCGAAATATAAGTTACAACCGCGGAGACGCCGCCAAGAACAAAAAATGGCATCTTCTCCAAAACCGCCCGCCGCACGTGGCACGGCCATCTTGGCCGTGTCCCCACGGGCTGGAAGCCCGTGCCACAAAGCGGCCAATAATCCAGCAGCAGCATTACGGCGGGCAGCGGCGTACTTGTCGGCTTCGACATCAACGCCAGCAGATATGCAATGAGACTGCCGATGTAAAGCGGAACAGTCGTGCGTCGTGCGTGGTGCGTTGTGCGTGAATAAACATAAAAAATCAGCGACCATAATGAGAAGAATGCGGCGAGAAGCGTTTTTCTCTCACCGACCCAGGGGATTGGTTCGACGGTCATAGGATGCACGCCGAAAAGCAGCCCGACCGCCGCTGCTATCCATATCTGGTCAAACAGCAAATAAAGCAGCATAATTATCAAAGCGGTGTTTGCTATGTGCAGTATCAGGCTGGTTCGGTGAAAGGGCATCAGGTTGTTTTCGCGTCCGCCGAGAGCGTAATCGAGCATCAGTGAAATCATTGCCAATGGCTGATAGTAGCCTTCGACTGTCGATGGCTCAAGTATTTCGGTAAGAAACCTTTTGGCCGATGCCCAGCCCGGGTTTTGCACCAGCAAATTATCGGTGAGATACTGGGAATCATCGAACGACAGGGCTTTCGCCGACAACCCCGGCCAGTGCGTTATCAGAACAAGAAAACAGACAATGGCTATCAGGATTACCGGCAGTTTAACCTGCTGAAGGATTGTTTTTTCTGAAGATTTTAGCTGCATAGGATTGCTGCTAACGTTTTTTCTGCTTATAGAGTTCCAGTTGTTTTGCGATTTGAGCGGCTAAATCTTCGTTGTTGCTGTCTGAGGCCAGGTCTAACGCCGCCTGTTCGGCAGCGACGGCCTTATCGAACTGCCCGGCTGCGGCATAGGCTGCCGCCAGCGTGTCAAGGACCGCTGCATTGCGATATTGTGTCAGCTCAGCCGCCCGCTGTGCAAAAACAACCGCCTGGGCCACGTCGCGTTTTTCATCCTGCGGATACTTGGCCAAAATCCTCGCCAGATTATCCAGGGCAACCTCGTTATCCGGCTCCAATTGCAGCAGGCGGCGAAAACAATCAGCCGCCTCGTTAAATCTGCGCTCGGATGCAAGTGTAACGCCTAAATCAATATATGCCTCGACATCACCGGGGTTGGCTTTCAACGCCTCTTTAAAGTAACTTACCGCCTTGTCAATTCTGCCTTCCAACTGGAATATTTTGGCCAAATTTACATAAACATTCGCATCGCTCGGCGCAAGCTGCGATGCCCGCTGAAGATAACTTTCCGCTTCATTGAGCTGGCCCTTCATAGCCAGCGCAGCCCCTGCGTTCATGTATGCCTCTACATAATCCGGCTTGACCTTCAAAGCATGGCGATACCGCTCGATGGCATCGTCCAGTCTGCCCTGAAGCTGAAACTCATATCCCAGCTCATAATTTATAATCGGCGCATCGGGGGTCAACCTCAACATATACTTGAAAAGTGTCACTGAATCCTGCCAATATACTAAATACCGCCTGGTGGCGGCAGATTCGAGACCGGCCGGTATCAGCACAACCGCCGCCAATATAACACGCCAAATTTTAGATTTAGTAACATAACTTGACCCGGCCAACCAGGTTAAAAACGACGCCAATATCATTAACAGACCCACTGACGGCAGATATGCAAACTTGTCGGAGGCAATGACATTACTAAAATTGACGATTTGCATAGTCGGCAATATCGCCGCAAAGAAAATAGAAACGCCGGTCAAAACCGCACGTGTCCGCCGCAGCGAAAATATCAACAATAAAATCAAAATGAATGTCCCTATAACGCCCGCCAATACCATCGGCTGAGATAAATCCAGCGTCTCCGGAAACGCATAATGCGATGATAACCTCACAGGCCAGATAATCTTGTAGAGATAAAAAACGATATTATGACACAGAATCAGCGGGGTAAACCGCAGATTATACTGTCCGGGCAATACGGCATAAGATGTTCGACTCTGAGAAATATATGTTATAAGTATGAAAATCCCGCCAAGCACAAAAAACGGCAATTTCTCGCGCAGCGCCTGTCGCAGGCCGTATTTTGCATTCAGGCGATTCAGCGGCCAATAATCCATCAGCAGCATCATCACAGGCAGTGGTATGCTTGTCGGCTTGGACATCAGCGCCAGAAAATATGCTGCTAAACTGCCGATATAAAACCATTGTCTCTGTAAAATTGAGAATTTGGAATTTAGAATTAAGAATTCTTTTTGGTTTTCGGTGATTGGTCCCTGGTCTGGAGTCTTGGGTCTTGAGTCTTGTGTCTCAAGACTCGGGGACAAAGCATAGCAAACATAAAGTGCCAATGACCATAACGAAAAAAATGCCGCCAGCAGCGTCTTGCGCTCGCCGACCCACGGTATCGGCTCAACGGTCATAGGATGCACCCCGAAAAGTAAACCTGCCCCTGCTGCTATCCAGGGTTGGCCAAAAAGCAGATAAAGCAGCACAATTATCAAAGCGGTATTCGCTGTGTGAAGGATAAGGCTGGTGCGATGAAACGGCATCAAGTTACTTTCCCGTCCGCCGAGAGCGTAATCGAGCATCAGCGAAATCATTGTCAATGGTTGGTAGTACCCGCGTACTGTCGACGGCCTCAACACTTCAATCAGAAATCGCCTGGTCGATTCCAGGGACGGGTTTTGTACCAGGATGTTATTGGTCAGATACTGGTCATCATCGAACGACAATGCCCCGGCCGACAGTGCCGGCCGATACACAACCACGACAACCGTACAGACAGCAACGGTTAAAATTACGAGCAACCATGATTTTGAAACTGACCACTGCAAAAAATCTTCATCCCGCTTTTTATGGCATCGTTAATATATCCTTGATTCTTTCTTCGTAAATCTGGTACGGATATTCAGTTAAAAGCATCTGACGGTATCTTTCAAGGACGGCCTCCTGTCTATCCGCCCGCAGCCTGCTCTTAACTTCTTTTTCCATGCTGCCGTTATATTCTTTTGTCTTCCCAGGCTGCTTACTCAATACCTTAACAATTCGCCACTTGAGCATTTCCTTATAAAATCCTTTTACCGGCCCTCCTATATGATTCGGCTCGCCCTTCCACAGGTAGCCGAAGAACATACCCTCTGTCCCAGGATAAACATCAACCGGACCACTTGTTTTGTCCAAAGAATAGTCCTCTTTGACCGACTCAAAATCAATGCCTTTGCTTAACTCATCTTTTGCCTTGCGTGCGGCGTCAAGGTTCTCGCACCAGATTTGGTCGATTCTAATCTTGTCAGGCGTTCCAAATTCTTTCTTGTGCTTCTCGTAATAACCCGTAATCTCATACGGGTCTTTAGGTTCGGGAACGCTTTTGAATTTTTCCGCGACAACTCTATTAAATAAAAAAATGTCCTCGCGGTTTTTTACCAGATTCAGGAAATCCTTTTTTGTGTCAAGCCCGCGAGCACGGGCCCCCGCAACAAAGACCGGCGCCTTAAAATCATTCGATAAAAAGCTGTCGATTCCTTCCGACGTATTCAGATTGGCCGGCCGACTCGGTGGAGAAATTTCACACAACGCCAGGAGCAAATCCTTTAATGTCACCTGCCCGTTGTCGCAGGTCATCAAAACAAGATTTTTCTCCTCCGGCGGCAATTGTCTTGCCTGTTTAACGCGAACAAATCTGCCGCTGTAGGCAACCGCAGACTCGCTCAGCAGCCTCCGATATATCTCGGCCGCCCTGGGAAAATTGGCGCTGACCTTCTGAAATTTATGTTCCTTATATAACTTGTCGTAAAATTGGTCTATAAACTCTCTGGTCTTTGCTTCTTCGAGCGTTTGTTTCGCCTGATTTCTGTCCAGATTGGGGTCGGTTTTAATCTTGCTTTCTATCTCTTCATCCGTAACCTTTATCTTGTCCCGCAGATAATCATCCAATAATAAAGCCGGTAGTCTCTCGTATTTGAGTAGGTTAATCGAGTCCTGAATCTCTTCATTATTCTGATAATTATACTTGCGAGCTCTCATCAACATCGCATTTTCCGCTATCATTTTCATAAGTATGGTTCTGGAATCGGTCGGCTGGTATATCCTGCTTTCGCCCAGGTAATCCGGCTGCGGAATAATTTCACGCATCAGCCTTGCCGCAAGGTCGCCGTTCGTAATGACATAATCGCCTATCCTGGCAATCACATCCGGCGATTCGGAAAAAGATGAAGAAGGAGAAAAAGTTTTCGGCTTCTCCTGTGCTGCCGGCGAAGGCGTATCCTGTTGTTTGGTCGCTGTACAGGACTGCAAAAGCGCCGCCAGCAAAAAAAGCCCCGCCAATCTGATGTTGAACAGTTTGACCATATACTCGCCCTTTCCTTTCAAATCAAACTAACGATAACAAACTTCGGCATTCCCATAACAAATATTCCACAAAAAAACCGTTTTGTCAATACAAGAAAAGACGCACAAGTTTGAAGCTTGACTGAATACGGTTTTTCGATACGATGTTAAACAGTTCGCAATTATGACAAAAGAACGCATAAAATCAAACAAAGGCCCGTTTACAGCAACCGTAACCGCCAACAAACGGATTGGCGAAAGATTTTACCGCCTCAGACTGGAATTTGCCGGAGCCGGTGCCAGGGCCTTTGCCAAAGCCCAGCCAGGCCAGTTTGTCGAATTAGACCTCTCGACCGCCACCCTGCCGCCGCCGGACTCGATACCGGAAAACCTGCTTGATGTGTCCAGCCGAAACATCCTGCTGCGAAGACCTTTCAGCTTTTGCGACCTCAACAGCAAAGGCAGCAAAACCTGCGTTGAAATCCTCTACTGCGTTGTAGGCCCGGCAAGTCTGCGAATGACAACGCTATCAAAAAACGATTTAGTAAGCGTGATTGGGCCTTTAGGTAATGGTTTTTCAATACCGGAAGGCAAAAAAACCGCCCTGCTTGTATCCGGCGGAATGGGTGCCGGCCCTCTGCTGCATCTGGCAAAAATCCTCAAGGAAAAACACGCCAAAATCAACGTAATCGCAATCGTCGGCGCAAAAACAGCAAAAGAACTGCCATTTGAAATGCAAAAATCCCAGCCGAAGGATTTCAAAAAATATAAGGTGAAATCACAGATTACAACAGATGACGGCTCATTAGGGATTAAAGGGTTTGTTACAGACTGTCTATTAGAATGGCTTAATAAAAATAAATTGACCGCTGAAGACACAATTATTTACAGTTGCGGCCCGGAGGCTATGCTGGCAAGGGTCGCTGAAATCGCAAAACAACATAAAATCGATTGTCAAATCAGTATGGAACGAATGATGGCCTGCGGCTTCGGCCTCTGTCAAAGCTGCGCCGTGGAGTGCAGAGCAGCCGGCTCAAATGAAACGATTTACAAGTTATGCTGCAAAGACGGCCCGGTCTTCGACAGCAAGGAAGTAGTTTTCCGTCTATGAAGGAAAAGATAGATATTTCGGTTGATTTTGCAGGGGTTCGGCTGGCTAACCCGGTGTTTACCGCATCGGGAACCTGCGGTTACGCCGATGAGCTGGCAGACTTTGCAAACATCAACGCATTAGGCGGATTCATCACAAAAAGTATCACCCTCAAACCCAGAAAAGGAAACCCCACGCCGCGAATTGTCGAGACCGATTCGGGAATGCTCAACGCTATCGGCCTGGCAAACATCGGCCTGGAGAACTTCTTAAAAGAAAAACTGCCCATAATCGAAAAGATGACCGCCAAAGTTTTTGTCAATATTGCCGGTGAAACCATAGATGAATATGTCGCCGTAGCGCAGCGACTGTCAGCCGAAAAGGCAATAGCAGGCCTTGAGCTGAATATCAGTTGCCCAAACGTAAAAAAAGGCGGCATAACCTTCGGCACAGACCCGGCGCAGGTGGCTGAAGTTACCTCAGCGGCGAAAAAAGCTGTCGGCGGCAAAATCTTAATGGTCAAATTGTCGCCTTGCGTCACAGACATCAGTGTAATCGCACGTGCAGCAGTCGACAGCGGGGCTGATGCACTCAGCCTGATAAATACCTTTACCGCAATGGTCATTGATATAGAAACCGCAAGACCTGTTTTAGCAAACAAGACCGGCGGCTTGTCGGGACCGGCGATAAAACCGATAGCGGTCTATTTAGTCAATAAGGTCTACAACGAGGTTACGAAAAATACCAAAATACCGATTCTGGGTATGGGCGGAATCAGAAATGCCTCGGACGCCATCGAGTTTATCATTGCCGGTGCGACAGCAGTGGGTATCGGCACAGCGAATTTCATCGACCCGGCCTGTGCAATAAAAATCATAGAAGGAATAAAAAAATACTGCGCTCGCAAAAAAATAGAAAGCATTAAAGAGTTAATCGGAACACTTGAAATCTGAAATGTGAGTAGGCGAAACGATGAAAGAAAAAGCGATAGGCAGACGTGACTTATTAAAAATGGGAGGAGCGGCGGCAGCGGGTCTTGTCTTGTCATCCTGTAAATCTATTTTGCCGGAAAATCTTGACAGTCTCAAGGCAAACCGGGACGGTTATAATATTCTCTTTGTTTTTGCCGACCAGATGCACGGCTTCGCAATGGGCTGTATGGGAAACCCCGATGTCAAAACGCCCAACCTCGACCGCCTCGCCGCAGCGGGGACATTGTTCAGAAACACATATTCCTGTTATCCTGTCTGCACACCTTATAGGGGGATTCTAATGACCGGCCGTTACGCACACCAGAGCGGCGTTATAGAAAATGCAATGGCCGTCCCCTCAAATGAGCGCACATTGGCCGCTGCGCTGAATGACGGCGGCTACCGCACCGGCTACATCGGCAAATGGCACTTAGGCGGAAAAGACAATATCGCCGTCCCGCCCGAACTTCGTGCAGGCTTCACAGATTTCATAGGCTATCAGTGCTACAATGATTTTCTCGACCAGGTATGGTTCTTCGATGAGAGCGGCAAAAAAATCGACTGCAAAAAGCACCGGACCGAAGCCACCACCGACATTGCCATCGAGCGCCTCGAAAAAATCAAAGACAAAAAATTTGCGATGTTTGTCTCCTATCAGGACCCGCATTACCCCGAACAGCCCCTGAAAGAATTTGAGGATATGTATGCCGATGTCAAAATCACCCGCAGGCCGAACTGCCGGGACATCGACCCGTATACCCGCACCTTCAGCCCGCCCAGGACAGCCGAAAACGACCCGATGTTCAAAAAATACAATAAGAGCCTCGATACGTACCTCAAACTCTACTACGCAATGATAACCCAGCTCGACTGCAATATATGCCGGCTGTATAACAAACTGCAGGAACTCGGCATTGCGGAAAAAACCGTATTTATCTTCACCTCAGACCACGGCGATATGCAGGGCAGTCACGGCCTGAAAAACAAAAACATCTTCTACGAAGAATCCGTCCGCGTCCCCCTGATAGTCAAAGTCCCCGGCGGCCCAAAAGGCATCGTCAGCGATGAGCTTGTCTCATCCGTAGATTTATTCCCCAGCATTCTTGATTACGCCGGCCTGCCTAAAGAAAAATCAGCAGAAGGCGCCAGCTTTCTTCCGACAACTGCGGGCAGAAAACAGAAACTGGCCGAGGCCGTCTTTTCTGAAGGCGGTGACATCCCCAAATCAGAGGGCGGCTCAACAAAGAAAAAATGGTTTATGATACGCGATGGAAAATACAAATTGGCCGTCACGCAGGATGATTTCAAGCCGACCCATCTTTTTGACCTCGAAAATGACCCCTACGAGATGAAAAACCTGCTCGATGAGAAAGATAAATACTTAAAAATAGCGGAAAATTTGCAAAATAAGATTAAATATTGGCACGAAGATATAATGAAACGTGCAAATCCGAAAGTATTGGTGACAGAAAATGATGGAAAAATTGAATTATAAATCGCTTCGCAGTGAAAGAAAGTTCGACTGGTTCATAGGGGTATACAGCAACTCACTTTGGACCCTGGCGGGTATACCGGTCAGAGAATATTACCTCAACCCCAATGCGTGCATAGAGGCCTATCGCAAAGGCAGGCCGTTAGTCAGAGAATTATTCGGCGACGCCACCACGCCCCCGATACCAATTCTCTCGCCGATGATTAAATACGGCCATGTAAGCACTATCGGCGCAAAACTGAATTTCCCCGAAGGCGGCGAAGTCCATCATATCCCGCCGTTCGCCTCGATTGACGAGGGCATTAAACGCCTGAAAGAGCATATAGATTTTGCTTCTTCAGGAATGACGTCTTACTATCTGGAATTTTACAAAAAGCTTCAGGACGCCTTCCCCGATGAAAAAGTGCATCTCGGCTGGCAATGGGAAGGCCCCATCACCACAGTTTGGGAGCTGCTCGGCGCAAACTTTATGTATGACCTGTTCGATAAGCCCGATTCGCTGCGGGAGTTTATGAAGCTTTCGACCGCAAGCATCGTCGAATACTGCCGTTTTTTCTGCAAGGTAGAAAATACCGAAGTCTTAAACCCCGAACCCGACCACGGCAGGCTCTGCGACGACATCGCCGCTATGGTCCCGTCAAAGATGTGGCCGGATTTCGTCCTGCCTTTCTGGAATATGTTTTACGATGGGCCGACACCCGGCAGGATATTACACTGCGAAGATATGAGGGCTGAGCAGCTTGAGCATCTGGAAAAAATATCGGTAATCGACTACGACCCCGGCATATCGTCCAAACTGAACCCCAAACTCATCAACGAAGGCTCACGCGTCCCGTTCGGCTGGCGCTTAGGCGGCTTCCACTACAGCTCTATGACCTGTCAGGACGTGGAGGATTTCGTATACCAGGCTGCCGCAGACGGCGCAAGCTACGTTCATACCCACATCGAAGCGGCGATGTGCGATGAAGACACCGCCAAAAAAGTGCGGGCATTTGTAAAAGCAGCCAAAGAAACAAAGAACTTGGTTGACAAAGGCGCAAGCCGGGATGAGATAGCAAGGCGTGTAACCCCCGCCGGAAAGGAAAAATTCTGGAACAACTGGCTGGGAAAATAATAAATAGCGTATAGCGGGTAGCGGATAGCGTATAGAAAATGGAAACATTGAAGTTTTGTAGGGTGGGGTCATCCGGCCTTCGTAGCCGTAGGCTACTACGGCGGAGTAGGCTAACCCCACCAATTGAAATTTTTATATAACAGTATAAATCCTGTTAATCCTGTCTAAAAAAAATATGGAAACACTAAAATTATTACGTGAGTTTTGTAGGGTGGGGTCATAACCCCACCAATTAAAACTTTATATATGATAGTATCCTGTTAATCCTGTCTAAAAAAAATATGGAAACATTAAAACTATTACGAGAGTATTTTCCAACAGCGATTTTTACCGGCAAGTGCTTGGTCTTTATAAGCGAAGACTGGCGGGTCGAGCTATCAGAGCATCGCGAAAGCGACTTCAGCAAAGCCGGCTCTGAGCCTTCCATCATACGGGTCAGAATCTTCAAGAAAGCATTGAATGGCGATTTTGTCGGCGGCCATTACGAGGACTTCCAGCTCGCATCTCTCGGCGAACTCGCCGAGCAGATTGAAAAATACGTCCAGTCCGCCATCGGCACTAACATAAATGAGAAGTATTAGGATTAAACAGGAACATCCCTGCTGTCCCTATTTATTCGGATAACAACAGAGGAATCGAAAGCTTACGCATAGTGGAACTATAAATGGAAACAACAAAAATCGCGGTATTCAGGGGCAAAGAAGTTCGCAAGACCATTCACAACAGCGAATGGTGGTTCTCGATAATCGATATTATCGAAGCCCTGACAGGCAACGAAAGACCACGCAAATACTGGAATGACCTTAAGAAAAAACTCACAAAAGAGGGTTATTCCGAGGTGTCCGAAAAAATCGGACAACTGGCGGAAGTTTAGAAAGGCGAATGGTATGGAAACAGCAATTGCTGTATTTAGAGGCAGCCAAATCAGACGTCACTGGGATGATAACCGGCATAGCTGGTTTTTCTCTGTCGTGGATGTCATCGCTGCGTTAACCGACAGTGAAAACCCGGCTGTTTACTGGCGGGTACTGAAAAAACGCCTCAAAGACGAGGGCGCAGACCAAACCGTTACAAAATGTAACGCTTTCAAAATGCCTGCTGCTGACGGCAAAATGCGACTGACCGATATGGCTGATACTGAAGCGATGTTTCGCATTATCCAGTCAATTCCCTCACCTAAGGCAGAACCCTTCAAACGCTGGCTGGCAAAGGTCGGCTATGAGCGCGTCCAGGAAATCGAAGACCCCGAACTGGCCACGAAAAGAACACGCACTCTCTACAAGGCCAAGGGCTACTCCGACAACTGGATTGAAAAACGTATGCGCGGCATCGCCGTCCGTGAAGAGCTGACCGAGGAATGGAAAAAACGCAGCGTCAAGGAAGATGCAGAATATGCCATCCTCACCGCCGAAATATCGAAGGCGACATTCGGCCTTACTCCCTCTCAATACAAACGCCTCAAAGGTCTCAAACGAGAGAACCTCCGGGACCATTTCAACGACCTTGAGCTTATCTTTTCAATGCTCGGCGAGGCCGCCACTACCGAAATAACGAGAAACCGCAACGCACGGGGATTCATCGAGAACAAGCAAGTTGCCGTTGAAGGAGGTGAGGTCGCCGGAAAAGCCAGAAAAGACCTCGAATCCAGAACCGGAAAACGGGTCGTCTCAAAACAAAATTATCTCCAAACCCCACAGGATAGAAAACTATTGAAAGAGGGCAAATGAGACGGGGAAAAAACGACAATTTGATTGTCTTAAGGCGGTTAAAACCTTATTATATCGCTAAAGAACAGGATTTTTCTTTATTAAGGAGACGCTGTTCGTGACTGTCCCCGGTTATTCCGCCTCTCTCGGCGAACTGGCCGAGCAGATTGAAAAATACGTCCAGTCCGCCATCGGCACTAATATAAATGAGAAATATTAAAATAAGGACAGTTCCGCTGTCCCTGTTATTCCCTAAGAGAAAAAGAGAACGTAGAGCGATAAAGAAGGGATAAAAGCACAAGGCAGCAAAGAGAGTTTTGAGTTAAAGGTGGATTTGTCAGACCCAAAAAATTGCGGAAGATTCTTGACACTACCATTATGTTATGGAGGACAGTTACATAACCAATAAGTTACTAACTTAGATAAGTCTTCTATATCAACAATACCATTTCTGCTCACATCACCTGCAAGGCCGCTTCCGGTTTTCATCCAATCCTGAGCAAGTATTGCAAAGTCAGTAAAGTCAACAGGGTCTATGCCATTAAGATTTGCCCCCTCACATTCACATGCATCTCCATATCCATCACCGTCTGTATCTTTCTGGTCAGGATTATAAACAAAAGGACAATTGTCCACATCTCCACAGATTCCATCATTATCAATATCATTATAAGGGTCATTTGGACAGTTATCACATATATCTCCCAAGCCATCGGCGTCCAAATCATTCTGGTCTAAATTTGGTGTCAGTTTGCAGTTATCTGTGCCATCCAAGATGGTATCGCCGTCAGTATCTGGATTCGTTGGGTCAGTTCCACATTCTACTTCGCCCCCATCTGAAAGGCCATCTGAGTCTGTATCAGCATTCGCAGGATTAGTGTTGTATACATTTACCTCATCACCATCTCCTATACCATCACCATCGGTATCAAAATTATTAGGCAGCGTACTTTTCTGAAATTCTTCAAGATTAGTCAGGCCGTCGTTGTCATCGTCATTATTTTTAGTGCCGTCATCGCTAAGTGGATTATAGCCAAAACGAATTTCCCAGCCATCACTCATACCATCGCCATCAGTATCGGCATTTGTTGGATTCAAGTCTGTTGCAGGATTATATGAGTTAGCATCTCCATCATACGAGACTTCGTTATAATCAGATACACCATCAAAATCAGAGTCAGACAGGTTAGGGTCTGAGCCTATCGAACGCTCAAAGTTATCAGAAAGGCCATCACCATCGGTATCCAAAGGTTCGAAGGCACTTACTAAATAAGCAGCGGTATTATAATCATTAGTTGCTGCTATGATAAGTCCAGTATTTGCATCGGAGACGGTAATATTAGATAGCGTATATGGCCCATTGACATTATGCCTGACTATATCTTCTGCTTTGACATTCAAGATAAGAATATTATGTCCGGTTGGTAAGTTAAGTGATCCTGTTGTAAGCAACTTGATAAGATTATCGTTGCTATCAAATAGTTTTGCAGAAAGCGAGTATTCATGGGACTGACTGAAACATTCAAAAAGCCAATATGTTGCAAACATAGAAAAATCATAAAAATCTACACTCCCACTTTTGTCCAGATCTGTATGATTACAATCATTCAGAGTTTCACAGCCACTATTGAGCCAGTAATTAGTCATCTGTGCGAGGTCGTTAAAGTCAACAAGAGTATCCTTGTTTAAGTCTCCTAATGAACCGCGTTCATCAACATATACAGGTATTGTAAATCTCAAGATATCATAAAGGCCGTTTGCGTTCAGGTCAATTCCAACATCGTTTATATCCCCAGCAAAGTTAACATCGGGTGCGGATACAGTAAAGGTTAAAGAACTATTACGCTCAAAATTGGTGCCTAACGCAGATAGGCCAGTTGCTCTAATCTGGCCATTGTAGGTTCCAACTTGGTTAGTTGAGATAAAAGTATTGGCATAAGTTCCATCGGCGTCGTTAACATCGCCGTGCAGGCCGTCGTCAAACAAAACGAGGGATATGGAGTTTGTATCAGGTAGAATAATATCTGCGACAATGTTTGCATCTATAAGGGGATTGTCATTCTGGGTAAGGGTTGCAAGTATTAAGATATTAGCGTCCGTATTGGCCCAACACGGATATGAATACAAGGACAGGGCAATATTTTCACTTTCGAAAACCGTCAAACCGTAATCAACTGAGTTTGGTGGTGCTATTGTCGCGGAAAGATTTAATGTCCAAACTCCAGAAATAGGAGAATTAACCTCATAGCAGAATATCCCATCATCTTCGGCTTCATATGTAACATTTGGCTCGCTTACCGCGTAACACGGGTCGTAAGTAACCCCGCAAGGGTCTAAAAGTGTAAAAAAACAATTTACATCAGAAACTGTTGCCCTGAACAGTGCCTTTGTTGAGTTACCTATGGAAGCAACATGGCTTGCTGGTGTGCTACTATCAAGCTGACCTACATAACCTGCTACGTAGTAAAACGGTAAATTTTCTTCTTGTTTAGGTTCAGCCTCAAGCATCATTGGCATAATATTTAGTGATTCATCGTGAGGCAAGCCAAGCCATTCAAGTATTTTATTAAGTGTATCGGGGTGCCTGTGCCCTGTACTATGGTCAAAGTCAATATCAATGGTCCCGGCCATAGGCCAGACGTCAGTTGTAAGTTGCCAAATTTCATAATATGTTCCGTAATTGGGGTTTCCGTAAGTATACTTTTTATATCTTTGTCCCTGCGCTGAGAGATATGGAACTACACCATCGCTTTGCTCTCCATTGTAGGAGAAACGTATATCAGCCTTAATAATGCTGTTAGCAATTTCATAAATAAACTTATCTAATACGTTTGTCCAATTGTCACTGTAAAAGGAATACACGTTGGTAGATGATTTAACAAGATAATCTTTGTTAAAAACTTCTAAAAAATTATATTGAAGGTCTGCCCTTGCCTCACTTACAAACCAGCCGACAAGGTCAGCCAAGGGGCTCCCTGTGTGGGGGGTTTGAATACAGAATATATTGCTTACTATTCCTTCATTTTCATTTGCATAACGTCTTGAAGTGAGCCCGCCCATACTATGAGCAACAAGATTTACTTTAGCATTAGCGTAACTACCGACTCTTAGATTTGCGATGAAGTTTTTGAGCGTATTGGAATTCCATTCAATATCTTTTTTCCCGTTTAATTGGCTGCTAGCATCCCAGCAAATCAATCCTCGGTTCTCAAACCATTGCTTTACATCTGGAACCAGTCCTTTACTTTGTTCATCTTGATTCGATTTCCAGCTATCTGGATCATTACCATCTCCTGTCAGTGAGTAGCCCCTTACAAGAACAATAACAACTTCAGCTTTTACAGTTGCTTCGTTTGAAATTTGGCTCCCGCTTGTATTTTTCAAGACATAGGTGTAATTCTTGCCCGGCTCGGGAACAGTATTGGTATATGATGAGCTTGAAACAGTTGTAATATACTCAAATGACCCTGATTCCTTTTTTCTATATATTTTTACGCTGCCAGCATCACTACTCCACGAAAGGCTAATTGTTTTTCCATCCCAGTTGTTAGTTGCGGTAAGATTTACCGCATTCGTCTCCAACTTCACCAGATAAACGTCAGAACTTCCGGCACCGTATGAAGTGGTAGACCCAGCAATTATATATCCCCCATCAGACGTCTGCTGAACTGAACTACCGGAATCATATCCACTTCCTCCTAAGGTCTTTTCCCACAGTTTGCTACCTGAGCTATTTGTCTTTATCAAATAAATGTCGCTACTTCCGGCGCCGTATGAAGTGGTAGACCCGGCAATTATATATCCGCCATCAGACGTTTGCCGGACTGAACAACCGGAATCATTTCCACTTCCTCCGAAGGTTTTTCCCCACTGTTTAACACCTGAGCTATTCGTCTTTATCAGATAAATGTCGCTACTTCCGGCGCCGTATGAATTGGTAGACCCGGCAATTATATATCCACTATCAGACGTCTGCTGAACCGAAAAACCATAATTATAACTATAAAAATCTCCTCCCGGGTCGTAGAAGGTGTTTTCCCACTGTTGAACTCCTGAGCTATTCGTCTTTATCAGATGAATTTCCTCAAGCCTAGTGTAGACATTCCCAACAATTATATATCCACCGTCAGACGTCTGCTGAACTGATCTGACCCCTGTTTATGTACCACATACGATTAGAGGATTGTCCACAATATCTCTCGTGTATTCCTGAGGTCGAGGCGCAGCCGAGACCGAAGAAATACACGTCGCCG
>Ga0315276_10000267_pt1 | contig 43967 bp, 22 predicted proteins | sample YL17G05_0_MG_FD_204542 | JGI IMG/M metagenome (GOLD analysis project Ga0315276, IMG submission 204542) | Sediment microbial communities from Yellowstone Lake, YNP, Wyoming, USA - YL17G05_0 | ecosystem: Environmental > Aquatic > Freshwater > Lake > Sediment | place: USA: Wyoming | collected...
CCAATGTCGATCTTTCTGAACAGCAGGTAATTGATTGCGATTCAGGCAGTTGTGAGGATGGCGGGGAACCTACCGAAGCTGTTGCCTATATGCGAAATAGCGGAGTAGTGCTCGAGCAATACTACCCACTCACTTGGTATGATAAAAACTGCAGCGTTTCCAAGGCAAGTGATTATTATATCTCCGACTGGGGCGAGATCGACGTATGGTACGAGGACGTCCCGAAAGAAACACGAGTACTTGCCATCAAGAATGCAATTTATACATATGGCCCGGTTGTTGTTTCGATGGAATGGAATGACGCATTCGATTACTACGACGGCGGTGTTTTTACTTACAGCGGCCCTGTAGGGGATTGCAATCATTCGGTGGTTCTTGTCGGCTGGAAGGATGATGCATCAATCTCAACAGGCGGATATTGGATAATGCGCAATTCTTATAGCGAGCAATGGGCAGAGAACGGATACGGAAGGATTGCCTATGATACGTGTCATATAGACGGATGCGAATGCATCTGGGGGGTCTATCAGGGTTACGATAACCCGCCTGTTTTTAATACAATTTTCGGAACTCAAACATTTCATGAAGGAGAAGAGATATCACTATCCTTCGCGGCTCAGGACCCGGATGGCGATACTCTTTCTTATACAATTTCCTCATTGCCGGCAGGTTCTACATTCAGTAATGCAAATGGAACTTTCACCTGGACACCCAATTTTACTCAATCGGGCACATACACCATAACCGTCGCAGTAAGCGACGGCAAAAATGTAATAATGCAGACTTTTACTTTGATAATAAGGAATACCAAAGTTATACACAAATAAAAGCAGATCTACGGAAGCGTAAGGGTGCTGGTGTGCCCCCCGGACTTCAAATATTTAAAGAGTCATTATGCTTACTTATGCTATAATTTTCTTCTTTCGCATATAGTTGCCAATATTGTGTAAGTAGTTGTGAAATAAGGAGTAACTGCATTTTTCGATGCAGCCAATGTCAACAAATACTAACCAAAGCAGCCCTAGCAAATACTTTTTTCCGACTCTGTGAGACCTTTGTGAGACTTTTGACCCATCGGAAAAAAATCCGATTAGAGAGCTCTCGGTATTCTTTTTATCTCTGAGACATTGTGAGACATATACAAGTTTAAGACATTTTTATAACTGTATAATCAGCTTACTGAAGACTAAGTCAGTTTATCTGCTTTTGCTTTATTGGATCTACCTCTTTCTAAGTTAATACTAACACTCAAGGTAGTCCAGATTCAGGTGGTCAGGCCAGGACTATTGTTTATTTTGAATTAATGTATAATCAAGAGATCTGAACAAATAATAATTAACTAAAGGGATATTCGGGAAAAAAACTACATGTCCTAGTGTTAAACATAAGAACTGATGCAAGAGAGATGATTACAAAAAAAGAAAAATAATGAATACAAAGGAAAAAGATATTTACGAACGGCTAACGCGCTTGCGATCCGAGTCCTCCGGTGCACTTCACTCTAATCCATTCGCTAGTCTTATAAAGAGATTGAATGTCAGAGAACAATTTGAAAAGATCACTAGTGAGCTACTGGATATAATCAAAGATAAAGAGACATCCTCGCTGGCAGGACTCAAAGTTTTGGAGATAATGGAACTTACTCGTGCCAGAGACATCGGGCTCCAAATTATGCGCTTAGCTCCCATTGGTAAACCAACGCGTCCAAAGTGGTCGGTCGTAAAATCAAAAACATTCTCCTCTTTACAATTAAAGCAACTGATCACTGAATCTCGAGCAGTTCGAGAGTTTCGTCAAAGCGCTATTACCTTACAAAAAAAATCTTTCAATGATTTATATCCTGACCTACCTGATCTCGATCTCATTGTGACAAACGGAAATGTCATGGAAATGATGGATTTCTCAAAAACTTTAGTACTTCATCTCGGTCTTGTAGATGACATGCTCGTGACCGCTTTAGATGCAAATCTTGGGCTCTTCATTTATGGGAATGCCATCAATTCGTCAGATAGAATTGTGCAGTCAGACTCCTTTAGAGATTATGGCTATATTAGTTCAGAATTAGACTCTAAGAATCTAATATACGGTCCAAATATGAAACGAGGAATTCGAGATAAGCTACATTCACTCGTAGAGGAGATGCATAAAGTTTACGATCACCCAAACCAAAGGGAATATGCAACTTTCTTTAAAAAATTCGCCTTGTCTCTGGATGAACTCATCGACTATGAGGGCATCAGAAAGGCTATCGAGAGTTGGGCTATTACCCAAAGATGTAATATGCAAGACATTTGCTTGGTGATCGTTCCAGATGATTGTCTTTTCTTGCTACCACTTAGCTTCCTAGGATCTTCCCATGGTGAACCATTTATCACCTTGCTGGGAGGAGTTTCAGTGGCACTTAGCCTTCTCTGCTTGAAATGGGCTGTATCCAATTATCACTGGACTACATGTAAAGGCCTGAGCTCTCCTCCACCGAAGTGCGGCCTATTTTATGCAAAAAGAAAATCTTTTCTTAACCTTGAGGCTGAAGTTGAGGCAGTTACCAAAGGTTTTGGAGAAGAGAATTGTCGTATATTAGGTCCAGATACTACTTTGGCAGAATTCCATTCATATTATACAACAGGTGAAATATGTTGGTTTGCAGGTCATGGACGCTGGGACTTATCTAAAGCAGTTAATATTGAAGGCAAGTTATTACCATTTCCAATTAGTGGTCCATGCTTAGCTGATGGTGAGTTAACTAATTGGGATTTGATAACATCCTCGAATTGGAACTTTAAACCTCTTTGGCTTACTGTTTTGAACAGCTGTGTCATAGGAAAATCTATAGCGATTGGGCTGAATCCTATTGGATTCATGTCGGCATTACATTCCGCGGGTTGCATAGCGGCTGTGTCGGCTTTATTCCCGATATTCGATGATGTTGCCATAGATTTTGCTGCCAATTTATCCACAGAAATAAATAAATCTTTCGGAATGTTAGAGTTCCCTCGAGCTAGAGCGCTTAGCTCAGCAATTCGAAAATGTCTGGAGGGCGGAAAAAGTCTATGGCAATTAGCGCCTTATGCTCTCTGGGGATTACCTTGAGCAGTGACTACTTTTATTGAACTCGAAGGACACTTAGATTAACAACTTAGTTTTTACTGAAGCAATAATATCCTAAACCGTAAGATCGTTTTATTTTGAGATTAAAACTGGGCATTTTGCCCGTTTATTCTCTGTTTTCGGATGTTAGTCGCTATTTGCCTATTTTCCCTTAACTTATTGTAGTTAAAGGAGATAATGGGCAAAATTGCTTAATATTCACTTAACTTTTAACCCGTTAAAGAGCCCTTGGTAATATCCCGTGTGAAAGTTTGTGAAAGGTTGATATAATATAGATTCATTATAAAGGAGCTTCACTCTTCTCATTTGAACAACTAACCTTATCTTACGTTGTTTGTTTCGCGGAAACAACAATCCAAAAATTAATGATGACCTCAAGGTAGTCCAGCTTTAGGGGGTCAGACCAAGGCCATCGAAACACATTACAAATTAAATAATTTGAAAATAAAAAAGGAGCATTTCTTAAGTGATATTAGGAATGGAATATGATTAATAAGACTATTGGTAATTATAAAATCTTAAAAGAAATAGGCGAAGGCGGGATGGGAACCGTCTATCTCGCGGAGCATGTAACTCTCGGGAAAAAATATGCTCTAAAGGTGCTTTTTCCGCATCTCGCAAAGAAGAAAGACCTCAGGGAGCGTTTCATACGAGAAGCGCAGGCTCAGGCCACATTGAATCATCAGAGCATAGTAAGAGTCACGGACTATATCGAGTATCAAGGACAACATATTCTGGTATCAGAGTATATTGAAGGTCCTACGCTGAGTGAATATATGCAGAAAAAGGGGAAATTATCCGCGAAGGAGATCCTTCATATTGTTGAAGGTCCTATGGAAGCTCTGAACTATGTTCACAGCAAAGGAATAATCCACAGAGACATTAAACCGTCGAATATTCTGATAGATGAATCAGGAAAAAGTTATATTACGGATTTCGGGATAGCGCTTATTCTTGGTGCAGATCCACTGACTCAGATAGGAGCTACGATGGGCACACCGCACTATATGAGCCCAGAACAGGCTTTGAACCCGAAGAAGATCGATCATCGTTCCGATCTCTACAGCGTTGGTTGCGTTATCTACGAATTGGCTACCTGTGAACCTCCATTTGACGGAGAGACCTCCTTCGAAATAGTAGACAAACACAAGAATGAAATCCCTCGGGATATCTCATTGCTTAACAGGTCATTACCTGCTGATTTCGCTTCAGCTATAATGAAGGCCCTTGCGAAAAGCCCGAATGACCGTTTTTCAGGGTGCGGCGAGATGCTGAAGGCTTTGAAGAGCGATGATGAAATATATATAATTGCAGAAGGGGAAACTGAAAAGTCTAAAATACCAAGGTCTAAAGCAGCATCCAAAACATCACGCTCAGCGCATCTTAGAAATGGATATTCAAAGGATGCTATATGTGACTGGTTGGATATGGAAATGGTCTTCGTTCCGAAAGGTGAGTTCTTGATGGGTAGTGGCGAGATTGATGATGAGACACCACAACATTTGGTACATCTCGATTCTTATTATATAGGCAAATACCACGTTACGAACAACCACTGGGCTGAATACCTGATAAGACAGGGTTTAACTCAAGAGAGCATTAACAGGCTGATTGATAAAGGATTAGGAAACTACCCTGTAGTGGAAGTGAGCTGGAATGATGTTCTGAAATTCACCAAATGGCTCTCCAAAGTAACAGGTAAGAAATATAGATTACCGACCGAGTCTGAATGGGAAAAGGCTGCGCGTGGAAAAGACGGCCGGAAATATCCATGGGGCAATGAGCTACTTAAACGTGGATTGCATGTGGTAGATTCTAGAGGAACACTCAGACCCACGTTGCCTCCGGGTTCATTTCCCTCCTATTCCAGTCCCTATGGTTGCGAGGATATGGTCGGTTATATCTGGCAGTGGTGTCATGACTGGTATGATGAGAATTATTATATGAAGAACCCTTCGCGCAATCCCCAGGGCCCAAAGCGCGGAATCTCTCGCGTTCTTCGCGGCGGTTCGTGGGACACTCTTTCGGATTTCTTGCGCGTATCCTATCGCAGTCGGGGTAATCCAACGGAGAGGAGCAGCGGCAACGGATTTCGTTGCGTCAGGTAGTTTTATTCTGGTTTCTGGATTTCTGTTTTCTGGTAGGAGGTGCAGGGGGGTATCCCACCTACGAATATTTTGATATTTGAAAAGGCTCTCATATGTTATACCGGTGAAATATAGTGCATTAAACTCTTAATAAGCAAAACATAGATCCTCAAACGATGAAGAATTAAATTCAATGGAAAAAAGCTTACTGGAAAGAGGAAATGTCCGGTTAATAATAGTAAAAGTATCTAATGAAAGGAGACAGAATGTTTAAAAAAGAAGGTTTTATTTTTATTTTTTTAATATTTATCATTATAGCAACAGGAGCGCAATCAAAGCCTACAACGGGAATTACTGTGGAGATACGGTTCCCCGAAATAGAGTTCATCAAGGCAAGTGAAGTTCTATACACGGATTCAGTGTCGAATGAACCTCTGATAATCGCAAAGATAAGCCATCCGGACGGCTGGGATAAGATAGACTGGGTCGCGGCGAATATCATATCGAGCGATTCATTAGAGCAAATGAAAGACAAGTTAACGCGCCGTGATGCCCTGGACTACCACAGCTATTTTAAAAATATAAACCCGAAATATTCACAAGGTCTAAAAGAATCCAAAAAGAACAGCGATTATTTTGACTTTATGGGAGACCGTCTTATCCTGCTGCCCGATAAATTGAAGGAAGAGCCGGTTTCCGGGGATTACGAGGTTACTATAACCGTGGCAGGCGTTGACGGAAATACCACCGATATACATCATAAATTCAGGGTAGAGGTCCGAAAGAAAGACAAGGCAAAATCGGTTGCAACTTTGGAATTCATTAAAAACACAGATTACGACAGACTGCTAATAACCTATAGACCGAAGGAAAGCCTTCCGATCAGCAAGGCAGAAAATATTTATGTTAAATTTACCAGCGCTGCCATGGGGGATGGTCCCGTTAAAATGAATAGAGAAGGCGATACCTGGAAAGCGGATATCAAAATGAAGGATAATTTTAGGATAACCCGCTATTACTTTTTAAATAGCGCCGAGGAGAATGAAGGAAGTATTGTGGATAAATCCGATTGCTTCAACTGGTATTACATCAGGACGAATGCTGAAGGCCAACAATATTCAAATAACTGCCTGGTAATGTTTGATTTAATACTGACATATTATAAACCGGTTCCTGACCCGGATAAATACATGGCATTGATGAAATTGTTAGATATAGCGGAAAAAACCTCGGAGAAAAGCTATGGTTACGAATATTCAGTAGGAAACAAGGGGAGCCTCGTTTCTTTTTCATCAGCAGAAGGTTCGAATAAACGCCTTCAGGAAGATACCGCCAAGAGAAAAAGCGATTCACCGGCTGACTCTATTATCGAAAAACCATATAATCCCGAAATAATCACCCACAGGTTCTTTCTTGTCAATTATTCCGATCTGTTGACCGATCAAAAATCCTTCACAATTGAAGAACGAAGAAAATTCAATATTGAAGATCTGTCCACGTTGAAACCGGAACACTTTCACTATTTAATGAATTTGATAAAAGGAGTCGAGGATAATTTCAAGAGTGATTTTAAAAAGCCCGAATCTATCCTCTTTTCAACTTTAGATAAAAATGTCCTTCCGGAATATGCCGAATCTGAAAACTATCTTATCAATCGTTCCCTAGTCGTTTTGTCATCATATCAAAGAGCCAGAAATGAATACAAGAAAGCGTTGGAATCGCTTATTTCATTTATAAGCAGTGATGCTTCCCGCGCGAAGGAGGTTTATGATTTATTAAAATATTTTGACTATTTGAAAGATACTGATCTCAAATTATACTATGCGGCTTTCCTGAAGAAATGTTTTGAAATTGATTATTCAAACAGGGCTGAGTATCTTTACGATCTGGCGACTCTGGAGAATAGTGGAAAAAAGAAATTTGATCTTCTACAGGAAGTGTTGTTTAACTATCCCCAATTCGAAAAGATACATAATGTGCAACAATTGTTAGGTGTGATTTTCAGCAATGGTGGGAAGTTATCACAGGCGGAAACATATCTTACTTTAGCCAACGAAAAATTATATAATGACGATACACTCCTATCACTCTATATCAGGCAAAATAACTTATTAAAATTGAAAGAAACTGCTTTCAAGGTGCTTGTAAAATACAGGGAATATTACGCAGATTCATTGAAGAAGATAAATAGTGAGCTAAAGAGCTACTGTAAAAAGCAGAGTATTGATTTCAATGAATTCTGCAAGAGCCTGTACACTGTTAACAGGTCTGAAGAACCTGCTGCAGTGAGTTTCTCGTACATAGACGGGAAAAAAGCAGATATCTCCGATTTCAAAGGCAAATATATCTTCATACAGTTTTGGGAAACGTGGTGCGGATATTGTAAGGACAATTTAGCACAATTAAAAGTACTTCGCAAAAGAGGATTCTTCGAAAAAAATGATATTGTCTTTCTTACTGCTGCATCTGATGGCAGCGTGGATGAAATTCGGGAATTTGCCAAGAATAACGGTTACGATTTCCCGGTTGTTTTGGATGAGGGCGATTATTTGAAGAAACTCTTCGGAGTTGAGGGTGTGCCATGTTTTTCGATACTCGATGATGAAGGGAGGTTATTGTTGTCCATTACCGGCTCAAAGAGCGATATGGCTGGAAGTCTTGGGTTGATCTTTAACGGACTGAAAAGTGATTTCAAGGAAATCAAAATAGAGGAGGCAGAGACAGAACCGGAGCAGAAAACTGTAAGAATAAATGATCTTTCCGAAGATGAATTGAAAAAGAAGTTTAATAATTATTTGTTTGCAATAGTCAATTGCGACGGTTCAATCAATATTTTAATAAGTGATGATGATGTTTCAACTGCAAATACAGTATTGAAGGATCATCCCCTTGATTACAAATCCAACGCGATAGTTTTCCTCAGGGCGATGCAGGGAAATATATCATTCAGGAACTTCGAAATGAATTGGAGGGCATTATTGGAATATCATCCACCATTCAATTATTTTTTGAGTGGACTAAAAAATTCTATAGCCGATAGTGGCGATCTGATATCTATAGAAAAGGTTGTATCATCCATATTTAGACCGGAGGATCCCGCTCTGCACAGTTTTATCGTTTCTTATTTTTATCAGCAGCGGAATGATGAAAATTTGCTTAACCATCTTAAATTCATTCTAAAGGAATTCCCGGGATCGAAATCTCTAATTAAAAGATTCGATGGTTATCTTTCCCATTATGAAGAGACCGCAGGTGTCGTTAAACAAGCATATGAACTTTTATCGGATACTGAAAAAATAAAGTATACTGGAGTTTCTCAGCATGCTTATTTTGAATCACTTATTCGTTTGTTCAAAGACAGGAATGAGGTAGTCGAGGCGATAGTCAAAGCAGCAAATGGCGATCCAATCATCTTCGCTGGTTTTATTGATATTGCCAATTCCTATGGAGAGCAATACTATCCGCTATCCATTTCGCTTATTAATAAATATATCGAAACCTGCATCAGCAAGAGCAGCGAATATGATTATGGTTACGAGATCGGCCTCTTGGAAAGCAAGATATATGATTTAATCGGCACACCTGGTTTCAGGCAAATGATGGAGAGAATCCGCTTATACAATCCGAATAGTGATTATTTTCTTGCTGCTCTTGCAAACTGCTACAACGAAATGGGTTTATACAAGGATGCTTTGGAGATTATCAATGATATTTCAGGAAAAGACTCGAGTCTGGATATACTTCTTAATATTTATAAAGTCGAATCTTTTATAGGCCTCGGCAGGCAAGCAGAAGCTTTTGATGAGCTCACTAAGCTCGACCTTGAATGTAATTGCCAAAACAAGCAGGTTCTGATGCAGTATATCAACTTTCATTTAAAAACCGGAAAAAGAGGTGAGGCTGTCGAAAGCCTCCGGCGTATGTTGTATCTTGATATAGAAGATACCCTTTATTCTTCCGAGTTTCCGTATATCTTGAATAAAAACTGGTTTACAGCCGATGAATTATTCGGCCCAATTCAGGATGCAATAAAGACAGGTAAGATGGATTTTATGAAGACGGTGACAGTAGTCATCGAGCATCCTGCATATATGGAACTGGTTGAAAACATAATCCGCGCTTTTCCTGATATCAAGCTTAATGCGGAAAAGGAAGAATTACTTGAGATTGTAAAGGCGAAAAACGATTTATATAAGGGGGATGCAGAATTAGTTTTGCAGCGTTTGAAAACGATCTTTCAAGATGCCGATATAGTAAATATGAAAACAACGGATTCCGGGTTTAATTTGTCTCGGACTGGACGCCGGTTAATGCCGAACTGCAGAAATTTCGAGCAGGAAAACGAAGCGTTATTGCTCCTGGCGCAGGCATACGAAATGAAGGGGATGGATAAAGAAGCGACAAAGATATACTCGTGGCTTTCGTGCCAGGATTTGAGGTATGCTTACGCAAGATATGCAAAAAACAAGATGGATGAAAAAACAAAAATAACGGCAGTGAAATAAAAAAAGAAGTCATTTATTACCGGTGTCGGTATGCTATCATTAGCTTCTGAAATTAAAATTGGGCATTTTGCCTGTTTTTTCTCTGTTTTCGGATGTTTGTAGCTATTTACCAATTTTTCCTTAACCTATTGTAACTAAAGGAGATAATTGGTAAAAATGTTTGATATTCACTAGACTTTTAACCCGTCAAAGAGCCCTTGGCAATATATCGTGTGAAAGTTTGATCTTAATATCAGATTCACTATCATTAAGCATCCTAAGAATAATTGAACAACTGTTATTACATGCTTCGAACCATTGTTTGTTACACAGAAACAACGATTTAAGGATTAATATTAACGCTCAAGGTAGTCCAGCTTTAGGAAGTTAGGTCAAATTTAAGAATAAGAATCAAAAGAATGATAATTAAAATGAAGATTGCTGCAGCTATACGTAGAAACGGTTTTTTAATCCAAGTTTTTACCTTTTCTTTTATATTAGCTTTTACAAGAGGTATTTCTTGTTTTGCATCTTTTTTGATTGTTGCGATCAAAACAGTGATGTTGTCATTGCCGCCTCTATCGTTTGCCATCGAGACAAGCATTTCCGCGGCTTTCGCAGGCAGGTTATCTGAAACAACATCTGCGATTTCTTCCTTTTTTAGATAGGATGTCAATCCATCGCTACAGAGAACAATGGAATAGTTTTCGTCAAGCGGAACGTCCGGCTTTGTAGCATCCACATTCAATTTTTGCGAATGTCCAAGAACACGATCAAGTATATGTTTATCAGGATGATCTTCCGCCTCTTCTTTTGATATCCACCCTCGTCTTACCATTTCCTGTACTCGGGAATGGTCTTCCGTGATTTGGAATATTTTTTTATTCCGAATCAAATACCCTCTGCTATCACCCACGTGAACAAAGGTAGCCTTATTGCCTTTAATTACTACCGCAATACAGGTCGTTCCCATTCCTTTTAACGATCTATCTTTTTGCTGTAAATCATATAACTTTTTATTGGCCTTGTGAAAAGCCAGCACCAATGCCTCTTTTTCGGATAATCCCGTAGCCTTAAAGTACTCCTCACTTATTTTCTCGAGCGCGATCCTGCTTGCTTTGTCGCCTGCTGCCGCTCCTCCCATCCCGTCACAAACCAGAAGGAGTCGTCCTCTCTCCTCGAATGTTTTATCATCTGGCGGTTCGAAATAACCAAAACTGTCCTCATTAGTCTCCCTGGTTTTTCCTACATCTGATACTCCTCCTATTAATATTCCAGGTCTTATTTTCTTGCTCATTGTATCTTAACTCCCAATTCTTTGTGTTATATTAGGCTATCACTTAAATTTGTAAAGACCAATATGAATACTTTAATATATTCATAATGAGTGTATGCGTATTTTTTAAAAGTTGTCAAATTCTTTGCAAGCTCCCTTGAGGAAGAAGATAAACTTTTTGATTTAACCAATCTTGCTTTCATGCTTGTCTATGCTATGTTATTTAATGTAAAAGGGGTTTTAGCTATATAAGTAGGCTTAGGGGGAGGATTTGGAATCAGGAACTTTAAGAAAAATCATGAGTACATGATATTACTAAATTGTCATTAGTAAAATATTTTATCTAGCCGTTTTACAATTGGTATATTTGCATGTTAATTTATCTCCTAAGATGCGATTCAACTCTAAAAAGAGAGCGGGGGGGATTAAAATGAAAAATGATTATAAAATATATGGAAAATCCTGATGGCAGGTTTAGGGGGCAATTCGAACTACAATGATAAATAAAGTCATCGGAAATTATAAGATTCTTCAAGAAATCGGCGAAGGTGGTATGGGAACTGTATATCTGGGAGAACATATAATCCTGGGGACCAAGTCCGCGGTAAAAGTGCTTTTTCCTCATTTAGCAAAAAGCCAAGCAATAGCAGATAGATTTGTGCGGGAAGCGAAAGCCCAGGCAGCTCTTAAGCACCCCAACATTATACGAGCGATAGACTACCTGGAATCAGACGATTATCGAGCGTTGGTAATGGAATTTATCGAGGGGAAGCCCCTTTCTGAAATTATTGAAGAGAAACAGAGCTCTCTTTCATATAAAGAGATATTAGAGATTATTGAAGGACCATTGCGCGCTCTTGACTATGCCCACAGCCAAGGAATTATCCATAGGGATGTCAAACCTTCTAACATAATTGTTGATAACAATAATAAAGGATATCTCGGGGATTTCGGAATAGCAATGATTCTTGGGATGGAAAGGAAAACTCTCACCGGTGCAAACCTGGGTACGCCACATTATATGAGTCCTGAGCAGGCATTGAATCCAAAAACTGTTGATCATCGTACAGATATTTATAGCATTGGTTGTGTTTTATACGAGATGACTACAGGAATTCCGCCATTCGATGGGGATACGGATTTTCAGATCATAGAAAAGCATATTAAGAACGTCCCTAAATCCATCGAAGAGATAAAACCTCATATTCCAAAATATTTCGCGTCAGCCGTTTTTAAAGCGTTAGAAAAGAATCCGAATGATCGATTCTCTGGTTGTCAGGACTTCTTATCTGCGCTGAACAACAACAATATGACACAAAAAGATTTTCCGAGTTCGCTTAATGCGGGTTTGCGACGGAGGAACCTTCCGGAAATTGACCGAAAAGTTAAATATGAAGGACACACTACAAGCTCAGTGAAATCGACAAATTTAGGCAATGAACCCGATTCAGAGTTAAAAGTTCTATTCCCACACCTCGCACAAAATCAAGCTATGTCGGAATCCACAGAGATAAGGAATAAAAGAGATAAACAAGTCGAAGTGGATTCAAGCAGATTAACTGACTCTAAAACTCCCAGACAAGTGAATCTCGATGGATTAAAGTATGAAGACACATCGGGCTCAGCTCTTTTTATGAGGAGAAAAGAAAAACCTACCAAGAAAAAAACAAACTATTCTGAAAAGAAAGAGACAGACTGGGAATTAATAGGGAAAATAGTACTTGCAATCCTTGCTTTAGGTGCAGCAATAGCGTTGGGATATGGGATATATCTTTTAGTGGCAGCAATAATTGAATTCATATCGGAGAATTGGTTAATAATTATTATTGTAATCATAGTACTTATATGGCTCTTTAATAGGTGACAAAAGGATTGGCGTGTATGTTTCTAAGCTTCTTATCATTATTGAAAAGAATTGTATTATCATAAACATAAAAGAAGATTTTATAATCTTATGTCAGGCTTTAAAATATAATAATTTATTGAGATAAGAAATTATAGAATACGAGCATTATTTATTTGCAGAGGGGAAATGATGATCGGGAAGACCTTTTTTAATTATAAAATTCTTAAAGAGCTCGGTGAAGGGGGGATGGGGACTGTCTATTTGGCGGAACATATAACTCTTGGGACGAAATCAGCGTTAAAAGTCCTTTTCCCGCACCTTGCGCAAAATGAAGCTATGTCAGAGCGGTTTATGCGCGAAGCCAAAGCACAGGCGGCACTGAAACATCCATATATTATCAGGGTGATAGATTACCTGGAATCAGACGCATACAAGGCGCTTGTGATGGAATATATTGAAGGAAAACCTCTTTCCAGGATGCTTGAAGAGAAAAAAGGTTCTCTTTCATACGATGAGATATTACAGATTATCGAAGGTCCGCTGCAGGCCCTTAATTATGCTCACAGCCGGGGGATAGTACACAGAGATGTCAAACCTTCCAATATAATCATCGACAGCGACAACAAGGGTTACATTACAGATTTCGGAATTGCAATGATCCTCGGGATGGAAAGGAAGACCCTAACTGGTGCAAATCTCGGCACACCGCATTATATGAGCCCAGAGCAGATCAGACACCCCCATAAGGTTGACCATCGGACGGATGTATACGCCATGGGAGTGGTGCTATTCGAGATGGTGGCTGGTGAGGTACCGTTCGGCGGAACAACCGACTTTGATATAAAGGAAGGTCATATATATCAACGACCACCTTTGGAGAAAATTAAAAACAGGATTCCAGAAAAAATGATGGGTGTGTTAAAGAAAGCCCTCGAGAAAAACCAGGAAGACCGCTTCTCGGGCTGTGGTGAGATGCTGAGGGCATTGACAGAGGGAGAGGAGCCTGCCGCAGCGGCGGCATCCCCGGCTGTTAGAGAAAATCCAAAACAAAAACCAAGCGCTAAACCGAAGAGATCCGCGGTTAAGGCACCTCAAATAAAAATATATAAAAAGGAGATCATCTGCGACTGGAGCGATATGGAGATGGTTTTGATTCCTGAAGGGGAATTCCTGATGGGAAGTGCCGAAGGCGACCAGAATGCAGAAGACGACGAGAAACCGCAGCATATCGTCTACCTTGATTCATATTATATAGGTAAATATCCGGTAACCAATAAGCAGTATGCTGAATACCTGAAAGAACGGTGTATAAATCAAAGGAGAATTATCTACCGGGCTGACGAAGGATTAGGAAATTACCCTGTAGTGGAAGTGAACTGGCATGAGTCTGTGGAATTCACCAAATGGCTCTCCAAGGTAACCGGTAAGAAATATAGATTGCCCAGCGAGGCAGAATGGGAGAAGGCTGCGCGTGGTGGGTTGAGGGGGATGAAATATCCGAACGGTGATAGCATAAGCCCGAGTGAAACTAATTATGATGGGAGTGATACTGTGAGGGTTAGAAGTTATAGTCCTAACGGGTACGGGCTTTACGATATGGTCGGTTATATCTGGCAGTGGTGCAGTGACTTGTACAATAAGAATTATTTTAAGAATTGCTCGTCACGAAGTCCGCAGGGCCCTTCAAGCGGCAGTTTTCGCGTTCTTCGCGGTGGCTCTTGGGGCAGCCTTACGTACCGCATATGTGCAGGGCCCCGCGTCGACAGCAATACAACGGACGGGGACGACCTCATCGGTTTTCGTTGCGTCAGGAAGGATTAGTTCTGTTTTCTGGTTTGTGGGTTTAGGGAGTATCTCCTCTGCCGAAAATAGTATTTGATAATATAACAGGTTCTGAAGTTCATATTTGATAGTTGGTTCATTGAAATATACCCCATCACTCAGAGAGAAAACAGCTATTGTAAGCATGGAAGAATATGTTAATAGACTCTTCAGGGGTAATCCTTAGAAGTCTGCTTTAGAGTGACAGATTGCTATAGGAAGTCGGTCGTCTAATTGATGATAAAGGGCAATAGAAAATGATAGGCAAAACAATCGGCAATTATAAGATAATCAAAGAGCTCGGCGAAGGTGGGATGGGGACTGTCTATTTGGCAGAACATATCACCCTCGGCAAGAATTATGCTTTGAAGGTCTTATTCCCGAGGTTTTCAAAGATGAAGAACGTGAAAGAGCGCTTCCTGAGAGAGGCGAGGGCTCAGGCTTTGTTGGAGCATCCAAATCTCGTACAGGTGGTGGATTATATGGAACATAACAAGATGCAAATAATTGTTTCAAAATATATAGAAGGACCGACTCTTTCCGAGCTGATTGAAAAAAAGAAAGGTGCTTTTTCCGTAGAGGAAATCATCGGGATAATGGAGGGACCTATATCGGCGCTCAATTACGCTCACAGCAAAGGTGTAATCCACAGGGATATAAAACCATCGAATATTCTGACAGATAAGGAAGGCAAAGGGTATATAACAGACTTCGGCATAGCACGCCTTATAGGTACTGAACCGCTTACAGATTCCGAGCACCTCGGCACGCCCCACTATATGAGCCCGGAGCAGTCGGTCAATCCCCGTGCGGTTGATCATCGCTCTGATATATACAGCATAGGCTGCATATTATACGAAATGGCTTCGGGGCAACCACCTTTCGGCTATTATACAGATCTCACAGCCTTCCAGATAATTCAAAAGCATGTGGAGGAACCGCCGAAGCCGCTGTCTGATGTTAATCCATCTTTGCCGAGATATTATGTTGATGCAACTGAAAAATGCCTTGCTAAGAAGCCTGAGAACAGGTTCGATGGCTGCGGTGAAATGCTTGACGCTTTAAGGAAAAGCTCGGTTTTAGAGCAGAAGCGAGAGGTACAAAATGAAATTGGAGCCGATAGAGAGGTAATCGTTATTAATGAAACCCAAAAGCCTCACTCCAGGAAGTTAACTTATCCTGAGGACGAGTCAAATATGATTCTGCCTGGAGAGCATATCTTGCAGATAGTAAAAAAATTGGATGCAGATACGAATCTGTCAGCTCAGTTCAAGAAAGCCGCCTGGGAAGAGGTGTTGAAAGAGCTTGCTGGTATAAATCCGCTCAAAGCCAAAGATAGGGAACTCGTGAAATATATCAGGAGAAGGATTGATTACTGGGATAAAAAGTCTAGCGTTCAGATTGTACCGATGGATGTGGATTTGAATGGGTACGAGGGGATGGTTCGTATCCCTGCCGGGATTTTCGAGATGGGGGATCATTTCGGCAAGGGGGAGAAAGATGAGCGCCCTGTTCATGCTGTATATATCTCTGAGTTCTGGATGGATATACACTTAGTTACTAATAAGGAATATAAAAAGTGCGTAGAAGCCGGTATCTGCTACCCCCCTAAAGAAAGTAGAAGCGCTACCAGGATTAATTATTATAGTGACAAACGTTATGATGATTATCCTGTAATTTATATAGACGGGGAAGATGCACGGACTTATTCCGAATGGATAGGAAAGAGATTGCCCACTGAAGCAGAATGGGAGTACGCTGCACGAGGTGGTTTATGGCAGCTAAGGTACCCTAATGGGAATCGTATAAGTAAAAGAGATGCAAATTACAATTACGATGGTAGTACTGATACAACTGAAGTTGGTAGCTATCACCCGAATGGGTACGGGTTGTATGATATGGCGGCTAATGTCTGGGAATGGGTGAGCGACTGGTATGATGAGAATTATTATAAGATCAGCCCCACTCGTAATCCCCAGGGACCATCGAGCGGGGAAGTACGTGTTGTTCGCGGCGGTTCGTTTGACTGTTATGTGTTCTGCGCCCGTGTTTCGTATCGAGACTGGAGAATTCCCGCGAACAGGTGCAACGACCTCGGGTTTCGTTGTGTTAAAAACACGTCTAATCTCACTTCTCTTAGAAACAAGAGCTTAGCATCTGATCAGAACGATTATTGAGAAAAATTAAGATTCATAAACAGCTCGGTGAAGGTAATATGGCGACGGTTTATCTTGTTGATGATTGAAATTAAAAAGGAAAAAATGCTGAGAACTCGTTTTTTTCTTGAAGCATAGACACAGATATAATGGAAACGCCCTTGTAAAGTGCAAATATAGTATTATATGAAAATGCGGGGAAAACATTTCTTACACCCAAAAGGCTGGATCAACAAAGATCGTTAAAATACATAACTATTTTTAATTAAACAATTCGATTAGGTAGTAACAACCAATTTTCAAGGATTGTTATGTCGAAAAAAGTCCTTTAGGATGGAACTAAATACCAGTGCTAATCTGTTTCTATCTCAATCTTAATATAATGATCGGCACTATCAAAAGGATTGATAAGTCCACCCCATGCGGAGATTTTTAGCTTGCCGTTTACAAGTCCACGAGCGATTGCTTTAGCCCTGATGATTATCTTTCCTTTTTGCCCTGGATGAACGGTGAGATTGTCGGAGAAAGAGATCTTAAAATAATCCAGTCCCGGTATCGGGATAGAATACTTGGTTTTATACTCAGGTATCGTTTTAATAATTTGGATCTTGTCGAGTATCTTTTTGTCGAAACTGATGCTGACGCGGGATAGATCATAGCTACTCGTGTTATTGTTCAGATTGATTGTTATGTCAAAGGTATCCCCTACCACGACATTTTTTGCGTATTTTATTTCAGAGCCGAACTTGTCAAAAGCATGGGATGATGCCGGAAACAATGCCGATAATAAAGTAATGAAAAAAAAGATTAAAAGCAGTTCTTTTTTCATTGAGACTTTTCCCCCATGTTTTAAAAACTGATGATTTCAATATCAATTATATCAATCATCTTGTCAAATACTTTGTTTTTTATTTCTGTTTCTGGATGGTTGCTCAGTAGTACACATTTGAAATAGTAGTATTTCTGAGTGTAATCCTTGTTAATAAAATTTTCATCTTTGGCGATGGATTCTCGATATCTTGCTTCTATCTTGAGAATTACTTTTCTATGATTTATATTATATAATTCAAGCTGCGTATGGGGGATGATCTAAATATCTGTCTTTAAATGAATTTATTACTGATTGAATTTTTATTTTTATAAGGAATATTCTTTTTCATGATCGGGAAAACGATAAAAAATTATCGGATTTTAGAAGAATTAGGTCATGGCAACTTAGGTATTGTGTATCTGGCAGAGCACAAAGCACTGGGTTTGAAATACACAGTCAAGGTGCTATATCCTCATCTTGCAAAGAATGATATATACAAGGAACGGTTTGTTAAAATTGCGCAAGCCCAAGCAATGCTGAAGCATCCGAATATCGTGGAAGTTCTGGATTTTATTGAGCAAGATGGGCAGTCCTTTGTCATATCCGAATATATTGACGGTCCTTCACTGGAGAAGTACTTACAGTCAGAAAAAAAAGGAATAAGTTATAATAAAATACTTAAGATCATCGAGGGGCCGCTTAACGCGCTGAATTATATCCACAGCAAAGGCATAATACACAGAAACATCAAGCCATCCAATATAATTCTTGATTCAACTATGAATGGGTATATAACTGATTTCGGTTCAGCAATAGTTCTTGGAGATAGAACGACCCAGCAGGGAGCTGTCGTAAGCACAGCGTTTTATATAAGCCCTGAAATGTCATCAAATCCGAAAAATGCAGATCATCGTTCGGACATCTATAGTATAGGATGCGTCCTATATGAGATAGCAACCGGTAAACCGCCTTATGAGGGCGAGACCGATTACGAAATTCTACAAAAACATATCAATGATCCAATTCCACCAATAGATATTTATAATGAATCGCTTCCGAAGAAGTTTATTTTTGTTGTAAATAAGGCGTTAGAAAAGAAACCTGATGATCGTTTTTCAGGATGCGGCGATATGCTACAAGCGTTAAAAGGGGAGAGTTTTAAAAATTATTCTGTTAAGAAAGTTAAAAAAGTATCATCAACAAAAATTCATCCGGAATCGGAACGGGTGGATAAAATCAGAAAAGAACCAATACAAGCTGATAGCACTCCAAAAGCTATAAACCCAATAATTGTCATAAAAAGACAGAACAAAAGTGTAATTATCTCCGGGCTTATTATTTTTGTAATCTTAATTTTTCTATTATTTAAAATAATCAACAATAGCTTAACCACGACATCAGGAGATATGGTGGAAATACAAAGTGGCTGTTTTGAGATGGGACCAAATAAGGGGGGTGGCGATCACGATGAATATCCACGGCATTCGGTTTGCATTTTAAAATTTAAGATTGATAAATATGAAGTTACAAACGAGAAATATATAAAATGCGTGGAAGCAGGAGTTTGCGCTCCCCCCAATGTTAAAAGCAGTAACACACGAAAATTGTATTATGGAAATAATCAATTTAAGAATTATCCTGTACTTTATGTTAGCTGGGAAGATGCCAAAAAGTATTGTGAGTGGGCAGGCAAGAGATTACCGACTGAGGCAGAGTGGGAATTTGCTTCCCGAGGCGGCGATAAAAGCCAGGTTTTTCCCTGGGGAAATCATGCGGATCAATTGAAGGCAAATTATAACAGTAATGATACAGTCGAAACAGGAAGTTATAGTCCCAATAATTATGGTTTGTATGATATGTCCGGCAACGTATGGGAGTGGGTTGATGATTGGTACGATGCAAATTACTACAAGGACAGTCCTTCATCTGACCCTAAAGGACCATCGCACGGAATTGATAAGGTGGTAAGAGGTGGTTCATGGTATGGGGAATCTATAAATATAAGAGTTGCCAACAGGTTGAAGTTTCCACCTGATATCAAGAGTCATCTTATTGGCTTTCGATGTGCGAAGTAGCTAATTATTTATCAGCAATGATAATAATTACGGCCGTTTTACCATCTGACAATGTTTTCATCTTGCCTCTGTCCATCTTCTCTATTGTGTTTTTTGATTTTTCAGTGTAAATTAATGAATATATTGCATTTTAGCAACTTTTATTTTGGGGGTTCTAAATGATAGGTAAAACCTTTGGTAATTATAAATTTATAAAAGAAATAGGCGAAGGAGGTATGGGCATTGTTTATCTCGTGGAACATTCGGTTTTAGGGAAAAAATATGCCGCTAAGGTACTAGATTACAAGCTTGCCCGCAAGGCAGATTTAAAAGAACGTTTTCTGAGGGAAGCAAAGTCTCAGGCAGCACTTCAACATAAAAGTATAGTCAGTGTTGTAGATTATATCGAAGAAGGTGACATACATTTTCTTGTCTCTGAATATATTGATGGTCTGAATTTAGCCCAGTATATGTCCAAGAAAAAGAAGAAAATGGGATTCAAAGAGATTCTGAAGATTATGGAAGGACCGATTGGCGCTTTGAATTATGTTCATAGCACGGGAATTATTCACAGGGATGTCAAACCATCAAATATACTAATAGATTTTGAAGGACAGGGACACATCACAGATTTTGGGATTGCGATGATACTCGGGTTGGATCAAATAACGAAAACCGCTGGAGGAATGGGTACACCACATTATATGAGTCCCGAACAAGCCATTAATCCGCGGAAAATAGATCACCGTTCCGATATTTATAGCCTTGGTTGCATCTTATTTGAAATGGCTGCTGGAGAACCGCCTTTTGATGGGGATACCTCATTTCAGATTCTTCAAAAACAAAAAGATGAAAAGCCACCCCTTGAAAAGATGAACTCCAAATTACCGCAATATTTTAATAGCGCAGTTGATAAAGCCTTAACAAAAAATCCGGAGGATAGGTTTTCTGGATGTGGAGAAATGCTTATAGCTTTAAAAGGGACTGCAACAAAATCGCATAAAATAATCACGATAAATAATGATATCATAAGCCCTGATATTCCAACTGATATACCATCCGCTAATAAAAACGAAGAAACGAATGCTAAGGTCAATAACAGAACTTATACCATCTGGGCGATTGCAGGCATTTTTTTGCTTGCATTCAGCATCCTTCTTATTCTTTTCTTGAAGCAATCCGAGAAGCAGAAAGACTTAGCTGAAAAGGCACGGTTGGAAAATGAAAAAGCATTAATACAAATAGGAAAACAGGATGAAAGCATAAGAGAACAAAGCAGAACAATTAAAAAATTGGCAGAAGCAACTGAGGCTCAAAGTAGGAAGATTGAGGATGAAAGGCTTAAGCAACAAATTGAAATCGAAAATAGGAAAAAATTGGAATTGGAAGAGAAGCAAAAAGAAGCTGACAAAGCAAAAATAGAACAGGCGGAAATTGAGACAGAAAAACTTAAACAGCAAGCGGAAAAACTTTTAAATCAAAATACTTCAGCAACTGGTATATCAGCAAAAACATATGTCAAGGATAATACATATACACATTCAGAAAATAGTGATGGGATTAATCAAATATCCAATGATTCTTCGTCATTAAAGACAAACGTTAAATCTGAAGAAAGCAATAGATATTTAATACAAGAAAGTGATCTTGATAAACCGTTGACATTAGTAAAGAAAGTATTACCTAACTATCCAACTTATTATTTTAAAAAATATAAAAAAACAGGAATAAAAAAATCCGGAATTGTCAGAGTCGCTGTTATCATATTCACAGATGGTTCGGTAGGAGGGGTAAATATAGTCGGAGGAGATAATGATAAATATTTTAATGAAGAAGCATTAAAAGCGTTGCGCCAACGGAAGTACAAATCACCATTATATAAAAACCAAATGGTTAAAACTCAAACGACAGTAGAGATTAAATTTGAATGAAGATAGCTTGACATTTGGAAACCGTTGTAGTTGAATCTTTTAAATGGGGAGTTCGTTAGTATTAAGACTTAAAAAATTAATTAAAAAAAGCCGTATAATCGCTTAACGAGGGGGATAAAATGAAAAAACTTATAATTGCTTTGGCGCTATTATTTATAGCATTGGCAATAATTCTGATTTATTTCGGTTCTGTTTCATATGATGAGACAGAAGTGGAGGGCTGTAACAATTCCATTAAGGCAATGGAGTACTTCAGAAATTTAAGTTATATTGTAGCAATAATTACAGTTTTATTGTGGCTTTATGCTTTCTTCAAACCTTTTGCTGGCAAAATATTTCGTGGCAAAGATAAAAAAACGCAAACCATTTTTTTATGGCATATTGTCGCTTCTGCCATTACAACGGGTTTATTAATGTTGGTATTTTATTTAACTAATATATCCGATATGAGGAGAATGATATCTGACGGATTGCAACGTAACTGCAAAGACTTAGTTGAACCAAGTTCCGTCTTTATATTTAGCGGCTTGCCTTTTCCCTTTTCTCTGATAATCGAAGTATTTTTATTTATAATTTTATTTGCAATAATAATTGTATATATTGACTTGTTTGTAAAAAAAATCAGGAAATAATATTAAGTAATCTAATTTCTCAAAGAGGTAGTAATGGAAAAGGTATTATTTTTTATAGGTGGCACGGGCCAGCACATATTGCTATCTTATCTACATTTATTAAGAATAGCTGGCTTGGAACCCAATTCTAAATTGTATGTTTTTGATGGTGATGAATCCAACAAAGCAGGTAGTGTTACTCAATCTATTGTATCATCTTTTGGGAGGGATACTATTAAATTTATAAATCCTAACCCTTCCTATATTCATAAGGAGCTTAAATTTGAATATATGCTGTCACCTTCCCATGAAGCGTTAGATATTGAATTATTGCCAGCGTTTTATAAACAAAAAGAACTGAATATGGAAACCCTTAATGGTTTTTATGCCACACCGACCGTCGGAGCAGCGACAATCGCTCTAGCTATTAAAGAGCTTATCGAAAATAAACATCGGCTTTCTGAAACAGATATAAACAAACATTTTGCTGATTTGCATAGAAACATAACAGCGAATTATCCTCTGCGCGTGGGGATTGCCGGTTCTATCTTCGGAGGAACCGCTTCGGGAAGTGTTCCGATCTTGGGAAAACATTTTAAAGATTGGAGGCAAGGATCAACCGCTTCCCTCCTGCAAACATTCTGTATCCTGCATTACAAGTGGTTTAATTTAACGGAATATAAAGGTAGTGAGCCGGATCCCGTTAAGCTTTTAGATGAGAAGAAATTAAAGAGCAATACTCATGCAGGGGTCAGATATTATAAAGATGCGTTAAGCAGTACTTTTAATAGGATAATGCTTTTAGGTTTACCGAATCCTGTAACTCGTGAAAATGATGGTGGAAAAGACCAGCAAGAAAACAAAGACTTTTTATATGTATTATCGGGGGCTTTATTGCATTTTTATTCCAATGCTTCCGATGATGCTTTCCCGCAAAAAGAAAACGAAAGGATATTAGAGGCATTCGCAATTGATAGATCAGGAATGACATTTGATGAACTTAAAATCTATACAGACGGGTTTGGTAATTATTCAATTGGAGATTGGGAAAAACCTGATGTTAAAGATAATTTGATGTTTCAATATAAGATCAGCTATAACACTATAATATATCTCGACTGGTTAGTGAATAAACTATATACAGATGGTGTCGAAATCCGTCCGTATGAAAGAAAGATTTTTAATAGAGATTTCACCGGCGCTTATAGTGGAATAAATGACGAGCAGAAGAAGATTTTTCGCGATTCATTACAAGATCATTCGAGAAATCTGAGGGCATCCCTGCAATGGCTAAATGAGTATGTTAATAGTCCGAGTAATCTTTCCTATCGTCTTCTAAATTATGAACAGCCACAAAATTACGTCGGTATTGTACCTCCAGAAATTAGCGACAGAAACAATGTATTCAAGAATGATTTCGAAAAGGAAATGCCCCAAAGATTTTCACAACGCAAGAAAAAAAATTGGGAAGACATTATTGATGATCTTAGCAAAGTATTGGAAGGTTGCTCTGATAAATTACAAGCTGATCATCAGGATGCAGCGAAGCAGGTTTATTTGGGTGTGAGAAAGTACTTTCATAATAAACTGTAGATAAGGTATTAAAAATGGAAATTGATGTTTTATTACCTGGTGGGAAATGGCGCGGCGGTACAAAGAAAGGGTTCTGCCGATTAGAAATACGGGACATTGAAGATAATAATTTAGCAGTTCTTGAGGAAATATTACCTGGAAGCATCCCTAATATCTGGAGCAATGCCCTGCATTTCTCCTGGGTGTTAAAAAGAACTGGTGATATTACGCCTCCTCAAGAAAAAGCAATGAATTTACTTGAGTTGTATCTCAAGGGAATCTTTGTACAGGTTTTGACGCTTGAGAAGATTACTCTCGATGAAAACTCTTTGATTAATTATTTATTGAAGATTCATAATCCACTTGGAAATGATATTTGGAACCCGGAAAATCTTCTTGTGTTGAAGCACAACAATCAGATTGTAGCTGTAAATTATCCTGAATGTATCTTTGCTCCAACTGCTCAGAATAGCGCCTGGCCTGATGATCCCAGCAAGAATCCGCTGGAAAGCGAAATGATAGATGATATTAATACCAAGTTTGCTGAATTAAAAGAAGATGGAAAGGAAGCATTCGAGAGCTGGATTCAAGAAATATTAAGTATGGGTATCGAGAATCCTCCGTGGCATAAAGCGCTACTGGGGAAAGATAGACGAATCAAAGCCAAATTCTCGGACGAAATACAGTCTAAGTTAAAAACAACTAACGATTTAACTGAAAGTTATTCTGTAAAAGCAGTAAATGGTAAATTTTCCAAGAATTTGATTAATATAACTATTAGAACATATGTTCCTCTGGGGGATGGGACGATCCCTGATCTTAATAAGATATTTAATGAATTGAAATTAGATCATGGCGAAATTACACATAAGGACAATGTTATAATTGGAAAGGACGAATGCGAACAGGCTGGTATAGTATATATTGAAAAAAGCGATAAGACTTATGCTTGGCAAAGGCCGAAAAATAAACTCAGAGGGATAATTGATATCAAATATGAGGATGATGGATTTACATTGCTTTTTGGCAAGAGTACTAAAAATTTTAAAGCAAAGATTTTGAATGATGATAATTTCTTTGTCAATGAAATTTTTACATTAAAGAGAGAAATTACTGATTCACAGGGATATTCCAATATTGAATATTTAATTCCTAACCGGCCAATCAGAAAATATGAATATTGCGATCTTGTGCAGAAAGCCGAAGTTAAAGATGTTGCACAGGTTGCAGAGGAGATACGGGGGCAGTTAACGTACGAAATGGAAATTTTAGGAAGACAAGAGACAGTTCGAAAGAACATCAAGTTTTCCAGGTTAAATGAAATCAGTCCTGCACTGTTAATCTGGCCTAATTTCAAAGACGATAATTGGCACCTTTACTATATATATAATTCCATTTTTGGTAGACAAAAAAAAGATGCTAAGCTTTCTCTCTATTTCGACATTTCACCGGTCGGTGATTCTAAGACTTTCTTTGAGAGAATTGATGATCCATCGAGAGAGGTCTTTCATAAAGATAAACCGCCGGCAGCTTTCTCACTATCATACAAAGATGCTTCCTGTGGCATTTATTTTATAGATAGGCTTATAAACTTAAAAACGCCGAATGAGCCATTTTCGGCATTTGAAAAAATAAAACCGACCTTAAAATCAAAAAAATGCGAAATAGGAGTTGATTTCGGCACTACGAGTACGTGTATTTCATTTAAAAAAGAAAATGAAGAACCCCAAATTTTGACTCTTAATTTTAAGACTACCAAAGTTTTATGTGAGAAGAGTAAATATAATTCCTTGAATTTCATTCCGGAGATCCCACAAAAGACAATGCCATCTATGCTTAGAGTTATTCCTTCGCATTATAAAGAGGAAAAATATGCTGAGCAGGCTTACTCAGCATACAACTTTTCCTCTATGATTTTTTCAAAAGATAAACTCGAAGAGATACCTGAACAGGAGATTTATCGCAAATTGAAGTGGGGCGAAGAAAAATATAGAAGGTCATTCCTATTTCTTTTATTTAAACATATTTTTGCCGAGATAAGAACACAAGGTAAAGAGGAAGTTGATTTTCGAGTATCTTTTCCTTATGCCTTCGATAGTTATCAGCTTCAAAAGTATATTAATCTATGTACATATTTGATAAATGAACTTTGCAAATTGACTGGTTTCAAATCAAGTCAAATCGGAGTCCTAAGCGAATCCGAAGCTGGAAGCTATATAGCAGATCCTGAAAAGAATCATATCGTGTTGGATATGGGTGGGGAGACAACTGATATCTATATACATTCTAAAGATGGAGTCGTACTTGCAGACAGCATAAGGTTTGCGGGAGGACATATACTGGATTCAATTATTAAAAAAGTACGCTTTCTGAGAGATTATGAGGATAAGAGAGACAAATCTGAAGATTTTCTTGACGACACTATAATTTTTAAGTTACGAGGAGGTGTAGTAAAACTCGAAGATATGATGGATTCTGATAATCGCGGTAAAGCATTGAATAATACATCCGACGGCAAAGAAATAATATTTGAATATATCAGAAGGCTTTTATTTGCGCGAAACTTGCAAGAAGTGAAATCCGATCTATTAGATAAGCCCGCCGAAATTAAAAATAGTTATGAAGTATTTTTAATCGGCAGGGGTTGGAGTTTGAGAGTAGGTGAGGATATTCTGAAACTTCTGCAAAAATATATAGATGTCGAAAAATATTGCACACCGAGGGGTTTTGATCCTAAGGAGGCTCTGGCAATCGGGATATTAAAAGCAGTTGATCTGCAAACCTATGGAATTATAGAACCCTTCAACGATAATAATGCAAATGAATTATTAAAAAAGAAATTTACATATTCTTGTGTTAAGTGTAAATTTAAAGCTCCCAAAGATGATACAATGATGGATCTGGAGTGGACTGATCCAATCCCGTTCGAATGTAAAAGTGAAATCAAAGTAGAAGAAAGGAAACCGATAGACTTAAGAATAATTGATTTATATCCAAGCACAATTATCAAAAGGATGCTGAATCATCTGAAGGGAGGATTAGATGGTTTAAATGAGGAATGTTATGGTAAATTTTATTTGTCGAAGACAAGCAAGAATGTAAACGCCATTACTGTATCCCCCTTTGCTACGATGATTGAAAATGCTTTCAAAAAATATCTTGAAACTTGAGAGAATTATAATAATAAAATCTAACGCAAGCAGGATTAATCTGGTAATAAACAATGATTCTTCAATTATTGCATAAAAAGAATATGTAAATGCAAAAATCATTTTTAATGCTACTATTATTGATTTCAGCGGTGAATCTGATCCTGACAATTAAAATTTTGAATAATCTTAAGAGAGCTTCAAGGGCTGTTTTCAATGGGGAGTCTGCTGATAAAAATAGCAAAGTATCTTTTAAATCAAGCGCTGAGCAAAGCAAAGATATTATAAATAATTTTAAAGAAAAAGCATTAAAACCTGAGCATAACTCCCCTATGGATTCTTCACAAACATCCGAGGAACCAGATGCCGGAAAAATCAATAGAATTCCCACAAGAAAACAAAGCCAAATAGCAGATATTACTTCAAAGCAGAAAGTGATTAATGAAGAGTTCGTAAAAGATAAGAGCGCTACGTCATTAGAGGGTATTGCGCTTAGATGGTGGGACAGAAATCTTGAGATTTTGGAAAAGTACTTAGAAGACCCTCAGAAAGTCAGCAGTTTGGGAAAAGATATACCTGATATATCAAGCCTTGAATTTGATAGTAACCAGAATATGGTTTATATATCAATCAGGGAATTTAAAGATAAGGATTGTCGAATCGTAGTTCCGCTTCTCTATGCACCGTTAAGAGGTAATTTCAATTATTTTGATGGTGCATCTATTACAGGGCAAGTAGAGAAAATAAGAAAACCCGCAGTCTTAAAAGAATTAGATAAGGAAATGTCCTACTTCTCGATTATAGCAAAAGGAGAACTCGAATGCGGTTAAGATTATTTCTGTCTATCATACTTGTTTTTGTATGTCTCATTACAGGATATAATTCTCTCATCGCACAACAGGCACCAGATGTGTCTCTTAATATCTATATTGATGCATCGGGGAGTATGCAAGGCTATGTTGCAAAGAACAGTGAATATTCATTATTCATAAAAAGTCTGACAGCATTTTTGAACAATTATCCTATCCTGAGTTTTTTCCAGAGTGGAGGAGGAATAACGCCGATCAAATCACAGCAATTTGCTAATATGGCTTCCAATGCCGCTCTATTTACTTCTCCTGAAACAAACCTCGTTCACCTGTTTCAAAATGCCCCTCTTACTAATAATAACGTAAATATTCTTATAACAGATGGTATTCTTTCCTGCAATGGGAATCAAAATATTAACATCGGCTTTGACCTTTGGGCGCTGATGCAGGTTCTTCAACCGATAATCGGACAAAATACTGCCTTTTTCGTGATAGGTATTAAGAGTTCATTTAATGGGAGAATTTATTCTGAGTTCACCCAAGGTCTAAATTTTTCTTGGAATGGTAGAAGACCCTTTTTCGTCTTTTTATGGGGGAGGGATGAAACAAACGTTAGAAACTGTGTTATGCGCATTGATAATGAATTTAAAGAATTTGCAAGTGATTCTGGATTAATCAATTCACTCCCCCATGATATCATAAAATGCATGATGCGCATTGATAGGGAGTTTAGGCCATTTGCAGATAATTCTGGATTAATCAATATACCCCTCAGCGATAACGATTATCGAATCCTTCAGCTCAGTCCATTAAAAATTCCAACAGTGAATTTCAATTTGAATAGTCTTAAAAATATTATAAAAGATAATCAAGATCCACCTCAGATAATCTTTATAAAAAGATATATAGCGAAGAGGCCAAATCAAATTATACTATCAAATAAGCGACCGGCTAAGAGTGTTGAACAGCCATTTAATTTGGAATTAACATATTCTACTAACGGACAAGAATATTACCCGGAAATCTATAAGCTAGCTACAGATTCTTCTAATTATTATACCTTTGAAACAAATAGAGAGATGGTAACTTTAAAATTTAATAAAGAATTTATAAATTTTTTCAACTCTGGAACAATTGATACATTCCCGCTAATAGTATTTAATTTACAAAGAATGCAGGATGTTATTGTCTGGGAAGATTGGTCCACTCTTAATGACTCAGTGCCTGAAAATGCGTCCAGGATTTATTATTTGTCAAAAGTACTTAGTACGATATTGGAGATAGCTGCAAAAAACAGTCCTCCCACTAAATATATCGGTACATATAAGATTAAGTTTGAACGTTAAGTTCGAGTTATCTTTGCTTCAATTCAGTCTTATCATGTATTGGGTAATGGTTTCATTTGAATTATAAAATGCTTCTATGATAAGATAAAAACTTTGAAGGGCATGAATTCCTGAATCTGCCATAGCAAACATGCCAGCACTGAATGAGATCTTGTGGTTCGGTATATAATTGTTATGCAAATAATTATGAGTGACGGTTTTTCGAACAATCAGAATAAGCATTACAAGTTTTTCAAAAGTCTTAAGAAGAAAAATTCTTTTTTTTACAGGGGTTTTAGAAATGCCTATAATATGTCCAGTATGCGGTCATACTCTTGATTCCTCTTGGCCGGAGTGTCCCTATTGCCATCCGATGGCTATAAAATCATCCAATAATTTTACGCCTAATGGTAATTTGGAAAAAGTAAATAATGTAAAAAATGAAGAATATCAACCTGAATCAAAGTCCAAAAAAATTAAAGATCAAAGAAGAACCATAATTAAAGATTCCTTTCGTTCTGTAGGGTATACAATTTCGCAAGATGATACTGAAATACCTCTTATGGGATGGATTGTAGTAATTAAAGGGAATAATGTTGGAGAATCTTATCCTTTGATGAAAGAAAGGATTGTCATCGGTGCTGATTCTGAAAAGTGTGACATTGTTATTAATGATGATATGGTTTCCTCGGAACATTGCGCAATTAGAATTACCCCTGGTTCTATAATCCATATTAATGATCTTGGTTCGAGAAACGGAACTATAATAAATAATGAGAAAAGCGATGGTAATGATTTAGTGGATAACGATAGAATAAAAATTGGAAAAACAATCTTGGTTTTCAAATCATTCGATTCGTCCTTGTTTGATCTTTAATCATTGGTTTTAATATAATCGTGTAAAAAGAATAGAACTGAGAGGATATCTCTCTTATAGATAAACCGCGGAGCATTCAATAATTTTAAGAGAGATTAAAACAGGGAATTTTGCTTGATTTATCTTTTCTGATTTCACTATTATTTTATCTTTGAAAATGTTTATAATAAAATTCTTGCATTCACTTTGAAACACGATATAAATTCAAAAATTCAAAAAAAACTAATAAAGAGATTATCCTGATCTTAGTTGAAATTTTCAAAATATACTTTTCTCCTCATGTTAAATTAGGATCTGTAAGTATTTAACAATTATAAGAAAATTGTAAATAATCTTATATCATATAATCAAGCAGTGTGTTAATGAGAAGATCTAAAGATTATTTTCTCAATATAATCTGATTTATCATCTCTTTGAAAAAAGATATTTCTTTCTTCGCATTGGTCTTTGGTTAAACCTTCTTTCCACCAGGATATCTCAGAATATGGCGTGTTCGATATTATGAAAGAATTCAGTGTGATTTTTGGATCTTGTTCTTTTAAACGATTTTCGATTGTTTTTATATCTTGATAAAAAGCGATTTTTTTATCATCAAGACCTCTTAGATTTCTAAGGCCTTTTGGATCAATGAAGTTGATATATTGCTTTCCATTCGCGAAGAGCCACATTATAAAATCAGGGTAGAAGTTACCGGCCTCAAAAAATCCCATCCCGCGCCCGCGCGACATATTTCGTAAAAGATATAGTTCTTTATCTTCAAAGTACTTTTTGTTATTCCCGCAGAACTGTTGAAGATCAAGCACGAAATCTCGTTCTCCTTCGTTCAAAGCCACCGGTTTAATCTCTATTAAATCGCTATTTACATATAATAATGGCTGATATAGATGCCGGTCAAACATAATGGCCGTGAGTCCCTGAAATTCTATAATGTTGCGTAATTCTCCGCGTTCAAGGATTTCCTTGATCTCCTGTAACTTTGCAATTATATCTTCTCGTGACTGCCGGATTAGCAGCGTATAGTTTTCGATGAAATTAGGGTCATCCTCTTTTAAGTCTCGATATTCAAGATGACCTTGCTCGAATTCGGCTTTGCGCGTTACATATAGCTTTTCACAGTATTTTCGTAAAAGTATTTCGGCAATATCGTTCAAAAGCCTGATCTTTTCGAATGATCTGAGCTCGATTTCTGTAGAAGGGATATAAACCACATACCATCTATGATCTTTTAACAAAATATGGATATTTTCCCTATAGATATTGAAATTATACCAAGCCTTTTCTTTTTTCTGTTGTTGAAGCGAGAAATATAGCTCATCGTAATCAAGAAAAGCCAGATGATCTTCCTCGAAATGCCATTCATCAGGTAACCGCATATCGTCAGATCGCGGACTATTTTTGCTTGTCAAGGCTTGTATCTTAGGATACCAGTCAACTATTATTTTATTCTTTATAATCTTTTCATCAGGCAAGGCAAGGGCGGGTTTCGGTCCCTGCCTTTTAAAATCTATACCCTCCTTCACTCGGATTGTTTTCAACGGTTGCTTGCCGAGGTTTTTGATCACTGGAAGTATGAACTCTATAGATTCGTCATTAGCAGGTAGCCCTTCGTCCTCAAGGTATTCTTTGAATTGCTGCATATAATCCGCATGAATGCCAAATACGTTCAGCGTCTCCAATCGTTCTATACCCTTAGGCGGTTTTGCTCCTACAATATGAGTGCTTCGTTTGAGGCAAAAATCCAATCCCTTCAATCTTACGCCGCGGCCAAAAAGTTGAATGATCTGTGAACCCTCATTTTTGCCTATGTTCATCAGACCCATCGTGCTGACCCGCCAACTCGACCACCCTTCAGAGAATTTTTTCGACCCGATTAGGATATTAATTTTCGAATCTGGTTTATTAACATGACGAAACAGAGAAGCAGAGAATTGGCTATCGGAGACCGTGAGGTATTCCGGATGATCTTCACAAAGAGAGCATAATCCCGAAGGATCGCCTACGTTGATCACACCGAAAGGGTTGTTTTCCTCTCCAATATGCAAGGCAATCTCACCTTCAACCTCTGCTGCTCCTTTGAGTCTTTTAATGTGAACTAAACCAGGATTATTCGAGTGGAATATAGTGATTAAAATGTCATTAAAGATTGCTTCAGCGTTAAAGCCGGTTTGACCAAGATAAGTGAAAGCATTGGAAAAGATATCACGCCCTTGAGCATCATTGAGATTGGAACGGCCGCTGATGAGCATCTCAATTGATCGAATACTTTCATTGCGGTTTTTCACGAACTGTCCGAGAAACAGGAGTATATCCATAACGTCCGAAACATCTCTTTTCGATGGAGTCTTTGTAACGCTTCCCCCGACGAAAATCCAAAGCGGCTTCTCGATCATGAAAAGCCTGAATTCGTGGAATTTATCCATGAATAGCTTCTGTTGCTGATAGAATGCCAGAAGTCCGGCTGTTAGATACCGAACGCGGTGTTCATCGCTCCAATCATCCTTCAAGTTCAGGATACGGTACTCTTTTCCGTATCCGTCTTTGTAGAAATATTTATATGAATAATCGAACAGGATGCATTTGGCATATTCGGGTGCCAGTTCTTTATTACCGCTCGCTTTAACTGCCTGGCCGAATGTGGCGGAGTATTCGAAAGAAAAACCCTTCTCGCACAGCTTGTTGCGCATCTTCATCCAATGGCCCACTTCCGTTCCGCTCGTGCCTCGATGCCCTTCATCAACAAGCACAAGGTTGTTCCCTTCAAATGCCTCGACCGCTATGGTTTTCTCACCTGCAGTTTCCTTTAGCTTGTGAATGTCAATTATCTCGATTTCCTGGCCGGTGAACAGCGTTCCGGCATCCTTGTCGAATATTTCTGCGTCCATATCCGATAATACGAATTCATCCCTGTGTTGGAAGCTCAACCCTTCGTTCGGAGTAAGCAGGATAATCCGGTTAAGGCTTTTTTCATCAGAATATTTTTTAAGATAATGCTTATATTGAAGGATATTTATATGCATCATCAGCGTTTTTCCGGAACCCGTTGCGCTCCAGAATGCGAGTTTCCTCAAATCCTCGGTTTGATAAGGTTCGATTTTAATATCTTCCGGAAGGCTGCCGTTTAAAAGCATTTTGTATGCAGTTTGTTGAGGAGCATCTCCAGTGTTGAATAATTCGGTGTAGACGTTCAGCTCTGCTCTTAACCCTTCCAAATCCCGGAAGTAATGGTCGAGATAAACTTCCGTAAAGAGAAGGCAGAGATATTGAAAATATTTCGGATAAAGGTTCTGCTTCTCATCGTTGCGTTTTTCTGTGATCACTTTCCAATGCCGCACAATATTCTCATCATAAGAAAGAAGCTGATCTTTACGAAATTTCAGACTCGTACATAGCTTGCGGATACACTGAAGGAATCGAGTAAAACCATCCTCTTCGAAGCCTTCATCTAATGGATCGCGAAGGTGTCTGGCAAGTTCCTCGAATGATGAAGCATTAAACTGGTCGAGCATCCAGTTTGCAAGGACAAGCCGGAGCTCGAATTTAATTTCGCTTTTCTTGGTATTACTATCCCCTCTATTCCGTTTAGGCATTCGGCGAATCCCTATATATCTCTGACATCGAACATCAGTTTTTTGAATTCCTCTTCGATGAGCCGCACTTTGTAGCGTGGTTCTTGTCCTTCCTTTTCTGGCGTAATCGGGATATTCATCAGGTTGTTGTCTCCGTTCACGTAGATAATATCGAATTCACAGTCGAGGGTGTTGTACTGCTGCTTTTGAAAGAATTCTTCCAGCTCCCGGTTCGATCTTTCGCGTGCTTCAATTATCTTTTCCTGCTCCGTTATGGACAGATCCCGGATCTTTCGCCAGATGATGAGTATTTTTTCTCCTTTAAGGTTTTCCCCTTCAACGATGCGAAAATCCTTTATATGGTCAATATGCCGGACCTTCAAGCCAAGGAGCCAGTTAAAGGTTTCCACAAGATCAACGTTCACTGGTTTTGTCTCAACGACTGAGTCAGTTCCTATTAGAAGCTTATAATTATAAGGATCATCGAAATTATCTATGTCAAGCAAAGTTCGGCTGTCCTTCGATTCACTATCGAGCATATATTTAAGCATATAAGATTCACGGAAGCTGTTTGTCTTTTCCAGAAGCTTTAATTGGGAATCATCCTGTTTGAGCTGAATGTTTGCCAGAGCATCTTCATAAGACTCGAGGCGGATGTACTTGAACATATGGCTTATGCCGGTGCTGTGGGATACAGGTTTGCCGTCTTTCCATTCATTGGCATAGACTACTTTTTTAATGCGAGGTTTAAGAACCGTATTAAAATAATCGGCCATCTCTACGAGAATATATTTCCGCCTGCCGCCATCCTCCCGGTTGAGGTTGATGACTGCATGACCTGTAGTGCCGGAACCAGCGAAGTAGTCGAGGATTATTCCTCTTTTTTTATTGCATAATGCAGCATCAATACAGTTTCTAACTGTAAAGATTGATTTAGGAAATGTAAAAGGATTGGTACCTAAAATTTCGTTCAAAATTCTACTACCATAACTATTTGCAGAATATTTAGCACCTGTCCAAACGGTTTTATAATTAAATCGTTGTTTAGTTCTTATGATATCCCAATATTGCTTTTTCTCATTATATTCAGCCTTTAGTTCTTTCAGAATAGATTCGACTGTGTTTCTTGCAAAAACCCACTTTCGTTCAGTACCTTGTGGATCAATAGGATAAACTTCTATAATTCCATCCGAGCGAATTATATTTATTCCGCTAGGATGAAAATTATCAGGGCAAACATTTCCAAAACCAGTAATCCTGCCTTCTTTGATAAAAATTGGATAGAAACAATTTGCTGAATCTTTTCTGAGATGGGAGCCCTTAGAAACATTTCGTAAAGGTCTTATATCGGGATTATCTTCTCTATTTTCGAAACCTATGTGTTTACCAGGAGTTGGAAAGATAAAAAAAGCATATTCATGAGTATATGAAAAGTTCTCTCCTTGTTGTCCAGTTGGATTATGAACAATAGTAATACAATTTTTTTCATTATCATTAAATATGTAAGTTAATAAACGCCCTAATAGTTCTTGTTCCACGTCATCTATTGCAATCACATACACAAAATCAGAAGAAAGGGAACTAATACTTGCATATAGACGATTTTCGATTAAAGACAGCCAGCTGGAATGTCTATAATGATTCTTATAAATAATCTCTGAAGAATTAGCATTAAATGGAGGATCAATATAAATACAATTAACCTGTTCCTGATATCGCTTCTGAAGCAAATTAAGTGATTGGAAATTCTCGGAATGAATGAGCAAACCGTCGCATTGCTCATCAATGTTTTGGACGGAGGCAATTAACCTGGTTTTAAATGATTCATCGAAGAACCGAGTATCGAGCACAAACTTGTCATTTGCCTTCAGAAATTTAATTGTTAGCGGATCAGAGTATTCAACTGCTCCGGCTAAATCTTCTCTTATCTCATTGATAGCGAATAGTTTTACCCATTCAGCCCGTTGGGCATTGTTTGAGACTATTTCCGGGTAAAGCTTTTCCGGGATGCGGTCGAGAGTTATACAATAGTTTGTCTCGATGACGAACTTCTTTTTAAGCCAGAGCTTTTTCTGAAAATCCTCGATCTGGGCAAGAAACTCGATTATCTTGTGTGCTATCATGCGGATGACCTTGATTTTCGAAAGATATTGCTCGACGCGGGGAGCCGTTTCCTCCTCTATATCATCAAGATGCATAACCTCGTTTTTAATATAGAAATCGAGCTCTCTGCGAAGGAATCTGTGGAGATTCTTGTGTATAAAGTAATCGAAGGTATTACGCTTTGTGTATTCGTTTATATGCTTCTCTAAGATGGATCGCTCACTGACCGTTCCATCCGCTCTTCTCCATTTTTTATTCAGCTCTTTCTGCCATTCGATCAGTTTATATTCGCCTGCTTTCTCTAATATCGTTTTTACGGTTTCGGAATCAATAGCATCCTGCTTGCGTTTTTCTTCATCGGGTTTGTATTCGAAACGGATGACAAGCTCTTCGTTTTCTATCTCTAAAAGCTGATCCCCATACAGAAGAAAGCGTCTATCTTTGCCGTTAGCCGCTTTTATATTGTCCTTCTCTGTGTCCGCCTCTACAATCTTAAAATGAACCTTTTTACTATCAGGAAGTTTGAAAGAATAATCTCGAAAATATTCGGTCGTCTTTACATAATATTGATCGTGATTCGCCCAGTGGAGTTTTACCTCCTCGCCTTCATAAGGAATAGCATAGACTCCCTCTTTATAACGGCGCTGCGAAATGAAATCCCCTTCTTCATAATAGCGGCTGAAGAAAGTATATAAATGATCATAAACCTCGTTTTCTAAGGCCGGGATATCAATGGTTTCTGATGTAAGTTTTTCACGAAGGGCTTTCACTTTGGGAGATTGTTCGGGATCCATTCCAGCTTCTCGAACGCTTTTAATGACTTTGTCGAGTTCCTTCTGAATCTCCGCTTTGTCGCTCGGCTTATATTCTTCGAATGCCTTCTTGACCTGGGGCAAGAGATCATCCTCAAGAAACTTGGTTATTTCCTCCCGCTTTGCGTTCATTATACGGTATATGCCGAAATCGAGGTCCGCCTGATCGAGCTGAAACAGCTCTGCAAGCTTGCTCTTCAGTTTTTCATAGGAAGTCATCGCTATTTATCCTTTAGTAAATTATACAACCTTCCATCGAATAGTAAAAAGCTGTTCGCTTCTTGTCCTTTGATGCATGCGCTTTTCCAATGCATCAATTAGGCTGTCCCTTTTCTGCATTATTTCGTCCTCAACCTCGAATATCCGTTGCCTCTGACGACGTTTCTTCTTTTCAAGTTCCTGTATCCTTTCTTGGACATGATGCTGTTCGTCAACCGTTGTGGCTTGCCGTGCTTCACGGTTGAGAGCCTTAATTTGTTCTTTTGTGTCTTTCAGCTCTTTCTCTATCGCGATGACCATATCGTCCGCCCATTTTTCCAATCTTTCTCGCTCTTCATTGAAATGGCGATTATTCTTCTCAAGGGATTTGCTGATTGTGGCCTTTATATGGCGGTCGGCATCCGCAGTAAGCCGCCGGTTCTCGGTTTCGGCTATCTCTCTAAATTCTTTAATCTCTCCGTCGCAGTTGAAGAGTTTCTCACAGGTTTCCTGGTCAAGCGACTTTCCGCTGTCATCGAAGGCTGAAAAAAGGAGATACTCCTCGCGCTCGAACGAATCTATTATAAACCACTGCAATATCAACCATCCAGACTTGCCTTTAAGAACTTCTACCATCGAAATTTTCGCCTGATGCGAACTAATATCTAATTGAACCTCGGCTAGTGGTGTTGGGTAACTCTTTGCGGTATTAATAACATGTTCGCCGAGAAAATGCCCGAGACGGTACAGAAATTCTCCGGGAACATTTTCCCGTTTTTTCGAAATCATGGAATATATCCCCGGTTTAACAGAAGGGATTGGCGGGTCGGTCAGGTTGAACGTGAGCTCATGATCGTCGAATACCGCTCTGCCTTCCAGAATAAATTTGGTGATAATCCAAAACTCTTGTCCAACGCGGTCGAGCTGATCCTGTGTGCCTGTCAAGTTCACCCTAAGACGGGCATGGACATCTTCATCGAAATGTTCGAGGAGGATTTTTCTCGTTTCATGGATACGTGAGGAGATTATTTCATCGAGTTCTTCTCGAAGAGCCTTAAAAGCGGCCTCGATCTCTTCCGTAGTTCGGCATTGTTGATAAATGTCATAAATACGGCGCTCGAAATCAACACCGGATTCAACGCTCCCGATTACGTCATCCGAGGCACCGAACAGGCCGGAAAAGAGGTTGAATTTTTCTTTTAGCAATTCATATACGCGCTGATCCGCTTCATTGCGTTCATTGAGAAAATTGATGACGACCACATCATGTTTCTGACCGTACCGATGGCAGCGTCCAATGCGCTGTTCGATTCGCTGAGGATTCCACGGCAGGTCGAAATTAATCACAAGGGAGCAGAATTGAAGGTTTATTCCTTCCGCCGCGGCTTCCGTTGCGATTAGAATTTTACCGTGATCGCGAAAATGTTCGATGATCGCAGTGCGGACATCAATCAGTCTCGAACCAGATGTTCGGCCGCTGTCTTTATTCTTATCAAACCATTGTTCATATATCTTAGTAGATTCAGGTTCGCTGTTCGTTCCGTTGAAGGTGATAACGCTTCCCGTATAACCATTTCCTTCCAAAAAATCACAAAGAAACCGCTGTGTTCGCCGGGATTCCGTGAAAATGATGGCTCTTTGCTCAGCACCTGTTTTTTCCATCTCAGCAAAGCCGATCTCCAAGGCTTTGAGAACTGACCGAGTTTTAGTATCTATCCCAATGCTGTGTGCCCATTGAATGAATCTGGTCAGATCTTCTATCTCACAGTTCAACTTTTGTTTATCAATTCCGGCCTTTTCTTCTGGTTGAATAGTTTCTTCACTCACTGGTTGTTCGCTTTCCCCGTTTAGTATCTCATCGAGCAGCTCACTCTCAATTTCTTCTTCAAGGATGATGCGTTCCGCCAGGGTTGCATCATCTTCGCCTTTATCACGTAAATCAATCAACCTGCTTTTGATAACTTCCAGAGTGCCGGCCAAGGCTTGAGGTGATGATGAGAGCAGCTTCCGGACAATAAGAGCGGTCAAATGACGCTGCTGGCTTGGGAAAGAGTAGGTATCCTCCCTTTTAAGGAAATCCGAAACGGCTTCATATAAGCTATGTTCTTGGTCATTCGGCTTGAATGGCCTTGTTATCAATCTTCGCTCTGTGTATTGAATGTATTCCACCACCTGGCTGCGGAGAGTCCGTTGGCAAAAAGATTTGAGTCTTTGCTGCAGACCGCTTAAATCGCCGCCTGCGTTCATGTATTGCGTTCGATATGACGGCAGATCGCCGAAAATACGTTCATCTATTATTGTTGATAATCCATACAACTCCGTAAGAGAATTTTGAAGAGGGGTAGCCGTTAGAAGAATCTTACGGCGGTCTTCCAGCGCCCAGCGGATATTTTGCCCCATCCGATTGCTCTGGCGATATGCGTTCTTGAGTTTGTGCGCTTCATCAATCACAACGAGGTCCCATTGAATTGTTTTTATCTCTGATGCCCTTCCGCTGGCGAAATGCATTGAACAAATAATGATACCGTCATTTATAAATGGATTTGGATTGCCGTCTTTCACAATCTGGCGATATGTTCCTGCGTCAAGAACGAGCGCGGGGATATGAAATTTCTCGTCAAGTTCGAGTGCCCATTGCTTTCTAATGGACGCAGGACAGATTACAAGGATTCTCCGGCGACGTTCCGCCCAATACTGGCAAATCACTAAGCCTGCTTCAATTGTCTTACCAAGCCCAACTTCATCTGCTAGCAAAACACCCTTTAAAACCGGGGAACGCATGGCGAAAAGAGCAGATTCGATCTGATGAGGATTCAAATCCACACAGGCGTCAAAGAGAGAACGCGATAAACGCTCAATTCCGTCTCCTCCCTGACGGGTGAGATCATATGCGAAGAATCGAGCATGATAAGGAGTTGTCATCTTTAATAAAAAGAATCAATCTGTGTTTTTAATTACTAATCTCTTTGAGAAAAGATAAATATTCCGCGATTGAGCACTACAGTTTAATAATTTACAGTTATTAGAGGATGTTGTCAAATTCAGCTTATTAGGTAGTAAATTGAGACAAGATAAAATCAGTCCCAGAGGTGTCCGAAGGACAGCGAGGGGAAGAGTGGCGAGAATTTCATTCTCGCCGAATGCTCATATTTAACGGTCTTGCGCTCTCGCGAGCGCCGGATAAAAACAGCGCACAAGCTAGGATCTTTTCTTCCTCTCAAATGAATCCTAAAACGATATCCGTCAAGGAGGAACGCAGCAGAGCGATCCAAAATGAGAGAAATGCCGCGAGGAGCGTAGCATCCTTGACGGCGCTCCCAAATATAATTGAGTGACTGGAAGGGAAAAGAGTTCTGCTTGAAAGACATGAAAATCACTCTAAATGGATAATTGCTTAAATCTTTAATAAAGCCTGATCTCCGAATCTCTCTTTTTCCTTCCGCTAAGAGAGAAATAAATAAACCGACGCAAAACCCGAAATCGTAAATTCTCTAACCAAAATGTAGAAAAAAATCGGAAAGCCTTTTAAAAATCTCTCGCTAAAATGAAACCACTGAGTAACAATAGGTTTCAAGTTCCTTTATTGTTTGCCAGTGAACAGTATAACGCTTGCATATATTACAAGTTATTTACTTACTGTTCGCCAGCGAACAGATAAACAGCAGGCAGTAAGAATTGTTTCTCTTAAAAATATTGTAAACACTAACCTAATAATCGACATGAGAATGGTGCCACGCCCGTCAATATCTGTGATCTTCCGCAGAGAAAAATGAAGAGAACGGATATTGACGGGCTATGTGCATAACTGTATGCATAGTATTATCAAGGAATTACGCTGCTTATTATGGCCTATTGTATATTGCAGTATACAAACAAGAAAAATTATTCCGCTATTAGTGGAAAAACCTCTTTCTATAGCTTATATTATTAGCAGTTCTAATCTTTGGGCTATCGTAGCCTTTTAACAAGGAGATATGACATTTGTTAAAGGACTGGGTAGCCTGAAACTTTTTTCAAGCTGACCCTCCTAAATTAACTAATTTAAAAAGACGTTTTTTGAAACTCATCTTTACCCGTTTCAGGTTTTAAGAATACCTGGAACACTGTCCTGTTCCGCAGGCAGCATGGGCAAGATAGTAATTAACTAATTAAGAAGATGAGTGAGGATGAAAAAAAATGACTTACAAAGAACAACGTCTTTAAAACACATTAACGGCGGGCGTAAAAACCGCCCGCCTTTCTTAAAAAAAGAGGGTTGCTATGAAGAGTAAAATAATACGATTTTCAAGCAATACGAGAGGAGAGATGAATTCAGTCATTAAGAACTCATCACTTCAAAAAAATCCAGATGATCTATTAAAACAAATTTTTATCGTCTACCGCCGAATTAGACCGCGTTCCATCAACACAAAGAAAAATCAGCACTCCGTTATCAGAGATATTGCAGATATATTAAGAAGATACTTCAATCTAATAAAACTGCGAAACCTACAGGAAAAACATATCAGAAAAATTATAGAAGAATGGAAAAAGCGAGGTTACGAACCCGGAACTCTGACTACAAAGATCGGCTTTCTTAGAAAACTCTGCATCTCCATCGGCAAAAGATCGTGCATAAAAGATAACAAGTATTACGGAATAAGAAGAGGGCGGGTAGTTTTCACTGATAAAAGGTGGACAGCGGGGGGTACACGCGATTTTGAAATCATAATCAAGGTGGATGGTTTACTTCATAAATATGGGAACAGGATACGGGACTGCTTAACACTTGAGCGAATCTTTGGATTAAGAAAACGTGAAGCGCTCCGATTTCACCCCTGTATAGAAATAATACTCGATGAAAAAAACAATCCTATCAGAATCGAACTGACTCTAGGCACCAAGAACAACAGATACAGAACAATCCCTGTCGTAACAGAAGAACAGAGATCATTTTTGAGAACTCTGATCAATACCTACAAATCTGATCCGATACAACCTTATCTTCTGGATTCATACAAGAAATGGGAACGCGTTTATTTCTATGTTCTGGAGAAAATTGGGATAAATCATCAAAGCACGGGACACGGTCTCAGGCAAGCCTATGCAAATGACCGTCTGAAAGCTATTCTGGAAGAAACAAGAAAATATTCCGAGATTAACAATTTCCATGAATCAGATGACAAGATACGCTTGGTGGCTTATCAGAAACTCACCAAAGAACTAGGCCATGGGAGGATTGATATTTTAAGATCATACCTGGCTGATTATCAAGCCCCTTCACTTTGAAAAATATTTTCAAATAGGAAGTTATAAATGAGCATAATTGAAAAAGAAAATTTAGAAGAGATGCAAAGAGATTTCTCTATGATGAACATCCAGGAAACGGCTAAATATCTCCACATCCCTTTGAATACTTTGTATAAAAGGTATAACGACATTCCGCATTTAAAGATAGGTAACAGGATATTTTTCTGTAAACATCGGCTGAACGATTGGTTAGAAGAAAAGATAAGAAAAAATCGAAATATTAATTGAGCCTTGGTATAATCACTTATTGCTAGGGCTCTTTGACAATTGAATAAGGAGCTTACTATGGGTATAAGAAAGATATCCATGAATAAGTGGCGTCTTGATTATGCTTTTCGTACAGCCGAAGGGAAACAACACCGTATTCAAAAAACGATTGAATGCAGCTTTCCTGAAGCGAAAAAGAAATATGAAGAACTGAAAATTCATCTTCATGAAAAAATAGTTAAAGATGAAAAGCCGAGTGTTAAACCACTTACTATGCTCGATTTAAAAAATCGCTATATAGAATATTGTCTGGAGCGAAGCGGAAATATTTCAGGAATCGTGCATTATCTTAGATATCCTGTTGAGTATTTCGGTGAAGATACTTACGTAAAAGACTTAACACAAGCCCAAATCGAGGATTATCGTCGCTGGTTGAAAAGTGAAAAGATCGACAGAAAGACAGCGACAATAAACCGTGCGGTTGCATATTTCAGATCCATGATCAATAGAGCAGTTGATTACGAATGGGGAGGTTTAACGCAGTCTCCGTTTCGAAAGTACAACATGGTTTATGAAGAAAGAAAAGCAAAGAATCCGATAAGCAAAGACGAATTTAAACTTCTCATACAAAACGCAAATCCTGAATTGAAGGATATCATCTACTTTCTTTATTACACCGGTTGTAGAACAGGAGAAGCACTCGGGCTTAAATGGGAGCAAATCGATTTTGAATTACGGACAATAACACTCAGGACTAAGGATTCAAAACGAAAGGGGAGAACAATCGTTAAGCCAATCAATGACCAATTGCTAATCCTTCTTCACGCAAGACAAAAATCAAATCGTTTCAGAAAATCAGACTTCCTATTTCCTAATTCCAAAGATACATCAGTGCCTTTAAACTCTATTAAGAAGGTATTCAAAAATGCTTGCAAAAGGGCAGGTTTAGTAGGCATTACACCACATCAGATAAGACATAGTTATGTAAGCCATCTGCTCATGTCAGGTGTCGATATTGAAACAGTAAGCAAGCTTGTGGGTCATTCATCAATCAAGATAACCAGTGATTATTATTCTCACCTTTCTCAAGATCACCTGAGAGCAGCGTCTAATATCGTAGGCAAAATCCTTCCCTATAACAAAGTTTCATGATATTTTCTGTGAGACTTTTGTGAGACTTGCACAATTCTTGTGCAATTTTGGAAAAAGCGAATTCGTAAGCTATTGATTCTAAATAATGGAAGCGTAAGGGTGCTGGTGTGCCCCCCGGACTTCAAATCCGGTGTCCCGTTTTTCAAGCGGGGGGTGGGTTCGATTCCCATACGTTTCCGCCATTTAATATATTGACCGCAATATTATTGCTTAAATCTTAGATATACGCCTAATTCGTTCTTATCTCTTGATTGAATCAATCGTTGACAAAAAAGGCAATGGCTTTTATATTGAATGCGGCTCGGGGTGTGGCGCAGTTGGCTAGCGCGCCTGCTTTGGGAGCAGGAAGCCGGAGGTTCAAGTCCTCTCACCCCGACCATTTGTTTTTGTCTCACTCATAAATTAATCCTGAATTCAAAAGTAATCATTGGGAAACAAGGATTATATTGGTCACGATCGCCGCTGAACGAAACAGCCGTAAGATTGATTTTATACTGGCGACTGACGATAGGAGATCAGACTATTGTGATTTGTACGCTTACAGTACTTTTAATATCTCTTCAAGATTCTCGCCGATATCATCCCTGATGTTCAGCCGGCATACGCGCCTGCCTTCGTCCCTCAATGCCTCGTAATCGCCAAGAGCTTGCGCGGTTATCAACGTTCCAAAAGAATATGATTCTCCGGGAACTTCCATATCTTCGAAAATCTTATGAGTGATCT
>Ga0315276_10000268_pt1 | contig 43898 bp, 29 predicted proteins | sample YL17G05_0_MG_FD_204542 | JGI IMG/M metagenome (GOLD analysis project Ga0315276, IMG submission 204542) | Sediment microbial communities from Yellowstone Lake, YNP, Wyoming, USA - YL17G05_0 | ecosystem: Environmental > Aquatic > Freshwater > Lake > Sediment | place: USA: Wyoming | collected...
AAATACAGAGAGCTTTACCTTGCCCAGTATATCTTCAGATACGAGAATATACACTCAACAAACCTGTTCTTTAAAACCCTTTGTCAGATATTTAACCCAACCTATTGCTTAATATAACCAAGAGAAAATTTTAAGCTTGTCGTTTCGTAATTAAAAATCTTGTAAATCATAGTGAAAAATGGTATAATATAAAGATTTAAAAATAAAAATCCTGTAATCAAGGTCAAAAATGGACGAAGAAAAAAAACCAACCCTAGAAGATCTGCCGCCTCCATACAGCCATCCTGGCGCGCGTTACAATAAATTGCTTTTGCATTGGCGGTCCCCTGAATTCATTACCCATCAAAAGGGCGTAACATGGTTTCTGATTGCGGGTGTAATAACTTTGCTTTTGATTATTTATGCCATATATACCGATTCAGCCACTATGGCAATTGTGTTTATAGTGTTTGGGGGCGTGTACTACATGATGCATAACCAGGATCCAAAAATTATAGATATAAAATTGACTGAACTGGGTGTTTTTGTGGATAAAAATTTCTACCCATATAATATGATCAATTCATTCTGGATTATCTATAATCCCCCTTACGTACGCACTCTGAACTTAAGGCTCAGCGATAAATCTTCTACGAGGGTGGTTATTCAGCTTGATGTACAGAATCCAGTGGACGTAAGAAAGATGCTTGCGAAAGAAATTCCTGAGGTTGAGGGCGCGAGTGAAAGTATCAGTGATATTTTAATCCGTTTACTGCGGTTATAAATGCTTTTAAAATTATTTAACCACAGGGATTCTGAAAACAAAAAATTCATATTTCAAAATGCTCCTGCGCCGGCAGAAGCTGAGCGATTTGAACCGAAAAAAGCTATAGAGGAATTTGAAAAAGATTTCTTTAAAGGCATAGATCTGCCTAAAGATACAAATCCTGAGAATATTAGAAAATTCGTAGAAGAAGTATTTACCAAAAACTTCAGCCCTGAAAAGTATGAAAATGACCTAAAAAGTTTTGTGAGCAAATACATAAAAGATGAAAAAATAGCTGACAGGCTTGTTAACAATTCAGTGGTCGATTATAAACTGAGATATGAAGACGCCTTGCAGCGTTTTTACGACAAGGCAGAGGCAATAACTGTGTCAAAATATGAAAGATTAAGCGATGGCGTCTTTAATCCGTCAAGAAAAGAGCGTGCTAAGCTGCGCGCTGATGTAGAAGCAACCCGGCACGCAGAGCGCGCTAAACCAGGGCACGAAAAAGTAACCGCGCCTGCAGGTGAGCCTGCTAATAAAATACCAATCCTGAGGCTGTCCCTGAGTGATATTCCAATAATAAGTAGGTTGATAGATTCAAAAGATTACAGGGAATATAAGAAATTTCAGGTTGAGACAACAGAAAAATATAGAGAATTTATAAGTGCGATGAATGTACAGTATTTCGAAAGCAAACAATATGCCGAAAAGCTTTCTGGATTAAGCAAAAAAGAATATGACAAACTAAGCGGCAGATTTAAAAAAGGGGTCGAGGAACATATGTTGATGCAGCTTGAATTTATTTTTCAAAATAGCAAGGATGCGGCGACTTTAAAAAGCAATCTGGAAGGGCTAAGGGACAAGCTCGTCGCTTATTATAAATTGTACGATACAAATAATGACGGGATTCTTGATTTTAATGAACTTAAAAATCTCGATAGGGATACAAACCAAGTCCGTGTGGCAGAAGTTGTTAGCATGACTGAAGATGACGCTGAATTGGATAAAAAACTTGAAGCGCTTAATTTTTATAATAACGAAGTCTGGCAAAATGCAGTTGCTATGATGACAGAACAGCTCTTAACTGAAGCAGTAAGGAGCGGTTCGGAATCAGCGGTCATCGAATTTGTCAAAAAATTGACGGGCAAAAAAGATCTGAATTTTGATAAAGCCGCGGAAATGTTCAGGGATATTATTAAAAAACTTGCAAAAACAGGAGTGAAAGAAACGCTTAGCGTTATAAGAGAATTTAATAAGGCTGTAAATGAAGGGCGTACAGAAATCCTTAAAATGGATAACATTGAACCAAAAGCTATCAGGGTTTTAGTTCATAGACAACGTGCTTTAATCTTAGAAAGGCGCCTTGTGCCGCAGAATACAGATGACCGGAATGTTGCTGAATTTATGAGCTCAAACCTTGTCGGCAGGACCATGATCCTGAATGATCCTGATCGTAGGCAGACTCTTTTTCAGGCCATACAGAATATAAAAAAACATTATTCCGAATGGTACGACAAAATGCCTCAGGGTTATAAACAAAAAAAAGATGTCAGCACAAGAACCGCACATCCTGAATCGCCAACAGAGGATGATTTAAATGCCCGTATGATCGCAATGCTGACTTTGGCGAAGGAAGCCGAATGGGTGATACGGAATCTGGACAGAACAAAGGATAACAAGGGTAAAAAAATCGCTGAAGAACTTGATGACACAAAAGCTGAAGAAGCGCCGCCTAAAATGGATAGAAAATTTAGGTCAGTTGATACGCTTTATCGAACTGGTTATGTAAGCGAGGCGGAACGCGGTGGCTTTAACGGCAAGAGCATAGTACTTGGGGCGGTTAAAGTATGGGCAGGGCTTACTTTGCTCCTTAACTTTATGAATGCGCGAAAAATACTTAGCAAAGAAGGTCAGGAATTGGGCTGGATCAAAGGCGCTGGGGCAATGCTTACAAATCCTTATTTTCTTGGCGGCGCGGCCGCGATTTACGGTATACATAAGTACCAGGAAAATCCCGCGGCTAAAAATTATTTTTTCAATGACGCTGGTGGTCAGGAGCGCATATCAACACATTTCTCGCTTGGCAGCCTAGCGAAAAAAGAAGGGAAAAACAGAGTTATAGCTTTTGTCTGCAACTCGGATGAATTCAATGCGATGAAATATATTATGAAAGAACCGCAGCAAGGCAAGAGTAATGTGGAAAAATTGATCAAAATGGCTTCAGATAGGGCGGCAAAGGAAAAAAAGAAAGAACCGGTTCTTACAAAAGACGATCTCAAGGATTACGTGGACACAAAAACATGGGCATTGCTTCCCAGCGGAGGCGATGATCATATGCGTTTCCTTTTTTATAAAAGCTTTCTGACAAGAGCAAGAAACGTGCGACAGCTTGAGGAGGATTGCAGGAGATGGATTTAAACAATTGGTGGAACAATGGGTGGAACAATGGGTGGAACAATTGGTGGAACAATGGGTGGAACTATGGGCGCCAATGGTTCCCCCGATAGTAACCCCTATAGTTCCCCCGATAGTAACCCCAATAGTATCCCCTATAGTAACCCCAATAGTATCCCCTATAGTTCCCCCGATAGTAACCCCTATAGTAAATATGCCGGTCCAGACACCAGAAAATCAGGCTCCGAATCAACCGAAAGGCCATACGGGTATGCGTGACCTGCAAAAGCAGGTTCCCCAGCGTGCGGATACAGCCGGAAACCCTATAGAAAGGCCGCGCCTTGCGCAGGAAGAAAGGCCGACAGAGGAGGGCGCAGGCCCAGCGGAAGCCGCGAAAGGAGCGGCAAAATCTGCTTTAGCAAAATGGGCTATTGGAGCTATCGGAGGGAGCGCGCTAATAGGCGGCGCGACAACATATTTTACATTCTTTTCATGAAAATTATCCGAAAAATAACCAAAGGCCTCCTACTTGTTACTGTCGCAATTATTGCGTTTAATTTAAATCTGACGCCTCATCCATTGCTAGTTCCGTGGCTCAGTCCGGAGCCGACAAGTATCTCCAGACAGAGCCTGGAGCCAGCTTACGGAGGCGCGGTAAACCAGAAGTTAAGTGATTATTTTATCGCAAAGGCTCATGCGCAGGCTATAAGTTGTACGTCTGATGCCGATTGCACACCGCCCAATGTATGCACAAGTAATACATGTAAAAATCCAGGCCCTGTAACCGTTACGGCTGTAAAAGAAGCGCCCTTGCCAGCTGATACAATTAAAAGTATAGCTCAAAAATCCCAATTAATATTTAAAATATTCCATCCTGCTATTTACTTCTTTACCAAGCATATAGGCAATTTCATGAATCCGGATTTTGTTTACGGCGGCAAAATGGGTGAAATGCTGCACGGTATATGGATAGTGAGCAGAAACATAGTAAACATTATTTTTGTACTCTTCCTGCTTTATTACGCAGTCATGTATATATTTAGTTTTGGCGGAGAAAGTAAAACCGATGTCGTAAAGATACTGCCATGGTTCGCTTTGACATTGATTGCCGTAAATTTTTCATGGATGGCGTCCAAACTTATTGTTGACGCGGCCAATGTGGCTACAAATATCGCTTTTGCAATACCAAGCGGCGTTAAAGGCGTTGTCACAACGCCTACAGATACAAAATGTAAAATTTCAGCAGATGGCACAAAACTTGATAACTATAATTGTTCCCCATCCGCGATTTATATACCGTTTGACTCAATTAGAGAAATGAATTTTTCTACAGCAGATTGTACAAATGGAGTAAATGTTGGAATTGCTGATGAGACAGGTAAAATAAATTATGCATATGGTAAAAAGGTAGTTGACGGTTTTAAAGAAGCGTATCCGACAGAAAATGATCCTATTACAGGAAAACCTAAAGAGCCTGTTAAAACCAGTCCTTTTTATCAAACGACTGTTTATTGCTGGGGTGACATGGATATAGGTAAATTTAACTCCACCAATGCCGCCTTTCAGCTGACTTATAGCATGGCACGCGTTCAAAATCTGCCAAAAGCCCAGACTGGCGACTCTATATCTAAATTAGCCATAGGCACGATTTTTGCGCTTTTTATTGAAGTTGTTTACCTTTTAGCTTTTGCCGCCTTGATGATAGCGCTGATATTCCGCGTGGCAATGCTTTGGATACTTGTTGCCTTTTCGCCGTTTATCGTGCTTTTATTATTTATGAGTCATTTTGGGTTGGGAAAAGGTATGGAAGAGGTGACAAAATACATTGGGCTTGACTCGTTCTTTCAATGGGCCTTTGCTCCTGCAAAAGTAGCTGCTGTGTGGTCAATTGGTTTTATTATGATTACAGCAGGCCAGACAGCCTCAACAGACATATTTAACAAATATGATATTTCCAGCGCGGTTTCAGGAAAAGTATTTAGCGTAAATTCCTTTTTTATGGGTATGAATTCCCTTTCGGAAATGATATGGCTTTTAATGACGATAATGATTATCTGGATGGGAACATTTGCTGTTCTTAGTAAACTTGAAGGCGCTAAATTGATTACTGATCAGATCAATACTACAGGTACGAGATTCTTTAAGGCAGTTGCCTCAACGCCAAAAATAGCGCCAATCATCCCGACAATAGATCCGGTAACAAATAAGCTTAACTGGAAGGAAAGGAGAAGCCTTGACAGCTATGATCCTGCGAAAAAGTGGATAGAAACATTCGGCGCAAAATATACTGAAGACCGCATACCGCCACAACAACTTTACAGTGCGCAAGCAAAGTTTAAAGATCCTGCTTTAGACGTCGCGGCATTGATTAGGGCTAAGGATAATCCTGGTGATGCTTTTGCTGAATACAGCAGAATTACTGGTTTTAACACTAAACAAATAAAGGAAACCTTGAAAGAAGAAGGTGTCAAAGAAATGCTGAAACAAAATCCAAAATTAGATAAAGCAACTGTAGAAACCCTTGCTAAAAATATAATAAAGGGTGCTTCAGGCGGGTATCCGGGTACAGTCCCAACACCGGCAGCGCCTGTTTCTGCAACGCAGACGTATGAAGCTGTGAAAAAAGGTGTAGAAGACGCTCTTAAGGGTAAAAAATTCTCAGCTGGAGATACAGAAAAAATAGTGGAAGAAGTTGAAAAAATGAGGCAGGTTACACCAAATAAAAAACTAGATGATATACCTGCTGCAACAAAGACAGCTATAGAAAAACTTAGGAAAGGAAAAGTAATTGCTCCTGAGCCTGCGGCAGAATTAGCACCACCGTTAGCACCACCTCCAGCTCCTACACCGCCTCCTGCACCAGCAAAATAAGACGATAACGGTTGCATTTGCGGCAATTCTGCCAATAGGCAGGATTGCAGGGTTGTAGGTTCCCTTACGATGGAGCAGGGTTTTACCCTGGTCCAAGATATTAAAATTAATTAAATTTTACGGACCAGGGTACAACCCTGCTCCTATCAGAATCCCTATCTTCAAGAGTTATCAGCTTTTCGTGGCTTCCTGAATAGCTTCAATTGCTTTTGCGCCGACTCTTCGGTATATTTCGCGCTCCACAAAGCTCCTTTCGCGCGCGTATTTAAGGCGCGAAAGTTGGCGATATGCCTCTGCCGCTTCCACATCTCCTTTAGCGGGATCATAAACCGTTGTCATGCTGAACGCGCGGGATGTGGCGTTATCGATGTTGAGTTTTATATAAGCCTGGTAATTAGCGATATTAATAAGGTCCTGTTCGCTGAATATCGGGGCGAATTCTTTTGCCATATATTCCGCGTCCTGGGCGCCGATTTTAAAGCACATCATGGAACCGACGTTGCCAAATACAGCATCTCGGATTCCAGTATCTTCGTGAGTCCCCTTCCCTCCGCCGCTCATCTTTGTTATCTGAGAGATATACTGATGAGCGATTATTAAATTCAGACGGTATTTTCGGGCTTCTGAAAGGATTGAGGTAAATGATTCGGTCACAAAGTTCTGGAATTCGTCTACATACAAGTAGAAATCTTTACGTTCCTTTTCCGGAATATCAACACGGCTCATGGCAGCCATCTGGAGCTTGGCGACCATGACCATACCAAGGAGCTGGGCGTTAAGGTCGCCGACCCTGCCTTTGGAAAGGTTGCAGATAAGAACCTTACCCTCATCCATGACTTTGCGGAAGTCAAAACCCGACTTTGTCTGTCCGATTATATTGCGGATCTGCGCATTAGTGACAAACGGACCGAACTTCGCGCTGAAATAAGGGATCATCTCCTGTTTTTCGCGCGCGCCGGTCGCAGTCATTTCCTTTTCCCAGAAAGCTTTTACAACAGGGTTTTTTACTTTATTCACCTTATACCTTTGCCACGAGTCGTCTGTGAATAATCGAGGTAAATCAATCAAAGTCGCCCCTTCTTCATCATCGTCCATCAGTGTCAGGCATCCGTTCCTGAAGTAATGCTGTAACCTTGGCCCCATTATTTCCTCTCCGAACATCTTAATAAAAATCGCCAGCGCTTCCTGCGACATAAATTCTTTCTGTTCCTTGGTATAAGCTTCAAGGATATTAAGTCCCATAGGCCGTTCTAAATCGCCCGGATCAAATATGATAACATCATCAGCGCGTTTGCGCGGGATGTGCGGAAGGATGCTTTCAGCGAGGTCGCCATGTGGATCTATCAGGCAAGTGCCTTCACTGCCTGCTAAATCCTGCTTGATCATTGTCTGAAGTATTGTGGATTTCCCTGTGCCGGATTTTCCGATGACATAGAAATGCCTGCGCCTGTCGTCCCGTTTTACATAAACAGCTTTGGTGTCACCCCTGAAGACATTATTGCCCAGAAAAAGCCCGCTTAAAGGCATGTTATTCGGGGCTGATGCTATTTTGAATTCCTGCCATTTGATCACCGGCGACTTATTATATTTGATATTCGGCAGATGAAAAACAGAGGCTGCTTCTTCCGAACATAAAATCATCGCCCCTGGATGCATAAGCCTTTGGAGCCAGTCTTTCTTGATGTCGCGTAAAATAAATCCTTTCAGTAAAGCGTTCCTGAAAAAATATTTTGTTTTGGTAAAACCATTATTATTCGGGGCATTGAACTGGGCGAAAGAATCTTTGACTTCATTTATGATCTGCCTTGCCCTGTATGACGTTTTAGCGGACGCGACTATGCGGATTACAGTTTCAAAACCCACTTTGACATTTTTTGTCTCCATCAGTTTCACCTGTTCATCCATAAGCGGAGTTGTGCGTGTCGTCATTTTATTTGCATCCAGGTTCTCAGTGAATTTTTCATGCTCCGCGCCCTGTATAAGGACCCTTATCAAAGTGCCTATCCAGGAAAAAATATTAAGTTTCTGCAGGAATGTCTTATTTTTCTTGCCCTGAAAAAGCTCTTCGGCTTTTCTGCGCCCTTTTTCCTGCCAACCATCAGGCAGGGGCCGCAGCATCACCTGAATGGCAACGCCTTCATCGCTATCGATCTTTGATAAAGTATTGGCAATATTGTTAAATGGATCGGATCCCAAAAAATGGTATGTCCTTATAGGAAACATATTAGGCTTAGAAAGCCTTATATACATGCCTGAAGTCTTGTATCCCTCCCGGAAAATATTGTAATCGTCGACCTGCTCGATAAAAACATCCGGATAAAATGCGGTTACCTGTTTTTCTATAAGCGACTTGAGTTTGCGTGGGACAACAACGAAAAACCTGAGCAGACCCTCGAGGACCACGTATTCGCATGAAAAAAAATCCTGCCCTGTGATTAAATTGATGAAATCACTGTTATATATCGAATGCAGCGCTTCAAATAAATGCGTCATCACATCATTCACTTCTTTGAATGATTTTCCGGATGAATACTGCTCGCTTTCACGCTCACGGTCTTCTTTGGAGTCTTTTATAGGCACTGAGACCTGAAGGAAAATCATTTCCAACGACCTTTCGAGGTTTTTAAGGTAGCGTATCCTCCATAAAATCAAAAAAATGACCGCTGCAAGTACGACGATGATTCCGAGGATTTCTAATACTATCATTTTGTTTTACGAAAAATTATGCACATTAAGTATATACTAATGAGATTTAGAGGTACAACAAAAATAATATCTAATTTCTAATACCTAATCCTTAATATCTAATTTTGAGTATCAGACACACAATGTCTGCAAAATTAGATATTAGGTATTAGATATTAGGTATTATATTTAGCAATTTATATATCAAGTTCATCCTCCAAATTTACCTCTTTCTTCGTTTTCGATTTTGAGGTCTTTTTCTTTACTACTTCTTCCTCTTCCTCACCTTTCTCTGTTTCGCTGAATTTAGGAAGCACAGCCTCGATTGCGCCCCAGTCGGAATCCTCATTCATCGGAATGATCAATGTGACTTCATCCCCAACTTCAGCCCTGAAATACGTAACGGAAGCGAGTAGCACGCTATAAGCTTTATTGTTCGCGAGCACCTGGTAACGGCCATCGTTATATACAAGAGGCCCGACAATAGTTTTACGCTCAACAGGGCCTATCTGTTTGTATAAAAACTTGCCTTCTTCCGTTACAGTCAGTTTAAGCACGTCGCCGGGAATAAGTTTGGATTTGCTGGCGTAATTAGCCGGCACCGGAAAAACGGTTCCTTTTTTATCGACCATATTTTGCCCGTCAAAAACACCTTCGATTACCTTCCCTGTCGCGGATGATTCTTTTGTTAAGGTTGCCGCTTTCTCTTTATATACATCGGCTTCAACTTTTTCACCTTCATGGAGTCCCATCGCGTCCGCCAAAAGCTGCTTAGCTACCTTTAAAGCAGACTCAGCATTCTCCACTAGTTCTTTTACTCTTACGAGTTTTTTTAAATCAGTCATTCTGTTTTTATTATTAAATAATTAATGCAATTGTTGGGCCTCGCTTCACTTTGTGGGGCAAGTTGTTGGGCATATTGTTGTAATAAATTGACTATTGGCTCCACTATTTGCCCAACTATTGGCCCAACAATTAGGAGCTAGGTTAGTTTAGTTTAATACTTGTTACAGAAATGTCAAGTTTTTTTAATTGTTTATCGATTTCTTTAGCGGTTAGCAGGCCTTTCTGGGCTCCAAAAAAACTGATTACGCTGTTCGCGTTAATCGTACCATATTTCAGGGCTGTTTCAAAATCTTTACCAAGCATACGCGCGCTTGCAAAACCGCTTGCGAAGGCGTCCCCTGCTCCAAGCGTGTCTACCTTTTTGTGGGTGATTACAGGGCAGAAATACATGCGTTTTCCGTCGCTTGCCTGGGCGCCGTTTTTGCCATCAGTTATCACAACCATTTTTACACCTGTCTTAAAAAACTGATACATTATTTCACAAACATCGTCAGCATAGGGTGGTAAAAAAGCTGACGGAAGATGGTTATGGCATTTTGGGTCATCGGATTTTATGCCTGCAAGTTTATATGGCGTGCGGGTAAAAAGAGATGCCTCTTCTTTATTTACAAACAGGATTTCAGTATGGCTTAGCAGTTCTTTCCACTTCTTAATCCCCTCTTCGAACTGTTCGTGTCCTGGATTCCACGCGAGTTTTATTTTAGGGTTCTTTTTTAAAACATTAAGAATGGTATTCGGGATTTTGCTTTTGGGTAAAGTCAGATGGTTCAAAAAAATCCAGTCCGACTTTACCAACTCGTCAACCGGAAGGTCATCCGAATCGAAAAACATATTGGCTCCGGCATAAGCAAGTACTGTCCTGTCACCTTCGAATGTATTTAGGATGGTCGAAAAAGCTGTCATATCCTTTTTTGTCATTTTCGCGTGTCGCGCATCGACTCCTTCTTTTTTTAGATTTTCAAGTACCTTTATGCCATACTCATCATCCCCTACCGTGCCGACAAATGAAGCATCGAATCCCATTCGCGAAAAAGCTACGGCTGTATTTGTCGCCCCGCCGCCATATGTTTCATGCACCTCGTCTATTTTCACTTTTCCTCCGTAATCCAGACAAAGCAGTTCTTTAGAACTATACTGGTCCCTGATCCGAATTATCGAATGGTCATGAGCCTTGATGAAAATATCAAACGTTGCGCCTCCTATGGTGAATATTTTTTTATTTTTCAATTTGTTTCATTTTAACATAAATGCTGATTTTTAATCCAATGATTTGAAATTTGTCCGCCACTGGCGGACCAATTTCAAATTTCGATTTTATTAACTTTGGGGGGGTAAGTAAGATAGTCATACCCTCTTAAAATCAAAGAAGTGGCGCCTAAACCAAATGCTATTACAGCTATCATAAGGAAAGTTGCCGGAAGGCCATAAATATCAGCGATAATACCTGTAAAAATCGGTCCCAGTATTCGGCCCAGCCTTTCGATAAGATTGTTAAAACCTGTTATTTCTCCGAGCATTCGGCGAGGCGTAAGAAGCGTAATTGCGCCATTATAAATCGGCCGTACAATAGCCATTGAAAGGGAAATCATCGCCGCGAAAATAACGATCCAGAACCTGTCTACGACAAAATAAAGCAAAATGAAGGAAAGCGCCCCTACAAAAAGGCTCGTGGCAATAACATTCATTCTTTTAAATCTTGCTGAAACTTCAGAGAAAAAGAAGCTAAGGATAAACGGAAAATATATGACAGCCATTAAAAGCGCGATGGTCTTAAGGCTTAAATTGATGCTGACGCCAAAAAGCGGGATAAATATAAAAGAAAACATCCTTACGACCCCATCAAAAAAAGCAAGTAGAAGGAAAAAAATAAGCTTTGGTGTAACTCCTTTGCAGTCTTCGTATATACTCATTACATCTTTGCGCGAATGGAAATAACGCTTAATTCCTCTTAAAAACGACTTGATTCCCCTTTCATGCACACGGGGTAAAATAAAAAAGCTTGCGATTATACTGGGTATTACAAACAAAAACATCGTATTCAAATCATAAAATTTAATACCGTAAGCAGCTATAAACATTCCGATTATCCAGCCCAGATAATCAATAGCCACGTAATATGCGAAAGGATTTGTTTTCCCTCTGTTGTTATGTTTTCTTATGTAAGCCTCGGAACCCACGACTACAAAGGTCTGGGCAACGCCTGCGAAAATTAAAGTGATGATTAAAAGCGGGATGCTTTTAAATACGCCTGCTGTAACATAAGCAATGATGACGAAAAAATACAAAAGCTCGCCATCAGAGATTATCGTGGTTTCTTTTATTTTGTCAGTAAGACGCATAAGCGGGATCATGGAGAGAAGGGCGCTTATTGAAAGTATCGCTGCAAATAATCCGACAACAGTGTAATCAACATGGAACTTGTGCAGATAAAGAGAATAAAAAGGGTCAGCGAAACCCCATCCAAAAGACCTTAAAAATATCACAAAAACAATTAATTTGACCCCAAATGGGATTGATTTAATGTCTTTGATGAATTTGTGGAATATTGAGGAAAGCATTTATTTTGATTTGTATAGGGCTTGATTAAAGTGCGTAGTGCTGTATTTCATTACTAAGCACTGAAGCACTGTGCACTAAGCACTATCTGGATTTGATCTTAAAAAGTAATCTGCGCTTATTACTATAAAGAAAATAGGCGAAGACTATGGATGAAAAAATAACCCACAGAGCTTCTGGTCCTGTTTTGCTTATAATTGGAGTTTTAGAAAGCTGTGCCTGATAAACAGGTTGCGTAAAGAAAGGTGCTCCGGAAATAGGCGAAGGCGCGGCGAGCATTAAACCAGCTCCGGATGGCATAGCTCCGACTTCCTGAGATAAGGCGGTAATCTGGTTTCCATTCAAATCCAGGCCTGCGACCGCGAAATAATATTTTGCGTTATTTATCAGGTCTTTAACGGTATATGTAGTGCTGTTGTCATTCGTAACCGCATAATCCGTATACTGTCCAGGAGTAATGCCGATATAAATTTTATAATAATAGGCCTGCGCGCTGGCAAAACCAGGCCATGAAAGGACTACCGCGCTGTCATAAGGCGTTGCCGTGACTTGCGGCACTATGACTTGCTGTTCCACATTACATGTGACACCGCTCCATCCTTCCAGACAGGTGCATACGCCTTCAGCGCATGTCCCATGTTCGCCGCAGTCTACATTCGCGCATGGGTCAGGAGCAACTGGGGTAACCGCGATAATTACACTTGGCTCCTCGCTTTCAAGGCCCTGGGTATCCACAGCTTTAATGGAAATGAAATACTGCGTGTCATTTGTAAGTTCCCTTAGTTGCCATTTTGGCTTGCTGTCCTGGGTGTCGGCTGTCTGGTCAAGTTTATCCAATTGGGTTCCGTATGAAATCTTGTAGTTTTTTATAGGCCTTTCACTGTCTGTTACAGGATTCCATATAAGGTCTACTACAGTATCGCCAGGCTGGCCTTCAGGACCTTCGACTTTTGCCGGCTTTTTTGCTTCCGGCACTGATACTGTTATAGCCCCTTTATTTGAAAATTCAGTTTTGTTTGATAATTTATCCATCAGGATCACATCTATTGGAAAAGTCCCGTTATTTGAAGGCGCGGTTACTTCCGCCGTATAGGTGCCGGGCATGGAAGAAGATTCTGCCATCGCCTGTTCGATACCCTGTATACGGAGTTTAGCCTGGTCGAGTTTCGGTTCAGACTGAACAGTAACTGTAACCTTAGTACCAGGTGCGACAGGTCCTTCCGCATCCATCTCAAAAGAATTTAAGACGGGAGGAATAGTATCTATGGTTATTGTCACGGACTTTGAAACTTTGTTGTCTTCTGACATCACATAAAAAGTATGAGAGCCGTTATCAAGGTTTTTTGCTTCATAACTGAAAAATCCGTCAGCGTCGCTTGATGAATCGCCTAGTTTTACGTCGTTGTCAAAAATTTTCAGGTTTGAGTTTTCCAAAGCTTTGCCAGAAATTATTACAAGGTTGCTGCTAAGTTCAGATCCATCCAGAGGTGATTTTATTTCAAGGTCAGGAGATACTGGCTGAGGAACGACTGATTGCTGAGGAACGACCTCAAGCGGAAATTCACCGGCTATCTTGAAATTGCTTTTATCAAAAACCTGCACCACCTGATGTCCGATTTTAGTAAACTGCAAAGATAGATTAAATGTGAATTTCCCCTGGTCAGCGGCCTTAAACGTGTATTCGCCATTATTCGGTAAAGTAGCATTCTCATCATCCGGAACGGATATAAGGATTGTGCCAGTATAATTTTTCGCTACATTGTTGTTATTATCTTTGGCAGTTACAGTAAAAGAAAGCTGTTCGTTCACCTTCACGGTGGAAGCCAGCCCCTCGATATCAAAATGTTGCACTGGGCCAGGAAGCGTTTCTCCGTCACCGCCTACATTCGCGGAAAGAAGGTTTGCGGCAAAAGGGCTTTGGGTTTGTTCAGTTGGCGTAAAAAATACAACCTCTTCCCTGTCGTCCAAAACTTGGTTCATCGTGACATCCATGGCGGAGAAAACCGATATCCCTGGATATTGTGATTTTACTTTAAAGTTAGCCCTTCCGTTATTGTCCGAAACGCCGCCCTGCAGAGTTTCGATTACATCTTCAGAGCGGCTCGAAACTAATTTTACTAGATGATTCGGAATCGGGTTTCTGTATTGGTCGTAAAGCGTCGCTATCAAAAAAGTTACGTCACTTCCAGCCTGTACCATCTGCTCTGTGCTGCGCAAAGTGGATTGGCTTGCGGAAACTTGATCAGGATAAACAGTGAGCGTTGTCTGTGGAGATGATGTCGGGGATCCTGGATAAACCACAGCGGCTTTATATTTACCCGCTATTTTAGTCTGGTGCCCATAAAGGTCTGTTTTGGCTATCCCTTCCAGGTCTGCCTGAGCCGGAATCTGTATAACTGAGCCATCCGGCTTTTCCACAACAAACCGCACATCTTGATTGGGATTTATAAGCGATGTTCTTAAAGACGCCGGATAACCTGCAACTGTTTCAGTCGCGTACACCTGCACAGGCAGATAATCGGCAATGGCTGATGTCAAAAATCCTGTGCCCGCAAGGACAACCGCTGAAATAAATAAGAATTTAATTTTTTTTGCAATCACAGTTTTATTTTTATATAAATTAAATCTTAATATTATACCAAATTTCAGAGGAAAAAACAATGATATAAGGTATGACTAAATAAGATTTAAATTATACGTCAACAACATTTAATAACTGTTTCCTAAATTTAATTCATCACAATAACCATTCTACGGGTTTGGCAAGGAGGAAGGCGGCCCCACCTAATGTAGGCGGGGCCGCCTTCCTCTTGGCCTAATTCTGAATCCCTGACAATGGTTATTGTACAACTTTTTCCATCACCAAAACCCTCGCTTTTCCACTCATATTTTTGATGTATTTCAACCGATACCCTGGCAAACGAGTTTTCAGAATGGCTATCTGGTCTTCGAATAACTCAAAAAAAATTGCTTTGGGTTTAATCGGAATCAATTGTTGAACAATTTTTTTGTACAAGTCCATTCCGTCGCTCCCGCCGAATAAGGATATCTGTGGCTCATATTTCAGTTCAGGGCTTATCTGGTAATCTGTTGGAATATATGGCAGATTTGCGGTAACTATCACTTCCCTCTCCTCAAATAGTTCAGGCAGTACATTCTTCAGCAAATCCGAATGGATCAATCTGATTCGCCCTTCAAGCCCGTATTTTTTAATATTCCTGCGCGCCACTCGTAACGCATTGCAGGAGATGTCAGTCGCCACAGCAATCAGATCTTCGATGTTTTTACAAACAGAAATCGGAATACAGCCAGAACCGGTTCCGATATCTAATAACAGAACCTCTGGAGGCGCGATTGATAAATCGCGCTGGCGAGAATGATCATTCTCGCCTCCGGTAATTGAACGAATATATTCAATCACGCATTCCACCAGAGTCTCGGTGTCGGGTCGTGGCACAAGCACATTACGATTCACCTTAAAATCCAGAAAATAAAATTCCTTATGACCGGTCAGGTATGCAACTGGCATCCCTTGTTTCCGTTTTCTAATAGCGCGCTTATACAACCACAATTTTATTGAACAAATTTTGTGTTCATCATGCGCGAGTAAAAATGTAGTCGGTTTTTTAAGGATATACGAAAGCAAAATTTCCGCATCCAACCGCGCGCTTGAAGACGTTAGTATGAGTTGTTCATAGCCCCATTTTAATGCCTCTTTTATCTGCATATAAAAAACCGTTAAGATGGTCTGATTATACACCAATTTAACAGTCTCTATTGGGATTCGCCTTTCGTGTTCAAACGTTTTTCTCCAATGGCTTAGGCCATCTTTCAGAAGGATGATTTTGTTCCCACATTTCTTGCAGTTTTTCTGGTGGTAAAATTTTCTCAACTTCTTCCTCACTCAAACCAGTTTTATTTTCAATAAGTTTCCATGTCCTAATTAATCCGTAAATAAGCTGAAATCCTTGTTCGATGTGATCATTTAACCAGCTTTCTCTTTCACTCATATCAGGCTTAGCGCCTGCCTCAATGTCTTCAACGATAGGATTGCCTTTTTCTAAATCTTTCACTTTAACTGCCATGATAGCGATGGGCCCTTGAAGCAATTCAGTCATTGTATCATCCAGATGCATTGTTTCATCCAGACTCATTGCATATGTTGTTAGTTCGCGGGTATCGCCTGCCAAAGACAATTCCTTATCTGGTTCACTTTCAGGATTGTTAGCCTGATTTACAAAAGCTGGGGCATTCGTTTTTTCCGCCATAAAATTTGATTATTTTGATAAACTTGAATGGCCAAACATTTTTCTTAATCGCTTTCTTAATGAAGCAAGAAATTTATTACTGTTGCCCTGCGCTTCCGGATGAGCTTCCTCTTCTTCCATCCTGTTTCTGGCGCGTTCATTGATTAATTCCATTATTAGCAAAAATTTTCTATCTAGGGTTTCAGGCTTATGTATATCGCCGATTCCGGGATAAATTGGCTTTACGCTATCGTAAAAAATTAAGGCATTATCACTCTTTAATAACATTTCAATCAGCTTATCCTCAACTTCCATCATCATTTTTCGGTCCTCCGGGTTTCTGATTAAATGTGAGACCTTGATCATATCCTCCCATTCTGCCCTTGGATTTTTTGGGGTTTCTGCAGTATCCACAAAATTAGGAATTTAAATTATTTAAAGCTTCAATGGTTTTTAGCCCAATTATACCTGCATCAGAATCGGTTTTCTGCTTTACTATTCCGTTTATCAACTGAAATTGAATAAGGGCTTGTTTTGTTTTTTCGCCAAAGTACCCTGTATTTAATCCAGCCTCCAAATGACCTTCTTTTATCAGTATATTCTGGAGCTTAGCAACATCATCACCACGGTCTTTTAACTTAATCGACTTGGCAAATAAAGGTATTAGCGTTTTCTCTGTGTATTTTAGATCTCCGAATTTTAAATCCAGTTTATTTTGTTCTACATTTCCACCGCTTAGGTCAGCTAGTTTCGGAAGTTCGATTTTAGCTGGAACCCAGACCTGCATTTCAACTGGATATTTGGCGATTTTTTCAGCCCTCTGCCCGACTGCAGCTACCAAAGCCTCATGGGTCCTTTTGCCGAAATAACCAGCGCCTTTTTCCCATTCGTTCTTTATTACTCCGTGGTCTTTCTGGAAAGCAAGGACTGCATCCATAGTCGCGGGATCATAATTTCCGTTCAACTCACCTTTATAATAACCAAGTTCCCAGAGCATCTGCTGAAGGCTATAGACATCATCCCCTTTGGCCTTTTTGCCTAAGCCCGATTCAATGAATTGAAGATTCTCCTTTAGCCGTTTTTGTTCCTTTATCACTCTGGAATTAAAATTTTCTGTTTTTGTTTTTAAGGCCTGTTGGGTTTTAGGGCCGAAATTTCCTGCGCCTTGGGCCTTGATATCTTGAATCACGCCTTCATCGATCTGAAAAGTCAAAACAGCCTCTCTGGTCTCTTCGTCATAAACACCGTCAACTTCGCCATGATAATAACCAAACAGCCTTAGCGCCTCCTGCAATTCGCTAATCGTTTCTTTTGGCGAATCTTTTGTTATTGGTTTTGCGAATGTCTGGGGATTTAAGAATGACTTTGCCCTAAGGCGGTTTACGACGCTTTCAGGAAGCTTATCGCTTACCCAACCAAAATCTAGTTCTGGCTCAACTTGATCGGCATTATAAAAAACTTCACCCTCTACAAGTCTCATGCCCCAGTTTAAAGCTCTCGCAAGACCTTCTTCACCATATCCCATCCAGATATCGATCCGATCGTAAGACCTTCCAGCCAATATCGCGCCCCCCCTATCATGAACCTCGCCAACGCCCAAACCAGGTATTTTTACGCGTGTTCCGAATGAATAGCCTTTCGGTGCGGCGAGCATTCCTATATAAACCTCGGTCCCATCCGCTCCGTTTGTGCCGTTCCCGTTTAAAACCTTATCAGCCTCATAACTTCCCCTTACATAAAAACTCTGTCCTGGCAACGGGGAATAATACCCTGATGTCATGATCATTCTCTTTTCACCGTTTATTTGCTTTGCGTGAGTTACTGGATATTGTAGGAATATTGAGAGGGCGACTGAAACCATTAGTATAACTAATTTTTTCATCGGATTTTTATTTATTTAAAAATCTGGATATTATACATTAATTAATGTGGTTTTACAATCTACTGGGGTTGCCTTATTCCTAAATTATTGAATAATTAAAAACGAAAATTGCTCCGATATTCAGTTATTCGGAACATAAACAAATTCATATTTCCCGAAAGTGGACAATCAATTGCCCACCTTCAGATGGGGTGAATTTATATATTAACGGATTTTCGGCGAATCGTTTAATTTGTAAACTTCAATTTTAAACTTTAATTATTCTAATTTTTTTTGATACACCCTTTGTCAGAATTTCGACCTTTCCCCTCTCATTCACATAAACCATATCCTCTATCCTGACACCTCCACTGAACTTATCGGAATAAATACCCGGTTCAATTGTAAATAACATTCCTGGCTGGATATCTGTTGTCGATTTTTCCGACACTCTTGGTTGTTCATGGACTTCAAGCCCGATTCCGTGACCAGTCGCGTGACCAAAATATTCTCCGTAACCAGCTTTTTCAATTACATTTCTGGCCACTTTATCTATCTCAATAAATGGCTTACAGACTTGAATAGCTTTGATTGCAGATAAGTTAGCTTCTAGCACAGTTGAATAAATTTTTTGTTCGCTGTTTGTTGGTTTTTGTGTATACAGAACTCGTGTCATATCCGTGCAGTATTCCTTATACTTAATTCCAAAATCAACCATAATCTTATCCCCTTTTTTCAGTTTGTCTGAACAGTTTTTATGATGCACATCTGCGGCATTTTTACCAACAGCAATTATGGGGGGGAACGCAAAACCATCCGCCCCAGAATCATGGGCGATTTTAAGCATATTCCATTCCATCTCGGTCTCCGATTGGCCGGCTTTGATGGTCTTGATGAATTTTTCAAAAGCCTTGCTCGCAATCTTTACCGCATTCCTGATTATCCTGATTTCATTTTCATCTTTAATCATCCTCATATCTTCCACTATTCCGGATACGGGCTTAATACGGATTTTGGGGTACTTCTTTTTCAGGTCCAGATATCTGGAATAAGTCATGTGCTCATCTTCAATTCCTAACTGCTTAAAACGCCCTATCAGTTTTTTAAGTCCGTCTTTCTGGTCAAAAAGCGCCATACCTTTAGGAATCTGGCCTTGTGCTGACCTTAGGTATCTGAAATCAGTAATAAAGGTGACCTTTTTTCGCGTTACTAAAAGCCTTCCGTTTGAACCTATAAATCCGCACAGGTACTTTACATTTTCAGGCTTTGAGATGAGAACCGCGTTAATCCTATTGCTCAAAATGCTTTGCTGTAAGACTTTTATTCGGTTCATGATTCAAAATTACGCAAATTATATTTGATACGCAAGATGTTTTTGATAAACTGTATTTACAACGATGTAACGAAGTAACGATGTAACGAGATAACATTTAGCGTATCCGACCATCGAAAAAGTTACTTCGTTACCTCGTTATCTCGTTATATCGTTAAATAATAAATATGCCCGACAGATACATTATCCAAACCAACCTTACAAACACTCTTACCGAAACCGATTTAAAGGGGTTTAAAAAAGTCCATGCAGGTAAGGTGCGCGATACTTATGAGCGTGACGGTAAGATGATACTTATAACATCGGACAGGCAGTCGGCTTTTGACAGGATACTCGCATCTATTCCTTTTAAGGGCGCGGTTCTTAACCTTTTCAGCGCTTTTTGGTTCGATAAGACAAAGGATATAGTCAAAAACCATCTCATCGCGATACCTGACCCTAATGTGTCAATTGTTAAAAAAGTTAAAATCTTCCCGGTTGAAGTGGTTGTGCGCGGATATATAACAGGTTCAACGGATACTTCCGCTTGGATGGCTTACCAGAAAGGCGAAAGGAATTTTTGCGGCGTCAAACTACCTGAAGGGATGAAGAAAAACCAGAAGTTCGATCAACCGATAATAACACCCACTACAAAATCTAAGGAACATGATGAAAAAATCTCCCGCGATGAAATCATAAGCCGTGGCCTGGTTGCCAAAGATAAATGGGAAAAAATTGAAAAATATACTCTCGAAGTATTTAAACGTGGTCAGGTGCTTGCGGCTGAGAAAGGCTTTATTTTGGTCGACACCAAATATGAATTCGGCGAAGACGAAGTCGGGAATATAGTGCTGGCTGATGAAGTGCATACACCGGATTCATCGCGCTACTGGATAGCCGCGACTTACAAAGAAAGGTTTGAAAAAGGCATTGAACCGGAAAATTTTGATAAGGAATTTTTAAGGCTCTGGTTTAAGGAACACTGCGACCCTTATAACGATCCCGAACTTCCTCCTGCTCCGCCTGAACTGGTCGCTGAACTCGCCTACCGGTATATAGATATTTATGAAAAACTTACCGGAGAGACTTTTGAATATAATTTAGGAAAACCTATAACTGAACGTATTCAGGAAAATCTTAATAAATATTTTGGAATTTAAATCGTCTGTCGTCTTGCGTTTGCGAAATGCGTACCGTCTAACGTTTAACGTCTTACGTATTATGAAAAAACCGATTCGTAGCTATAAAGATCTAGATGTGTATCAAAATGCCTATAAAGCTTCTATGCAGGTAATGAAAATAATTCTTCCAAAACTACCTGATTCTGAAAAATATGACCTAAAAGACCAATTATCAAGATCGTGTAAGGCAATCCCACGATTAATTGCTGAAGGCTATGCCAAGAAACATCAAAAAGCCGGCTTTCAAAAATATCTTGACGACGCAAGGGCGGAATCTAATGAGACAGGTGTAAGTCTTGAGCAGGTAAAAGATCTTTATTTGAAAAATGAAAGCGATATTAAACTTTGCGAAGAACTAATCGATATTTATGATAAAATCAGTAGGCAATTATATAAGCTGAAGGAATCTTGGAATAATTTTATTAAATAACCATCTCATCCGCATAACGCATTACGCAAGCCGGTACGCGCATCGCCGACGCAAGCCGCAAGACGCAAGCTTAATCACTAATTTAAAAATATGTTAGTACCAATCATTATGGGTTCAAAATCAGACGAGGAGCACGCCCGAAAAATTGCCACATACCTTGACCAGTACGGAGTAAAAACCGAAATGTATGTTGCCTCTGCGCACAAGGTGCCTGAAATCGTGCTGGATATCGTAAATGACTTTAATAAATCTGGCGAGGAAATCGTTTATATCACTATCGCTGGCCGAAGTAACGGGCTTTCCGGCGTCGTAGCGGCTAATTCAGTTCATCCGGTTATTGCCTGTCCGCCTTTTAAAGACAAGGCGGATTATCTGACCAATATCCACTCAACGCTGATGATGCCTTCAGACACTCCGTGCATGGCAGTTATCGACCCGCAAAATGCCGCCATGGCTGCTCTTAGGATTTTAGCGCTTACGGACAAAAAGCTGAAAAAAAGGATTGCAGACCACATCAATGAGATAAAAGAATCCTTCTAATTCGTTTTTTGAAAACCAGATAACCAATTTTCAAATTTTTATTTATCAAAATCAACCTCTTTGCCGAATTTGAGGCGAATTTGCGTTGCAAAGTCAAATAAATTTTGGTTAACGCAGTAACGGTTTGCCTCTCTCAATTTATCGTCAAAAGAAAAATTTATATTGTTCCCAAATTTTTTCCGGTAATCATAAGCCTCATTTATTTTCCCTGAAATAAGCAATCCGTAAAAACCATCTAAAACCGCATCTATATAGCCTGGCAGTGATCCTATTTTTCCTTCTCTAAATTCTTTAGCCAAACTGAACGCATCATCTACTTGGCCATTTCTGAAGTTTAAAAGGATACCTTCGTCTAATGCATTTTGGTAACCAGGGTTGTTACTGATATCGATTTTGCCCTCAAAAACTTTGCTGAACTTACTGGCATAATAATATGAACCTATTCTTAAAAAACTAAGAAATGCCTGCACGGTTTCCGTTGGAAAATAAGCCAAATATTTATGGCATAGTTTTTTATCGTTCTTACCTAGACATTGCATCAATCCTTCCTCAATTTCCTGTGATAAATCAATGCCTTCAGTTAAATGAGATGCTTTCAGGTCATTATAAACTATTCTGGCGTTTTCAATATCATCATTCAGCAAATAATTTGATAAAACTTTTCTTTTTTCATTTGGTTCAGTGAAATCATGTAATTCAAAAGTAACTGGTATCTCAATAGGTTGGGGCGCGGCCACAAAAGGTGTCGCCTCTGGAGCGCTGGCAGGCATAACAGGCGCAAATGCATCGGGGAAATGCTTTTTGATCTCATCCGTGTCATTGTATCTTATTCCTCTTTCTGCGGCCTGGTATCCGACTCTGACAGCGTCTAAAAACACTGGATCATTACGGTCTATAGTTCCGGTTTCTTTAGCAAAGTCTTGTTCCATTTGTTCCACGACTTTAATCAATCCTTTTTGAATATATGTGAAATATAATTCCGTAATTTCATCCGTAAAATCTATCCCAGCACCAAATTTATCCCGAATTTTAACAGCGGTTTCCGGACTACCTTTTATGAAAGCATGGGTTAATTGGCGCTTTACGATCTTTCCAAAATCCCCGTAATTCGGATTTATTTGTTGGTATTTAGAATAGGTATCATTAATTGCAATTGCCTCATCTATTTCTCCTCGAGATAAATGGTCGATCATTTCATCTATTTTAGCTATCCACTCATTATATGCCTCTTCTGTTGCCTGTTTATCGAGTTCGTCAAAATTTATATATATATGACTGCTATAGCTTGATACAAAAGTTTTATATAAATCCGCATCAGACCATCTCTTTTCTTTGATACATTTTTTGAAGCCCTCAGATACCGCCTCTTCGTAACCCGAATAATCAAAGAACATGAGTCCTCGGCCTCGGCAAAATTTGTAGTAGATTGTCAAAACTGACCGTGGATCGCCTGACCTTAGATAATCAAATAAAGCTGTCACAATGGCATCTCTGCATATGTCATAAGAGTAAAAATCAACTTTATCGCAATTCGAATCAAAAAATGCTATTGCGTCATCAAGATTTCCTGAAGTCATTTTTTCATAAAATTGGGTAATTATTTCAGTTTTTTTTGCTTCAGCTTCTTCATCTCGTACAATTATGCTTGGTTCAGCCCCACTACTTACTTCAGGTGTTTTAGGTTTTTCGGGTACAGATATTACACCTGCGGCATCCACAACCCAATATCCGCCAACTACAGTATCTCTGGGTGCGCGGGCAACTGCTACGCCCGATTCAGGTTCCGGCGCTGGTGTGGCGGTTTCTGTCTCAGCTGGTTGCGCTTCCGGTATTGCATTTCTTGCCTGTGCACCAAAATCAATTTCATTGCCAAATGCGTCCACAAGCTTTTGTGCCTCTTCGAGTTGTCCATTGCTTCTGAAACGAGAATGCCAATATTGCATTACATTATCATAACTAGCATATGCTCTGCAGAACGTATTGTAGATTTGTATGGCTTTTTCAATTTGTTTAAGTTCTAAATGCGCTTGAAGTATTGGTGACAATGCAACATCTTGAATTCCAAAAAAACCAACATGTTTGCCTAACCTTTCGCGTATCTTAATAGCATCTCCAAAAGTTGCTGTACATTCCCTGTAATCAACTGTTAAATTACTTTTTCCGATCTCATCTAGGGTAGATTGATCCAAATGGCCAGCCACTTCAGATAATAAAATAGCAATACATGCATCTCTTATTTCACGAGTGAAATCAATTTCTTGACCTAATTCAAAGATAAGTCTGGCGGCATTATCAACATCGCCTTTTTCCATGCAAACAACAACGGCTCGTCTCAGCAAGTCTTTGTAATCTTCTATGAGTGAAAAATCGATTTCTTTTGCTTTATCATTTGCTCTACCTACTCCATATTCATCGTTAATCTCGAAAAGTCTTGGTAAATTGATTGACCTAAGGCATTCTTCAAATTCCAATTTTGTATTAGCCAGTTTTCTTTCTTCTTCAATATGAGGTATTTCAATTCTTCCTGTGATATCGGACTCATCAAAACTTTCTACGGCATCGCGTTCTTCTTCGTCTTCTTCTGAATCTGGTCCAATTACATTTGGTTTACCTGCGCTAGCGTTTGCTGATGCTTTGCCTCTCTTTAAAGAGACTGTCAAAGAATCAACATCAGGCATTTGGGGTTCAAGTTTGGCAATCATCTGATGTATTATATCTGTAACTTCTTTATTGCCTTCAAATGCTCTTTCTATTGCGCGGGCATCATCAGGGCGATTCTCGGTAATACAACAATTATACCCCTCTCTTGCTGCATCCAGGGTTTCTTTATCACAACTGCCTAATAATTTTTCCGCACCGATTTCCAATGCAATTCTGTTACTGATCTTCCCTTTGCGCAGATATTGGTGAAAAGCAGCTCTTAATTCATGAGTTAAATCCAAATTTTGGCCAAATTCATTAATAAGAATGAATGCATCGGTTTCGCGTTCTTCTTGAAATGCCAAGCTAACTCCTTCTTTAACAGCTTGTTCAAAACCTGGATTCGAAGAGATATCAATAATATAAAAATTATTACTTATCGCTGAAGCCGTTTCTGGACTACCAAACCTTAGCTCAACTAATATTGCCTGCTCTATCGTTTCCCCGCAATCCGGAAGTTCTTCAAAATCAATCTGCCCTAACCTATCGCATGCTAAAAGTATAGCTTCTGCTATTCTTCGCGTATGCATTGCGTTAATAAACTGGCTTTTTGCAGAATCGTAATCCTGAATCTTATCTTTAATTTCCGCTACTGTGGGTTTAAAACTAGGATCATTTAAAAGATGCCAAATATATCTTCTGTGCTCATTGCTCATTAGCCATATTTCTTCAGCAGCCGGTCCGGATTCAGGAAGAGAATCGGTCCTTCTTATCAGTTCCTGGAAATTATATGGTTTTCTTGTTTTGTCAGGCATATTTAATGATATAAATGGATGATTAGTTTAATTACTTTTCGCTAATTTGTCAATTGCATAACTGCTGATTTTTTAGGTTATTATTTAGGAAAATCAGCAAGTTTGCCGAATTTAAGGCTGATTTGAGTCGCAATTTCTAGCTTATCTGGATAAAGATGAATGCAATCATTATAAGCTCTAAGTAAGACATTTTGGGTATCTATTAAATTGCCGCCCCTTTTTAAAAATGCTTTAGCAGTTTTAAAATCGCCGGTTATAAGGCATTGGTAAAAACCTTTATTTATTGCGGCTTTCAATTCTTCGGGTGATTGTTTACTCTCTTCAACATCAAATTTATTACGGAAATCCAAGGCTTCTTTTAAATGGCCTTCTTCCAGGTATTTCAGATAACCCTGATATGCTGCCTTATGACAAACTTCATCTATTACTTTTTTTGATCTCAAAACCTTTTGTAATTTTTCTGCATAAAACGTATATCTTTTGCTTAAAAAATTCGAATAAACCTGCTTAGTTTCATCTGGGAAATGGGCTAAATATAACTCTAAATGTTCATTTTGTCCTTCATCTAGGCTTTTAGTAATGCCATTTTCTACGTAAATGTAAATATCCATATTCGGGCCAAATTCATTGCGGATAAACTGAGCATATTGAAAATTTCCATTAACAATGGCTCCTTCAAAAGATTTTCTTACCTTTTGCTCATATCCTGCTATATTACGAATTTCAGGGAAATGCTGTAAAAGCTGATGGCAATACTCCATATCACCTTCCCCCAAACCTTTATTAAGGCAATACTCCATTTCTTTCGTTAAATCCATATGTAAGCCAAATTCATTACGGATGAGTTGTGTATTATTAAAATCGCCATTAACCAGGAATTCCGAAAAAGAACTTCTCACCATTTGTTCAAATCGATCCGTATGACGAAGACCTAATTTATCGCCATAAGTTTTTAAATGTTCTTTAGCAGCCTCATAATTTTTATGTTTAAAGTATACAAAAAAGTTTTCCGGATCATCTTCTTTCATCATTGATGTAATATGAGCTTCAAGGGCGTCGCCTAATATATCTGTTCTAAACAAGCGCGCTTTCCGTTCTTTTGTAATTACTTCATCCATTGAATTGAAATCAATATTTTCGTAAGCAAATATGATTCTAAGTTGACCGGCATCTCCTTCCCTGCCTTCTCTCTTTGCGGTTAAATAACCTCGTCTTACTGCGGGTTCTATCTTGGCCAGCTTTACCTCAGGGAATCTGTTGATTATTTCCAAGACTATTGCTGATTTGCCGTCGGATAAAACATCCCAAAATGCCTGTTTTATGGCGTCCCTGCAAGGCTCTATTTCATAGAAATTGATTTTACCCACCTCCTGGTCGTATATATCAATAGCTTCAGCTATCTTTCCTGAAGTGATATTTTCAGTAAATTTTTGTATAACATCATCTCGCCGTTTTATTTCTTCTTCATCCAGTGCCTCTGGTTTTTCTTCAGCCACGATAGCTGCATCAGGTTCGCCTGCCAGTGCGGCTGATTCCTTTTTTTCTTCATCAAAAAGTTTATTCAGGTCGCCAAAACTGATATTAATCGTACCTGAAAGATGTACGATGTCCAGGGTGTCATCGTCTCTGCCTTCTCGCTTTGCTGTCAAATAACCTTGCTCAATAGCCTGCACATAAATATCTTCAGGATAATCCCTGAAATCGAGCCCCTCCGAACTATATTTTGATTCGATTCGTTTCAAAGCCCATATTTTGCCTTTTTTAAGGTTATCAAGATAAACTTTTTTGAGTTCGGGTGTTAAATCTATCCCTGGGCCAAATTGATCGTAAATTTTATCAGCATCGGAAAAGCGGTCTTCCAATAATGCTGTCAAAAATCCCTGTCTTACTGATGCAATATAAACATCTTTGATATCCATAAAACACTCATGAATACCGTAATCTCTTACAATATCTTCAACTTTGGCTATGTTCCCCTGACTCATGTTAGTTAAGAAATCCTGCCTTGCGGACACTAACTCAGGCGGTAATACGACTTGCCTGTAATATTGTTTATCAAGTTCGTCAAAATCAATTGCGGGAAATGAGCGAAACAAATTTCTGACATCCATGGCTTCATCAACCCTTTTCTCTTTTTTGGCTGTTAAATAAATCTGGGAAACAGCTTGCCTATCCTCAGCGGAATCGCAGTCAGAAAAATCAACCTTGTCATCCGAGAATATCGTATAGATTTCCCTTATTGTCCGAATATCGCCTGTCTTTACGCAGTCCAAATAAAGTTTCTTTAGCTCAGGCCTTAAATCTATACCAGGGCCAAACTGATCGTAAATTTTTTCAGCGTCATCAAGGCGGCCTTCAGATAACGCCCTTGAAAATCCTTGGCTTACCGCGGCATCATAACCTTCAATATTCATAAAACAATCATGAATACCATATTTTTTTATGACTGCCTCGATCTCCTTAATATTTCCTTGGCTTAAGGAGTTTAAAAAATTCTGCTTTGCAGCTGTAATTTTTTGCGGTAATACGACTTCTCTTTCAAACTGCTTATCAATTTCGTCAAAATCTATTCCGGGTACGGTTCTGAATAAATTTCTTAGACCTATAACATCTCCTCCCCTTCCTTCTTTTTTAGCTGTTAAATAAATCTGGGAAACAGCTTGCCTGTTCTCATCAGAACCGCAGGCAGAAAAATCAATTTTTTCCCGGAAAAATTTTACATAAATATCCCTTAACACCTGAGTCTCGCCTGTTTTTGCAAAAGCCAGATAAGCTTTCTTGAGTTCGGGCCGCAAATCTGTAGCGGGACTGAGTTCATCATAAATTTTTAATGCTAATGGAACATTGCGTTCGGATAATGCTTTAAAAAATCCCTGTTTCACTGCATTGTCATAACCTTCGATATCCATAAAATTATCATGAATACCAAATTGGCCTAAAATCGATTCGATTTGGCTGATATTCCCTTCACTAAGGTAAGTAATGAGATCTTGTCTTGCCAATGCTAATTTAGGTTCTAATACGACTTCCCTTTCAAACTGCTTATCAAGTCCGCCGAAATCAATAGAGGAAAATAAGCTGAATAGATTTCTGATACATATGGCATCATCATTCCTGCCCTCCTTTTTAGCTTTTAGATAAATCTGGGAAATAGCCTGCCTGTCTTCAGCAGAATCGCAATGTGAAAAATCAATGACTTCCTGTGAAAAATTTGAATAAATATCTATAAGAATCTGAATTTCGCCCTTTTTTGCGCAGACAAGATAAGCTGTTTTGAGTTCGTGCCGTAAATCTATCCCCGGGTCGAATTTATCGTAAATTTGTTTAGCGTCAGAAATGCGGTATTCCGATAGGGCTTTCAAAAATCCCTTTCTTAAAGCAACCTCATAACCCACAATTTCTGCAAAATTCCCATACAGGCCGTATTCGCTCAAAAGAGACTCGGTTTGCGCAACATCCCCTTCGCTAAGACAGGTAATGAGTTTTTGCCTTACTGATGGCAATCTGATCGGCACAACGACTTCCCTGTAAAACTCCTGATGAAGAGCATCAAAATCAATTATCCTTTCGCCTTCAAAGGCGCTCCTTAAATCCAATGCGTCTTTATTCCTGATTTCTTTTAAAGCTGATGTATAACCTGTCGCTATTGCCTTTACGTAATCATCATCTTTTACATCCAGAACGCCCAATTCATTAATTATACGGGCATCAGTGATTCTATGTTCCCGAATTGCTAACAAAAATCCCTCTTTCGCGGCATCTCTGCATTCCTGAAAGCCAGCAATATATTCATCAAAAATCAGTTTTAGCGCATCAGTATTTGCTATCCGGAGGTATTTTATTAATGATTGTTTTGCAGTTTCGGTTACATCAGCGCTTTCCGGCTGGATTATTACTTTATCAGTAGGGGCTGGGGTCAGATTTGTCACAGAAGGACTAGGGTGATTTTCCGGAGTAGTTATAGTACCGCTGGCGCCAACAAAAAAACGGCCATCAATTGCCGGCATTGTTGCGGTGTCATGGGGGCTTTTTGGCGAACCAAATTCAGGCTCAAGTATAGGTATGGCTACTCTCCCTAACATAGCGCTATCACTATCAATTGGTGTTTCCGCACTCGGTTCCGCTTGTGGGGGTAAAGCAGATGATTGTTGATCGCCAATCGGAAAACGGGCTTCGGCAATCATATCCTGCCATATCACATCTTCATAACTTTTTAATTTTGTAAAATCAAAACAATCGCCAAATGTAAGTACTAAATTGGATATATTTAATCTATTACCAGTTTGTTTTTCTTTTTCCAAAGCCTCTTCCATCACTTCAGAAATATCAGGGTTTCTGTTTAAATCAACAATACCTATGCCGAATTCATCATATAATCTGTAAGCCTCAGCATAAAAGCCTAACCCGACGTTTCTGATAAAACCAGCTTTAAATATTTCTTTATAGCCTTCAGCTTTTGTTAAATTAAATTTGCCTCTTAGTTCGTTTCGTATTCGCAAAGTTTGTTCCACAAAACCCATGCGCAAATTATCTAAAAACTCCTCAACTTTATCCGCCACATCAGTTTCAGCATCTGTACTATGAGTTCCGTCGCCATGAAGCTTGCTTAGTTTTACAGGTGCGGTTATATCTGAACGAGTCGATGAGATTAATTCGTGTTTACCTAACCCTAATTTTTTGACTTCAGCCAACATCATCTCAGAAGTAAAATTTTCAGGGTCTACGGCCATAATATCTCTTATGACTTTTCGCTGATCTTCAGTGAGTGACAAAAATACTTCCTGTGTTTTTGGAGGAAGCCGTTTAAAAATTTTTCGGTAACGAGCTTTCCTTTCCGCTGGGTTATCCGGTGGTCGATTTGAGGATTCGGGCATTTTTTATAATAAATTAGTCTATTAGTATAAATATTTATTCAGGAAATTTTGCGAGTTTACGGAATTTAAGCTTGATTTGTGTCGCAATTTCTAGCTTATCCGGATAAAGATGAATGCAATCATTATAAGCTCTAAGTAAGATATTTTGGGTATCTATTAAATTGCCGCCCCTTTTTAAAAATGCTTTAGCAGTTTTAAAATCGCCGGTTATAAGGCATTGGTAAAAACCTTTATTTATTGCGGCTTTCAATTCTTCGGGTGATTGTATGCTATTTTCAACATAAAATTTATCATAGAAATCATTGGCTGTAGATAAATCACCTCTTTCTAAATTTTTCAAATAACCCTGGTATGCTGCTCTTTGGTAAGCCTCAGGCATTACCATTACACCTTGTTCCGTTAAAATTTTGCGTAATATTTCTGCGTAATAAGATAAACCGTTGCTCAAAACATTAAAGTATGCCTGCCTTGATTCGTCGGGGAGGCAAGCCACGTAATGACGGCAATGTTTTTTATCGTTTCTATCCAGTACCGCAATAAGTCCAGCCTCTATTTCCTTAAAAAAATCGATTCCTACCCCATAATCATGTTTGATAAGCGCGGCGTCTTGCGGATCATCCGTTTCCAGACACATTCGTACTGCGTTTTTTAATGCTTGTTCAAAGCCTGGCTTTCCATTTAAACCGAATTTCTGGTAAACAGTTGCAGCCACATCGAATTTCCTTTCACACAGGAATTTTGTAAATAAATCCATAGCCTGTTCGGATTCGTTAATAACTACTTCCTGATGAACGTATTCCCTGGGCTGGATTGGGATTTCGCCATCTGCTTGAGATTCTTTATCAAGCGCGTCAAAATCGATGCCTGTTTTTGATAAATGCACTCCAAGCGCTTGTGCATCGTCAGTTCTGCCATTCGTTTTTAAACTTATATATTTTTCTTCAATGAATCTCCTTCTGTCAGCATCACTGAAATCCATGCAAATATGCCCAGGTAGAACGAATGTTCCATAAATAGCTGCAGCTTCATGAAAATTACCTCTCTCAACAAATTCAATATAAGCTTTTGTGATTTCTTTCGATAAATCAACACCCTTGAGGAACTCCAGGTACATCCTTTCTGCTGTTGGAAAATCTCCAGTAAGCATACTTTTTAAAAATCCTTCTTTAGCAGCATCTACAAAACCTTTAAGATTTCTAAAGCCAATCGCATCATTATAACGTGCATACATATCAAATACATCAGGATTACACTCTCTAAGTTTCCTTATAAAAATATCTTTTAATGATTGTTGATTTACAGCATCCAATATAGGTGTAGTGCGCAGTGCGCCGCCTGGGGTGTTTGGCTGGGTTGTTGTGCTTAGCCTTATCTCTCTATTACTGTGATATTCACTTCTTTCTAATATTCTGATATTTGGGTCTGCCCCTAGCTCATCAGCAATAAGTTTTCCAGCTCTTAGTACATTCAAAACAGCCCGGGTCAGGTAACCGCTTGTGGCCTTCTCATCAAGTGCATTCGTATCTATCATCAGCGTGGGCGAATGATCTTCCCTGGATTTAGCGGAATGGCCTATAAGACATGAATGTGAAGGCAATTCAACCTCAGAGGCTAATGAATCCGTGTAGTATCCATCTAAAATCATACATATCCGGCCTCTAAATTGGCTAAGCGCGGCAAATAATTCCCTCACATCTAATTTTTCATTACCAAAACAAAGTTCACCTTTTTTATTTCCGTGGCCAGCAAAATAAAATATAAAATCCGAATCTTTAGTTACTTTTCCTTTTAAAAGATTAAGCGCTTTAATGACCGCAATTCGCGTTGCGGCTGTATCGTGTAAAGTAATAATATTTCCTGCATATCCCTTATATAATAATTCTGTTCGCAAATCTTCGGCGTCCCTTTTAGAGCTTCTGCGGTTTTCGCCATAATGCCCGACCATCAGCGCGTAATTTGGGTTCATCCCCGAATCATAAGGTTCATATAAAAATCGGATACTTAGTGGACCTGAGCCTAACTGCACAACGCCTTTTTCAGGGATAAATTCTGTTCTTCCGGGTTTGATCTCCCATTTATTTACAATAGTACTGTTGTCAGGAGCAAGATGCCTAATCTGAAAATTTCTAAAATCGCCTTCTGGCGGATAAATTATAGCGTGTCTTTCTGCAACGACTAAATTCGGGTCTTCAATCCTTATGTTAAGCTCCGCATCTTCAATAACTTCTGGGTTGGACATATTATCGAATTCGGAAGCCCGTCCCAAATGAGTGACCCCATCAATTATTATTTCCTGTTTCCTGCCGTCTTCATCCACTCCCCCGTCATCGATTCTTATTAGTTTGCCTTTAATATCCATATGGTAGAGCAAAATTATATTAAAATTCCATTAGTGTGCTATGTTAACATATTCTAATGTAATGTCAATAGATATTTCATAGTTATGTGAAGGCAAAATTTGTGTTAATATATCAGTGTCTCCAAAATGAAAATTTGTAATTTGTCATTTAAAATTTGTAATTTATGATAACATCACTATCCCCTCTCGACGGCCGTTACGAAAATAAAATCGATGAACTTAAGCAGTATTTTTCTGAATACGCTCTTATAAAATATAGGCTTATCGTCGAGATCAGTTTTTTCATGATGCTTTCATCTGAACCTGGTATAAAAGAGCTCCCGCCGTTTTCCGATAAAGAGCTTGAATTGCTTGAGAAAATAATTAAAAACTTTGATGAAAAAGAGGCAGAGGAAGTGAAGAATATCGAAAAAACAACCAACCACGACGTAAAAGCTGTTGAATATTATATAAAGAAAAAACTGGAGAAAACCAGCCTGAAAAAATATCTGGAATTTATCCATTTCGCCTGCACTTCAGAAGATATAAATAACCTGTCTTACGCTCTAATGCTGAAAGGCGGAGTGCATGAAATTTTGCTTCCTGAAATGAATGAATTGAACAAAAAAATTACTCAACTAGCTAAAGAATGGCAAAAAGTTCCCATGCTGGCGCTTACGCATGGCCAACCGGCGACTCCGACAACGGTAGGTAAGGAACTGAAAATTTTTGCTAAAAGATTGGAGCGCCAAATCGAATATTTGGAAAAACAGGAATTTTTTGGCAAACTCAATGGCGCGACTGGAAATTTTAATGCGCATCTTGTGGCTTATCCTAAAGTAAACTGGTTACAGTTGAGCAAAAATTTTGTTCAGAATTTGGGCTTAACCCATAATCCCCTCACCACCCAAATCGAGGAACACGATTTTCAATCAGAGATTTTTGATACAATCGCCAGATTCAATACGATTCTTTTAGACTTAAACCGCGATATCTGGATGTACATAAGCCGTGGTGTTTTCAGCCAAAAAACGGTTGCCGGCGAAGTCGGAAGCTCCACTATGCCACATAAAGTAAATCCGATTGATTTTGAGAATTCTGAAGGAAATCTTGGATTAGCTAACGCGATCCTCCGCCATCTTTCAGAAAAACTGCCTATAAGCAGGATGCAGAGGGACCTTTCGGACAGCACTGTTCAGCGTAATAACGGCATTGCTTTAGGATACAGTTTATTGGCTTACAAAAGCGCTTTAAAGGGTTTAGGCAAGTTAGACTTGAACAAAAAAATTATTCAAGAAGAATTGGATAAAAACTGGGCGCTTTTAGCTGAGCCGATTCAGACGATAATGCGGAAATGCGGAGTGCCAAAAGCTTATGAAAAACTGAAAGAGCTGACTCGCGGAAAAGAAGTTACGAAAGAAACCGTCCGAAAATTCATCGGAAGCCTGAAAATACCAAAAGAAGATAAAGATAGGTTGCTGAAACTGACGCCTTCTGCGTATATCGGTATGGCGGATAGATTATAATTAGGATTTCGCATTTCAGATTTCGCATTTTATTCCGCATTTTTTCATTTATCATTTAAATTTCCAAATACTAAATGCTAAATGGGAATGCGAATTGCGAAATACGAAATGCGAATTAAATACCAATCAGACACATGACTCAACATAATGTCAGCCATCGCGTAAAAAACATAATCACCTCCCCAATAAAAGAGATGATGCTTTTGGCTTCGAAAATCAAAAATCCTCTTTTGCTGGCGCACGGAATACCCGCGGAAGATACGCCTGAACATATCAAAAAAGCGATTATCGAAGCTGTGAAAGGTCCGGTTGCTTCAAAATATTCGGTTTTGTCAGGAATGTATGAATGCAGAAAAGCTGTGACAACAAGATACAAACGTATGTATGGTGCGAATTTTGATCCAAATTCTGAAATCTGTATTACTGCGGGTGGGATGGAGGCGTGCATGATCTCATTTATGGCGCTCATCGACCTAGGTGACGAAGTCATTATGATAGCCCCGAGTTTCTCATCGCATATCGAAGAGGTGCTTGCCTGTGAAGGCAAGCCTGTTTTCGTGAATACTGATGAAAAACACGGCTGGATTCTGGATTTGGATGCAATAAAAAAAGCTATTACCAAAAAAACCAAAGCCATTCTAATTACAAATCCAAGCAATCCCACAGGCGCGGTTTATCCAGAAAATCAGATACGTGAAATCGCTAAACTGGCTCTGAAACACGGCTTTTTTGTCATCGCGGATGAAACATATGATTTTCTGACTTATGACAGGACACCGTTCTTCAGCTTTTGCCAGATACCAGAAATCCGAAACCAGCTTATACTTATTGGCAGCAGTTCTAAGCAATACAGGATGACTGGCTACAGATTGGGCTGGGTCATTGCGGAAAAAAATATTATGGAACAAATAATGAAACTGCACGATGCTACTACCGCATGCGCCCCCGTCGCTTCTCAATTCGGTTTCGTCGCGGCGGTTAACGGACCTCAGGAATGCGTTAAAGATTTAATTAAAAACATGCAAGAGCGCCGCGATCTGATGTGTAAAAGATTAGATAAAATCCCTCATATTTTCAGATATTACAAAAAACCTCTTGGCGCATATTACATACTCCCTGAAATAGTTTTTCCGCATAAAGATTCACTGGGCGCCTCGATGGCTATCCAAAAAGCAACCGATGTTGTAACCATACCCGGAATAGCCTTCAGCCGTGCCAGCGAGCACCACATCCGCCTTTCCTTTGGCGGCGGCTCGGGAAAAGGACCAGTTGGTAAGGATCTGATTAATCAGGCTTTCGATAGGATTGAAATGTGGGGCAAAAAATTTATATAATTTCGCGGTCGGTACTTTAAGATATTAAGTTATATATAATATATCTTATAACTGATCATCCCCTTATTACTGACCCTCGTACCCCTGAGGTTCTGTTGGGGATAACTTAATAACTTATATTCTTGAGTTTAATTTTACGCGCGTGCATCCCCTTATATCAAATGGGGTAAGTGGGAAGAAATAGAAGGAAAAAGAAATAAACAAAGAAAAGGGAGAAAAAGAAATTTCGGTTTTCGAATTTAGATTTTTTGTAGTATCGTAATCCAGCAATAACTCAAAAGATATGATAATCGGCCTCACAGGCCCCATGGGCTCCGGCAAAACAACAGTTCTCGACGTTCTTATTAAACTCGGTTACAAATTTGTGACCTTATCCGACATGGTGCGCGAGGAAGCGCAGAATCTCGGGATTAAAGAAGAACGGGAAAATCTGATGAACATCGGCCAAAGCCTACGCCACAAATTCGGTCCGGGCGTTCTGGCATTCCGTGCTCTGGAAAAAGTAAAATCAGCAGGAGGTGACAAATGGGTAATTGACGGAATACGGAACCCAGCAGAAATCGATGAGATAAGAAAAATTCCTGGTGCAATTATACTCGCAAATACCGCGCCGGAAGATATGATAATAGACCGCATTCGCTCACGGAAACGCTCGGATGACACTTTTGACGAACTTTCAATCCGCCGGAAACTGCGCCGTGAAATGGGTGAAGGCGAACCGCCAGACGGCCAGCAAGTCGGAAAATGCATAGAAATGGCGGATTACGTTTTCAATAACGTGATGCCGTTTGAAAAGGTTGAGGAAGAATTTATGAAATTGTATAATAAAATCTCAAATGCCAATTAAACGCATCGCAGGTTAGAAAACTTGCTCTGCGTTTGTAACGACATAATTATGCAGAGTGGGCTTTGAAGAGTGGGTTTTCCCTGGCCGCCTATGGAGGCCAACCCACGATGAAAAGAACGCGATGCATTAATAACAAATTTAAAATTATGAATGATAGCAAATACATCAGACCCTCAAAAGACCAATATTATCTCGATCTTGCGAAAACCGTTTCCAAGCGCGGAACTTGTACCAAAGTGGAAATGGGTGCGGTAATAATTAAAGATGATCAGGTGATCTCCACTGGTTATTGCGGAGCTCCCAGAGGCACAAAAAGTTCACAGGAACACGGGTTTTGTCTGCGAAGGCAATTAGGAATTCCGTCCGGCAGCCGATATGAAATATGCCGATCCGTGCATGCCGAACAAAATGCCATAATCAATGCCGCTCGCTCTGGCACAAGCCTTCTTGGCGGAGACATGTATATTTACGGAAGGATATATGGAAAAGATAACCAGCCGTTAGATGCTTTCCCTTGTTTCATCTGTAAAAAGATGCTCATAAACTGCGGCCTCAAACGCGTCATTTGCTCTATGAAAAATGGAGGTTATAAAATTTTCAAAGTTGAAGATTGGGCTAAAGAATGGACAGAAAACGACATCATAGATGATAGATTCCAGTACGGAGTGGAATTCCGCGACAATATTCCAACAGTTAATGAGCATCCAATAAAGATTTCCGCTGTAATCAAAGATAAAATTGCTAAAAAGGACCACTGATTCTCAGGATTAAAAGATTTAACTGGATGGATTATCAGGACAATCCCGCTAATCCATCCTGTCTATTCATACAATCCTGCAAATCCGCGGTTCTGCCCCCGTTTGAGATTTTCGATTTTTTATAGTATCTTTATTCAGTCGCAAATCTAAATTTAAACTAAAATTATGTTCACCCCTGTAAACCCCAAACAATCCTTTCCGCAAATGGAAGAAGACATCCTTCTTTACTGGAAAGAAAATAAGACTTTCGAAAAATCCGTTGAGAAAGGCAAGAAAGACTATATTTTTTACGATGGCCCTCCGTTTGCCACAGGCCTTCCGCATTACGGGCACCTGCTCGCGGGAACACTGAAAGACGTTGTGCCGAGGTTCTGGACCATGCGCGGATACAAAATCGAACGTAAATGGGGCTGGGACTGTCATGGACTGCCTGTTGAAAATGAGGTGGAAAAAGAACTTAATCTGGGTAACAAAACTGCAATTGAGGAATACGGAATCGATAAATTCAACGAATACTGCAGAAAAATTGTTTTGAAGTACGCGAAAGAATGGAAGTCGACTGTAAATCGAATGGGCAGATGGGTGGATATGGAAAACGATTATAAGACTATGAATCCGGAATATATGGAGAGCATCTGGTGGGTTTTTAAGAGCTTATGGGACAAAAAACTGATTTATGAAGGCCACAAGGTTGTTCCGTATTGTATCCGTTGCGCCACTCCCCTTTCGAATTTTGAGACAAATCAGGGTTATCAGGATAAACAAGATCCCGCACTAACTGTAAAATTCGAGCTTGCGGACGAACCAGGTACATATTTGCTCGCGTGGACGACTACGCCGTGGACGCTACCTAGCAACCTAGCGATTGCCGTAGGCGCTGACCTGACGTACGCGAAAATCAAAGATGTGAATGGCGAAAACTACATAATCGCTTTAGACAGAATCCCCCATTACTACAAAAACCCTCATGAATATCAGGTTATCAGTGAGTTTTTAGGTAAGGAGCTAAAAGGCAAAAAATATAAACCACTGATGCCTTATTACAAGAACAAACGTGAAAAGAATGCTTTCACAGTTACAACTGGCAACTTCGTTACTCTGGAAGACGGTACAGGTTTGGTTCATATGGCGCCTTTTGGTGAAGATGATATGGCAACTCTGAAAGCTCTTGATGTCGAGGCTGTTTATCCTCTAGATGCCGAGGGAAAATTTAATGAAGAAGTGAAGGAATTCGAGGGGGTGGACGTGTTTACCGCGAATCCTCTTATCATCAAAAAGCTGAAGGACGAAAAAAAGATCGTGCGTCATGAAACTACAAACCACAGCTATCCGTTTTGCTGGCGGTGCGACACGCCTCTGATTTACCGCCCGATATCGACCTGGTTCGTAAAAGTGGAGAAAATGAGAGAGAAACTGCTGAAAACGAACCAAAAAATAAACTGGATACCCGACCACCTGAAAGACGGCAGGTTCGGCAAATGGCTCGAAGGCGCGCGCGACTGGGCGATATCAAGAAACCGTTACTGGGGCACTCCTCTGCCTATTTGGAGATGCGAAAAATGCGATGAACTTAAGGTAATCGGGAGTATCGGCGAGCTTGAATCAGAAAGCGGGAAAAAAGTAACTGACCTGCACAAACATTTTGTGGATAAAATTCCTCTTAAATGCCCATGCGGAGGCCTTATGATAAGAATACCTGAAGTGCTGGATTGCTGGTTTGAATCAGGTTCAATGCCGTACGCGCAGTTTCATTATCCTTTTGAAAATTCGGAAAAATTTAAAAAAACTTTCCCTGGCGAATTCATCGCCGAGGGTTTGGATCAGACAAGAGGATGGTTTTACACGCTCCATGTTCTAGCAAATGCGCTATTTAGTAAACCCGCTTTCAAAAACGTCATCGTTAACGGCATTGTCCTTGCAGAAGACGGGCAGAAGATGAGCAAACGCCTGAAAAACTATCCTGACCCGAATCAAATGCTCGACACATACGGCGCGGACGCGCTCAGGTTTTATATGATGAACTCCCCTGTCGTGAAAGCCGATGACATGCGTTTTTCCGAAAAAGGCGTTTCCGATGTTGTGCGCAATTTCATTCTGCCGATATGGAATTCGTACAGTTTTTTTGTCACATACGCCAATATTGATAAATGGAAACTCGGCCATCGGTCATCCGGAGGCGAGAATGATCATTCTCGCCTGCAGGTTAAGGGTAAAGGTTTAACCAACAAACTGGATTTATGGATTTTGGAAGAATTGAACAAATTAATTGTTCAGGAAATCGAATTTATGGAGGGATATGACTTACAGAAAGCAAGTAATCTGATTTACAAATTCGTTGATGATCTGACAAACTGGTATATTCGCCGTTCACGCAGACGCTTTTGGAAATCAGAAGATGACGCGGATAAGAAACAAGCATACACTACGCTTTACAGTGTAATGGTTACTTTATGTAAAATAATCGCGCCGTTTATGCCGTTTGTCAGCGAGGAAATATACAGGAATCTGACAGGCGCTGAGTCCGTGCATTTGGCGGATTATCCGAAACCGGCACGAACCGCTGTAAGTGCGATTGGCCAATCGCACTTACAGGAGGAAATGTTCCTCGCCAAAACAATCGTCTCCCTCGGCCTCGCGGCTCGCGCAAAGGCGAAAATAAAAGTCCGCCAACCATTATCCAGAATCCAAATCGCCCTCGGCGACCAATATAACCCGAACCTTCTCTCTGACGAAATCGAGATAATAAAAGAAGAGCTGAACGTCAAAGCTGTTGAACTGATAAAAGACCCGAAAGAATTGGCAACTGTCATAGCCAAACCTAACGCAAAACTGCTCGGACCGAAATACGGAAAAGATGTGCAGAAGATAATCGTTGAGGCAAAATCCGGAAAATTTAAAAAATTAGATAACGGAAATATCAAAGTGGCTGAATTTGAGTTAACTCCCGAAGAAATAGAAATCGCCTATTTGGGTAAAGAAGGTTTCAACGTTGAAACTGAAGCCGGCATTTTAGTCGCGCTTGATACCAAAATCACACCTGAACTTGAACAGGAGGGTGTCGCGCGCGACCTTGTGCGCCAAATACAGGATCTCAGGAAAGCCGCAAATTACAACGTCAGCGACAGGATAAAAGTCGCTCTGATAAACGCGAATTCAGAAATGCTAAAAAATTTCGGCGATTACATAAAATCCGAAACACTGGCATCCTCATTCGAAAAAGATATCGATGAACCCGACCAATTCGGCGAATATGACGGAGTGACGATTAAAATCAAACGCTGATTTTATAGTGCGGAGTGCTTAGTACGGAGTGCTTAGTAATCAGAAGTCCGCACTAAGCACTAATTTTCCATTTATCATTTTTCGTTTTTCATTTAAAATTATATCAAGTTTAATTTAATAAATGGGTTTCCTACGTCTCATCATAGCGCATATAATAGCGAATGCAGTCGCACTGTACTTTGTAGGAGTGATTTTGGATGGAAAATTTGTAATTACCGGCGGATGGAAAGGCTATCTTATTGCCGCCCTTATTTTTGGGATACTGAATGGCATTGTTAAACCTATCCTAAAACTCCTTTCGCTTCCGTTTGTTTTGGTTTCCGCTGGCCTTTTTATTTTTGTGATAAATATGTTTCTTGTATGGTTCGCAAAATATGCCCTCGATGTTCTTAAGTTCGAAGGAGTTTCTATAGTTGTTAATGGTCTGCTGACTTATCTTATCGCTGGCTTCCTGATAGCGCTTTTAAATATGGTGATAGGCTGGCTTTTGAAAAAATAATACCAATAGGTGCTACAATAGTGGCTACCCGCTTCGCCTCTGTCGCTCGCGAGCGACGTGGCTTCGCTTAGTGGCTACAATAGTGGATTTATTACAAACCACAACTGTAACACCTAAGAAATAAGAAATATGAACCTAAAGTTATTGCTCTTCTTCATAGTCGTGCTATTCACCCTCCTGTATTTCGTGGAATTCTGGGAAAACAGGCACAGCAGGGTGAGTTTTCATTTGTTTAACCAAAAAATAGACATAAGTCTGGGCTTGCTTCTTGTAGCTGTTTTCTTAGATGGCGCTATTCTGACTTTGCTTCTGACTTGGTTATTAGGTTATTTTAGTTGAACAAATTTTGTATACAACAAATCAGAATCAGAAATACCGAATAGAATGCGAAATCCGAAATACGAATTGCGAAATATTATTACTCTTCTTTTTGAGCGTATTCAGAAGCTATCTCCTGGCTTATTAAGTTATGACGCGCAAGCTCAGAAGCGTAACTATCCATCGTTATCATCCCCGCTTCCGCGCCTGATTGTATCGCACTTCTTAATTGCACGAAATTACCGCGTTTGATGATCTGGCTAATGCTTTGGTTCATAAACATAAGTTCAAAAAGTGCGATCTGACCTGTTTGATCTTTTTTTTGTACTAAATCCTGGGCAACCACGGCAATTAAGTCGCTCGCAATACGGTCCTGAGCCCGTTTCCGCTGATCAGGAGGATAAAAGCTCACCATTCGTTCAACTGTTTGCGAGGCGTCTTTTGTAAGCATTGTTGCAATTACAAGATGGCCTGTTTCCACAAGGTCAAGAACATCGTCCAGGATTTCATAATTATTGATTTCACTTACCATCACTATATTGGCGTCTTCACGTATGGCTGACCTTAGGGCGTGATCAAAAGTTAATGTATCTTTCCCCACTTCCCGCTGTGTAACCATTGATTTTCTGTCTTCGTATACGTATTCGATAGGATTCTCAACGGTGACAATATGTTTAACAAAATTATTATTGATATATTGGAGCATAGACTGGATGCTGGTCGATTTTCCGGAACCCGCTGTCCCGCAAACCAATATCAATCCCTCTCGGTATGTAAGAATATCTTTGATGATCTCCGGTATCCCAAGTTCTTCCATTGAGGGTATATGTTTACTTATCATGCGCATTACTCCCGCAAGTTTATCTTTTTGGTAAAATAGATTTACCCTGAAATTCACGCCATTTGAATGTGTATAAGAAAAATCTATTTCCCTGAAATTTTCAAAACGTTTCTTCTCTTCCTCACTGGTTAGAATAGAATTAATCATTAATTCGACTTCCCTTTTTGTCAAAATATTAATATTTTCAATAAAAATCATCTTACCGCCAACGCGAAGCGCAGCCCTTCCTCCTTCTCTGAAATGAATGTCAGAAGCCTCCTTTTCTATGCATAGATTTACTAACTGGTCCAATGTTATTCTTACAGCTTCCTCATCAGCAGAAGGTTCTGCAAAAGTGGTTTCAGCCGGGGAAACAGCTGCAGCATCGCCAGTTTCCATGGCAGTATCAGGAGCATCTGTTTCGCTTATAGGTTTTTGCGGTGTTAGATCATTTACATTTAACATATGATTATTCGTTATGTAATTTATGTTCAGTTAAATAGCGTTGTATTGCTGTTTGGCGCTGGTTTTTTATAAGGACTACGAGAAGTATGATAATAGCCGTTAAAGCGACCAATCCGAATCCAAGCCCGACCAGTCCGAAAACGATGAAGATCCTATTTTCCTGCGGCACCAGAGGAGCAGCTTCCTTTAACTCAGTTTCGGCGCTGATTGCAATCCCTTCCTCTTTCTCAGCTAATGTGGGGATAGCAGGCCTTTTAACCCCAACATCCTCAGGGGTAATGACCGGCACAACCTTTGCATCGACCTTCTGAAAAAGGCGATTTTCGTAAACAACCTCACCATCTTTATAAGCTTTAGCAACCACCCAATATTCCCCGGGATCTAAATTCACTCCATTGTAAACAATTTTACTTTTTGTGACAGTATCCGGCGGAACGACTTCTTCCAAATCTTGAAAAGTAAAGGACTTAAGGACATTTTCCTCGTTCTTATCGTAAATAACTACCTGGCCTTCAATTTTACTGATTTCAGTATTGCCAAGATTTTCAATATCTAAATTAATATGAAAATCTTCCTTGTCATTTAACTTATCAACATAAATCGCTTTTACTTTGTAGTCTGTAATCTCTTCACCGACTACATTGAGCTTCACGGTAATATAGGCGCCTAATCTAATAGCAACCGATCCACCTTGAGCGCCATCTTCTGGAATAGATTCTAATGTTGTATGAATACCCCCATTATATTCTTTTATTGCTGCAAGCCTTGGGACTTTTATAACCACTTTCATGGGAAGGATTGTTTCCCCTTTCTTCATAATAAGATTATCTTCATTCTCGATTTTAAGCCATTTTTCAATCTCCTTATCCCCATCTATTTCAACCGTTACCTTCATATCCTGGCTGGTCTCATTTCTGGATAGATTGATTATCTGCTCAAAAGTCGAACCGGGGAGAAGATGGTCATTTATAATCCATGGCGGAGAAGTTCCAAAAGCAGCCTTGGTAACATAAGGATTGATTTTCATAGTAGCTAGTACACCCATTACAATTATCCCGATGATAAGCAGAATAAATTTGCTGTATTTCATATATAATTTAATCTATTAATTATATCATATTTATCTCTGAAAGGCAATACCTACTAAATGACCCAATTGCCCAATTCCCAATCCCCAATTGGCTTGACAGTTAATCGGATTATCTGATTAAATTAAATTCTTTTTTGAATTTAAAAAATAATTTTGAATTTATATGAAAAATTTTGATATTTATGACAGGTGCGAGAACTTTGTGGTCAATATAATCAATTTATTAGAATCTATTCCCTATCGAAAGTCGGTTGGAGTGATTTCTGATCAGTTAATCAGGTCTTCCGGCTCAGTAGGTGCAAACCTATATGAAGCGGATAATTCGAGGAGCAAAAAAGAATTTTTAAGCTGTCTCAGCATTTCTTTAAAGGAAATTCAGGAATCAAGATTTTGGCTGAAAGTATTGCGACGCACTAATTACGCTTACTCTGAAAAAATAAGTATATATGAAAAAGAAGCCCTTGAATTAAAATTAATATTAGGGAGTATATATCATGGTTATATTTAGCTTGAAGTTGGGGAATGTATGATGAAGGTAAGCAAAAACCTTTAATACATAACACATTCCCAATGCAACATTACCAAAAAATCATGCGCAGGTTAATAAGCCATCCAGGATGC